>Ga0136620_10000394_pt1 | contig 20145 bp, 19 predicted proteins | sample AntDrymUQ4162106_2_FD_104806 | JGI IMG/M metagenome (GOLD analysis project Ga0136620, IMG submission 104806) | Polar desert sand microbial communities from Dry Valleys, Antarctica - metaG UQ416 (21.06) | ecosystem: Environmental > Terrestrial > Soil > Desert | place: Antarctica: Dry Valley... | reverse complement strand
GCGTGGCCAGGATCGCCTCGTAGACCTTGCCGTACTTGAGCTTGAAGAAGATGTTCATCGTCGACTCGTAGATCGCCCCGTTCATCGCCGACGCCGCCAGCAGACCTGGCGCGACGAAGGCGGCGTAGGTCACCGGCTGGCCGCCTGGCCCGGTGACGTCGCCGACCAGCTGCCCGATCCCGACGCCGACGCCGAACAGGTAGAACAGCGGCTCGAAGAAGCCGGAGAACACCACCGGCCAGATGCGCCGGTACACCAACAGATTGCGTTCGACCAGGCAGCGGGCCCGGCCGCCACTCAGCAGCGACAGCGGCGCAACCCGCGCGGCCAAGGCGCTCATCGCACCAGCCTCCAGTGGAAGGCACGCTCGGCGAGCACCGCGCCGACCGCAACCCACAGCAACAGGTAGCCGGTATGGAGGGCGGGGGAGAAGGCGGAAGCCGTCCCCAGTGCCGTCGCCCTGGTCAACTCGACGCCGTGCCACAACGGTGTCACGTAGGCCACCGGCCGCAGCCACTCCGGCAGCTGGCTGATGGGAAAGAACGTGCCGGAGAACAAGAACAGCGGGACGATCCCGAAGCGGAACAGCGTGCTGAGGTTGGTGTCATTCTTCAGCCGTGCCGCGAACGCGGTGATCGGCGCGGCGAAGGCCATCCCGGTGAGCATGGCCGGCGCGATCGCCAGGATTCCACCCGGGAAGCGCGCCACGCCGAAGACCGCCATGACCACGACGAACGCCACCGTGGCCATCAGCAGGCGGACGCAGACCCACGCCAGGTGGCCGAAGGCCAGGTCGCGGGCGCTGATCGGTGTCGCCAGCGCCGCGTAGTAGGTCTTCTGCCACTTGATCCCGGCCATCACCGGGAACGACGAATCACCGGCGGCGGTCTGCATGGCGGTGGCCGCCAGCAGCCCTGGCGCCAGGAACTGCAGGTAGCTCAAGCCTTGGAGACTGGCAGCTTGGCCGCGGTCGACCAAGGTGCCCAGACCCATGCCCATGGCCAGCAAGAACAGCACGGGATTCAGGAAGGTCGTGAACGCGCTGGCCTTCCATGTCCGGCGGTAGACCCGGGCCTGGGTCTCCATGAAGCGCACTGCGGGGGCGGCCACGCGCCGCCTCAGTCCACCAGCGTGCGGCCGGTCAGCCGCAGGAAGACGTCTTCAAGGGTGCTGCGCCTGACCACCACGCTGACGGGTCGCAACCCGCGCTCCTGCACCTCGGCTGCGGTCTGGTCGGCGTCGTCGGTGTACAGCAGCACGCGATCTGGCAGCGCCTCCAGCCGCTTGACCAGCCCTTCGAGCTGCTGCACCGCCGCGTCGTGCTCGTCGGTCCGGAAGCGCACCTCCAGGACCTCGCGGGTGGCGTAGGCGGCGATCAGCTCGCGCGGGGAGCCCTCGGCCACGATCTTAGCTTGGTCCAGGATGACCAGCCGGTCACACAGCTGCTCGGCCTCGTCCATGTAGTGCGTGGTGATGATCAGCGTCACCCCGCGCTGTTTGAGCCGGTACAGCCGGTCCCACACCAGGTGGCGCGCCTGCGGGTCCAGACCGGTGGTGGGCTCATCCAGCAGCAGCAACTCGGGCTGGTTGATCAGCGAGCGCGCGATCGTCAGCCGGCGCTTCATCCCCCCCGACAGCGGCTCGACCTGGCTGCGCCGGCGGTCTGACAGCTGCACGAAGTCCAGCAGCTCGTCCATGCGACGGCGGATCTCCGCGCGTGGCAGATCGAAGTAGCGCCCGTAGATCAGCAGGTTCTCCTCGACCGACAACTCACTGTCGAGCGTGTCCTCCTGCGGCACCACGCCCAACCGCGCTCGGATGACGGCACCCTGGGTGGCCGGATCGCGACCGAGCACCCGCAGCGAGCCGCCGCTGGGCGGCGACACCACGCCGATCATGCGCATCGTCGAGCTCTTGCCGGCGCCGTTGGGGCCGAGAAAGCCGAACGCCTCACCCGCTTGCACGGCGAAGTCGATCCCGTCCACCGCGGTGAACTCGCCGAAGCGCTTCACCAATCCCCGCGCCTCGACGACCGGCGCTGGCAGTGACTGTTCCTCCATGAGCCCGACGGTAGCACCGGCCTGTGACACGCCGGCGGGAGGCATACGATCGCTGTTGCGAGCAGGCCGATTTCTGAGGATCCCGTGGCGATTGCAAAGTATCTGGGCACCGAGACCGAGTACGGCATCGCCGTCATCGGCCGGCCTGACTTCAACCCCGTGCTGGCCTCCTCGCTGGTCGTCAACGCCTACGCCGCCGACGGCCGCTCGCGGGCCAAGTGGGACTACGAGGAGGAGAACCCGCTGCGTGACGCCCGCGGCTTCACGCAGACCGGCACCGCGGAGCCGGCCCCCGAGGACGACATCGGCCTCGCCAACTCGATCCTGACCAACGGTGCGCGTTTCTACGTCGACCACGCGCACCCCGAATACTCCTCGCCGGAGTGCTCCAACCCGCGCGACGCGGTGGTCTGGGACAAGGCGGGTGAGCGGATCCTGGAAGTGGCCGCGCGGCGCGCGAACGGCCTCGTCCCCGGCCCCGAAGGCTCGCCGCCGGGGCGCATCCTCATCACCAAGAACAACACCGACGGCAAGGGCGTTGCCTACGGGATGCACGAGAACTACATCCTGGACCGGTCCCTGCCCTTCGGTGAGGTGGTGCGCCAGATCACCCCGTTCTTCGTCAGCCGTCAGGTGATGGTCGGTGCCGGACGCATCGGCAACGAGTTCGGCCTCGACGACGTGCCCTACCAGGTGACCCAGCGGGCGGACTTCTTCGAGGTGGAGGTCGGCCTGGAGACGACCCTCAAGCGCCCCATCGTCAACACCCGCGACGAGCCCCACGCCGATCCCGAGCGTTTCCGCCGCCTGCACGTCATCGTCGGCGACGCCAACATGAGCGAGATCTGCACCTTCCTCAAACTCGGGGCGACCGCCCTGGTGCTGACGATGGTCGAGGACCACTTCCTGCCGGACCCGCCGGCGCTGGCCACCCCTGTCAAGTCGCTGCACGCGGTCTCCCACGACCTGACCTGCGCCGTGCCGGTGCTGCTGCGCGACGGGCGCACCGCCACGGCCGTCGAGATCCAGTGGCACTACCTCGAACAGGCCAAAAAGTACGCCGAGGAGCGGGGCGCGCCGTCGTGGGCCGAGGATGTGGTGGGTTGGTGGGAGCGGGTGCTCACGGCGCTGGAGGATGATCCGATGTCCCTGGACGGGATCGTGGATTGGGTGAGCAAATACCGCCTGCTGTGCCGCTACGTCGACCGCGACGGCCTCGGCTGGGACGACAACAAGCTCAAGCTGATCGACGTCCAGTACCACGACGTGCGCCAGGACAAGGGGCTGTACAACCGGCTGGTCGCCACCGGCCGGGTCGAGCGGCTCGTCAGCGAGTCCGAGGTGCAGCACGCGATGACCAACCCGCCTGATGACACCCGTGCCTACTTCCGCGGGCGCTGCCTGGACAAGTACCGCGATCAGGTGGCCGCGGCGGGATGGGACTCCATCATCTTCGACGTCGGCCGCGACACCCTGCAGCGGGTGCCGATGATGGACCCGGCGCGCGGCGGGCGGGAGGCCACCGAGGCGCTGATCGACCGTTGCGCCACCGCCGCCGAGCTCCTCGAGGCCCTGCAGGCCTAGGCCCGCGCTTCCGCCGGCGCCTGCCCGCGGCCTTGAGCGCAACCGTGTGCATCCGACCGCGCCGGCGACGCCAGCCGCACACGCCTGCCGGGCCCCTGCACCTTCGGGGCCCACGGCGGCGGCAGTTGTGGACAACCGAGTCGTGTGCACCGGCCGCCGCGGCGGCGGCAACCGCGCACGGCAGCGCCTCGACACGAGGTCGTGCGCCAGCAACCGCTCCCGTGCCGGTTTGGGCACACAGTCGCCAGCAGGATACGCCGATACACTCAGGGCAACGCCTCGACAGCTTTGGGGGAGGACACATGAGCGACGGTGGCCGGGTTCGCAAACAGCGGTCCAAGCAGGAACAGGCCGAGGACGAGGAAGCACCGCAGACCGCCGAGGCGGTCGATACCTCCGACGTGGACGAACTGCTCGACGAGATCGACGAGGTGCTGGAAGAAAACGCCGAGGAGTTCGTCAAGAACTACGTGCAAAAGGGTGGCGAGTAGGCCAGCGGCCCCGGCTACCCCCCCACGACCAGCCCGACGCCGAGGTGGCCCGGGTGCTGACCGTCGGCCATGGGACGCTGGCGCAGCCAGACCTCGCCGGGTTGCTGAAGAACGCGGGCGTACGGCGCCTGGTTGACATTCGCCGCTACCCGGCAGTCGTCGGCACCCCCACGTGGCCCGCGAGGCGATGCAGCGCTGGTTGCCCGATGCCGGCGTGGCCTACCGCTGGGCCGAAGACCTTGGCGGCCGGCGCGACGTACCACCCGATTCGCCAGACCTGGCCCTGCGTAACGCCAGCTTCCGCGGCTACGCGGCCCACATGCGCACTCCCGCATTCACCGCGGCGCTGCGGGGGATCCTCGACGAAGCCGAGCAGGCCACGACGGTCCTGCTGTGCTCAGAAAGCCTGTGGTGGCGCTGCCACCGACGTCTGGTCGCCGACGCCGCACTCCTGCTGCATGACGCCGAAGTAACCCACCTGCTGCACGACGGCCGGTTGACGACGCACGGCCCGACCGACGGGGTGCGCCGGGACGGCGAGCGCCTGGTCTACGACGAGGTCGCCGCACCCACCTTGTCGTGCGGATGACAAGGCGGCCGCACCCACGTTGTCGCGCGGGTAACAAGGCGGCCGCCGCCGTGCGTCTCGTGTCACAACGGCAACCGCGTTGCGTCTCGGGTGACAACGGCAACCGTCGTGCGTATCGGGTGACAACGGCAACCGTCGTGCGTATCGGGTGACAACGGCGAGCGGCGTCGTGCGCCCCGTACGACCAGCACCTACCATCGCCGAGCCGGCCACATCAGGCTTTGGCCCCCTGTGCAGCGCCCCACCGGCCGACTCGACCGACCAGCGACCAGCGAAGGCAGCGGCGTGCAGAACACCTTCTCCGACCCGTTCGACCTGGACGGCCCCAGCTTCTCGGCCCTGCTGCGCCAGCGAATGCCGGCGGCCCTAGACGCCGCGTTCAGGTCCACGCCGGTTGACCACGTGGAGGGCACGACCATCGTCGCGCTGACCTTTTCAGCAGGGGTAGTGATCGCCGGTGACCGCCGGGCCACCTCCGGCAACATCATCTCCAAGCGGGACATGCGCAAGGTGTTCGAGGCTGACGGGTGGTCAGCGGTGGGGATCTCCGGAGCCGCCGGGCCCGCGATGGAGCTGGCCAAGATCTTCGCCACCGAGCTCGAGCACTACGAGAAGGTCGAGGGCGGCCCGTTGAGCCTGGAGGGCAAGGCCAACAAGCTCGCCCAGATGGTGCGCGCGAACCTGCCGCTGGCGATGCAGGGCCTCGTCGTGGTACCGCTGTTTGCCGGCTTCGACCCTCGTGACCAGCTCGCGCGGATCTACGAGTTCGACGCCGCCGGCGGGCGCTACGAGGAGCGCCGATTCGCCACTGCGGGTTCGGGCGGCCGTGACGCCCGCGGCTCGCTGAAGGCGCGGTTTCGCGAGGGCCTGGACCGCGACGACGCCGTCGGCATGGTCATCGAGGCGCTGTGGGACGCCGCCGACGAGGACTCGGCCACCGGCGGCCCGGACCTGGTGCGCGGCATCTACCCGCTGGTGGCCGTCATCGACGCGGCGGGCTACCGCGAGCTGGACGAAGCCACGGTGGCCGAGCGCGTGGAATCCGTGATCGCCGACCGCCGCCTGTAGCCCAGGAACGCCGCCGCACCGACCCTAACCGACCCCGCGAGGAGCGCACCGCCGTGGCGATGATGCCGTACGTCTCACCCGAACAGCAGATGAAGGACCGCGCTGACTACGCGCGCAAGGGCATCAGCCGCGGACGGTCTGTCGTGGCGATCGAGTACGACAAGGGCGTGCTGTTCGTGGCGCAGAACCCCTCCGCGACCCTGCACAAGGTCAGCGAGATCTACGACCGGATCGCCTTCGCCGCGGTCGGTAAGTACAACGAGTTCGAGCAACTGCGCGTCGCCGGCATCCGCCTGGCCGACGTCAAGGGCTACCAGTACGCGCGCGAGGATGTGACGGGGCGGTCGTTGGCCAACGCCTACGCCAACGCACTGGGGGCGGCGTTCACCGAGAGCGCCAAGCCGTTCGAGGTCGAGCTGCTGGTCGCCGAGATCCACGCCGACGACGTGCAGCTGTACCACATCCTGTACGACGGCTCGATCACCGATGAGCAGGGTTACGTCGCCATCGGCGGAAGCGCGGAGTCATTGACGACTCATCTCGGCGAGGGCTTCCGCGAGGGCCTGAGCCGCGACGAGGCCCTGCGGCTGGCCCGCGAGTCCCTGGGCGCGGCTGAGAAGGGGGAGATTTCGCGCGACCGCCTCGAGGTCGCCGGCCTCGACCGGGACCGCGGGCGGCGCAAGTTCGCCCGGCTGACCGACGCCGACATCGCGGCGGCGCTTGGCTGAGCAGGCGCCACCCGGCGCAGCGCGGCCGCGACGCCCGCGCAGGCCGCTGGCGGTGGGCGTTGTCGCGGTGGTGCTGCTCGTCGCCGCTGTGGGCGCCTGGATGGGACTGCCGAGGCAGGCGACGCCCCCGTCCTCCAGCGCCGCCGCCTCGCCGACGGCGACACCCAGCGGTGCGCCGGCTACGCCGACTGCAGCGCCCAGCGAGGGTACGTCGAGCGAGCCTTCCGGCGCCGCCTCCGAGGCAGCGGCCCAGCCCTCGTTCGGGCAGGACAGCCTGGGGTTCCGCGAGCTCAGCAAGCAGGTCGCCGCCATCCGCGACTTACCGCTGCGGCGCAGGGTCCGGGCACGGGTGGTGGGACCGCAGGCCCTGGCCGACAAGATCAGCGACCTGGGCTTTGCCGAGACCGATCGCCGCGAGGCCGAGGCTGACGAGCGGCTGCTGGTGGCGCTGCGGCTCGCGCCCGCCGACCTGGACCTGCCTGGCCTGTTGGAGGAGCTGTACCGCGAGCAGGTCCGAGGCGTGTACGTGCCCAAGGAGAAGACCTTCTACGTGGGCGGCGAGGCCGACGAGCTCGGGCCTGCCGGACGGGTCACGGCCGCCCACGAGATCACCCACGCGCTGCAAGACCAGTCGTTCGATCTGCAGCGGCTGCGTCGCGCGGTTGAGGACAACGACGATGCATCGCTGGCGCTGCTCGCGCTGATCGAAGGCGACGCCGTGCTCACCGGCCAGCTGTGGACCGCTGCTCACCTCGACGACACCGCGCAGGCACAGGCACAGCTGGAGTCCGCCGGCGGCGGCAGCGCCCTGGAGCGCGCTCCCCAGTACCTGCGTAACGCGCTGTTCTTTCCCTACCTCCGCGGCGCGGCCTTCGTCGCCCAGCTGCGCGCCAGCGGCGGCAACGACGCGGTCGACGCCGCCTTCCAGCGGCCCCCTGAGACCACCGAGCAGATCCTGCATCCCGAGGCCTACAGCGACGACGAACCCGCGCTGGACGTCAGCGTGGCCGGGCGGCCCGGCGACGGTTGGACGGCGTCACAGACCTACGACTTCGGTGAGTTCGACCTCGTCGAGCTGTTCGCCGACCTCGGCCAGGACACGTCCGCCGAGGTCGGCGCCGGTTGGGGAGGCGGGCAGGTCCGCTCCTGGAGGCGCGGTCCCGACACGGCCGTGGGACTCGCGCTGACCTTCGACACAGCGGCTGACGCCGGCGAGGCCTGCGAGGCCCTGCCCCAGTGGTACGCCGAGGTGGCAGGCGGTCGCGTCGCGGGCGACGGACTGCTCGACGGCGACCGCGACCTGCTGGCCTACACCTGCGACACCGCCAGTGTGCGGCTGGGCCTGGCGCCTGACGCGACTACCGCACGGCGCCTGGCGGGCATCCGCTAACCGCGCCTCTCGCGGGCTCGCCGCCGCGACTCGTGTGCACCGACCGTCGCCGGCGCGGCCGGCTACACACGGTTGCGCCAGGGCTCAGGCCGCGGCGGGCAGTGCCGCCGGTTCCAGGGCGGCCTCCAGCACCTGCCCGACCTCGGCGGCGAGGTGGAAGGTCATCACCTCGCGCACGTGCTCGGGCACGTCGTCGAGGTCTGGGCCGTTACGCTCCGGGAGGACCACCTCGGTGAGACCCGCACGGTGCGCGGCCAGCACCTTCTGCTTGACGCCACCGATGGGCAGGACACGGCCCGACAGCGTGACCTCGCCGGTCATGCCGACGCTGGAGCGCACCGCCCGCCCGGTGAGCAGGCTCACCAGCGCGGTCGTCATCGTCACGCCGGCCGAGGGCCCGTCCTTGGGCACCGCGCCGGCGGGCACGTGGACGTGCAGGTGCCGCCGTTCCAGCGCCGACGCCGGTACCCCCAGCTCGTCGTGGTGAGCCCGGACGTAAGACAGCGCGATGCGCGCCGACTCGCTCATGACGTCGCCAAGCTGACCCGTCAGGGTCAGGCCGGGATCGCCGTCCATGGTGGTCGCCTCGATGAACAACACGTCCCCGCCGGCACCGGTGACGGCCAGGCCGGTGGCGACACCAGGCACGGCGGTCCGCTCGGCGGCCTCGTGCCAGAAGCGCGCCCGGCCGAGGTAGCCGGCGACCTCGTCGGCCTCGACGGTGATCGGCGGCGTGACGTCGCCGGCGGCGATCCGGGTCGCGACCTTGCGCACCAGGCGACCGAGCTCGCGCTCCATCGTGCGCACGCCAGCCTCACGCGTGTAGTCACCGACGATGCGGTGCAGGGCCTCGTCGGGAACCGACAACTCGTCGGGTGTCAGCCCGGCACGCTCCAGCTGGCGGCCCAGCAGGTGGTCACGGCCGATGATCACCTTCTCGTCGTCGTCGTAGCCGTCGAGGCGGATCACCTCCATGCGGTCCAGCAGCGGTCCGGGGATGGACTCCAAGACGTTTGCCGTCGCGATGAACAGCACGTCGGACAGGTTCAGGTCCAGCTCCAGGTAATGGTCGCGGAAGGTGTGGTTCTGCGCCGGGTCGAGTACCTCGAGCAGGGCTGACGAGGGATCCCCCCGCCAGTCGGCTCCGACCTTGTCGACCTCGTCGAGCAGGAACACCGGGTTGGCGGTGCCGGCCTCCTTGAGGCCGCGCACGATCCGGCCTGGCAGCGCGCCGACGTAAGTGCGGCGGTGACCGCGGATCTCGGCCTCGTCGCGAATACCGCCGAGCGCCACGCGCACGAACTTGCGTCCGAGGGCGCGCGCCACCGACTCACCCAGCGACGTCTTGCCGACCCCGGGTGGGCCAACCAGCGCCAGGATCGTGCCGCTGCCACGCCCGGCCGACGGCGCCAGACCACGGTCGGCGCGCAGTTTGCGCACGGCCAAGTGCTCCAGGATGCGGTCCTTGGGGTCGGCCAGGCCCGTGTGGTCGGCGTCGAGAACCGCTCGGGCGGCGGCCACGTCGAGGTTGTCGGTGGTGCGCACGTTCCACGGCAGGTCCACCACCAGGTCCAGCCAGGTGCGGATCATGCCGGCCTCGGGGCCCTGCTCGCCGGCGCGCTCCAAGCGGTCCAGCTCACGTTCGGCCGCGGTGCGGACGGCCTCGGGCAGGTCTGCCGCTTCCAGTCGGGTGCGGTAACCCTCGGCGACGCTCTCGTCGGAATCGCCGAGCTCCCGGCGGATGGCGGCCAGCTGCTGGCGCAGCAGGTGCTCGCGTTGTGCCTTGCTCAGGTCCTGGGCGACGTCGGACTCGATGTCGCGTCGTACTTGCAGTTGGGCCAGCATCTCACGCGCCCAGCCGACCACCAGCTTCAGGCGCGCTTCGACGTCCAGGGTCTCCAGGATCTGAACCCGCTGGGCCAGCTCCAGGTCGGGCATGAACGCGGCCGTGTCGGCCAGCGAGCCAGGCTCGGTGACGCCCCGCAGCGCCTCGGCGACGCCGCGGCCGCCGCGCAACTCCAGGATCGCCTCCACGGCGGCGCGGTACTCGCGGGCCAGTTCCTTGGCGCGAGCGGTGGCCGCGGGCTCGAACGCCTCGTCCACCTCGACCCACGTGGCGGCATCCGGTCCAGCCACGCCGGCGCCGACGATCGCGCGGTGCAGACCGCGCACGAGCACCGCCCGGGTGCCGTCGGGCAGCGTGCCGGCCTCCTCGACCTGGGCCACGGTGCCGACGGTGGCATAGCGGTCGTCAAGGCGGGGCAGCAGCAGCAGCTTGCCGTCGGCGCTGCCAGCGGCGTCGGCCGCGGCTTGTGCCTCCGGTGAGGTGACGCCGACCGGCACCACGGTGCCGGGCATGACGACACCGGTCGTCAGGGGTAGTAGGGGAAGGACTCGAGTGTCCGTCGCCACGATCGTCTCCAGGGCTCGACAGTTTCCTGGAGCTGTCCAACTGTTGAGCGCTTGAGGATATTCCGCAGCGCTCAAGTAGCCGAAGGCGGTAGCGGCCCCTGATCGAACGGGCGGGTTACTACTGCCGGTACTCCTCGACGGTGTCGACGGGCCGCACCTGGGCCTCGTCGGGATCCAGGCCGGCGTTGCGCCGTGCGCGCCGCTGTCGCAGCAGGTCCCAGCACACGTCCAGACCCTGCTCCAGCTCGTCGAGTCGCCGCTGCTCGTCAGGTTCCAGGGTGTCGCCGACCCCGCGCTCGTGCAGGTCGTCCTCCTCGTCCACCAAGGTGTGGATGCGGGCGAGGATCTCGCGGTCGTCCATGGCGGCTCCTATCAGCGCTGACCCTCTCCGACCAGGTCCGGTGTGACCGTACACTTGCTCCTCGCCGGCAGGAAGGCGCAGCAGGAGTGGACCGTCGCATCTTCGGCATCGAGGTCGAGTATGGGGTGACGTGCACCTTCCGAGGCCAGCGGCGGCTGTCTCCGGACGAGGTGGCACGCTACCTGTTCCGCCGAGTGGTGTCGTGGGGCCGCTCGTCCAACGTGTTCCTGGAAAACGGTGCGCGCCTGTACCTGGACGTGGGCTCGCACCCGGAGTACGCCACCCCTGAGTGCGACTCCGTGCATGGCGTGGTGACCCACGACAAGGCGGGGGAGCGCATCCTGGAGGGGCTCGTCGAGCAGGCCGAGCGGCGCCTGCACGAGGAGGGCATCGCCGGCCAGATCTACCTGTTCAAGAACAACACCGACTCGGCTGGCAACTCCTACGGCAGCCATGAGAACTACCTGGTCGCGCGCTTCGGCGAGTTCCAGAAGCTGGCGGACACCCTGATCCCGTTCCTCGTCACGCGCCAGCTGTTCGCGGGCGCCGGCAAGGTGCTGCAGACGCCGCGAGGCGCCGTGTACTCGATCTCGCAGCGCGCCGAGCACATCTGGGAGGGCTTGAGCTCGGCGACCACGCGTAGCCGGCCGATCATCAACAGCCGCGACGAGCCGCACGCCGACGCCGAGCGCTACCGGCGCCTGCACGTGATCGTCGGCGACTCCAACATGAGCGAGTCCACGGTGTGGCTCAAGGTCGCCACCTGCGATCTGGTGCTGCGGATGATCGAGGCGGGCACGGTGATGCGTGACCTGACCCTGGACAACCCGATCCGCGCGATCCGCGAGATCAGCCACGACATGACCTGCAAGCGCCGGGTGAAGCTGGTCGGCGGCCGCGAGATGAGCGCGTTGGAGATCCAGCAGGAGTACTTCTCGCGGGTCAGCCAGTTCATCGAGAACACCGGCTCCGACCCCGAGACCGATCGGGTGCTGGCCGAGTGGGGCCGGATTCTGACCACCCTGTCCGACGACCCGCTGAAGCTGTCACGTGAGTGCGACTGGGTCGCCAAGTATCACCTGATCGAGGACTACCGGCGGCGCCACGACCTGCCGCTGAGCCACCCGCGCATCGCCATGCTGGATCTGCAGTACCACGACGTGAACCGCCAGCGCGGGCTGTACTACCTGCTGCAGCGGCGCGGCAAGGTTGACCGCATCACGACGGATGCCGAGATCGACGAGGCGCGCGACACCCCACCGCAGACGACCCGGGCCCGCCTGCGCGGTGAGTTCATCCGTCAGGCCAAGCGCAAACGCCGCGACTTCACCGTCGATTGGGTGCACCTCAAGCTCAATGACCAGGCGCAGCGCACGGTGCTGTGCAAGGACCCGTTCCGCCACAGCGATGAGCGGGTCGACAAGCTGATCGCCTCGATGTAGACGCGCTCGCGCGTCCTCACGTGGCCAAAGCCGGAGACACAAGACTTTCGACTGGTGACACTCACGCATGTCCTCAAGTGGCGAAGCGGTAGGACACAAGACCAGCGAGGCATGCGACAATCGATGGCGATGCAACGCACGAGCAGGACCGTCGTCGTTACCGTGACGGTTGCCCACATGCACTCGTCGTCGCCCTGATTGCCTACACGCTGGTCATCTCCAACGATCCCCTCAGCGACCCGCTGTCGTCGGTGACGATGGCTGCGATTTACGGCGCGCCAGCGATGCTGGCCCTGATGGCGCTGCACGACCGACGACCGCTGCTTGCCGCCGCCGCGGTCACGGCACTACTGCTCGCTGTGGTGCCCTTTTCACTGCACAGCTTCGTGCTGGGACCGCTCGGCATCATCTACCTGGCGACCTACTTCACATCCTCGGTGCCACGAACGGCGACGGGCCGCACAGTCTCTGCAGTGCTGCTCTGCCCCGCACTGGTCATGACCGCCTTCATCGGGTCCCTGCTCCATCAAGACCCGTTGTGCTACTCACAAAGCAGCACCGGGACCGTCACCTATGAGCGGCCAGCCAGCATGCCGACAAGCGGGACTTTGGATCCGGACACCGCCGTCGCGGAGGGCTGCACGAGCAACGCGGTCGTGTGGTGGGAGGCGACCGCAGGGCTCGCAGTCACCACGGCCGCCATCACCGCCGCCTCCGCGCTCACCAAGTCGCCAGGGGGACGACAGGAACCGCGCAACCCGGAGCACGCGACCGTCTCGTAACCGTCGCCGCCAACCTGCCACAGCGTCGCGGGGTTCGAACCAGCGCGCAGGACCACTGCGCCTTGCAGCGGCCAGGAACGATCAGCCGCCGCCCTCGCCGTCGCCGCCACCCCCGCCCTCGCCGCCGCCGCCGCCACCCTCGCCGCCGCCGCCACCCTCGTCGCCAGCACCGCCTCCGCCGCCGTCGTCACCGCCGCCGTCATCCGGCTCGGGGGCGTCGGCCTCGGGTTCCGGCTCTGGCTCCGGCTCCGGCTCTGGCTTCGGCGGGGGAGGCGGCGTCCCGCTGGACACGCCGAGGTAGACGGTGTCGCCGGCCCCCGCGGATGATCCGGGTGCCGGGCTCTGCCACAGCACCGAGCCGGCAGGCGAGTAGCTGTCTTCAACCTGGACCTGGCCGATCAACATCCTCTCGCCCAGGGCACTGAGCGCGTCAGCCTCGGCGGCGATGCGAACGTCGGGAACGGTGACTGGCCTGCTGTTGATCTCGTCGAGCGCGGCAAGATCCACCAACGGGAAGCTCTCGACCTCGCGGCCCTCCAAGGCGCGGCCCATGTAGGCCTGCCAGATCGAGGCGGGCGTGGAACCACCGGTCATGCCCGGCATCTCCACCTGCCCCTCGGCATGGCCCATCCACACCGCCGTCGACAGCACGGGGGTGTAGCCCACGAACCAGGCGTCGGCGTTGTCGGTGGTGGTACCGGTCTTGCCTGCGACCTCCCAGCCGGGCAGGGCAGCGCCGGTGCCGGTGCCGCCGGTGACGACGCCACGCATCATTTCGACCATGGCGGCGTTGACGACCGGCTTGAGCACCCGCTCAGGCTTGGGCTTGGCCTTGTACAAGACCTTGCCGCGCGCATCGGTGACCTTGGCGATCAGATGCGGGCGCACCCGCTTGCCCTCGTTGGCAAACACCGCATAGGCCGAGGCCATCTCTAGCGGCGTGGTGCCAAAGGTCAACCCACCCAGCCCGATTGCCGGCCCGTAGTCCTCACCGGTGGCCTGGGCCATGTCGATGCCCATCCGGTCGGCGAGCCGGACCACTCGCTTCTCGCCGACGATGATCGTGAGCTGAGCAGCGGCGGTGTTGACCGAGTTCTGCAGCGCACGGGGCATATCCAGCGTGCCGTAGCTGGCACCGCCGTAGTTCTGCACACCGGGGGTGGGGTCGTCGATCGCGTCCTTCGACCATTGCGGCACACCCTGGAAGTAGGCGGGGCTGCGCCCCGATAGCGCCATCTCCAACGGAAAGCCCTCGCGCAAGGCCTCGGCGTAGACGAACGGCTTGAACGAGCTGCCCGGCTGGCGACGGCCCTGCGTGGACAGGTCGTATTCCAGATCGGTGTAACCCAACCCGCTGGCGATGGCCTTGATCTCACCGCTGCCCGGCTCCACCGAGGCGATGGCGCCGGTGGGTGCGTCGTAGGGCAGGTACTCAGCAATCGTCTCCTCGGCGTCCTGCTGCATCTCACGGTCCAGCGTGGTGGTGATGCGCAGGCCGCCGTAGTACAGGGCGCGCTCCCGCTGGGCAGGGGTCTTACCCAGGGCTTCGAGTGTCAGCAGCTCCCGGCGGGTGGCGTCCAGCACGTGCGGCTCGCGCTTGGCGCGCTGGCGCGACTCGACGACGCCCAAGGGGCTCTTGAGCAGCTTGGGCAGCCGACGCCGTTTGAGGTAACCCTCCTCGACCATGGCGCGCAGCACCAGGTTGCGCCGCTTGCGCGCCAGGACTGGACGGTCCCTCGGGTCCGCGGTGTTCGGGGAGCGGATCATCGCCGCCATCAACGCGGCGTGCTGAGGCTTGAGCTCGGAAACGGAGCGCTGGAAGAACTCCTCGGCAGCCGCGTCCACGCCATAGGCGCGGGCGCCGAAGTAGGTCTGGTTCAGGTAGCGCTCGAGCAGCTCGTCCTTGGTGAAGCGCTCCTCCAGCGCTACCGCGTAGAGCAACTCGGACAGCTTGCGCTCGATGGTGCGGTCCTGGCCGACCGCGCTCTTGGCCAGCTGCTGGGTGATGGTGGACCCACCCTCTTCGACGCCGCCGGCGCGGATGTTGGCCACCGCCGCGCGACCGATGCCTTCGATGTCATAGCCGTCGTGCTCCCAGAACTTGCGGTCTTCGGCCGTGACCACGGCGTTGCGCACCAGCTTGGGAATCCGCCGCAGCGGCAGGGACCGCCGGCTGACCTCGCGGTCGACCACGGCCAGGACATTGTCGTCACCGTCGTAGATGACCGAGCGCTCGTCAAGCGCCGGCAGGCTCGCGTTCTCCGGGATGTCAAGGCGGACGTCAAGCACCTCGGTGGCGTTGGACAGCGCCGGCCGGCTGACCGCCGACGCCAGCACCGTCAACCCGACCACACCGGCGAGCCCGCCGATGGCAATACCCCCGAGGCGGGCAGCCAGCCATACAGGGCCACGCACGGGGCGAGGGTCAGTGGTGGGTGTCCACGTGGGGGCGGTGGGCGCGGGACCGGCCAGCCTGCCCGCCGGCACGGTGGCCCCCGGAGCGCGACGGGGGGGTGGGACGACGGCGAGGCCGCCGATGACGGCCACACGCAGCAGCATCCGTCGCAGCACCGGCCACTGGCGGGCATACAACGCCGACCACCCACGCGCGCCTTGCGAGGCGGTGGCGCGGGAGGCGGTGGCGGTCACCTGGACCGTCCGGCGCGACGCCGAACCCATGGACCGCGACGCCGACGCGATGACCGCGCCGGTGCGACGAGATGCCGAGGCGGCCCGAGGACGACCCGTGTCCACGCTCCAGCGACGCAGCCGCACCAAGTCCGTGCGCCATGCCTGGGCCATCCGGGGCCAGCCTGTGCCGGCCCACCAGCGTCCGACCGCCACAGCGGCGCGGCGGGTGGCGGCCCAGCCCGCGGCCAGCGCGATGCCGGCGGCGGCCAGGAACGGCGCCAACCGTTGGCGCAGGCTGACGCCGTCACCAGCTGGTGACGGTTGCGGGCGATCCTGGGAGGACATCAAACGGCTCTCGGTGGGCGGGTGGAGATATTCATTGTCTCAGAGGCAGCGCCGGATCGCAGGAGGCGGGCTCGTCCGTTCTGCCAGGTCCCCCCGGCTCGCGGCTACGCCGTGACGGCTGAGATCCGCTGCCTCACGGCTAGGCTGCGAGCCCCATGACTGAACGCCTCGAACGGCTCATCAACCTCGTCATCGCGCTGCGCGAGACGCGCAGACCCATGCCCGCCACCGAGGTGCGTGAACGCGTCGCCGGCTACGGCCAGCCCGACGCCGAGGCCTTCCGTCGCATGTTCGAGCGCGACAAGGCCGACCTACGTGATCTCGGCGTCCCCATCGAGACGGCGCCCCTGGACCGCTGGGACGATCGCCAGGGCTACCGGATCGACCCTCGCCGCTACGACCTGCCGCCGGTGCGCCTGGAGCCCGACGAGCTGGGCGCCTTGGCTGTGGCGGTGCAGGCCACGGGAATGGTCGACGAAGCCGGCGCGGGCCTGCTCAAGCTGCGGGTGGACGCCGGCGACCCGGCGCCGGGTCCCGCCGCGCCCGACCCGCGCCTTGGGATCGCGCTGGACACCCCCCATCGCGACGTGCTGGTCACCGCCCAGCTGCGCCGCACCAGCGTGCGCTTCGCCTACCAGCGGGCGGGGGAGCAGCGAGCGGGCGGGAACGCCCGTGATCGCGACCCGGCCGTGCGCACCGTCGACCCCCACGCGCTGGTACACCGGCGTGGGCGCTGGTACCTCGTCGGGCGGGACCATGACCGCGACGAGCGCCGGGCCTTTCGCCTGGACCGCATCCAGGGCAAGGTCCGCACGATCGGGCTTCCCTGCTCGTTCGTGGCGCCCGACGACGACGTCAGCGTCGATGACGTGGTTCCCGGGCGGCGCGGCGACGCGCCGGCGACCGCGGAGGTGCTGGCCTCGGCGGAGGTGGCGTGGCAGGTGGCGCGGCGAGCGCGTGGTGGGGGCGCGGCCACCGACGACGGCTGGACACGCTTCACGGTCAGCGCCGGCGATCCGGATGACTTCATGTTCTGGGCGCTGGAGTTCGGCCCGGAGCTGGAGGTCGTGGGCCCGCCGGAGCTGCGTGCTGCGGTCGTGGCCCGGCTGCGCGGCCTCATGGAGGATGCGGGGGAGGGTTCGGCATGAGCCGCCCAACGCCAACGCTGGCGCGCTTGGAGCGGATCCTGACGATGGTGCCGTGGCTGCTGGACAACCCCGGCGTCTCGGTCGACGAGGTCGGTGAGCGCTTCGGCGCTTCCCGTGAGGAGCTGGCCGACGACCTGGACGTCCTCGGCTACTGCGGGCTTCCCGGCTACGGCGGCGGCGACCTCGTCGAGGCCTGGCTGGTCGGCGACCGCGTGACGGTGCGCATGGCTGACTTCTTCTCTCGTCCGTTGCGACTCAGCCTGCGCGAGGCCCTGACCCTGCTGCTGGCCGCCAGAGCGCTGGGCAGCGTCGAGGGCCTGGCGGAGTCCGGTGCGCTGCGCCGCGCCGTCAGCAAGCTGCAGGTGCTGCTCGGCGGCGACGAGGCCAAGCTCGCGGTGGACCTGTCGGCACCGGGCGACGAGTTGCTGGGCGTCCTGCGGCATGCCGTGGACGATGGCGAGGTCCTGCGCCTGGTGTACCGGTCGGCGTCTAAGGCCCAGACCACCCAGCGCGACGTCGAGCCGTGGGCGGTCGTGGGCTGGGGAGGGTCGTGGTACCTACAGGGCTGGTGCCGGCTGGCCACCGCGCCTCGCGACTTCCGCCTCGACCGGATCCGCTCCTTGGAGCCGACGGGGGAGCGGGTGACCGGCCAGCGCGCAGGCGGCGTGCCACCGGTGTACCAGCCGTCTGTAGATGACATCGAGGTCGTGCTCGACTTGGCGCCGCGGGCGGCCTGGGTCGCCGAATGGCTGGTCGTTGACGCCGTCGAGGGGCACGACGGCGTCCATCGGGTGCGCCTGCGCACGGCCAATCTGGACTGGGTGGCCCGTCTGGTCGTGCAGCTCGGGGGGGCGGCCATGGTCGTGCAACCTGCGGCTCTGACTATCCGCGTCATACAGCTGGCCTCCGCCACGTTGCGCCGCTACTCGCTCTAGTAGCGGAAACTAGAGGGAACGCTGCGGCCTTGAGCGCCGAGCCAGACGCGACGCCATCGAGCGGCGGTCGCCCAGCGTGTCGCGTCGCAGCGCAAAGTAAGCGCAGTAAAGAAGTCAAGGCGTGGCTCCGGGCGTCCGACGAAATGGAGGTCGAAACGGACAACGCAGGACCGCTCCCAAGAGACAGGCGGTCGGCACCCAGGAGTCTGACATGACCACGATCAAGGCGACATGCCCCGGCTGCGGCGAGGTGGGGCTCACGCCGGACGAGATCGAGCTACGGGTGTCCCAGCATGCAGCCACGGCTTCCTACTACGCGTTCACCTGCCCGGCCTGCCAGGCGATCGTGCGCAAGCCGGCCGACGAGCGCGTGGTGCGACTGCTGGTGTCCGGTGGCGTCCCGGTGCTGCAACTGGACCTCCCGGCCCCGCCGCAGCGGCTGGATGAGCGCTTCTCCGGCCCGGTGCTGACCCACGACGATCTGCTGGACTTCCACACGATGCTGCAAGCCGATGGCTGGTTCGATGAGCTGCTCGCGATCAGCAAGCGCCAGGAGGCCGGCCGCAAGTAGCCGGTGCGCTACCGCTTGGCTCCGTGAGCGCTTAGCATCCTGGCGGTGTCCACGTTCGCGATCCTGTCCCTGGTCATCATGGTGGTCATCGTGGGCGTGGTGGCGGTGGTCGCCCGGCAGCTGTGGCAAACGCTGCGCCACACCATCGACGTGCTGCGAGCCGCCGGGGAGCGCCTGCGGCCGCTGGCCGACGAACTGCAGGCCGAGCTGGCCGTGACCACCGTGGAAACCGAGGCGCTGCGAAGTGGCGTCGAGCGACTACGCCAACCCCGTGCGCGCCGGCACCGCAGCCTTGCCGACTTGCGCTCGCGAGTGACGAAACGGACAAGCCGCTGGCCGCGCCGGCGCTGACCCATCTGGCTGTTGCTGCTGATCCGAACCGCACGGACGTACAATCGTCCCTCTATCACCCACCTCGGAGGCACCATGCCTAACCTCGGCGGCCCTGAGCTCATCATCGTCTTGCTGATCTTCGTGCTGCTGTTCGGCGCGAAGAAGCTGCCGGACCTTGGCAGCTCGGTAGGCAGAAGCATCAAGAACTTCAAGAAGGGCGTCGGCGAAGGGCGAGCGAACGAGGGCGACGAAGACGCCCCCGAGCGCGTCGACGCCCCGCCGGCGACGCAGTCCTCGCGCGACCTCCAGTAACGTCTCGCGGGCCATCAGCCGATGACGACGACGGCCACGCCCCCAACCGGGGGCAGTGCCCCTGACACTTCCGACGTCGGGGCGTACGCCGGCGAGGAGATGAGCCTCGTCGAGCACCTGCGCGAATTGCGCTCCCGGCTGGTCAAGTCGGTGTTGGCGATCGTCGGCGGCCTGGCGGTCGGCTTCGCCTTCCGCAATCCCGTCCTCGACATCCTGCGCGAGCCCTACTGCAACCTCCCGGTTCGCCTGCGCGGCGACTTCGCCGGGACGGGGGAGTGCACGCTGCTGGCGCTGCGGGTGATGGACGCTTTCTTCGTCAGCCTCAAAGCCGCCGCCATCGTGGCTGTGGTCCTCGCCGCGCCGGTGGTGTGTTACCAGCTGTGGCGGTTCATCACGCCCGGCCTGCGGCCGGTGGAACGGCGTTACGCGCTGCCGTTCATCTTCATCACCCAGATCCTGTTCGCCGCCGGAGCCGTGTTCAGCTACTTTTTGATTCCGCGAGCGTTGGCGTTCCTGCTCGCGTTCGCCGGGGACAACATCACCACGGCGCTGTCGGCCAGCGAGTACCTGACCTTCATCCTGCACACGATGCTGGCCTTCGGGATTGCCTTCGAGTTCCCCGTCGTCTTGGTGATCTTGTCGCTGATGGGGGTCATCGGCTCGGCGGGGATGCGCAAGTACCGTCGCCACGCCCTGTTCGGCGTCTTCGTCGCCGCGGCAATCATCACGCCAACCCAGGATCCCGCCACGATGGCCTTCATGGCCGCGCCGTTGGCCTTGTTCTACGAGGGCAGCATCGTGGCGGCGCGGATCATCGAACGCAGGCGGGGTGCCCGAGAGGCCGTGGAGGCCGTTGACAGCTGAGCTCGACGCCTTCGCGGGCGTCTACGGCTTCGCCCTCGACGACTTCCAGATCGCGGGCATCGAGGCGCTGCTGGCCGGCCGTTCGACCCTGGTGGCCGC
>Ga0136620_10000393_pt1 | contig 20194 bp, 21 predicted proteins | sample AntDrymUQ4162106_2_FD_104806 | JGI IMG/M metagenome (GOLD analysis project Ga0136620, IMG submission 104806) | Polar desert sand microbial communities from Dry Valleys, Antarctica - metaG UQ416 (21.06) | ecosystem: Environmental > Terrestrial > Soil > Desert | place: Antarctica: Dry Valley... | reverse complement strand
GCGTCAGGCTTTCGCCCATTGCGCAAGATTCCCCACTGCTGCCTCCCGTAGGAGTCTGGGCCGTGTCTCAGTCCCAGTGTGGCTGATCGTCCTCTCAGACCAGCTACGGATCGTCGCCTTGGTGAGCCGTTACCCCACCAACAAGCTAATCCGCCGCGGGCTCATCCTCGATCGGAGGCCGAAGCTACCTTTTCTCACGAGCCCGAGAGCTCGAGAGGCTATCCGGTATTAATCCGGGTTTCCCCGGGCTATCCCAGAATCGAGGGCAGATTACCCACGTGTTACTCACCCGTTCGCCGCTGTCCCCGGTCCCGAAGGACCGGTTCTCGCTCGACTTGCATGTGTTAAGCGCGCCGCCAGCGTTCGTCCTGAGCCAGGATCAAACTCTCCGTGAAGATGTGTTCGTCCCGAAGGACGAGCTTTCGTCACCTTGAGCTTGTGCTCAAAGTCCGCCTCCCTCTGCCGGTCAAGACAAAGAGGAGGCGTGACAGGTTTATTCGTTTCACCGGACCAGATCGCGGAACGAGCCGGCCCAGCGTCTCGACGTAAACGCACGCTGTTGAGTTTTCAAAGACCGATTGCCGTGTGGTGAACCGGCGTAAAAAAGCCTCCGGCTCGCGCCAGAGGCCTCCAAGCTTGCGGTGCTGATCGTATCCGATCGCGGCCTAGAGGCGCTCCATTGGTCGAGGTGAGGGACTTTTCGACACCGACCCACTCGGGCGGCCGAGGAACAGTAGCAAACTCAGGGACGCTGTCAAGCCGATCCGGGCCGTTCGCGGAAGCGGGCGAAGCGTCGTTTCCCCGCCTGGACAGTGGCATCGCGCAGGCCCTCACGGGCCGTGTCCAGCTCGGTGACGACGACACCGTCGAGCTTGACCCCGCCCTGCGAGATCAACCGGCGCGCCTCGCTAGTGGAGAGGCCGAAGGCGGTGGCGAGCGCCGCCGGCAGGTGCACCGGATCGCCGGCTGGCAGCGGGACATCTGCAACGTCGTCCGGCGCTTGCCCCTGCCGCACGACACGCGTGAAATAAGCCTCGGCCTCTCGCGCCGCCTCCTCGCCGTGCGAGCGCCCGACGATCCAGCGGGCGAGCGCGAGCTTCGCCTGCATGGCCTCGCTCGCGGGCGCGTCCCGCTCCACAACGAGCCGATACCACTCCTCGAGCTGGTCGTCGGGGATCCGCATCGTGCGGCCGAACTGCTCCTCGGGCGGCGCGGTCAGCGGGATGTTGTTGCCCGCGGAGGAGCTCATCTTGGCGCCGTCCCACGAGCACAGGAGCGGAGTCGTGAGGACGATCTGGGGGTCCAGGCCGTACGCCTCCATCACCGTTCGACCGGCGAGCAGGTTGTAGAGCTGATCCGTGCCTCCGAGCTCGACGTCCGCCCGGACAGCGACCGAGTCGTAAGCCTGCATCAGTGGATAGAGGAGCTCCGAGACGGAGATCGGCTCACGCGCGACCATGCGCTTCGAAAAGTCGTCGCGTTCGAGGATCTGCGCGACCGTCGTCGTCCGAGTCAGGCGCAGGATCTCCGCGAAGTCGAGCGGGGCGAGCCATTCGCTGTTGAAGCGCACCTCCGTGCGGTCTCGGTCGACGATGTGAAGCGCCTGCTCCACGTAGGTCTGCGCGTTCCGGTCGATCTCCTGGTCCGAGAGGATCGGTCGCTCCGCCGAGCGGCCGGACGGATCGCCGATCCTCGTCGTGTAGTCGCCTACGATCAGCACGCCGACGTGGCCCGCGTCCTGGAAGACACGCATCCGCTGGAGGGGAATGCCCCGTCCGACGTGGATGTCGGGCGAGGTGACGTCGATGCCGAGCTTGACGCGCAGCGGCCGGCCGAGCTCCAGCTTCTCCTCGAGCCCACCGGCCGGCAGGACGTCGACCGCGTTGCGGGTCAGCTCCGCGATCATGCTCACGAGCGTACCGCCGTCACGTACGCGGGCGTCACCGCCTCCGGCGACGCGCATCCCACGAGCGCGAGCGCGAGCGCGATCTCATCGCGGAGCAGCTCCAGCACACGCAGCGCACCCTCCTCTCCGCCCACGGCGAGACCCCAGAGGACCGGTCGGCCGACGAGCACAGCGCGGGCACCGAGGGCGAGGGCCTTGACGACGTCCGTCCCGCGCCGAACGCCGCCGTCGACGAGCACCTCCAGTCGGCTGTCGACAGCCTCGACGACCTCGGGGAGCAGCTCGATCGTGGCCGCGACACCGTCGAGCTGCCGGCCGCCGTGGTTGGAGACGACGAGCGCAGCCGCCCCGTGCTCGCGCGCAAGCTGACCGTCCTCCGCAGTCTGGACGCCCTTGAGGACGACCGGCAGCGGCGACTCGGACACGAGCGTCTCAAGGTCCCGCCACGTGAGCGTGGGGTCGATGTGCGAGAGCAGCTCCAGCGGGGTCGCCGCGGCCCACCGACCCTCCACGGCCGCGACGCTGGGCACAACGATGTCCTCCGGAACCAGGAAGCCGGTACGCAGGTCCCGTTCGCGCCGGCCCAGCCGCGGCGCGTCGGCCGTGAGGACGATGGCGTCGAACCCGGCCTCGACCGCCTGGTCGACGAGCGCCCGCGTGACGCCGCGGTCTCGGAACACGTAGAGCTGGAACCAGCGCGGGGCGCCCGGCGCCGAGGCGGCGACCTCGGCAGGCGTTGCGGTCGCGAGCGTCGAGAGGCACATGATCGTCCCGGCCGCGGCGGCAGCGCGGGCGGTGCCGGCCTCACCCTCCGCGTGCGCGATCCGGTGGAACGCGGTCGGCGCGACGAGGAGCGGCATCGACACACGCGTTCCGAGCACGGTCGTGGCCGTGTTCACGCCCCCGACGTCGACGAGCACTCGCGGCCGCAGCTGCAGCCGCTCGTAGGCGTCGCGGTTCTCGCGGAGCGTGCGCTCGTCACCCGCCCCGCCGGCGAAGTAACCGAAGGCTCCCGGCTCGAGCACGACGGCCGCCAGCGCCTCGAAGTCAGCGACGTTGAGCGTGTCGTCCACCGACCGACCCTAACCGGCGAAGCCGAACCGAATTGGCTGGGAGCGACGAATGCAGAGCGTGATCTCCTGCGCTCCCCCCCTGGTACGGTTCGCCGTTCGCTCCGAGCGAGCGCAACCGATGCGCACACGCGACTTCGCCCACCTCTCCGACGAGGCCCTCGTCGCCCTCGTCGCGCGCCACGAGGAGTCGGCGCTGGCCGAGCTCTACGACCGCATCGGCGGGATCGCCTACGGGCTCGCCTTCCGTGTGCTGCGGGACGAGTCGCTCGCGGAGGACGCCGTGCAGGAGGCATTCCTCGCCCTCTGGCGCTCGGCCGCCGCGACGTTCGTTCCCGAGCGCGCGAAGGCCTCGACCTGGCTGCTCACGCTCGTCCACCGGCGAGCGGTCGACCTGGTTCGCCGCGAGGGGCGCCGGCGCGCGGAACCGCTCGAGGCTGCCCCCGAGCCGGCCGTCGGCTCGGCGGCCGACAGCGCCTGGCTGCGGCTGGAGCGCGAGCGCGTCCAGGGCGCCCTGCGGCAGCTGCCCGACCAGCAGCGCGAGACGATCGAGCTCGCCTACTACGGCGGCTTCACCCAGTCCGAGATCGCCGGGAGGCTCGGCGAGCCCCTCGGTACGATCAAGAGCAGGATGTTCTCGGGGCTCTCGCGGCTGCGCGACCTGCTCGACGAGGGCGCGGGAGAGGAAGCATGGACACGATCCACGAGCTGACGGCCGCCTACGCCCTCGACGCCCTCGAGGGCGACGAACGGGACCGGTACGAGGTACACCTGTCTTCGTGCGCCGCCTGCCGCGAGGAGCTGGCGGGCTTCTGGCGCGTTTCCGGGTCGCTGGCGCATGCCGCCGGCGGGCCGGCGCCATCCCCGGCTCTGCGCTCGCGCATCCTCGTCGAGGCGCGTCGCGAGCGCCCCAACGTGATCCCTCTACGCCGGCGGCTAGCCCTGCCCGCAGCCGCCTCCTTCGCGGCAGTCGCGGCGGTCGCGGCGATCGGCCTCGGCCTGTGGGGCACGTCACTCTCGGGTCAGCTCGACGACATACGCGGCGATCTCGCCGGGAACGAGGGCGTGCTCGCCGTCCTCTCCGACCCGTCGGCGCGACACGTCGGGCTCTCGGGTGCAGACGGCCGCGTGGTGATCGCGAGGAGCGGCCGCGCCGTGCTCGTCTTCTCGAACCTCGACCGCGCCCCGGCAGGCAAGACCTACGCGATCTGGGTGATCGCCGGCGGGACGCCGCTGCCTGCCGGCCTCTTCGACGGCGCGGACACGCGCACAGTCGTCACGGTCACACGCCCGGTTCCCGACGACGCGATCGTCGCCGTCACGCTCGAGAACGAGGGTGGCGTCGACGTCCCGACGGGCTCGCCGCTCTTCGCGACGCCCGCTGTCTAGCAGCACCTGGTCGCGGCGTCTGTCCAGCCGTTGTCGAACCGGAGTGGTGCCGCGGGCGAAGCCAGTGGCAACCAACGCCCATCGCCCGCTAACAAGGATCTTTCCGATGAACCGATCTACGTTGAATCGCAGGACGTTCGCCGCCTTCGCGGCGGCACTCGCGCTCCCGCTCGGCCTCGTGGCCTGCGGCGGCAGCGACGAAGAGGACACCGCCGCGCCCGGCACGACCGCGGCGGAGACCACCGAGATGGAGATGGACGGCGCCGAGATGTCCGTCTCGATCGAGAGCCCCGCCACAGACCTCCGCGTCACGCTCGACCGGTTGCTCGCCGAGCACGCCCTGCTCGCCACCTTTGCCATGCAGAAGGGCTTCGGCGGCGAGAAGGACTTCGAGGCGATCGCCGGAGCGCTCGAGGCCAACACGGTCGACCTCGGCAGCGCGATCGGCTCCGTCTACGGCGAGGAGGCAGAGACGGCCTTCCTGAAGCTGTGGCGCGAGCACATCGGCTTCTTCGTCGACTACACCCTCGCCACGGCCAAGAAGGACGAGGCCGGCCAGAACGCCGCCCGCGACGAGCTCGCCACCTACCAGGCCGACTTCGCCGCCTTCCTCGACTCCGCCACCGGCGGCAAGCTGCCGACCGAGTGCGGGCGCGGACGCCCTCGGGGCGCACGTGATGCAGCTGATCGACGCGCTTGATACCTACGCCGCCGGCGACTACGAGGCCGAATACGCCCAGGTGCGCGAGGCCTACCACCACATGTTCATGACCGGCGATGCACTGGCCGGCGCGATCGTGGCGCAGTCACCCGAGAAGTTCGAGGGGTAGCGCGGAGCTTCGTTTCCAAGCTCCTGGGGCGCCCGTTGTCGCCCCAGGAGCCGTCCCCCAAGGCCATGCATGACCCGACTCCTCCTCATCTGCGCCTGTGGCACGAGCGCCGGCATCCACGCCGCGCTCGTCGCGGGCCACCTCGCCGAGAGCCGCACGCTCGGTCTCGCGTTTGCCGCCGCAGTCGTGTTCCTCGCGGCGGCGGCCGTCGGGCTTGCCCTGAGGCCATCGCCTCTGCTCGCCGCCGCGGCCGGCGCCCTCTTCGCCGGTCTGATCCTCGCCTACGTCGCGACCCGCGTATCGGAGCCGGTGGACGCCCTCGGGATCGGTACGAAGGCGGTCGAGACGGTCGGTCTCGTGTTGGCGGTCGCCGCGGCGCGCGCCGGGCGCGACACGCGCCGGTCGCTGCGACTCGCTCCGCTCGCGCTGGCGCTCGTCGTCGCCGCCCTCGTCGCAGCGGTGACCCCGGCCGAAGCGCACGACCATCCACCCGGCGCCCCTCCGCACGGTCACTGAGCGGACACCGATCCCTCGCACATTCGTGACTCCGGCGTAGGGAAGGCGCGCCGACGCCGTCCGTACACTCGCTCGGATGAGCTCTCTGACGCCGGAGCTGACACGCCTGTTCGGGTTTCCCGCCTTCCGGCCCGGCCAGGAGCAGGTCGTGCGCGCGGCCGTCGAGGGGCGGGACACACTCGCACTGATGCCGACGGGCTCCGGGAAGTCGCTCACCTACCAGCTCGCGGCGATGCTCCGCCCCACTCCGACCCTCGTGCTCTCGCCGCTGATCGCCCTGATGAAGGACCAGGTGGACAAGTTGCCGCCCGAGGTGGCGGCGCAGGCGACGCTGCTCAACTCATCGCTCGACTCCGACGAGGCGGCGCGGCGCCTCCGAGGCGTGGCGGAGGGCCGCTACCGGCTTCTCTACGCTGCGCCCGAGCGACTGCGCCAGCGGAGCTTTCTCGATGCGCTCGGGGCGATCGACGTCGGGCTCGTCGTGATCGACGAGGTGCACTGCGTCAGCATGTGGGGACACGACTTCCGGCCCGACTACCTCTTCATCCGTCACGCGCTCGACAAGCTCGGCCGGCCCGCGATCCTCGGCATGACCGCCACGGCGACACCCGCGACGGAGCGGCAGATCGCCGACGCGCTCGGCCGAGACCCGGAGATCGTGCGCACGAGCGTCGTGCGCGACAACCTCCGCTACGACGTCGAGCTCGTCGACGGCGAGGAGGCCCGCCTCCGCACCCTCGTGCGCCGCCTGAAGGAGCTGAACGGGGCCTCCGCGATCGTCTACGCCCGCTCGCGGCGTAGCTGCGAGACGCTCGCGCGGACGCTCCGCCACCACGATCTCTCCGCCATCCATTACCACGCGGGCCTCGAGCCCGCGGAGCGCTCCGCTACGCAGGAGGCCTTCATCGGCGGCGACGTGCAGACGGTCGTCGCCACCACCGCCTTCGGCATGGGCATCGATAAGCCCGACATCCGGCTCGTCGCGCTCTACAACTACCCCGAGTCGCTCGAGAGCTACGTGCAGATGGTGGGCCGCGCCGGGCGCGACGGGCGTGCGTCCGACACGCTCCTGCTCGCGAGCCGCGCCGACGCTCAGCAGCTGCGCCGCTTCGCGCGCTCAGACATCCCGACGGTGGCCGACCTGCGTGCCGTCTACGGCCGGCTGCGAGGGCGAGGTGAGGTGCTGCCGGAGGAGCTCGGGCGGGATCCTGACCCGCGTGTGCTCGTCGGGATGCTCGAGCAGGTGGGCCTCGTCCGCCGCGGCTTCGACGCCGGCCGCTCGATGCGGGTGGACGCGCCGGACCCGCCGGGCGACGCGGCGGAGCGGATCGACGACCTGCTCGCGCGCTACGAGCGCGAGGCCCTGGCGCGCGCCGACCGGCTCGTCCGGTTCGCCGAGTCGAAGCGCTGTCGTCACCAGCAGGTGGCAGAGCACTTCGGGGAGACCCTGGACGGCAGCTGCGGCATGTGCGACGTCTGCCTGCCGACCGCGCAGCCCGACGTCGAGCCTGACCCGGCGCTCCCGCTCCCGGACGACATCGCGGGCACGATCTACGCTGCGGCGCTCGGCCTGCGCTGGCCACTCGGCCGGACGGGGCTCGCGGCACTCCTGAAGGGCTCGATGAGCGCGCCCCGGTCGGCACAGAGGTCGCCCTCCTTCGGGGTCCTCGCGGCGGCGACGCAGGCGGACGTGAAGCGCTGGATCCAGCTGCTCGAGCTCTCAGGTGCGCTCGAGCAATTCGAGAGCGACGACGGCTTTCGCCTGCTGCGGGCCGTTGCGGGCGCCGAGCTGCCGCGGATCGGCTCCGGCGGCACGGCCGACGAGAGCCTCTTCGAGCGCCTGCGCCTCTGGCGGCTGGAGCGGGCCCGCACCGACGAGGTGCCTGCCTACGTCGTGCTCCACGACGCCACGCTCAGGGAGCTCGCGACCGCCAAGCCCCGCTCGCAGCAAGACCTCGCGACGGTGAAGGGCTTCGGGCCTGCGAAGCTCGAGCGGTACGCAACGGACGTGCTGGCCGTGATCACGGCCACCCCCGGCTAGATCAAGCATCTAGACTCTCCCCCTTGCGGATTCCCCGAGATCAGGGCGCACCCGCGAGGGGCCGCCGGATTCGCAAGACCCGCCTCCTGGCTCTGCTCACCGTCCTGGGGCTCCTTGGAGCCGTGTCGTTCGGATTCGGACTGATCACGGCGATCGCCGGCGAGATCCCCAAGCTCGATCCGCGTCACCAGATCGAGCAGGAGGTCAACGGCGTCGTCTACGCCGAGAACGGCCGCTCGGTGCTCGCCGTCCTGCGCGGATCCGAGTCGCGGACGCTCGTCGACCTGGAGGACATCGACCCGCTGATGCGCCATGCGATCGTGGCGATCGAGGATCGCCGGTTCTGGGAGCACAGCGGCGTCGACCTCCGCGGCATCGCCCGCGCGCTCTGGGCCGACATCCGGCAGCAGAAGGTCGTGGAGGGCGGCTCCACGATCACGCAGCAGTTCGTGAAGAACGCGCTGCTCCAGGATCAGCGCACGATCGGCAGGAAGGTCCGCGAAGCCGCGCTGGCCTGGCAGCTGCACCAGCAATGGTCGCCGCAGCGGATCCTGGAGGCGTACCTGAACACGATCTACTTCGGCAACGGGGCCTACGGGGTCCAGCAGGCGGCCCGCATCTACTTCGGCCACGGCGCCCACGACCTGACGCTCGCCGAGGCGGCGCTGCTCGCCGGGATCCCGGCCAATCCGAAGCTGTTCGACCCCGTCACACAGCCGGTCGCAGCGAAGCAGCGCCGCCGGCTCGTGCTCCAGACGATGCTCGAGGAAGGAAAGATCACGCCCGAGGAGCTCGCACGGGCCGATGCCCCGCCGCTGCCGCGGGCGGACGACGTCCGGCTGCCTGGCACCGAGCGGACGGCGCAGTACTTCGTCAACTACGTGAAGCGCCAACTGATCGACCAGTACGGGGCTTCGATGGTGTACGGCGGCGGGCTGAAGGTGACCACGACCATCGACCTCGAGCTGCAGTCGCTCGCCCGTGACGCGATCGCGAAGTGGCTCACCGATCCAGAGGGGCCATCGGCGGCGCTCGTCGCGATCGACCCGCGGACCGGTGCGGTGAAGGCGATGGTGGGCGGCGACAACTACCGCGAGAGCCAGTTCAACCTGGCCGTGCAGGGCGAGCGGCAGCCCGGCTCGGCCTTCAAGCCCTTCGTGCTCGCTGCCGCGCTGCGCCAGGGGATCTCTCCGCTGACGCGCATGACCTCGGAGCCGCAGGAGATCGACCTGGGAGACAAGCTCTGGGTCGTCTCGAACTATGACGACACCTACTACGGCTCGATCGACCTCGAGCTGGCGACGATCGAGTCCGACAACGCCGTCTACGCGCAGCTCACGCAGCTCGTCGGCGCCCAGAAGGTCGCGCGGACGGCGCGCAGCCTCGGCATCCGCAGCCCTCTTCAGGGCTTCTACTCGATCGGCCTCGGCACCGAGGCGGTCAACCCGCTCGAGATGGCCCGGGCCTACGCCGGTTTCGCGAACGGTGGCCGGCGGATCGACGGCTCGCTGCGGCAGGCCAACCAGCCACGCGCGATCGTCGAGGTGCGCGACGAGACCAACGAACCGATCCTCGTCAACAGAGCGCGCGGGCGGCGCGTCCTTACCCCCGGTCAGGCCGCCTACGTCAACTCGATCCTGCAGAAGGTCGTCGAGCAGGGCACGGGTCAGCGAGCGCAGCTCGACGATCGCCCCGCCGCCGGGAAGACCGGCACGACCGAGAACTACGGCGATGCCTGGTTCGTCGGCTACACACCGCAGCTCGCGGTCGCGGTCTGGGTGGGCTACCCGACCACGCTCCAGCCGATGCTGACCGAGTTCAACGGGGAGGCCGTCACGGGCGGCACCTACCCGGCGCTGATCTGGAAGAACTTCATGCAGCGCGCGCTCGAGCACGAACGGGCCGAGCCGAAGTCGTTCCCCGCCCCGCCGGTGCTCGCCACGACGCCGAAGCTCGTGTCGCGCCGCGGACAGAGCTTGCTCCTCGACAACGGGCTCTGTCCGAGCCGGCAGGAGGTCGTCTACTTCAGCGGGATGGGGCCCCAGCGTGCCGCGAGCTGCCATCCCGACGAGGTCGAGGTGCCCGACGTCCGGGGGCTGAAGCTCGTGGACGCCGAGCGACAGCTGGGCGCGCAGCCGCTCGCGACCGAGCTCGTCTACCAGCCCGCGCAGCCTCTCGAGCCTGCCGGGGTCGTCGTCGATCAGCGGCCGAAAGCCGGCTACGCCGCTGCGTTCGATCGCGTCATCCTCGTCGTGGCGAAGCCCCTGCACGGCGTGATCCCGAATCTCGTGGGGAAGAGCCTCGAGGACGCCGAGGCCCGGCTCGCGAAGCTCGAGCTCGATCCCGAGGTCACCTGGGTCGACGGATCGAAGGAGGCCGTGCTGGAGCAGACGCCGAAGCCGGGCCTTGCGGCCGCACCCGGGGTCACCGTCCGGCTCGTCGTGTCGCGTGGCTAGATGCGGCGACTGAGGTAGCGCGAACCGGCGACGCCGTAGCGCCACGGCACGTCGCCCGCGACGCTGATCCCGATCCGCGGACCGGTTGCGACGGGCACCGGCTCGGCCGAGGCCTGCAGCTCGAAGGGCGGTGCATCGAGCGCGAGGCCGTCGTGCTCGCGGGTGACGCCGAGTGCCTGGCAGAGACGGCCGGGGCCGGCACAGAGCAGCCGGAGGCCATCCAGCCCGCGACGCACACGCATCCGCTCGACGCCCTCGACCGGCTCGAGCGCGCGCAGCAGCACAGCAGCTGCACGACCCTCGTCCTCGCAGACGAGGTTGAGGCACCAGTGGATTCCGTAGGAGCGATAGACGTAGGCGTGCCCGGGCGGGCCGAACATCGATGCGTTGCGGGTGGTCTGCCCGCGGAAACCGTGACTCGCCGGGTCCTCCCCGTCGTAGGCCTCCACCTCGACGATCGTGCCGCCGACACCGTCGACCGTCAGGACGGCGCCGAGCAGCTCGGGGGCGACGGCATGCACGCTGCGGGCGAAGAAGTCTCGGCCGAGACGCACGCGCCGGTTCAGAAGAGCTGCTGAGGGTCCGCGGTCCTGCTCGACTCGAGCAACTTGCGTGCCCGCCGGCCGAGATCACCGAGGTCGACGCGCCCCAGCTCGGCATCCTGCGCGAGACGCTCGGCGAGCGCCAGCGCCTCGTCGAGCAGCGGCGTTCCCGCAGCGGCGTCCTGACCCATCTCGTGCAGAATCGTTCGCTCGGTCCGCGACGCGATCAGCGGGTCGGCGATGCCCTCCACCCAGACGAGGGTCCGTTGTCCGCCCCCGCGCGCGTCGCCGGTGATCGGCTGGAGCGCGTAAATCCGGTCGGCGCGAGCCCACTTGCCGAAGCCGAGGAAGACCATGCGCGTCCCGTTCACGGCTGGGCGAGCGCGGCGCGGAGAGCCTCGACCACGCGCTCCTGGTCGTCCGCCTCGATCTGCGCGAAGAAGGGCAGCGCGAGAGTCCGCCGCGAGAGGTCCTCCGAGACCGGGCAGAGCCCCTCGCGGAAGCCGTAGGTCTCGCGCATGTAGGCCTGGAGGTGAATCGAGGGGAGATAGCGGCTCGAGGAGATTCCCTGCCGCTCCAGCTCGGCGATCACGCGCTCGCGGTCGACCTCCGCGTCGAGCTTGACGACGTAGACGAACCAGGAGCGGACGTGGTCGGGGTCGTCGGGGAAGGGAACGTCCAGTCCGTCAACGTCCGACAAGAGCTCGGAATAGCGCTTCGCCGCGGAGCGGCGAAGCGCCAGGATCGTGTCGAGCTTCTCGAGCTGGCCGATCCCGAGCGCGGCCCGGATGTCGTCGATCCGGTAGTTGTAGCCCAGCCGCGCATGCTCGAGCCAGCCGCCGCCGTCGGCGCGGCCCTGGTTCCGCAGGCTCTTGAGCAGCCTCCACTCCTCCTCCGAGTGCGTCGTCACCGCTCCGCCCTCGCCCGTCGTCATCTGCTTGTTCGGATAGAAGGCGAAGACGGCCGACGGACCCTGGGAGCCGACCGCCGCCCCACGGTACTCGGCGCCGAGCGCCTCGCAAGCGTCCTGGATCAGCGCCAGCCCGTGCTCCTCGCAGAGCGCGCGCAGCGGCTCGAGCTCGCACGGGTAGCCGAAGATGTCGACGGCGATCACCGCCTTCGTCCGCTCGGTGAGCGCGGCCTCGACCGCCGCGGGATCGAGGTTCATCGTCTCCGCGTCCACGTCGGCGAAGACCGGGGTCGCGCCCTCGTAGATCGCGCAGTTCGCCGAGGCGACGAACGAGTACGGAGACGTGATCGCCTCGTCTCCCGACCCGAGACCTGCGATCCGGCAGAGCAGGTGCAGCCCCGCGGTGCCTGACGAGACGGCGGCGGCATAGGGCGCGCCCACGCGCTCCGCGAACAACTCCTCGAACCGGTCGATCGTGGGTCCGAGCGAGAGCCGCCCCGAGCGAAGGACCTCGAGCACGAGCTCCTCGTCCCGCTCGTCGAGATAGGGCGCCGAGAGCGGGATGCTGCGGGTGCCTGTGCTCACCGCGCCGGGCTCACGCCTCCGCGGGCGCTGCCTGCGGGACGTCGACGTGGTCGAGCCAGTGACTCCAGCGCTCGCTGCCCCCGCGGACGGTGTCCAGGTACGTGCCCTGGAGCTCCAGCGTGACCGGCCCCACGCCGAGCTCGTGGTCGTCGATCGACCGCACCGGCGTCACCTCGGCGGCCGTGCCCGTCATGAAGACCTCGTCGGCGAGGTAGAGGTCGGTGCGGATCACGTTCGCCTCCTCGACGACGTACCCGAGGTCCTGCGCCATCTGGATCACCGTCTCGCGCGTGATCCCGGGCAGGATCGAGGTCGAGAGCGGCGGCGTCGTGATTCGGCCGTCCTTCACGACGAAGATGTTCTCGCCCGAGCCGTCGGCGACGTAACCCTCGTCGGTGAGCAGGATCGCCTCGTCGTAGCCGGCTCGCTGGGCCTCGTGCACCGCGAGCATCGAGTTCAAGTAGATCCCCGTCGCCTTGGCGGTGTGCGGAATCACGTTCGCGCCGACGCGCGTCCACGAGGAGACCTTGGCGCGGATGCCGGTGGCGCTGTTCTCGTCGCCGAGGTAGTTCCCCCAGGGCCAGCTCATGATCACCACCTCGACCGGGTTTCCCGCCGTGTGCACGCCGAGCTCGCCGTAGCCGTAGAAGGCGAAGGGGCGCACGTAGCACTCCGGCAGGCCGTTGCGCCCGATCAGCTCGTGCGTGGCCGTGCGGATCTCGTCCACCGAGTACGGCAGCTCCATGTAAAGCAGGCGCGCCGAGTTGTCGAGCCGCTGGAGGTGGTCCCGGAGCCGGAACACGGCAGGCCCCTTGGGCGTCTCGTAGCAGCGGATGCCCTCGAAGACCCCCGTGCCGTAGTGCAGCCCGTGGGCACCCACGTGCACCTTGGCGTCGGCCCAGTCGACGAACTCGCCGTTCATCCAGATCGTCTCGGTCTCGCGCATCAGGCGTCTCCTCTCGGGGCGGAATGGTATGCCGGCTCCTGGACGGCGTCCAACGGACGGGCCCCGGAAAGTCGCACGAGCTCGGCTGGGCGCAGCGCCGCGAGGTGCGTCGGCGAGCCGGCCCCGACCCAGACCAGGTCGTGGGTCAACAGCGCCTGGTCGATGAAGACCCGCTCGATCCGCGGCAGCGGGAACGGCGCGACACCGCCGGGCGCGAACCCCGTCGCGCTCTCCACCTCGGCGGCGTCGGCGAGACGCGCCTTGCGGGCACCCGCGGCGGTGGCGATCTTCTGCGTGTCCGCGCGCCGGTCGCCCGGCAGGAGCGTGAGCACCGGCCGGCCGTCGCACATCACGACGAGCGACTTCACGATCCGGTCGGGCGTGCACCCGGCGGCGCGGGCGGCCTCCTCGGCGGTCGCCGCACCGGACTCGAGTTCCTCGAGCCTCGCCTCGGCGCCTGCCCTCCGCAGAAAGGCGGCAACTCGCTCGACCGGCTCCGGCCAGGTTGTGCCCACGCCCGAAGCCTATCCGTGAACAGACCGCTGGAACCGAGAGCTGGTGGGCCGCTTGCGGCCCCTTCAGGGGTCTTCGCGCGAGGAGCTCTTGCGCCAACTAGCCCAGCACGATCACGCGGGCGTCGTCGAAGCCCTCGCCGCGGATCCGCTCCTCGAGCTCGGACGGGGGCTCCGAGTCGATCGAGAGCGCCATCAGCGCCTTGCCGCCCTTCTTCGTCCGGGACACCGCCATGTTGGCGATGTTCACGCCCGCCTCGCCGAACATCGTCCCGACCCGCCCGATCACGCCCGGCACGTCGTCGTAGCGGAAGAAGACCATCAGCGGGGAGAGCTGGAGGTCGATCGCGAAGCCGAGCGCGCCGGCCAGGAAGCGGCGGTGCTCCGGGCCGATCGTCGTTCCGGAGACCCGCACGTCGTCCGCGGCGACCGTGACGAGGTTCGTGTAGTCGCGCGCGGTGCCCGACCGCTCCTCGGTCACCTCGATCCCCCGCTCCGCCGCGATCACGGGCGCGTTGACGTAGTTGACCGCCTGCTCGACGCGCCCCTGGAAGGCGCCGTTCAACGCTGCCACGGTGAGCAGGCGGGTGTCGTGATCCGCGAGCGCGCCGTTGTAGGAGAGCGCGATCCGGCGCGGCTGGCCGCCGGCCAGCTCGACGGCGAGCCGGCCGAGCGTGGCGGCGAGCGGGATGAACGGCCCCAGGAGCTCGAGATCCTCGGCTCCCACGACCGGGATGTTGACAGCGTTCGTGACCAGACCGCCGTCGAGCGCTGCGACGACCTGCTCGGCCACGATCAGGCCCGCGCGGTCCTGGGCTTCCCCGGTGGAGGCCGCGAGGTGCGGCGTGACGACGACCGCGTCCAGCTCGAGCAGCTCGCCCCCGTAGGGCTCGGCCGAGAAGACGTCGAGGGCCGCGCCGGCGACGCGCCCCGAGCGGATCCCCGCCGCGAGAGCCGGCTCGTCGACGAGCTCTCCCCGCGCCGCGTTGACGATCCGTACACCGGGGCGCATTCGTGCGATCGCCGCCTCGCCGACGAAGCCACGCGTCTCGTCGGTGAGCGGCAGGTGGAGCGTGAGGAAGTCGGCGGCGGCGAACACCTCCTCCGGCGTCGCGACGTGGTCGGCGCCGAGCTCGCGAAAGCGCTCCGGCACGACGAACGGGTCGTAGGCGACCACGCGCATGCCCAGGCCGAGGGCGCGGCGGGCCACCTGGCGGCCGATCCGGCCGAAGCCGAGCACGCCCAGCGTCTTGTCCGCGAGCTCCACCCCGCCCCAGCGGGCGCGCTCCCAGCGGCCCTGCTTCAGCGCGGCGTGGGCCTGCGGGATGTTGCGCGCGAGCGCGACGAGGAGCCCCACCGTGTGCTCGGCGGCCGAGATCACCGTCGACTCGGGCGCGTTCGCGACCACGATGCCCCTCCGCGTGGCGGCGGCAACGTCGATGTTGTCGATCCCGACGCCGGCGCGTCCGATCACCTTCAGACGCTCCGCCCGCTCGATCAGCGCCGCGGTCATCCTCGTGGCGGAGCGGATCACGATCGCGTCGTACGCCCCGATCACCTCCTCGAGCGGCGACTCCCCGTCCACGTCGACCTCGAAGCGAGAGCGCAGGAGCTCGACTCCGGCCTCGGCGATCGACTCCCGAACCAGGACCTTCAGGCGGCGGCTCCCTGGGCGTAGACCTCGAGCGCTCGCGTCGCCGCGATCCCGCGCTCGATCGGCGCACCCAGCTCCGACAGCACGAGCTCGACGGCCGACAGTGCGGTGGCGATGTCGAACTCGTCGAACCAGCCGATGTGGCCGATCCGGAAGATCGCCTCCTTCAGCTCGCCCTGGCCTCCGGCGATCGTGATTCCGTGGCGGTCGCGCAGCGCCCTCGTCAGCGCGGAGGAGTCGAATCCCTCCGGCATGCGCGCGGCGGTCACGACCGCGGACCGATCCTCGTCGGGTGAGAAGAGCTCGAGCCCCATGGCGCTCACTCCCGCGCGGCAGGCTCGGCCGAGGCGCACGTGGCGCTGGAAGGCGGTCTCGAGCCCGTCCTCGAGCAGGAGCCCGAGCGCGACGTCGAGGGCGACGACGAGCGACACCGCCGGTGTGAAGGCGCTGTCGAGCTTTGCCTGCGCCTTGCGCGCACGCTCCCAGTCGAAGTAGAAGCGGGGAAGCCCTGCTCGCTCGACGCGCTCCCAGGCGGTCTCCGAGACGGCGACGGTCGCGAGCCCGGGCGGGGCCATCAACGCCTTCTGCGAGCCGGCGACGACGACGTCGAGCCCCCAGTCGTCGGTCGCGACCGGGACGGCGCCCAGGCTCGAGACTGCATCGACGACGGCGAGCGCGCCGGTCTCCTTCGCCACCGCCGCCAGCGCCTGGACGTCGGCGACGACGCCGGTGGAGGTCTCCGAGTGAACGAGGAAGACGAGCGCGACCGGTTCGGACGCGGCGAGCTTCCGCGCCAGGTCGTCGGGTGACGGCGTCGCTCCCCAGGGAAGTCGCAGTTGCTCCACCTCGCACCCGAAGCCGCGCGCCATCTGCGCCCAGCGCTCCCCGAAGTGCCCGGCGGAGATCGCGAGCACGCGATCGCCGGGCGAGCAGAGGTTGACGATCGCCGACTCGAAGGCTCCGGTCCCGGAGCAGGTGAAGAGCAGGACGTCGGAGCTCGTCCTGTGCACCTCCTGCAATCGCGCGAGCACGCGCTCGTAGACGATCCGGAAGTCCGGCGCGCGGTGGTGGAGAACTGGCTCACCGAGCGCGGCCAGCACCTGCGGTGGTACCGGCGTCGGCCCGGGCGTGAACAGGTAGCGCTTCTGGGCCATCGCTCGGAGGCTACTAGAGGGTCGAGCCGCGGTCGGGTCGATCGCGGCGGGGAGCAGGACTAGGCTCCGGTTCGTGGAAGCCCTGCTCGCGTTCGGTGCGGCGCTGCTCGCGCTGCGGCTCTCCGGCCTGCTCGCCGCCCGGTGGCGGGAACGGCGTACGCCCCAGCTCGCCGCCTGGAGCGCCGGTCTCGCCGCCTACGCGCTCGGCACCGGTGCGCTCGCCTGGGGCGCCGCAGCGGGGTGGGACGATCGTTCCTTTCGGGTCTACTACCTGTTTGGAGGTCTCCTCACGGCGCCGCTCCTGGGGGCGGGGTCGCTGCTCGGTGCCGGCCAGAGGCTCGCCGCGCCGGTCGTGCTCGTGTACTGCGGGCTCGCGGTCGGAATGACCGTCTCGGTGCCGCTGACGGCCTCGGTGAGCGGTACCGCCATTCCGGACGCGCAGGCGCACCTCGACCTCTTTCCGGCTCGCCTGCTCGCGCTCGCCGGCAACGTCGCCGGGACGCTCGCGCTCGTCGGCATCGCCCTCGTCTCGCTGAGGAGCCGGCCGCTCGGGAACGCGCTCCTGCTCGCCGGCTTCGCGCTCGCCGCAGCCGGCAGTGCTCTCTCGGGCCTCGGCGCCAGCGAGACCGCGGGCTTCGTTGCGGTCGCCGCGCTGCTGCTCTACGCAGGCACCGTCGTCCGCACGTGACAGTTTTTACCAATCGCAAACAATAGGCCCTGCTAACCTCCGCAACGCAACGACGTCGCCGGACGCCCTGCGGCTCCATCCGCGTCCGGCGCGCTTTCACGTTTCCGTCAAGGAGGTCCTGTGGCGAAGCCGTCACTACGTCTGCTCGTTCTGCTCGGCGTGCTCGTCCTCGCGGTCGCAGCTCTGACCTTTCCCGGCTCCGCGCAGGCCGCTTCGAGCCGGACGTCGATGCTCGAGCAGATCGACGAGCTGCGCACCGAGACGTGGCACTGGCAGCGGCTGACGATGAAGCCGCGAACTCCCACGAGCTACAGCGAGCGCGAGTCCAGGAGCGCTTCCTACCGCACGTGGATCCGCGAGCTCTGGCGCTCGCGCGCCGCGGCGGCGAAGCGGCGCGCCCTGTCGCTGCCGCGACGCCGCGAGTGGCTCTGCATCCACCGCCACGAGCAGCATCCCCTGCAGGGCTGGCGCACGCGGACCGGCAACGGCTTCTACGGCGGTCTCCAGATGGACCTCGACTTCCAGCGCACGTACGGAGCCTTCCTCCTGCGGAGCAAGGGAACGGCAGATCGATGGGCGCCGATCGAGCAGATCTGGGTGGCGGAACGTGCCTACCGCAGCGGCCGCGGCTTCGGCCCGTGGCCGAACACCGCGCGCTCCTGCGGCCTGATCTGAGCTAGCAGCAGCGTGCACGGGCAAAGCCCGTGCACGCGCGACGTCAAGAACTGCGTGGGCATGGTCGAGCCATGCCCGCGGCAAGACCCCTGAAGGGCCGCTTCGCGGCCCGGCAGCCCGCTAATCGACTCTGTCGCTCCGGCGCCGCTCGCGCAGCCAGATCGCGAAGAAGAACGCGGCCACACCGATCACGAGCAGGGCCTCAACGATCGCGCCCCCGACGCCGCCGTGCGCGACGACGGGGTCGGTCGTCACTCCTGCGAGAGCAGCCACAGGCCTCCGATCGTGTACGCGACCATCAGGGCAAGCAGCGGGTACTGCGACCGGAGCGCCCGGCGCTCCGGCAACATAGTGATCGCCCGGTCGTGGGCCACGGCGAGCCCCGCCGCGTGCCCGCCCACGAGCGCACCGACTTGGACGTACCAGATGGTGTTCGGCGAGAGCGGAGCGAGGTTGGGCTGGAAGTCCGCTGCGCCGAGCAGGTTCCAGCCGTAGCCGAACGGGTCGGCTGCGAGCGGGAGCGCGTACTGCCCTTGCACGAGCAGCAGCGTGAAGTAGTGCGCGACCGCATACACGAGCGCGATCGGGACGAGACTCTGCAGGAACTCGGATACGAGCCCGTGCTCGGCACCGGCCCCGGCGCGGGCGATGCCGGCAGCGGCGAGGTAGGCCACGTAGACGAGCGCGACGCAGCCGAGCAGGCCGGCGAGCCCGAGCAGGGTGCCGACGAGATCGGCGGTGCCCGGCGAGTCGAGCACGTACGGTCCCTCCACGCGGGCACGCAGGTCCTGCCAGAACGTGGCACGGCTCAACCCGTCGAATCCGACGGAGCCGAGCATGACCGCGACGAGCGCGAGCACTCCGGGCCGCCGGTCGCCGCCGGCGAGCCCCGAGAAGGGAGCGCGCACGACGAACCGTCCGTCCTTCCGGCGCGCGAACGGAGCGATCCGGGCCAGCAGGCCGAAGTAGGCCGTGAACGCCTCGCCGTGCTCGCTCCAGGTGCGCCGCCCGTACGCGGCCATCCCGAACCACGTGCCGTAGCTGTAGAGCGCGATCGCCAGAGCGAGAGCCCGCGGGTTGGCCGGATCCGGGTAGCAGAGCTCGAGCGCGGTGAAGGCGAGCAGGAGAAACGCGGCGGGATAGACGCCGAGCCGGGCCGGATACGAGAGCGGTGTGACCCACGTCCGTCCCAGCCTGCCCCAGACCCATGCGACCGCGTCCGCGAAGGCGAGCCAGGGGTTGAGGGCCGGCCAGACGTTCCCCAGCACGACCTGGAGGACGACCACCCCGAGCCAGAAGACGATGTAGACGAACGTCGGCGCCAGGTTCTCGGCCGACGAGGGCTCGCCGAGCAGCGCCGTCAGGAAGACGAGCACGAGCAGCGCGGCCGAGATCGCGCCGAGCAGGAGGCGGAGGGCGCTCGAGCCGAGCACGCGCTGCAGGAGGCGCGGCAAGGGCCGGCCTTGGGCGCGCCGCTCGAGCTGCGGTCGGTGCCAGAGCACCCCGAGCGCCAGGAACGAGAGCACGAGCACCACCGAGCCGCCCCAGAAGAAGAGCCAGTTCGGGACCGGCAGGTCGCGGACGCCGCCGACGCCGTGCGCCAGAAAGCCGTGCAGGATCACGGCCGCACCTGCAGGTCGGCGATCTGAATCCCGCTGTCCTCGAGCTCGACCTCGAAGCGGCCGGGCACGTCGGCGGTGAACTCGATCCTTGCCGGCGAACCGGGCGAGACGTCGGCCATCAGGTCGTAGCCGTGCAGGTGGATGTGGTCGCTCACATCCGCCCGTACGACGAGCACGACGTTGCGGCCCTGCTCGACCGTCTCGCGCCTCACGCCACCGCTGGGACGACCGCCTTCGACCGTGATGCGAACGGTCTGGACGGCAGGCACGGGCGGCTCGCTCGCGGTCGTCGGGGGTGGTGGCGCGTCGGTCGTCGCACCGGACGTCGGCGTCGTCGCGGCCGTGGTCGTTACCGCCGCCTCGTCGTCGTCGCCGGGCCGCAGCGCGACGAACAGGCTGACGACGAGGCCGACGGTGGCGACGACGAGCGCGAATCTGCGGAATCTCGGGTGCATCGGGATCTCCTCTTCGGGCGTCTGGCCGTAGCCCGGCCGATTCGCGGGCTAGAGGAGAACGGGCGGTCCGCGTGGCCGCGGGCGCCTGCGGGCCGGCGCTGGGGCCGGCCACGGCGCGGCGTTGAACAGCGCGAACGTCAGGCGCGACCGCGCACCCGGCCGGCGCCAGACGGGCGACTCGAGGGCGAGCAGCATGCGCGCGATCCACCAGATGGCGAGCGCGAACGGCAGCTGCAGCGCGAG
>Ga0136620_10000392_pt1 | contig 20219 bp, 18 predicted proteins | sample AntDrymUQ4162106_2_FD_104806 | JGI IMG/M metagenome (GOLD analysis project Ga0136620, IMG submission 104806) | Polar desert sand microbial communities from Dry Valleys, Antarctica - metaG UQ416 (21.06) | ecosystem: Environmental > Terrestrial > Soil > Desert | place: Antarctica: Dry Valley... | reverse complement strand
CGGACCGGCGCCGCTCTCGTACACACCCAGTACGCCGTTCCCGTCGCCTCGCCGTGCCCGGCCGTCGTCACGATCCACGATCTCTCCTTCGAGCACGAGCCGTCGCACATGTCGCTGAAGGACCGGCTCGTCTTCCGCCGCGTCGTCCCGCGGGCCGCGCGCGCGGCGACGCGCATCCTCACGGTGTCCGAGCGCACCCGTGGCGACCTCGTGCGGCTGTACGGCCTGCCCGGGGAGAAGGTCGTCGTGACGCCGAACGGCGTCGACCCCGCCTTCACGCCGGGAAACCCGCTCGCGCTCGGGACCTACGTTCTCGTCGTTGGGGCGGTGCAGGCGCGCAAGAACCAGCTCGCCGCGCTGGAGGCGGCCGCGGCGGTGCCGCTCCCGCTCGTCGTGGCAGGCCCGGTGCGGGACGAGGTGCTCGCAGCCCGGCTCCGCGAGGGAGGCGCCGACCTCCGCGGCTACGTCTCGCAGGACGAGCTGATCGACCTCTACCGCGGTGCGGCGTGCCTCGTGCAGGCCTCCCGCTTCGAGGGCTTCGGCCTGCCCGTGCTGGAGGCGATGGCCTGCGGGACTCCGGTCGTAGCGGTCGACGAGCCCGCGCTCCGCGAGGTGGCGGGCGACGCCGCGCTCTTCGTCGACGAGCGGGACCTCGCCGAGGGGATCCGGCGAGCGCTGGCCGATCGCAGGCGCCTCGGCGACGTCGGCCTCGAGCGCGCCCGCGCGTTCAGCTGGCGCGTGGCCGCGGAGCGGACGCTCGAGGTCTACCGGGAGGCGCTGCATGGTGGTGAGCCGGGATGAAGGTCTCGGCGGTCGTCGTCTCGCACGGGCACGCGCGCGAGCTCGAGGAGTCGCTGCCGGCGCTGGCGCCGCAGGTCGACGAGCTGCTCGTGGTGGCCAACCTCCCGGGCAGCGTGGGCGTGCTTCCGGACGGAGCACGCGTGCTCGAGAGCCCGTGTCCACGCACGTTTGCCGCCAACGTGAACGCCGGGGTTGCGGCGACGGCCGGTGAGTATGTCGTCCTGTCGAACCCGGATGCAGTCCCGCAGGAGGGGGCGATCGCGACGCTCGTGCGCTTTGCCGACGCCCACCCGCGCGCCGGGCTCGTCGGCCCGCTCGTCTTCTGGCCGGACGGCACGTGGCAGCCGTCGCTGCGGCGCTTCCCGACGCTGCTCGGCACGATCTGGCGCCGCACGCCCCTGCGGCTGCTCCGCCCGCCGTACGAGTACCAGGTCTCCCACTACGGGAGGCGGCCGGTCGCGCCGGTGCAGGGCGACTGGCTGCTCGGCGGCGCGTGCCTGCTGATGCGCCGCACGATGCTCGAGCAGATCGGCGGCTGGGACGCCGGCTACCGCCACTACGTCGAGGACATCGACGTCGCCTACCGCGCCGCACAGGCGGGCTGGGAGCGCTGGCTCGTCCCGGAAGCCGTCATCCGCCACGCCTATGCGGCCGTGATCGACAAGCGCTTCCTCTCCCGGCACACGCTGTGGCACGCGCGTGGGATGGCGCGCTTCGTGCGCAAGCACCCGGAGCGGCTGCTCGCGCTCCGCTAGTTCGATCAGCGATCCCTCAGCGACACCAGCTCGAAGGCGACGACGGCTCCGAGCTCGCGGCGATCTCCCTGATTCGCATCGAGCTCGTTTGGTACGAAGGTCGGGTCGACGGTCACCTCGACGCGCCACGGGACTCCGGGCACGGGCAGGAGCAGGGGATTCGGCTGGCAGGCGTGGACCTGCCCTCTCGCCTGCGCGGTCACGGTCCCGATCGCGGGCTGGTCGAGCTCGTCGACCACGACCGGACCGACCTTGACCTCCGCCGTCGACGGCTCGAGTTGCGGGAAGCAGGCTCCCACCCTCGACAGGATGACCTTGACGAAGCCGCGCTCGACCCCTGCCAGGTCGTACCGCGTGTACGAGGCGCTGGCGCCCATCCAGCCGTCCGCGGCGACACCGGTCGTCGTCTCGCGCAGCCGCACGGGCCGCCCGCCCACCCGGTGGACGATGTAGCCGCCGACCGCGGCAACCTGTGGCGCGGCGATCTGTACACCGCGCGACGCCACGACGAACTCCGCGCCGAGATCCGCCGGATCCTGCGTCCCGTCGGACCGCAGCAGGTTCGGCGTCACGCCGCCCGGCGTGCTGCCGTCCATCCCCCAGAGCCACTTGATGGACGGGTTCCAGAACTCGAGCTGCCAGAAGGCGTTCGGGTCGCTGATGCCCTGACCGACGAAGAGCGTCGGCTGCCCGTCCGTCAGCCGGTCGACCCAGTCCGGCGGCTTCGGCAGCACCGCGTACTGCTGGTCGGAGGCGTGCCGCTCGCCGCTCGCAGCGTAGATCTCCGTCGTCAGGCTCCAGGTCAGCGCAAAGACGGCGATCGAGGCGGCCAGCGCGGCGCCGACTCCACGTGACCGCGCCGCGCCCAGAGCGGCGAGCGCCAGACCGGAGCAGAGGGCCACGAGGACGAGCGCGACCTCGATCGTGTCCGCCGGCCAGCGAGGGACCCGGTTTGCGAGCGCCGCGATCGCCAGCCCATGTGCCTCGTAGTTCGGGTACCTGTCGAGCGTGTACGGCGTCGTCGCCACGAGATAGACGGCGAAGACGGTCGCCGCGACCGTAGCGAGGGGCGGGGGCCGGCGGCGCTCCAGGACGAGGGCCGTGCCGGCGAGGAGGAGCGGGCAGAGGTAGATCAGGTTTCGCTCGGCGATCACGACCGCGAGGGTCTTCGAGAGGTACGCAGCCTTGATGGCGGTGTAGAGCCCGAAGGCGAGCAACGCCGAGGCCGTCAGGGCGACGAACGTCTTCGTGCCCTCGTCTGCCGGCTCACCGCGGCGGCGTACCAGCGAGGCGAGCCCGGCGATCAGCGGCACGACGCCGAGTCCGATCGCCAGCGCGCCGAGCGCCCAGAGCCCGTACTCGAGCATCGGGCCCTTGAGCGTCGAGGTTGCGACGTACCAGGTGTAGGACCGGTGGCCGAGCGCTGCAGAGAGGACGACGGCGCCCCCGACGCCAAGGACGGCCGCTCCGATCCAGTCGTCGGCGGTCCAGCTCGCGCGCCAGGCCCGCATCCGCTCGCCGCGCCAGGCGCGGGCGAGGAGGATCAGGCCGAGGATCGGGAAGAGAACGGCAAGCTGCCCGCGCGTGAAGAAGGCAACCACGCACGCGGCGGCGGCAAGGGCCACGGATGCACGTGTCGGGCGCAGGCCGGCTCGCGCAATCAGGAGGAGCGCCGCGGTGGAGACGGGATAGGCGAGCGGCTCGTCGGTGAGAAACGGCGCGTACGACAGGGCGGGGGCCGCCACTGCGCCGAGCGCGGCGAAGAACGCGTAGGGCCTCGAGACGACGAGGCGGGCGAGCGCGTAGGCGGGAAAGAGCGTCGCGGTCATCAACAGCACGCCGAGAGCCTTGATCGCCGCGTAGGCGGTGGAGACGTCGCTCAACCACCAGGCCGGTGCGGCGAGGTAGGCGTAGAGCGAGACGCTCGTCGCCCCTTGGCCCGTGCGCAACGTCGCGTCGCCGGTGTCCGCGATGGAGCGGGAAACCTGGGTGAACTCGATCTCGTCGCTGAAGATCGTCGGTGTCTCACGCCGCGATGCTTGCCACAAGTAGAGCGCGACCAGCACGACGTATGTCAGGAGCAGCGGGATGAGGGTGCCCGCAGGTGGCAGGCGCCGCAACGCCGAGCGGATCACTCCGCGGGTACCTCGACGAGCGGCGTCGGGCTCGACTCGGTCGTCCGACGCACGAGCCGGCACGGCACGCCGGCGGCGTCGCTCGCCGCCAGGACGTGGTTCAGGCGCGCGGCCGCGACGTCCGGAATCGTCACGAGCACCTCGTCTGGGCGCGCCGCCGCGAGCTGGAGCGCGGTCTCGTCGAGTCCGCCGAGCACCTTCACCCCCAGTACCCGCCGCCGCCGCACGCTGAGGTTGTCGTCGAGGAAGCCGACGACGCGACGGCTCGGCGTCTCCGCGAGCTCCCGCGCGAGCGCACGACCCGAGCGCCCCGCGCCGACGATGAGGACGCGCGTGCTCCTGCCGCGAGGGCCGGCGCCGCGGCGATCCGGGAGTAGCCTGAGTGCGAGTCGCGAGCCGGCCACGAGCATCGCGCAGAGCACCGCGTCGACGAGGAAGATCTCGACCGGAAAGTCCCGCAGCGACTGCGTCTTCGCCACGATCGCGACGGTGATCGGCGCGGACAGCGCAACGGCGGACCCGAGCGCGAGCAGGTCGCGTGCCGCTGCGAAGCGCCAGACCCGGCGGTAGATCCCGAAGAGCACGAAGAGGAGGTAGCGGACGGCGAGCAGCACCGGCAGCGCTGCCAGGAAGACCGCGCGCTGCACATCCGTTCCACCGTCCTCGACCTGGAGCAGGTAGGCCGCGAGGAACGAGGCGCAGACGATCCCGAAGTCGAGGAGCACCTCGACGAGTCGCCGAGGCTGCGAGACGAAGGCGCGCCAGAGCGGCGGCGGAGGACCGGGATCGGCACGACGCGAGCGCTCCTCCAGGTCGCCGAGGAAGCTCGCGAACTGCACCAGCACGACGAAGGAGAGCAGGACGCCGACAGCCGTGATCCGCGCGTTCGCGAGGACGGTGTAGGCAAGCGCCGTTCCGCCCATCAGCGCGGCGAGCAGCGTGAGCGCCGCCACGGCCTGCTGCTCGGAGAGGCCGTAATAGACGAGCCGATGCGAGGAATGATCGGTCCCGCCCTGCGTCACCGGCCGCCGCTCGAGCGTCCTGCGCACGGTCACGAGTGTCGTGTCCAGGATCGGAATCGCGAGCACGAGCAGAGGCAGCAGGATGCTGGTCAGCGTTGCACCGGCCGTCGTCCAGCTCGATGCGAGCGCCAGCGCTGCGAGCCCCAAGCCGATCACCTGACTGCCGGAGTCGCCCATGAAGACGGCCGCGCGCCGCCGCCGCCGCAGGTTGAAGGGGAGGAAGCCGAGGCAGGCGCCGCCGAGGGCGAGCGCCACCACGAGACCGAGCTCCCCACCGTCGCGTGCGATGGCGTCGATCGCGAAGACCGCGCAGGCGATCGCGGCCAGCGAGGCCGCGAGCCCGTCCATGTTGTCGAGCAGGTTGAACGCGTTCGTGATTCCTACGAGCCAGATCAGGCCGATCGCGAGCGCGAGCGCGTCGTTCCCGACGATCTCGACCGAGAGACCTGCGGCGAGCACAACCCCGGCTGCCGCGAACTGCGCAGCGAGCTTCGCGAGCGGGCTCAGCGTGAAGGCGTCGTCGAGCAGGCCGGCGACGAAGAGGATCGCGCAGCCACCGAGGATTCCGAGCAGCTCCGAGCTCGCGTCGACGGCGCCGGCCGCGATCGCCAGGCCGACGCCCGCACAGAGTCCCGCGAAGATGCCCAGGCCGCCGAAGCTCGGCGTCGCCCGCTCGTGCCAGCGCTCGCCCGAGGGCGCCGCGACGAGGCGCCCGCCCAGGTCGGCGCGGAGCAGTCCGGCCAGGACGAGAGCCGCCACGGGCAGGGCGGCGGCCGCAACGAGCGCGTTCACGGAAGGGAAGGGTAGAGGAGGCCTGTTAAACGAATGTGTGCGGGCACCCGCCTACACTAGACCCGCCCCGTGACCACCTACCTCGACCTCTTCCGCTACCGGGAACTCTTCGGCAGCCTCTTTCGCCGCGACCTGCGCGCGAAGTACAAGGGCTCGGTGCTCGGCATCGTCTGGTCGCTCGCCCATCCCGTGCTGCTGATGCTCGTCTACCTCGTCGTCTTCTCGGTGATGCTGAAGATCCAGACGGCCGAGTACGAGCACTACTGGCTCTTCCTGCTGACGGGCTTGCCGGTGTGGGTCTTCTTCGCGACGTCGCTCCAGTCGGCCGCGAGCAGCCTCGTCGAGAACGCCAACCTGATCCGCAAGGTGCGCTTCCCGCGCCAGCTCGTGCCGCTCTCGATGGTGGCGACCCAGCTCGTCAGCTTCGGCGTGATGCTGGCGATCGTCGTTGTCTTCAGCCTCGTCTACGTGCCGGAGGCCCGCGACACGGTGTGGCTCGCACTGCCGCTCTCGCTGCTCGTCGTCTGCCTCACGGCCGGCATCTCGCTCGCCGTGGCCGCGCTGAACGCGCTCTACCGCGACGTCGAGCACGTCGTCGCGGCGCTGCTCTTGCCGCTCTTCTTCCTCACCCCGGTGCTCTACTCGCTCGAGTCGATTCCCGGCGTCCGCGACCAGCCGCGCCTGATCGACGCGATCCACTACGGGAACTTCCTGGCCCCGGCGGTGGAGGCGATGCGCGATCCGATCTTCTTCGGTCGTGTGCCTGCTGCCGGGGATGCCGTCTATCTCGCCGTCTCGGCCCTCGTCGCGCTCGTGCTGGGCAGCTACGTGTTCGGTCGAGTGGACGATCGTGTCGCGGTCGAGGTCTGAGCCGCCTCTCCCGGCGGAGGACCGTAAGCTAACGCCGCGGTGAGAGGCGGCCACGGGACGCAGCTGTCGGTCTGTTGCCTGACGAGGGGGCCGAGCCGTCGCGTCGCGCGGCAGCTCGCGCTCGTGCGGGAGATCGCCGCGGAGATCGTTGTGGCGGTCGACGACCGCCTCGAGCACGAGCTTCTTGGTCCGCTCGCCGAGGTTGCGGACGAGCTCGTCCTCTACCCCTACGCCGATCCGGTCGACCGGCCCGTAGGCTGGGTGCACGACCTCTGCCGCGGCGACTGGATCCTCTGGCTCGACGACGACGAGATCGTCTCGCGGCGGCTGCTCGAGGAGCTGCCGCCGCTCGTGCGCGCAAGCGACGTCACCCATTACTGGCTGACGAGGAGGTGGCTTTGGGGCGAGGCGGGCACCATGCTCGACCAGGCGCCCTGGTTTCCGGACTACCAGCTGCGGCTCGTCCGGAACGACCCCGCGCTCCTGTGGTTTCCCGGCGTCACACACTGGCCGATCGAAGCAGTGGGCCCCCACCGCTATGTCGAGGCGCCGCTGTACCACACCGACCTGCTGCTGAAGCCCCTGCCCGAGCGCCGGGAGAAATCGAGCAGGTACGAGCGCCTGCTGCCGGGGAAACGGGTCGCCGGGCTGCCGCTGAACCACGCGTACTACCTCCCGGAAGAGAGGCCGCACGTCGCGCTCGCAGAGGTCCCGGCGGAGGACCTCTGCGAGATCGAGGCCGCGCTCGACGGCGACCCTTGGGGCGCGCCGGTGCCAAAGCCCAAAGGCCTCCGCCGGGCCAGCCGCGAGGAGATCGACAGCCACTGGCACGGCCGCCCCGAGTCTCCCGACCTCTACCGGGCACGGCTCGAGGTCGTCCGGCCGGACGTCTCTCTCGCTACGCGCGAGACGCGGGCGCTCGACGTGAAGGTAAGCAACGAGGGCACGCACGTCTGGCCGCCGGGCGAGCTGGGCGCCCCGCCCATCCGGGTCAGCTACCGCTGGCGAGCCCTCGACGGGACGCTCGTGGTCGATGGGGGTCTGCGGACGGGCTTCCCGCACGCGGTCCTGCCGGGCGAGACGGCGCTCGTGCCGGTCTCCGTGACGGCGCCCGAGCGGCCCGGGAGCTACCGGCTCGAGCTCGATCTCGTCCACGAGCACGTGCGCTGGTTCGGAAGCACCGCGACGCTGACCGTCGAGGTCGAGCGGCAGCCGCTCGTTCTGCTGGCGGGAGCCGACGAGGAGACGTTGCGGGAGCTGGCTTCGGCCCTGTGCGAGTCGGCGCCCGCTGTGGAGCTCGCCTACGTCGCGACGGGCTTCCGCGACGGCGGATACCGCGCGGTGCCGGGCGCTCGCAGCTACGTGCTCGATGCGGGCAGCGCCTCGCGGCCGGCCACGCTCGTGCGGGCGGGCCGGCTCCTACTCGACGCCGCGCGGTCGCGTCGGGGCGGCCGGCCCGCGGTGGCCGGCGAGTTCCTCTCCGCGCTCGCGCAGGCCGACCTCGTGCTCGACCTCGGCGGCCGCAATGGAAAGCGCGAGCGTTTCAGCCACGCGGTCTCGATGCGGGCGGCTGGCGCGCTCGGTGTCCGCGTGCGCGCGGTCTCCGGCGAGGAGGAGGCGCGCGCCGCCGTGCGGGAAGCCGCGCCGTGGCGCGGGCGATGAGCGAGGCCGTGCTCCCAGACGACGTGGCGTCCCGCCTGCGCGGCCGTCGCACGCTCGTCACTGGCGGGCTCGGCTTCATCGGCTCCAACCTCGCGTTTGCGCTCGCCGAGGCCGGGTCCGAGGTCACGCTCGTCGACGCGCTCCTCCCGGGCCAGGGCGGGAACCGCGCGAACGTCGAGGGGCTCGAGGGCGTGCGGATCGTGCTCGCCGACGTTCGTGAGGAGGCGCAGCTCGTGCCGCTCGTCGCGGCCAACGAGTTCGTCTTCAACCTCGCCGGGCAGACGAGCCACCTCGACTCGATGGAGGATCCGTTCGGCGATCTCGCCCTCAACTGCACGGCCCAGCTCGTCGTGCTCGAGGCGTGCCGTCGCCACGCGCCGTACGTGCGCCTCGTCTTCGCCGGCACGCGCCAGGTCTACGGCCGTCCGCGCACCTTGCCCGTGCCGGAGGAGCACCCGCTCGATCCGGTCGACGTGAACGGCATCCACAAGCTCGCCGGGGAGTGGTACCACCTGGTCTACGGGCGGGTGTACGGCCTCGGGGTCAGCGTGCTGCGGCTGACGAACACCTACGGGCCCCGGATGCGCGTACGGGATGCGCGTCAGACCTTCCTCGGCGTCTGGATCAAGCAGCTGCTCGCCGGCGAGCCCATCCGGATCTTCGGCGACGGGACGCAGAGGCGGGACTTCACCTATGTCGACGATGCCGTGCGCGCGCTCTGCCTGGCGGCTGTCGAGGACGCTGCGCTCGACGAGGTGTTCAACGTGGGCTCGCTCGAGCACGTCAGCCTGCTGGAGCTCGCCAAGCAGCTCGTGGAGCTGAACGGGCGTGGCGTGTACGAGCTCGTCCCCTTTCCCGCCGACCGGCTGGCGATCGACATCGGCGACTTCTACGCCGACGCGAGCAAGCTCGAGCAGCGGCTGGGCTGGTCGGCCCAGGTAGGGCTCGGGGACGGCCTGGCCCGAACGCTCGAGTACTTCCGCCGGCACGGCGAGCGGTACTGGGGAGAGGACGCGTGAGGGTTCCGTTCCGCGAGCTGCGCCGCGAGACCGAGGAGCTGCGGGCGGAGCTGACGGAGGCCCACGAGCGGGTGCTGGACAGCGGCGTCTTCGTCGGCGGGCCCGAGGTCGAGTCCTTCGAGGAGAAGCTCGCCGGCTACTGCGGTGCGACCGCCGCCGTCGGCGTCGCCTCCGGGACCGATGCGCTGGAAATGTCGCTGCGCGCCGTCGGCGTGGGCCCGGGCGACGAGGTGATCACGGCGGCGAACACGTGCGTGCCGACCGTGGCCGCGATCGTGGCTACCGGCGCGACTCCGGTGCTCGCGGACGTCGACCCGGAGACGTTCACACTCGACCCCGAGTCGGCGGCGCGCGCGTGCGGCCCGCGCACCCGCGCCCTCGTGCCCGTCCATCTGTACGGGCACTGCGCCGAGCTCCGGCCGCTGCTCGCGCTCGCGCGCGACCGCGGGCTGACCGTGGTGGACGACGCCGCGCAGGCGCTCGGTGCCGAATGGGACGGCCGCCGCGTGGGCGGCCTCTGTGACGCGACCGCCTTCAGCTTCTACCCAACGAAGAACCTCGGTGCGCTCGGCGACGGCGGCGCAGTCACGACGAACGATCCCGAGCTCGCAGAGCGCGTGCGGCGGCTTTGCTCGTACGGCGAGCGGACGCGCTACGACGCGGTCGAATGGGGCCGGAACAGCCGTCTCGACTCGCTCCAGGCCGCCGTGTTGCGGGCGAAGCTGCCGCACCTCGAGCGCTGGGGCGAGCGCCGGCGCGAGCTCGCTGTCCGGTACACGCGGCGACTCGCGGAGTTGCAGCTCGCCACGCCCGCCGAGGCCGGTGGGACCTGCCACGCCTGGCACCTCTACGTCGCGAGGGTCCCGGCGCGCGACGCTCTCCGCGAGGCGCTCCACGAGCTCGGGGTGGAGACGCTCGTCCACTATCCTCGCGCCGTGCACGAGCAGCCCGCCTACGCCGCGCTCGCCCGGCCGGAGCTCGGGCGCAGCGAGCGGCTCGCTCGAGAGGTCGTCAGCCTCCCCCTCTACCCGCAGCTCACGGACGGCGAGGCCGAGTACGTCTGCGACGCGCTGGCACAGGTGGCCTCCTGAACGGCCTGCGCCCGAAGCTGAAGTGGGCGATCAAGGCGGTGACGCCGCCGATCATCCTGCTCGCCGTGAAGGTCGTCTCGATCAAGCTCGGCCTGCGCGATCCCGACGCGCCGCTCGATCCGGAGCCGGTCGAGGCGGCGCCCGAGCCGGAGCCCGAGTGGGAGTATGTGCCCGAGGGTTGGGCGCGCACCGAATCCGACCCGCGCGTGAAGGGCTGGGACGTCGAGGCGGTCGCCGCCGCCTACCGCGACAAGTGGCCGCTCTTCGAGCGTGCCCTGGCCGGCACAGGCCCGCTCGGGATCTACCACGAGACCGCCGCGGGCGACGAGATGGGACGCGAGGATCCGGTGGCGCACGACCTCGTGCTCACGTTCGCCTACGTCGCCGCCCTCGCCTCCCGGGAAGAGCGGCGGCTCTCGCTCCTCGACTGGGGCGGCGGGGTCGGCCACTACGGCGCGATCGCGCGCGCGACGCTACCGGTCGAGGTCGACTACCACTGCCGCGAGGTGCCCCAGATCGCCGCGGCGGCGCGCGAGCTCGGCGTGCCCGGACGCTTCGTCTCCGACGACTCCTGGCGCGACCGCTCGTACGATCTCGTGCTTGTGAGCGGCTCGCTCCAGTACGCCGAGGACTGGTGCGCGCAGCTCGCCGAGCTGGCCAGCGTCACCGGCCGCTACCTCTACGTGACGCGGCTTCCGTGCGCCCGCTCGAGTCCCTCCTTCCACGTGCTCCAGCGCGCCTACCGCTACGGCTACGGGACCGAATACGTCGGCTGGGTGGTGAACCGCGACGAGCTGCTCGCGTGTGCGGCGAGCTGCGGGCTCGAGCTCGTCCGCGAGTTTGCGATCGACGCGTGGCTCTCCGCTGCGGAAGCTCCCGAGGATCCAATCGGCCACCGCGGCTTCCTCTTCCGGCCCGCGGTCAGCCGCGCCGGCGGGATCGCGGCAGCCGCAGCCTGATCCGGCCGTCGAAGAGCCAGGGCTCGTCGCGCTGCCGGTAGGCCGGCAGCCCGGCGTGCTCGACCGGCTCGATGCCGGCCAGCAGCGAGGGGAGGAGGAGCGGGTACGCGAACGACGGCTTGCGCCCGCCGCCCGGCGCCCAGGGCCGCAGAGCGCGGTCGCGCGTCTCGATCGAGCCGCCCACGGCGGCGTAGCCCTCGGCGTGCGCGTCGAGGACGCGGCGCGACCAATCGGGAGCCGGCCGCGCACCGGCGACGAGGAACGCCGTCGCGACCGCGTCGGCCTCCACGAGCGGCTCTTCCTGAGCCGCCAGCGCCGCGGCGGTGTGCTCATCCGGCCCGCCGGCGACCCGCACGGCGAGGCGGCGGACGTCGATGCGAGGGCGCACCTGGACGTCGAGCTCGAGCGGCGTCACGCCGATGTCGGCGAGCCAGAAGCGGAACTCCTCGAGGAAGTCGACGGCGAGCCGATAGCGGCCCGGCGACAGCGGCGTCTGTACCGCGATGTCGAGCTCGACGGCCTCGTCCGGTGCGATCGGCCGCTCGAGCGGCGTCCGCAGCCCGTCCCAGACGATCGCGTTCCCGCGGTCGTCGAGCCAGTGGTAGGAGGCGAGGAGCCTTGCCTCTCCCCGGCTGCGCCAGGTGGCCGAGCCCGCGTTCTGAACGCGCACCCGGACGATCCCGCTCGTGCCTGCGCGGAGCGGTGGCAGCGCGTAGGCAAGCCAACGGACCGCGAGCGGGCCGGCCGGGACGGGGTGCTCGCCGACCGACTCCACTAGCTTGCGTAGGGTGAGCATCCGCAACAGCGGATGCTCACGCGCGAAGACCCCTGAAGGGGCCGCTCCGCGACCCAAGACCCACGTGCTCCGAACGCGCCACGTGGATAGCCTACTTCCGTGCCCGAGCCCCTCCTCGTTCGCGCCGCCCGCCTCGAGCCGACCGAGCGCACGCCGGTCTGGTTCATGCGCCAGGCGGGGCGCTCGCTGCCCGAGTACCGCGAGGTGCGGAAGACCCACACGCTGTTCGAGGTCTGCCGCGAGCCGGAGCTCTGCGCGGAGGTGACGCTCCAACCCGTCCGGCGCCACGACGTGGACGCGGCCGTGATGTTCGCGGACATCATGCTGCCCCTACTCGGGATGGGCGTCGACGTCGAGCTCGTCGAGAACGTCGGCCCGGTGATCGCCGATCCGATCAGGACGCGCGCCCAGGTCGACGCGCTGCGGGTACCCGAGCCCGAGGAGTCCGTCCCGTTCATTCTCGAGGCCGTCTCGATCGTGCGGCGCGAGTTGCGCCCGGATCAGGCGGTGGTCGGCTTCTGCGGGGGACCGTTCACCGTCGCGGGCTACCTGATCGAGGGCAAGCCGAGCCGCGACTTCCTCGAGGTGAAACGGCTGATGTACGCCGAGCCGGCGCTCTGGCACGCGCTGATGGAGAAGCTCACGGACGCGTTCTCGATCTATGCCGCGGCCAAGGTGCGCGCGGGGGCGGACGTGATCCAGCTCTTCGATTCGTGGGTCGGAGCGCTGTCGCCGGCCGACTACGAGGAGTTCGTGCAGCCGTACTCGGCCCGCATCCTCGCGGCGGTGGAGTGCCCGACGATCCACTTCGGCACCGGCACCGCCACGCTGCTGCGGCAGATGGCCGACGCCGGCGGCGACGTGATCGGGCTCGACTGGCGCATCCCGCTCGACTGGGGCTGGGAGGTGATCGGCGAGGACCGGGGCGTGCAGGGGAACCTGGACGGCGCCCTGCTCTTCGGCCCCTGGGAGCGGATCGAGCGCGCGACACTCGACGTGCTCGCGCGCGCCGCCGGCCGGCCCGGCCACATTTTCAACCTCGGCCACGGCGTGATGCCGGCGACCGACCCGAACGTGCTGGGCCGCCTCCGAGTCTTCGTGCACGAGCAGACTGCCCGCGTTCCCGCATGAGCGCCGACACCGCTGTCGTCCTCATGGCCTACGGGTCGCCTGACCGGCTCGAGGACGTTCCCGCCTACTACGCGGACATCCGCGGCGGCCGTCCGATCGCGCCGGAGCGGCTGGAGGAGTTGACCGAGCGATATCGCTCCCTCGGCATCGAGGACTCGAATCCGCTGAACGAGATCACCGAGGAGACGCGCGCTCGGCTGGAGCGGGAGCTCGGTGTGCCCGTCTTCACCGGGATGCGGCACTGGATGCCTAGGATCGCGGAGGCGGCGGACCGTGCAGTCGCGGGCGGCGCAGAGCTCGTCGTCGGTCTCGTGCTCGCGCCCCACTACTCGGCCATGTCGATCGGCGCGTATCGCCGGCAGCTGGAGGAGGGGCTCGGCGCGCGCGCCGAGCTCGCGTTCGTGGAGCGCTGGGGCGCCGAGCCCGGCTTCGTCGAGCTGCTGGCGAATCGCGTTCGCGATTCGCTAGACGAGGGACCTGCCCATGTGGTCTTCACTGCGCACTCGCTGCCCGCTCGAATCCTCGATGAGGGCGATCCGTACCAGGACGAGCTCATGGTGACGTCGACGGCTGTCGCGGAGCGCGCAGCGCTCCGCGACTGGTCCTTTTCGTTCCAGAGCGCCTCCCCGACGGGCGAGCCCTGGCTCGGCCCGGACATCGTCGAGCATCTCGACGAGCTCGCCGGGCGCGGCGTCAGGGACGTCCTCGTCTGCCCCGTCGGCTTCGTCTCCGACCATCTGGAGATCCGCTGGGACATCGACACCGAGGCGGCCGCTCGGGCGCGGGAGCTCCGTCTCCGGCTGCGGCGGATCGAGCTGCCGAACGCCGATCCGGCGTTCGTGGGCGTGCTCGCCGGGCTGGTCCGCCGTGAAGAGGCCCGACGTAGGGCGGAGGCACGTGCGGATGGGGGCGCGCACGCTGCGCAGCGCGTCCGCCTCGCTCGACATCAAGGCAACCAGCCTTGAAGCCGATCGAGTCGACCGGGCTGCGTGGTGCACGCCCTCCCCGCGCGCACCTCCGCCCCACGTCGCGCCTTTACGCCGCTGTACCGTCCGTCCCGTGAAGACAGGAGAGATCCGCGCCGCGGGCGTCTCGCGCCGCTTCCGCGTGCACGCTCGGCAGGCGCGGTCGCTGAAGGAGCTTTTCGTCCTGCGCGGCCGCAGCGAGGTGTCGGACGTATGGGCGCTCCGCGACGTCTCCGTCACCGTCGAGCGCGGCGAGGCCGTCGGCCTCGTCGGCCGCAACGGCTCTGGGAAGTCGACGCTGCTCCGGCTGATCGCCGGAATCATCAAGCCGACGGCGGGAGACGTCGCGGTGGCGGGCCGCGTCGGCTCGCTGCTCGAGCTCGGCGCGGGCTTCCACCCCGACTTCAGCGGGCGCGAGAACGTCTTCCTGAACGGCTCCATCTACGGCCTGCGGCGCGCGCAGATCCGCGAGCGCTTCGACGAGATCGTGTCGTTCGCCGAGCTCGAGGACGCGATCGACCGACCAGTGCGCACGTACTCCTCCGGGATGTACATGCGGCTCGGCTTCGCGATCGCCGCCCATCTCGATGCGGACGTGCTGCTCCTCGACGAGGTCTTCGCCGTCGGCGACGAGGCCTTTCAGCGCAAGTGCTTCGGCAAGATCTTCGAGTTCAAGCAGCGCGGCGGCACGATCGTCTTCGTCTCCCACGATGCCACGCAGGTGGAGAGGCTGTGCGAGCGCGCTGTGCTCCTACGCGACGGGCGCAAGGAGTTCGACGGGCCGACGCACGAGGCGCTCGTGCGCTACCGGCGGTTCCTCGCCGCGGAAGCCGACCCGGCCGAGCGTACGGGCGGCCTGCGCGAGTGGGGTACGGGTGAGGCGACGATCACGGCGGCCCGGCTCGTCGGCGCCGAGGGCGCCGAACGGCAGCAGTTCCTCGCCGGCGAGCCCTTCTCGCTGCGGCTGCGGATCGAGGCCGAGAACGGCGTCGCGCCGCCCCAGCTCCAGCTCGAGCTGCGCGACGACGCCGGCCTGCTCGTCGCCTCGGATGTCGTCGACACCGCGGAGCTCGGATGGGTCGCCGGCGGCCGCTCGCTCCGGTACGACGTGGAGAGCCTGCCGCTCTCGGATGGTCGCTTCCACCTGCGCCTCGGGCTCGCCGACGCGGAAGGAGGACGGCTGCTCCACTGGCTCGACGACGCGGTCGGATTCATCGTCTACCCGTCCGGCGAGCAGCGCGGTGTCGTGCGGCTGGCAGGGAGCTGGACGGTGGAGGCGAATTCGGAGGCTCGATGAGCTCACGCAGCTGCCCCGACTGGCCCGCGCTGATGGAGCTGGCGCCGGGTCTCCAGTTCAAGCACTACACGGTCGCCGAGGCGCAGCTGCCCGTGGACGTGCTGACGACGATCATGCAGGTCTCCCTCGGCGACGTCGCGATCTGCTGCGACCTCGAGCACCATGTCTTCTACGCGGAGCACACCGAGCCCGAGGTGGCCGAGGCCCTGAGGGCGACGCATTGGTACGAGGTGCGCGAGTACGTCGGCCGTGGCCCGGGCTCAGCCGCGGCCTGACTTAGTTGCTCTGAGCAACTAAGTCCAGCAGCGGCAGCGTGTTGAGCACCTCGCCGCGGCGGGCGCCGGCGCGACGGGCGGTGGCGACCGACAGCGCCATGTTCTCGAGGCCGCGCACCGAATGCGCGTCGGTCGAGCAGACGAGCTTCACGCCGGAGGCGAGGGCGCGTCGCGCATGCTCGGCGGAGAGGTCGAGCCGGTCGGGCAGACCGTTGATCTCCAGCGCGACGCCGGTCTCGAGCGCGACCTCGAACACGCGGTCGAGATCGAGCGCGTTCTCCGGCCGGTGGTTCAGGATCCGCCCCTTCGGATGCGAGAGGCACTTGGCGGCCGGATGCCGCATCGCCTTGAGCACGCGCTCGGTCAAGGCGTCGCTGCCCCAGCGCTGCCCCGCGTGCACGCTGATCTGGAGCCAGTCGAGCTCGGCAAGGACGTTGTCGGGAAGGTCGAGCGAGCCGTCCGGCAGGATGTCGCACTCGCTCCCGCGGAGCACGCGGAACGGCGCGAGCGCCTCGTTCGCTGCCACTATCTCCTCGGCCTGGCGGCGCAGCCCGTCCGCGTCGAGCCCTTCGACGACGCGCACCGCCTTCGTGTGGTCGCAGATCGCGAGGTACTCGTAGCCACGCTCGCGCGCCGCAAGTCCCATCTCCAGCACGGTGGCCTTCCCGTCCGAGGCGGTGGTGTGCACGTGCAGATCTCCGCGGACGTCCTCCAGCCGGACGAGATCCGGCGGCGGGTCGGCCGCTTCCACCTCGCGCAGCTCCGGCGGCCGGAAAGGGCGACCGATCTGGGCGTACACGTCCGATTCGGTGGGCGCGTCGGGCAGCGGTTCGAGGCTCGCGACGTATTCCAGCGAGCCGGTTCCACGCAGGAGCGCCGTCCCGAACCCGACTGCCGGTGCGTAGCTGACCTCGATCGGCACGCCTTCGACGGTCACGCCGACAACGCTATCCTCGCCCCGCTCCAGCACCGACACGATCTGCGGCAGCCGCTCGAAGGCGTCCAGCGCAGCCGGTTCCCGCACGACCACTGCGAATCGGGTCGAGAGGTCGCTGGAGCGGCGCGGATCGCCGGCGGGCTCGCCGCCGAGAGCGATCGCGATCTCGTCGACGAGCGTCCGGGCGCGGTTCAGCAGCATCCCGCGCCGCGGCCGCGACTCGTGGACGGCCGCGAGCCCGGTGCGGATCCGCTCGGCCGTCTTCGGCCCCACACCCCGTACCGACTCGAGCCGGCCGGACGCTGCCGCCTCGCGCAATCCCGCGAGCGTGCGTACGCCGAGCACCTTCCCCAGCTCCCGCATCCGCTTCGGCGAGAGGCCGAGCAGGCGGCCGACGCCCACGAGCTCGGGCATGGCCTCGGCCTCGAGCTCGCGCAGCTCCGCGAGCTCGCCGGTCTCGACGAGCTCGCGCAGGCGCGACTCGATCCCGGGGCCGATCCCGGCGAGCTCGCGCGCGCGGCCGGCCCGGACGAGCGCACCGACGTCGGCCGGCGTCGAGCGGATCAGCTCGGCGGCCCGGCGGTACGCACGCACGGTGTAGTAGCTGGAGCCGGCGAGGTCCAGGAGGACGGCGAAGGCGTCGAGTCGCTCCGCGAGCGAGGCGTTGTCCACGCGGGGATAGTCTCTCCGGAGCGATGACGGCAATCGTCGTTCCCTTCCGCGGCGACCGCGGCAAGCAGCGGCTCGACGCCTCCGAGGAGCTGCGCGCGCAGCTCGCGCTCGCCATGCTCGGCGACGTACTGGCCGCGTGCGTGGCCACCACGCGCACGATCGTTGTCACCGCCGACCCCCGTGCGAAGTCCCTAGCCGACGAGCTCGGCGCCGAGTTCTGCGCCGACCCGGGCGGCGGCCAGGGGCAGGCGGTGAGCGCCGCCCTCGCCTACTTGCCCGACGAGCCGGTGCTCGTCGTGAACGCGGACGTCCCCTGCGTCGCTCCGCACGACCTGCGCACGCTCGCCGGCCCGGCAAAGCTCGGCGCGATCGGTCTCGTCGAGGCGGAGGACGGGACGACGAACGCGCTCGCGCTTCCGGGCCCGTCGGCCTTTGCCCCGCTCTACGGCGCGCGCAGCGCCGCTCGTTTCCGCGAGCACGCCTCTGCGATCGGCGTCGACGCCGTCTCCGCTGCGATCCCGAACCTCGCCGACGACGTCGACACGCTCGCCGACCTCGAGCGGCTGAGGTTCCGCGCCGCCCCGAGAACGCAGGAGGTCGCCGCCCTGCTGAAGCGCCCATGAGGGTCGTGCTGCTCTCCGGCGGCGTCGGCGGCGCTCGCTTCGCGCGAGGGCTGGTCGAGGCGGTGCCTGCCCGCGACGTGACGGTGATCGGCAACGTCGGCGACGACCTCGACGTCCTCGGGCTCGCGGTCTCGCCCGATCTCGACAGCATCGTCTATGCGCTCGCCGGATTGAACGACGAGCGGCGGGGGTGGGGCAGGGCGGACGAGAGCTGGCACGCGCTCGAGTCGGTCGCGGAGCTCGGCGGCGAGGACTGGTTCCGGGTCGGAGACCGTGACCTCGGCCTGCACCTCGTTCGGACCCAGGCGCTCAGGCAGGGCGAGCCCCTGTCGGCGGTGACGGCTCGGATCGCCGCCGCGCTCGGGATCGAGCTACGGCTCCTTCCGGCGACAGACGACCGGCAGCGGACGTGGATCGACACCCCGGCTGGGAGCCTCCCGTTCCAGGAGTGGTTCGTCGCCCGAGGCCACGGGGACGAGGTCGACGGGGTTCGCTTCGAAGGGAATGCCACGCCGGCGCCGGGAGTCCTCGACGCGCTGGCCGCAGCCGATGCGATCCTGATCGCGCCGAGCAATCCGTACGTCAGCATCTGGCCGATCCTCGCGGTCGAGGGCATCCGCGAGGCGCTCGCCGCCCGCACCGTGCCCTGCGTCGCCGTCAGCCCGCTCGTCGGCGGCCGCGCGGTGAAGGGCCCGGCAGACCGCATGCTTGCCCGGATGGCGGGTGGCACCGGGCCTGCACACGTCGCCTCGTGCTACGAGGGGCTGATCGACGCGCTCGTCGTGGACGAGTCGGATCCGGCCGGCGAGCTCGCGGTGCGCCGCGTCGTCGCGCAGACGCTGATGACCGACCTGGCCGCGTCGCGGCGGCTCGCCGAGACCGTGCTCGGGGCGGCTGCGTGAAGGTCGCAGTCGTGGGCGGCACTGGAAGCTTTGGGCAGGCGGTCGCGAAGCGGCTCGTCGCTGCGGGCCTCGACGTCGTGATCGGCTCGCGCGACGCGCAGCGCGCTCGCGAGACGGCTGGGCTGGTGCTCGGCGCCGAGGGCGCAGGGAACGACGACGCCGTCCGCGACGTCGACCTCGTTGTCTTCGCGGTGAAGGCGGACGCGGCCGTGGAGACCGCACGCGACCTGCGCCAGTCGATCGGCTCAACGCCGGTCCTCTCCGTCTGCGCGGAGCTCTCGTTCGGCCCCGGCGGCGTCAAGCCGACCGGGGAGACGACGTCGATCGCGAAGCGAATCGAGGACGAGCTCGACGCGCCGGTCGTCGCGGGCCTCCACTCGCTCGGCGCAGCGAGTCTCACCGACGCCCCGGCCGACGAGGACGCCTTCGTCTGCGGCGACGATGCCGCCGCGAAGGAGCTCGCCCTCGAGCTCGCCGCCCGCCTCGTCTCCGGGCGCGCGGTGGACGCCGGCCCGCTCGCGAGCGCCCGCGCCCTCGAGGGCATGACCGCGGTGATCGTGAACGTGAACAAGCGCTACAGGGCGCACGCGGGCCTGCGCGTCACCGGCCTCCCACCAACGGAGCCCGCTTCGGAATGAACCGGCCTCCGCTGACGCGCGAGCTGCGCGTCTTCGCGCTGGAGGGGATCCCGGAGATCGAGGCGGGCGACGATCTCGCGGCGCTGATCTCCGAAGCGGCCGAGCGCACCGGCGGGCTCGAGGACGCGGACGTCGTCGTCGTGGCGCAGAAGATCGTCTCGAAGGCGGAGAGGCGGGTCGTTCGGCTCGCGGACGTCGAGCCGTCGGAGCGGGCCCACGAGCTGGCCGGTACCGACCGCGACGCCAGGCACGTGCAGATCGTGCTCGACGAGTCGGCGCGCGTCGTCCGGTCGCGGCCGCCGCTCCTGATCTCCGAGACGCTTCACGGGTACGTCTGCGCGTCTGCCGGGGTCGACGCGTCCAACGCGAAGGGGCCCGGCACGCTCGTCCTGCTGCCCGTCGATCCGGACGCGTCGGCAGCCCGCTTACGCGACGGGTTGCGCGAGCGCAGCGGCTGCGACGTCGGTGTCGTCGTCAGCGACTCCTTCGGCCGCGCGTGGCGCCAGGGCACGACGGACGTGGCTCTCGGTGTGGCGGGGATCGAGGCTCTACGCGACCTGCACGGCCTGCGGGACCCGGCCGGCTACGTGCTCCGGGGAACCCAGATCGCGGTGGCGGACGAGCTTGCCGGCGCAGCCGAGCTCGTGCTCGGCAAGACCTCCCGCTGCCCTGTGGCGGTAGTCCGGGGTCTCGACCTCCGCGGCGAAGGGAGCGGCCGCGATCTCGTGATGCCGCCCGAGCGGGACCTCTTCCGCTAGATGCTTGATCGGTGATTGGGGTGTTGCCGGGGACTGTTCAGACCAAGTAGCGTGTCGTGATCGAGCGGTGCGCGTACCGGTAGTACGTGTGCCGGTCGAGCGCGGCGCGCTGCGCAGTG
>Ga0136620_10000391_pt1 | contig 20267 bp, 23 predicted proteins | sample AntDrymUQ4162106_2_FD_104806 | JGI IMG/M metagenome (GOLD analysis project Ga0136620, IMG submission 104806) | Polar desert sand microbial communities from Dry Valleys, Antarctica - metaG UQ416 (21.06) | ecosystem: Environmental > Terrestrial > Soil > Desert | place: Antarctica: Dry Valley... | reverse complement strand
TGGTTCGGCCCGGAAGGGCCGAGGCGGGACAGACAGGGCGCTGTCAACGGAGCCGCCGGCAAGGCCGCCCCACGTCAAGACGTGTGGGCCGTCAGGTCAAGGGGTCTGGGAGGCACGGTCATTCGGAGCAGGACAAGACCACCACCCCGGGAGGGGCGCTACCCCCTGCGCGGACCCGAAGGAGAGAGATGGGCTATCGACAGAGAGAACGCAGGCGCCGGATGAAGCGAGCAGCGGCAGGCAAGGCGCAGCGTCAGTCGCGTGAGACGGCGAGCGCGGCCCACCGTCATTGGCTGACGCTCGTTACCCAGAAGTCCTGCTGCAACAGGTGCGCCGGCATCCTGCGTGTGGGGCGTGAGTGTGTGTATCGCCACACGCCGAGGGAGATCCTCTGCCTCAGGTGCGCCGAGACTCAGCACCTGAGCTTCCGACCGTCGCTGGCATGGGAGCAGCAGCGCCGCACCCGGAGCGTGGCGGCGTGACGGGGCCGTCCGATCCGTTCGAGAGCGACCGACCCGACTCCGCGAAGGTCACAGGGCAACCTCTCGAACTGACCCACTACCCAGGCCACTCGCCCTTTGCGGTATGTCGGGTTACTGCTTGACTTCATGGCCGTACGAGTGTTGACGCAGGGCAGGGGGGAAAAGAGGGATGGACCGACATGGAAGACGACCGCGAATCAGGCCTCGCCTTCGCGACTGCATGGGCGGGCGCACTCGCGCTCTGCCTACTCCTGTGGGCCGCCATCGGCTGGGCGATGCTCTGGATGATGTAGGAGAGCACGTTTTCCGCAACAAAGGGGCTCGCCTTGCGTTACAACGCACAACCGCATCGCCTCCAAGGACGGAGGCGATGCGGCACTATCGCCGCCGCTCGTTTTCTTAGATAGGCGACCCGCGGACAGCCCCCGCTACCGCCGCGCACGACTTTCGCGTCTTAGGGCGTTTTCCTGGCCGACCCCGCAACTACTCTTTCGGGCATGGGTTCTGACCTCCACGTATTCCGAGGCGTCGATCTCCACGGCGACGTCCACGAAGTCGAGATGACGCACGATCAAGCGGTGCAGTTGGCAGGCGGATCGCTTGCGTACTTCGCGCGCGACGAGCAGGTCGCCATGGACGAGGCTGGCCGCGTCGTGTACCGCGAGTCGGCGGCGCCGCAGCTACCCGACGCCGCCTGAGAGGCACTTGCCTCGCTACTACGACTCCGAGGACGTGCCGGAGGGCCAGAGCACTACCTGGCGCCCTTTTCGAGCTTGCAGGGTGGGGCCACGCCACGGGGTAGCCTGGTCGAGTGAAGTTCGCAGCATTGCTCCTCGTGGGTATCGGCAGTCGCGGCCTCGATCGCCTGGTTTGCCTCAGAGCAGCACTACGACAACTGCGTCGGGAAGGCGACGGCCGAGTTTCCGATCGGGGATTCGGGTCTTACAGCCCAGGAGAAGCGGACGATCGGCGAAGGATTCTGGGACCTTGAGGACGCCAACAATCCACCTTCCGAGAGATAGAGGATCGGCCTCGGCGGCGTCGCAAGGCGGCGCTGAACGACTGCTCCCGAGTCCCGTGGTGAAGATCGTGGTGCTAACTGTCGGGCTGCTGATCGTGGCCGGGCTGGCGTGGACCGGCGGCGAACTTATGTAGCCGTCGAGAGAGAGCTGCGCTCCACCGTACTCCGACTGCTACCGATTCACAAACGTGTCCATGTCGAGATGGGCGATGACACGGTCGGGCATGTGCCCGAAGCTAGAGCCCGTCGCGGACGCGCTCAGCCGGCCTGGTTCACGGGCCGGATGAGGATCTCGTTCACGTCCACGTGCCCCGGCTGGGAGATCGCGTAGATCACCGAGCGGGCGATGTCGTCGGCCTGCAGGGCGTTCTCCTTGGGCTCGTCGAAGAAGGGCGTGTCCACCATGCCCGGCTCGATCAGGGTGACCCTGATGGGCGTGTCGGCCACCTCGGCGCGCAGCGACTCGCCCATGGCGGTGACCGCCCACTTGGTGGCCGAGTAGAGCGACCCGGGCATCGCCTTGCGGCCGGCCACCGACCCCGTGAGCAGCATGTGCCCGGCGTCCTGCTCGCGGAAGTGTCCGAGAGCGGCGCGGATCGAGAGTGCGCAGCCGTAGACATTGGTGTCCACCATCGAGCGCCAGTGCTCGACCGACTCCTCCAGAAATCCCCTGGAGGCGCCGAAGCCGGCGTTGGCGAAAGAGGCGTCCAGCCGCCCGAAGCGCTCCACCGCGGTGGCCACTGCCGCCTGCTGGTCGTTCCATTCGGTCACGTTGCAGCGAAGCACCGCCGCACGTTCCTCGCCGCCGAGCTCCTCCGCGAGCGCGGCGAGCTTGTCCTCGGAGCGCGCGGCCAGCACGAGCCGCCACCCCTCCTTGGCTGCGTGTCGGGCGGTGGCGGCGCCTATGCCGCTGCTGGCGCCGGTGATGAGCATCACGGGTTCGTCGGCCATGAAGAGGTTCTACCAGCCGCCCGCCCCCGGCCGTCGGCGTTGGCGCGTTAGGCTGCGCGCGCGATGGCCGTTCCCAGGCGCTCCACCGCCCGCTTCCCGGCCCTCGACCCGGCCGCGGGCCACTACGAGAGCTTCTACCTGAAGGCCAACCACCCGTCGCAGCCGATGGCGCTGTGGATCCGCTACACGGTGCACAAGCGGCCGGGGGAGGGGCCCATGGGCTCGCTCTGGTGCACGCTGTTCGACCGCTCCAACGGGTTATCGAGAGCCGTCAAGCAGACCACTGCCGACCTCGGCGCCCGGGAGGACGAGTACGTCCACGTGGGTGACAGCGTGTTCGGGCTCGGCTCGGTCCACGGCCAGGCGGAGGGAGGGGGGCGTAGCGCATCGTGGGATCTGAGCTTCGACGCGGGGGAACAGGCCCTGCACCACCTGCCGCGCCCGTGGATGTATCGCGCGCCGATCCCGCGCACAAAGCTGCTGAGCCCTCATCCGGCCGTGCGCTTCAGCGGGCGGGCCGAGGTGGAAGGCAACTCGGTGCAGCTCGACGGTTGGCAGGGAATGATCGGCCACAACTGGGGCGCCCAGCACGCGGAGCGCTGGATCTGGATGCACGCTGCCGGATTCGCCGAGGACGGAGGTGGGGGGCCCGGTGACGCGTGGCTGGACGCCGCCTTCGGGCGTATCCGTCTGGGTCCCTACACCACGCCCTGGATCGCAAATGGCGTGCTCTCGCTCGGCGGCGAGCGCCTGCGCCTGGGCGGGCTCGGGCGCGCCCGGCGCACCGATGTCTCGGAGAGCCCGACGAGCTGCGAGTTTGCGCTGCCCGGGGCAGGCATGACCGTTCAGGGAAAGGTGGAGGCCGATCGCGACGACTTCGTCGGATGGGTGTATGCCGACCCGGACGGCTCGGAGCACCACACGGTCAACTGCTCGGTATGCGACATGCGCCTGAGCGTGGCGCGCCCCGGCAGCCCACCGGTCCAGCTGGTGCTGACCGGCGGGGCCGCGTACGAGCTGGGCATGCGCGAGACCGATCACGGCATGGCCATCCAGCCGTTCCCCGACGGCTAGGGCCGCCTGTCCAGGCCGCGGATCGGTAAGGATGCCCGGCCCATGAGCGTGACGCGCAAGAGCTGCGGGGTGCTGTGGATCTTCGCGGGGGCGATGCACTTCCTCATCACCAGGCGCTACGAGGCGATCATGCCGCCGTATGTCCCCGCCCACAGGCAGATGGTGCTGGCCAGTGGCGCGGCCGAGGCGGCCGGTGGATTTCTCGTGCTCACGCCCGGTCTTGAGAAGCCGGCGCGTTGGTGGTTGCTGGCGCTGCTGGTTGCGATCTTCCCGGCCAACGTGCACATGGCGCTGCACCCGGACCAGATCAAGGGGCTGCCTCCGATCCCGCGCTGGCTGCTGTGGGCGCGGCTGCCCTTCCAGGCTGCGTTCGCGGCCCACGTGATCAAGGCCACGGAGACCTAGCGGGGTCAGCCGCCGCAGGAGGCGCTCGCGGCTACTTGGGTTTCGCGGGTGAAGCTGCCCTCGCCGGGTTGGCCGATCGTGCGGCAGAAGCCCAGCCGGCCCGACCGGAAGTCCACCCGCGCGCGGTAGGTGTAACCCACGTCGAACCCGGTGGTGCGCTCGTTGGCGGTCACCTCGGAGGTCACGGCCACACAGGAAAGGATCACAGTGCGCGCGGACAGGTCGGCGACGGGCGGGCGCGGGTCCGCCGGGACGCGCTCGCAGCGGGCGAGCTCGGCCGGCGGGCCCTCCAGCTTCCCCGCGGCGGCAACGATCTCCGAGCGCAGACGCCCCATGGTGCGGCGGCGGGCCTCGATGCGAACTGCCGCGGCCGACGCGGGATCGTCCAGCGTGGCCACCGTCAACGTGCGGGGGCGTGTTTGCCGGCGGAGGCGCTGCAGGCGCGCGCGGCGGGCGTCGCGTTCCTCGCGCAGCTCGCGGGCGCGGTTGTCGGCCTTGCGCGAGTTGACGTCGGGAATGGACAACGCGACGGCAGCTACGGCCCCCAGGGCCAGCACCACCAGGATCCCCTTCCCGGCGGGCGGCAGCTTGCCCCACAGGAAGCCGGGCAGGCGCGTGATGCCCGGCATCGGCTCGTAGCGGTCGGGGCCGCCCACGGCTCAGGCCGGTCGAGTGGGTACCTGGGGCTCGCCGAGCCCGAAGGTCTCGTACGCCCCGAAGCGCGCGAACATCTTGTGGTCGGGCCCGTGGAAGTCCGAGGAGGCGGTCATGGCCAGGTCGCGGTCGCGACATAGCCCGACCAGGTAGGCCACCTGCTCACGCGTGTGCGACGGATAGAAGACCTCCACGCCGTCCAGGTCGAGCTCGCCGATCAGATCGCCCACCGTCTCGGGGTCATCGAGGTCCCAGAAGGGGTGCGCCAGCACGGCGGCTCCGCCGGCCTCGTGGATCAGGTCCACGGCCTCGGGCGTGGAGGGCCAGCGCCGCGGCACGTACGTCTCGCAGCCGGGGATCAGGTACTGCTCGAAGAACGGGCCCATTTCCGTCACGCCGGCGGCCTTGGCGATGTGCGGGCGCCCGACCGACGCCGCGTCACCCGCCTCGGCGATGGCGCCCTCCAGAGTCACTTCGACGCCGGCCGCGTTGAGATTGGCCACCAGCTCCTCGGCGCGCGTCACGCGCTCCTGCTGGGCCCGTTTGCAGGTGTTTCCCATGGCCTCGGGATCGATCCAGTAGCCCAGCATGTGCAGCTCTTCGGCCACCGGATGGGCACAGGACATCTCCGCTGCCGGGACCAGCTCGATGCCGTGCTGGTCGGCGGCGTTGGCGGCCTCGGCCAGGCCGTCCACGGCGTCGTGGTCAGACAGCGCGAACGTACTGACGCCGGCGGCTGCTGCCGCGGCGACCACACCGGCAGGTGGCAGCTCGCCGTCGGACACCGTCGAATGGGCCTGGAGCTCGATCACCCCTACAGCGTATGGCCCTCAGCGCGCTGTGGCCGCTGCCGCTACGCGAGCGGGAGGGCTGGAGAACCGCATCTGATCGTCGGCGATGCTGCCGTGGCGTAGGGCGATCAGGTCCACGGGGTAGTTCTGGTTCAGGCGCCACGGCGCCTTCGAGCCCTGCTTGGGCAATTGGTCGAGCGACCGCAGCACATAGCCGGCGGCGAAATCCAGGAAGGGCTCCTCGGCGACCGTGGGGTCGCGCCGCTGGGGCACGAACTGCCGGTGGCCGTGCGCGTCCATGTAGTTGAGCACCCGGCAGACGTACTCGGCCACGAGGTCTGCCTTCAGCGTCCACGAGATGTTCGTGTAGCCGATCGTGTAGGCGAAGTTGGGAATCCCGCTGAGCATCATTCCCTTATAGGCCATCGTGCGGGGCAGCTCGACGTCCTCGCCGTCGACCGCCAGCTGCACGCCGCCGAAGGCCAGGAGGTTCAGACCCGTCGCGGTCACGATCACGTCTGCCGGCAGCTCGGTTCCCGAGCGCAACGACAGGCCACCCTCGGTGAACGTGGCGATCTCGTCGGTGACCACGGACGCGCCGCCCGCGCTGATGGCGGCGAAGAGGTCGCCGTTGGGGACCAGGCACAGGCGCTGATCCCACGGGTCATAGCGGGGCTTGAAGTGTGAATCGACGGCGTAGTCGGCGGGCAGATGGCGCCTGACCAGTGACCGCAGGAGACGCCTTATCTGGCTTGGAAGGCGCTGGCTGGCCTGGTAGACGAGGATGGCCAGCGCCACGTTCTTCCACCTGACGATCGGATAGGCGACTCGGTCGGGCAGGACCCTCTTGAGGGCGTTGGCGATCGGATCCTCGTCCGGCATGGCCAGGATGTAGGTCGGCGAGCGCTGCAGCATCGTCACGTGCTCCGCCTCGGGGGCCATCGCCGGCACGAGCGTCACGGCGGTGGCACCGCTGCCGATCACCACGACGCGCTTGCCCGCGTAGTCCAGATCCTCGGGCCAGTGCTGCGGGTGCACGATTTGCCCGGCAAAGCGCTCGGTACCCGCGAACGCCGGGGTATAGCCCCCGTCGTAGCGGTAGTAGCCGCTGCACATGTACAGAAAGCCGCAGGTCAACTGGATGGACTCGCCGGTGTCGGTGCGCTCCACGTCGACCGTCCAGGCGGCATCCGCTGTGGACCACTCGGCGCGCACCACGCGGTGTTGGAAGCGAATGCGGTCCTCGAGCCCGTGCTCGTGCGCTGTGTCGCGAACGTAGCTGAGGATTGCGGGCCCGTCGGCGATCGCCTTGGCGTCGGTCCACGGCCGGAAGCGGTAGCCCAGCGTGTACATGTCAGAGTCCGAGCGGACGCCCGGGTACCGAAACAGGTCCCAGGTGCCGCCGAGGTCCTGGCGGGCCTCGAGAAGCGCAAGGGTCTTGCCGGGACAGCGCTCCTGCAGGTGAACGGCGGCACCGATGCCTGACAGCCCGGCGCCGACGACGAGCACGTCCAGGTGATCGGCGGGCATCAGACCGGACGATATAGCGGCGGGCCTACGGGCCTGTGGTCCCGATGACGACGGTGGCGTCCATCTCGTCGCAACCGGCCACCCGGGAGATCAGCCCGTTGCGAGCGTGCTGGGCGGCTCCATCAGGAGTGCTCGATAATCAGCGTTAGGTAAACCTGAGCTGATGGACCAGGAAACGGGTGCGCACATCCGCCGGACCGCCTCGACGACTGATGCGCGGTGGATGGCGATGCGTTCGGGCGATTGCGGGTCACTTCCGTCCGCGGCGAGCAGGTTCTCGACCGGGTCCACCAGATCCTGCCGCACGGGTCGTTCTGCAGCCGCTATCCCGCAGCGATGTTGCCGCAGTGGTAGCGAGCGGCCCGGCGACGCAGCATCGCGGCCTCCGTGACGCCCCTCACACTCAACCATGCCATGGCACGTTGTAACATAGAGCGATGTCACCGACTGGAGGAGTCACGATCCGATGCCCGCCCGCGCGACTGCCCTCGCACTGAGCGCCCTAGCCGCACTCGCAGCTGCACCGGCCACAGCAGGCGCCCAAGGTGAGGAGCCCGCTGGCGGCGCTGCGATCGGGGAAATCGTCACGGCGACCGCCGGCGCCGGGGTGGTCACCACGCTGCTGCTGGTCCTTGGGGTCGGTCACCGCAGTGGACGCATCAATCTGCTCCAGCGCGCCTCCGACCTCTCCAGCCGCCTGTCCGGGCTGCCCGGCTGGGCCGTGCTGCCCACGGCGTTGGCCACCCTGTCGCTCGTCACGGCCGTCTTCGGCATGTACTGGGACATCTCCCTGCACATCGACGTGGGCCGTGACGAGGGCCCGCTGGCCAACCCCGCGCACTACTTCATCCTCATCGGGCTGTTCGGCATCTTCTCTGCCGGCTTCATCGCCATGGTGTTGCCGCGCGAGAAGCCGAGCGCCAGCGCGGTGCGGATCACGCGCGATTGGCATGCACCCCTTGGTGGCGTGCTGATCTGCGCCTGTGGTGCGTTCTCCCTGATCGGCTTCCCCCTCGACGATGTATGGCACCGGCTGTTCGGCCAGGACGTGACGCTGTGGGGGCCGACCCACCTGATGCTGATCGGCGGGGCGTCGATGACGCTCGTGGGGATCGCCGTGTTGATGGTTGAGGCGCTGCGCTCCACCGAGGCCGAGAAGGGCGTGGAGCGCCGCTGGAGCTTCCAGACGCGGCGGGTCGCGCTCGCCGGCGGCCTCCTGATTGGCCTGTCCACGTTCCAGGCCGAGTTCGACTTCGGCGTGCCTCAGTTTCGCTTCGTCTTCCAGCCGATGATGATCATGATCGCCGCCGGGCCTGGTGGCCACGCGGATGTGGCTCGGCCGCGGCGCAGCGCTGGGCGCTGTGGGCTTCTTCATCGTAATCCGCGGCGCTCTGGCGCTCTTGGTGAGCCCGGTGCTGGGCGAGACCACGCCCCACCTGCCGCTCTACATCGTCGAGGCCGCCCTTGTGGAGGTGGTGGCGCTGCGGATGGTGCCCGAGCGGCGCCCGCTGGCGTTCGGCGCTCTCTGCGGAGCCCTGATCGGCACGATCGGTCTCGCCGCCGAATGGGGCTGGTCGCACGTCTGGATGCCGATCCCGTGGCCCTCCGAGCTGTTCCCGGAAGCGGCCGTGCTCGGCTTGGTGACCGCACTGGCCGGCGCCCTTGTGGGCGCATGGATCGGCGCCCACCTGTCTCCGACGGCCCCGCCGCGAAGTGCCCCCCTCCGCCTCGCAGCCACCATGGCCGCGACCGCGCTGGCGCTCTCGGTGGGCTACGCGCTGTACAAGCCGGCAGACTCGGGCGTGCGCGCCGATGTCCAGGTTTCGGAGGAGCGGCCTGCCCCCGCCCGCACCGTCTCGGCCACGGTCTCGCTGGACCCCCCCACGGCCGCCGACGACGCCGAGTGGCTGACCGTCACCGCCTGGCAGGGCGACGGCCTGGTCGTCGACCGTCTCGAGCGGACCGGTCCCGGGCGCTACCGCACGACCGAGCCCATACCCGTGCACGGCAACTGGAAGTCGCTCCTGCGTCTGCACAACGGAAACTCGCTCTCCGGCGTGCCCCTGTTCCTGCCCGAGGACAAGGCCATCCCTGCGAAGGAGGTGCCCGCCACGGCCAGCTTCAAGCGCGAGTTCGTCGCAGACCACGAGATCCTTCAGCGCGAGCAGAGGGCCGCAGCGACCGGGCTGGCGGCGATCTCCTACGGGGTGGTAGTGGCCATCGCCCTCGCGCTGCTCGCCCTGCTGGCCTGGGGCCTGCACCGCCTGTCGCTGGCCGCGGGCGGCGCGGGCACCCGGCCGCCGCGGCCCACCTCGCCCGAGCGGCCGCCCGCGGCGCGCAGACGCGCCCCTGCCACGGGCTAACCGCCCCAAGCAGCCGGCTCACCGGGCTATATTCACGCCCGATGCCACGCGCGGCCGCCGGGAAGTCGTCCACCGACAGCGCGAACCGTCTCCCGGACGGCGCGGCGGCGGCCGAGTTCGACGAGCAGGCAGCACTGGAGGGGCTCAAGCGCGGAGACCCCGAGGCGCGCAGGCAGCTCATCGAGCACTACCTGCCCCTCGCCCGCCGTCTCGCCGGCCGCTACCGGCACTCCGGTGAGGCCTCAGACGACCTGGAGCAGGTGGCCAGCCTGGGCTTGATCAAGGCCATCGACCGCTTCGAGCCGGGAGTCGGAGCCTTCGCCCGTTACGCGGTCCCGACGATCGTTGGCGAGCTCAAGCGCCACTTCCGCGACAAGGGCTGGGGAATGCATGTGCCCCGTTACCTGCAGGAGCGAGTGATGGACGTGAACATCGCCGTGGAGACGCTGGCCACCGAGTTGGGGCGCTCCCCCACCCCCCGCGACGTCGCCCAGCGCGTGGGCCTGAGCCTTGAGGACGTGCTCGAAGCCATGGATGCGGCGGGGGCCTACACCCCCATGAGCCTCGATTCTCCCCAGCCCGGTGCCGGCGACGACGACGACAACACACTGGGTCAGCGCATCGGAGCCGTGGACTCCAACTACGAGCTGGCGGAGTGGAGGCCGGCCGTGGCCCCGGCGGTTGCCGCCCTCCCCGAGCGCGAGCGCGAGATCCTGCGGCTGCGCTTCGTGGAGGACCTCACCCAGTCACAGATCGCCAAGCAGGTGGGCGTCTCCCAGATGCACGTATCGCGGCTGCTGCGCCGATCGCTGGACAAGGTGGCGGCGGCCGCCCAGCATGAGGGCGACGGCGACCCCGCCGGCGCCTAGCCCCGCCGCCGGGCTACACCAGGCCGCTGCGTAGGCTCCATGAACGTGGAGCACGTCGAACTGCTCGTCTTCGGTCTCCTCGTAGCCGTGGCCGGACTGGCCGTGGTGGCGCGGCTGGCGCGCATCCCCTACCCCATCCTGCTGGTGCTGGGCGGGCTCGCCTTCGGCTTCATCCCAGGCGTGCCCGATGTGCAGCTCGAGCCGGACCTGGTTCTGCTGCTCTTCCTGCCCCCGCTGCTCTACGCTGCCGCCTTTTTCGCCAACCTGCGCGAACTGCGGCTCAACGCTCGCCCGATCGGGCTGCTGGCGATCGGGCTGGTGATCGCCACGATGCTCACGGTCGCGGTCGTGGCTCACGAGGTGGTGGGCCTCGCCTGGCCGGTGGCGTTCGTGCTCGGTGCCGTGGTCTCCCCCACCGACGCCGTGGCGCCGGCCCAGATCCTTCGGCGCCTGTCGGCCCCCCGGCGCGTCGTGAGCGTGGTGGAAGGGGAGAACCTCACCAACGACTGGACTGCGCTCGTGGCCTACAAGTTCGCCGTGGCCGCGGTGGTCACTGGCAGCTTCTCGCTGCTGGAGGCCGGCCCGCAATTCGTGTACACCGGGCTCGCCGGGGTGGCCGTGGGCGTGGCGGCCGGGGCGGGCATCGCGGCGGTCAGGCGGCGCGTAGAGGACCCGCTCACCGAGATCACGATCTCCCTGCTCACGGCGTATGCCGCCTACCTCCCGGCGGAGGAGATCGGCGGCTCGGGCGTGCTTGCGGCGGTGACCGCCGGCGTATGGCTCGGCTGGCGGGCATCCGAGCTGACCAACCACACCACCCGGCTTCAGCTGACGGCCATATGGGAGCTGCTGGTGTTCCTGCTCAACGCCGTGCTCTTCGTGCTGGTGGGCCTGCAGCTGCCTTCGGTCCTCGACCAGCTGGCCGGGCGCACGGCCGGGGAACTGGCCGCCTACGGAGCTCTGATCGCGGTCGTGGTGATCGTGGTGAGAATCGGCTGGGTCTACGTGCTCACCTACCTGCCACGGCGGTTGTCCAGGCGCCTGCGCGAGCGCGACCCATTGCCCCCCTGGAATCAGACCACGCTGGTGGCATGGGCCGGCATGCGCGGGTCGGTGTCCCTGGCGGCCGCGCTGGCGATCCCGACGTCGATCGACTCCGGAGCACCCTTCCCCGATCGCGACCTCGTGATCTTCCTCACCTTCTGCGTGATCCTGGCCACGCTGGTCTTCCAGGGCCTGTCGATGCCTGCCCTGATCCGGGCGATGGGCATCGAGCGTGACACCGTCGATCAAGACGAGGAGATGAACGCAAGGCTCGAGATCGCCTTTGCGGCCATCGACCAGATCGACGAGCTCGCCGATGAGGATTGGGTCGCGGCCCAGACCGTGGAGCGAACGCGCGCCATGTTCGACTACCGCCGCCGTCGCTTCAGCTCACAGATCGGCAACGGCCTCGCCAGTGGCGCCAGCGATGAAGAGCAGGAGGACGACTTCGACTACGAGGAACGCGCGCAGGCCTACCAGCGATTCATGCACGAGGTGATCGGCGCCCAGCGCGCAGCGCTTCGCCGGCTCCGCGACGAGGGGCACGTGAGCGACGAGGTGCGCCGCCGCGTGGAGTACGACCTGGACCTGGAGCAGGCGCGGATCAGCCAGGCGGCCTAGCCGGGCGGGGGCCCACCAGCAGGCTCTGTGTGGCCCGGCCGATGGAGCCGTGCTCGTCGTGCAGCCGGGTATCGGACAGGCCAACACCATCGGGCTCGGCGTAGGTGACGGCGTCCAGCCCGGCCCACTCACCCCGCGGCAGCCGGCGCAGCGCCACGGACAGGTCGGCGTTGATGAACAGCCAGCGCCGGTAGTCCAGCGGCGCGCTCACGCCGTTGCCCGAGTCGGCGGCTGTGAGGACGCGCTCCAGCGGCGACGGCTCCTCGCCCTCCACGAGAGGCACCCTCATGCGCATCCACGCCCGGGCCGGCCCGGGTTCCATATAGCTGCCCGAGATGAACCGCACCTCCATGGCGGTGTGATACCCGACGTCGTGTCCGGTGGGAAAGAAGTCGCGCGGCTGGGCTTCGGCCGGCGGCGCCATGAGCTCGTCGGGGAGCGCCGGTCCGTCCAGCTCCAGTTGCGTGGAACGCACCCGCCAGGCCCGCGCGCGCAGAATTTCGGCATCTCCGGCGCAAAGGGAGCCTTCCACCAGCTCCACGCTGCGTCCAGGGCGCACGACCCGGGCCTTCACATCGAGCGCCCCGATCGGCACCGGACGAAGGATCTCGAACGTCACCCGGGCGACACGCCCCGGATCCAGCGAGCCCGCGCGATCCATCGCGCCCCCCAGCAAGGCGCACGGCGGGCCGGCGTGCTGGCTGCCGGGATCCCACGGTCCCCGGGTGAGCTCGGTCGACTCGTAGCGTGCGCCGGCGGGAACGTAGAAGGCCTCGGGCACGCGCAGATCCTAGGCTCTCGCCTCGTCTGCGAAACTGGGCCCATGGCCAAGCAGCGACAGATGCGGGTGCAACAGATGCAGGTCGGGGCCCTGGGGGCCATCCAGCAGCTGGAGCCGCGCACCGACGAGCAGCTCAAGAGCGAGTCCAAGCATCGCGTGGCCGCAAAGGCGCTGCTGGGCGCGCGCGCCGCCGAGCGCTATGACGCCAAGGCCGCACGGGCGTACTTCAACGAGGCTCTGGCGGGATGCCATCCGCAGGAGCGTCCGGCCCTGCGACAGATGATGAAGGCCTCCATGGCCCTCGCGGAGCGCCGCCCCGACGAACTGAAGGCCGCCGTGCAGAAGCTCGGCCAGGCGCCCCCATCCAGCCGCCAGCTGTTCCTGCTGGGAATGATGGGTCTGATCGCACCACCAGCGGGCGCCAGCCTGGCCCTTCGCGCTCGCGGAATCGCCATCCTGCTCGCGATAGTCGTCCTGCTGGTGCTGATCGGCTTCGGCCTTGCCAAGCTGATCGCACTGCCCTTCGGCGGCGTGGGCATCCTGGGCGGCCTGCTGCTGGGCCTGCTGATCGTGGCCGCGGCCCTAGGCGTCCTCACGCTTTTGGGGCGGCGCCGCCAGGCCAGGGCGAAGGCCGAACGGGCCGCCGGTGCCGGTTAGCTCTCGCTGAGCGTCGCCTTCTCGATCACGACGGATTGGAGTGGCGTGCCGGCGGCATCGCCCAGCGCGCCGACGCGCTTTGTTACGTCCAGCCCCTCGACCACCTTGCCCAGTACCGCGTACTCGGGTGGCAGCTGCTGGGCCTGGGGGCCTGTGACCACGTAGAACTGGCTTCCCGCCGTGCCAGGCGGCTCAGGACCTGTCTTGGCCATGGCCACGACTCCCGGCGTGTAGCGCGTGTTGGAGGGCGGGATGTCGCGTGTGGAGTACCCGGGCCCTCCCATCCCGCTGGCCGTGGGATCTCCTCCCTGGATCACGAACCCGGGGATGATCCGGTGAAAGACGGTGCCGTCGAAGAATTTGCGCCGCACCAGTTCCGCGAACGAGGCCGCGGTCGTGGGCGCGGTCTTCTGGTCGAGACGGATCGTGAACGCACCGCAGCTGGTCTGCATCTCGACCTCATAGGTGGTCCCGGCCGCCAGCCTGCCCTTGGGCCTGCTCTCCCCGCCGTCGGGCCTGGGCGCGGGCGCCTCCACCCGGCGGCAACCGCCTTCCCGAGCCGGTGTCTGCTGCTTCTGCGAGGCCTCCGGCGCGCCCGCCTCCTGGTTGCCACCCTCCTCGTCGTCGTTGCCGCACCCAGCAGCGAGCAGGGCGAGCGCGAACAGGGCAATGGCAGCGGCGGAGCGCACCCGCGGCAGGGTAGTGGGCACATCGCGTCTAGGATCGACCGAGCCCGTGGCCAGCCAGCTCTCTCCCCTGCTCCAGAACTATGACCAGCTGATCCTGGATCTGGATGGCTGCGTGTGGGTGGGCGAGGAGGCGGTGGAGGGCTCGGTGGACGCGATCGCCGAGTTGCGCGAGGCCGGCAAGCGCATCGCGTTCGCCACCAACAACTCCTGGCGTCCGGGCCAGGAGCACGTTGAACGGCTGTGGGGCCTAGGCATCAAGGCGTCTCTGGCCGACGTGGTGACCGTGGGCGCCGCCGTCCAAGACCTGCTGGCCGAGACTCGCACTGGCAAGACGGCCTTCGTGATCGGCAGCCTCGCTCTGGTGGGCCATGTCGAGGAAGCGGGACTGCGCCTGCTCAACGACACCGAGGAGGCCTCGCGCGCCGAGGTGGTGCTCGTGGGCGGCACCGACAGGGTGGACTACGACGCGCTGCGCAGCGCCTCGCTGGCGGTTCACCGAGGCGCGGACCTGCTGGCCACGGCCCGCGATCCCACGCTGCCGACCGCCGAGGGCCCGTGGCCCGGCACCGGCGCGCTCCTGGCCGCGGTGGAGACGACCACCGGTAGCCGGGCGGAGATCGTCGGCAAGCCCGAGCCCCGCCTGATGCAGACCGCGCTCGACCGCCTGGGCGAAGGACGCACCCTGGTGGTGGGTGACCGCCTGGACTCCGACGTGGCGGCCGCCCACGCGGCGGGCCTGGATGCCGCACTCGTGCTCAGCGGCGACCTGTCGGCCGGGGACCCGGAACTCGACGGCGATGGACCCAAGCCGGTGGAGGTGGCCGAGAACCTGGCGGCCCTGGTGCGCGGAAGCGACTGACGGTGTGGCCCGCAAGACACACCACAAGCACTCCTCCAAAAAGGGCTACCGGCGGCTGCTTGACGCGCTGGAGGCCATCGAGGCCGTCCACAGCGTGGCCACCGGGCGCGTGAAGCCGCGGATGGGCTCGGGGAGGCCCGTGGCCCAGATCTCGAAGGTCAGGCGCACGGATTCCGGCCTGTCGATCACGATCAACACGGAGGGCGCGATCGTGGACGCCTACGTGGTCACAGACCGCCCCGCCGACGTGGAGGCCGCGATGGCCGAGCGCGGCTGGACGGCCTCGTAGGACACGCCGACCAACGCGCACGCGTCAGGGGTCACGGTGAGCCCCGCCTCCATAGCCCGGCGCAGGCCATCCTCGGGGTCCACTTCCCGAGCGCCGTGAAGATGCGCCGCGCAGACGGCCGCCACGAAGTCGGTGTGGCGGTTGCCGTGGATGGCCACCGCGCCGCGGCGACGCATCTCGCGGCGCAGCAGCGCCAGCAACTCCTCCAGCGCGTCGGCCCCCTCACGCGCCGAAGGGACCGGCACGTGGTGGAAGTCCAGCCCGGCGGCCTCGTAATGGGCCAGGTTGTGACGGGTGGTCATGGTGGAAACCACCATCCGCACACCCTGGTGCTTGAGCCACGCGATCTCTGCCTGCCGGCGCTCGGGCCGGTGGCTGCGCCCGCCCCCACCCGGGCGCTCCAGCGCGCACAACTTGCGCGCATGGGCCCACCAGATCCTGTTCGGCTCTCTCACTACGGCCTCCCTCGTTTCCCCCTAGAGGGCATGGCGAGCGCTTTTCGCCCCCCTCCGCGGGCATACTTCGGGCATGTGCGGCGTGCCCGGATCGATCCCTCGCGTCGCGGCGGCGATGCACGAGTGACGCGCCGTCTGCTGGTGCTTGTCAACCCCGCCGCGGCGGGCGGTCGGGCCGTACGGCGCCTGCCCGAGGTCACGGCCGAGCTCGAAAGGCTGGGAGTGGAGCATCGCGTGGTGCACACGCGCGACACCGCACACGCGCGCGCCGAGGCGACCGGCGCTGTGAAGGCGGGCGAGGTGGTGGCCGCGGTGGGCGGCGACGGGTTGCTGCGGCCCCTGGCCGAGGTCCTGCGCGACACCCCCTCGGCGCTCGCGATCGTGCCCGGCGGCCGCGGCAACGATCTGGCTCGCGTGCTGGGCATCCCCACCGACCCCACCGCCGCCGCCGGGGTGGCCGCCGGCGGGCGCGAGCGCCTCCTGGACGTGGCCGAGGTGGACGGTGTGCCCTACCTGGGCATCGCCAGCTTCGGCTTTGACTCCGACGCCAACCGACTGGCCAACGAGGCACGGCTGGTGCGCGGCAACCTCGTCTACCTGTATGCCGCGCTGCGCGCCCTGGTCGCCTGGAAGCCGGCGGGTTTCACGGTCACCGTTGACGGCGATCGCCACGAGCTGGAGGGCTACTCGGTGGCGGTGGCCAACTCCAAGGCCTATGGCGGCGGCATGCTCCTGGCCCCCCACGCCGAGCTCGACGACGGCATCCTGGAGGTGGTGGCCACCGGGCGATCGTCAAAGCTGCACTCTCTGCGCTGCCTGCCCCGGGTGTTCAAGGGCACCCACCTCGAGGATCCGTCGGTGAGCACCCTGCGCGGCGAGGTGATCGAGGTCGACGCCAGCCGTCCCTTCGCGATCTACGCGGACGGCGATCCGATCGGCACCGTGCCGGCAACGATCACCGTGCGGCCGCGCTGCCTGCGCGTGATCGTGCCTGGGTGATGACCGCGGTCTGGCCGGCATTGGCGCGGCTGGTGCGCGTGCTGTCGCGCCGGCTCGGTCGCGGCGGAGGGACCACCCTGCCCGGACGGCTGCTCATGCGCGCCGACCCGAAGGCGCTGGCGCGGATGGCGGGGCGGCTGGACGAGGGCGCCGTGCTCGTGTCGGCCACCAACGGCAAGACCACCACCTCGGCCATGGTCGCGGGGGTGCTCGAACGGGCGGGGCGCCCGCTGGTCCACAACCGGGCGGGGTCGAACATGGGCTGGGGTGTAGCCACCGCCCTGCTCGACGCCGGACGCGAACCCGGCCAGGTCGGGCTGTTCGAGGTCGACGAGGCGTGGCTGCCGGCGGTGGCCCAGGCCGTGAGGCCGCGCGCGTACCTGCTGGCCAACCTGTTCCGCGACCAGCTGGATCGCTACGGCGAGCTCGAGGTGCTGGCCGATCGCTGGGCGGAGCTGGCGGAGGCCGAGGAGCCGCGCGGCGCGCGGTTCGTGCTCAACGCCGATGACCCATTGGTCGCGGACCTGGGTCGAGGACGTGAGGGAGTGACCTACTTCGGCGTCGATGACGACTCCCAGGCACTGCCCGGCCTCCAGCATGCGGCCGACTCGAAGCATTGCCGCAACTGCGGCCACCCCTACGCGTACGAGGCCGTGTACCTCGGCCACATGGGCCGCTACCGCTGCCCCAACTGCGGCCGCGAGCGCCCCACACCCTCGGTGTCCGCGCGCCGGGTGGAGCTGCACGGGATGTCGGGCGCCAGCGTGGTCATGGACACCCCGGCGGGCCCGCTGGACGTCTCCCTCCCCCTGCCCGGCCTCTACAACGTCTACAACGCCGTGGCGGCCACGGCCCTGGCGCTCGAGCTCGGAGCAACCCTGGAGGACATAGGCCAGGCGCTGGAGGACTTCGGCGGAGCGTTCGGCCGGGTGGAGACGATTCCGGTGGACGGCCGGCCGGTGTCCATCCTGCTTGTCAAGAACCCGGCGGGCGCCAACGAGGTGCTCCGCACGCTCATTCTGGAGGACGGCGAGGTCGATCTGTGGCTGGCGCTCAACGACGGCATCGCCGACGGCCGCGACGTCTCCTGGATCTGGGATGCCGACTTCGAGCTGCTGGCCGGGCGGGTGCGCCGTGCCACCTGCTCGGGTACCCGCGCCGAGGAGATGGCGCTGAGGCTGAAGTACGCAGGCCTGGAAGCAGAGCTTTCCGTGGAGCGCGACCTCGGCCGCTCGCTCGATCTCGCCGTCGCAGCGGGTCACGACGAAGGTCGCCCGCTCTACGCCCTGCCCACCTACACCGCGCTCATTGAGCTGCGGGACCTGCTCGCCAACCGGGGCCTGGCCCGGCGCTGGGCCGATTGACTCGATGGAGCACGTGTTCGGATACGCATCCCTGGTGCGTGACCACGCCGATACGGGCGTCGTCGCACGGCTGCGCGACCACCGCCGGGTGTTTGGCGTGGCCACCGACAACTTGCGCGCCATTCCCGGCTACAAGATGTACCTGCGCAGATCCGACGGAGTCCGGCCGGCCGTCTACGTGGCCTTCATCGACATCGAGCCCGACCCGGGCAAGAGCGTGAACGGCCTCGCGCGCCCCGTGACCTCTGATGAGCTGGCCGTGCTCGACCTGCGGGAGCGCAACTACGACCGCGTGGAGGTCACCGGCCGGGTCGACGGCGTGGACGGCCGGGTGTGGACCTACCGCGGCTCGGAGGAGGGCCGGGAGCGCCTGCGTCGCGGCCGTGCCGAGGGCCGCGCCGTGGTCTCCCGCGACTACATCGACAAGGTGCGAGCGGGCTTCGCCGGCCTGGGCGAGTCCGAGCAGCGCGCCTTCGCCGAGTCGTCGGATCTGGCCGACCTGCCCGTATGGGACTTGGAGCGCCTGGACCTGCCGGCCGACGCTCCGGCGGCGAGTGAGGCGCTGTGACCTGGCGGGCCCCCGCGGGGGACTTCGCGCCCGGCGTGGCCGCGTGGCACGACGCGGAGTGCGCGGCCTACGACGCCGACCTGCCGGTCTGGCGCGGGCTTGCCGAACAGTGGGGCGGTCCTGTGCTCGACCTCGGCTGCGGCACCGGCCGGGTGGCGCTCGATCTGGCCGCCCACGGGCACGAGGTAACCGGCCTGGACGCCGATCCCGCCCTCGTGGCCGCTCTGGAGGACCGCGCTCGCGCACGAGGTGTGCCGGTGCAGGCCCTGACCGCCGACGCTCGCTCCTTCGAGCTCCGGGAGACCTTTCCGCTGGTGATCGCTCCGATGCAGGTGGCGCAGCTGCTCGGCGGGCCGGACGGGCGTAGGGCGATGCTCGCCAGGGTGCTGGCGCACCTGCGGCCCGGTGGCGCGCTGGCGGTGGCACTTGCCGACCCGTTCGAGTCCGTGCCCCCCGGGGAGGCCCTCCCCCCTCTTCCCGACGTGCTGGAGATCGGCGGGTGGGTGCTCTCCTCCATCCCGGTCAACGTTCGTGACGAGGCAGACGCGGTGGCCATCGACCGCCGGCGCCAGGCCGTGTCGCCCACCGGAGAGCTCACCGAAGAGCCCTTTACCATCCGCCTGGACACGGTGACCCCGGCCGGGCTGGCCGAGGAGGGCGAAAGCGTTGGCCTGCGGGCGGCGCAGCTGCTTCAGGTCCCCCCCACCCGCGACTATGTGGGCAGCTCCGTGGTGCTCCTGGAGGCACCCGGATGACTTCTACGCTGCGTGTCTGCGCGCTCTACCCGGAGCTTATGAACATCTATGCAGATCGCGGCAACATCGTCGTGCTGCGGGCTCGGTGCGAGTGGCGCGGGCTGGGCTTCCAGCTCGGCACGTCGACCGTGGATGAGCCCCTCGATGCCGCCGCGCACGACCTCATCTACATGGGGGGTGGCCAGGACCGCGACCAGATCGCGGTGGCCGAGGACATGCAGCACACCAAGCGCGACGCGCTGCACGCTGCCGCAGACCGTGGCGCCGTCGTGCTCGCGGTGTGCGGCGGCTACCAGCTGCTGGGCCACAGCTACCAACTGGGCGAGCGTGTACTGCCCGGCGTCGGTCTGTGCGACCTGCGCACCGTCCGCGACGCGGGGGAGCGCCTGATCGGCAACTGCGCCATCGAGTCCGACCTGGGCTCGGGTCCGCGCGTGATCGCGGGCTTCGAGAACCACGGCGGGCGCACCCATCTCGGACCGGACGCCAAGCCGCTCGGACGCGTCCTGGCCGGCCACGGCAACAACGGTCGCGACGGCCTCGAGGGGGTGCAGCGCGACAACGTGATCGGCACCTACCTCCACGGACCGCTTCTGCCCAAGAACGTGTGGCTGGCCGACCGCCTGATCGAGCTGGCGCTGGGCGTGGAGCTCGATCCGCTGGACGACGCTATGGAGGAGGCGGCACACGCCTCCGCGCGTCGCGCCGCGGGCGTCTAGGCCCGGGACTCCACGGAGCGGGAGGAGTGACGCTCCCAGGGATCAACGGTCCCGCAGCAGTTCAGCGCCGACTGGGCCGCCGACCGATCCGCCGCCCACTAGCGTTCCTCGGGTGACCAGCGAACGCACAGCATTCGCGACCGGCGGCTCTGGCTTCATCGGCCTCGCCCTGCTGCGTCGCCTGGCCTCCGAAGGGTGGAAGGTCCGCGCGCTCGCGCGCTCGGACTCCTCCGCCGCCAAGGTGGCCGAGGCCGGCGCCGAGCCGGTGCGGGGAGACCTCGACGACGTCGAGTCCATGCGAGCGGGGGCACAGGGATGCGAGGTGGC
>Ga0136620_10000386_pt1 | contig 20439 bp, 20 predicted proteins | sample AntDrymUQ4162106_2_FD_104806 | JGI IMG/M metagenome (GOLD analysis project Ga0136620, IMG submission 104806) | Polar desert sand microbial communities from Dry Valleys, Antarctica - metaG UQ416 (21.06) | ecosystem: Environmental > Terrestrial > Soil > Desert | place: Antarctica: Dry Valley... | reverse complement strand
CGCTCCTCGCCGTCGAACTTCGTCGTCTCGGCGAAGAGCAGCGTCTCGCAGGGGAGGTTGACGCCGTGCCCGAGCACGTCGGTGGCGACGCAGACATCGGCCGTTCCGGCCAGAAAGCGGTCGATCTCCTCGCGACGGGACGCGAGCGGCATCGCTCCGTACAGCACCGCGACGCGGCCTGGATGCGACCGGTTCACTTCCCCGGCGAGCGCGAGCACCGCCTTCCGGCTGAACGCGACGCATACGGTGCCGGTCGTGAGCGAGCGAAGTGTGCGCTCGCCCACCCATTCGAGCGGGAGCTTCCGCTCGAAGACCTTGAGCTCTGCCTCCGGGAAGGCGCGCTCCACAAGGGGAAGTGCATCGAGCGCTCCCAGCAGGAGAATCTCGCGGTACTCGCCCGCGAGCATCAGTCGCGTCCATGCCGACCCGCGCTCATCGTCGTCTGCCCACTGGATCTCGTCGAGGACGAGAAGCTCTCCCGATTGCGGCGCCATCTCCACTGTGCAGCAGACGATCGGCGCTCCCTCGTTCACGCGCTCTTCGCCGGTGATGAGCGCCACCCGGTCGTAGCCGATGCGCTCACCGAGCCTCCGATGCGCCTCCTGCGCCAGCATCCGCAGCGGCCCCGCGTACACGCCTTCACCTTTGGCGACGAGCTCCTCGAGCGCTGCGTACGTCTTGCCCGAGTTCGTCGGGCCAAGGTGCGCGACCACGCGCTCGGGCTCGCGCTGACGCGAGGGAAGCGAGATCGCGATCCGCCGCTCGGCATGCCGAACGGCGTTCCCGGGGTTACGCCGTTGGGCGCGGGCGGACCGGCTCGGCCGCTTCTGCCGGCCGCGTGGGGGTCGTCGCTGGCGCATCGGGCAACGGTATCCGGTGGATGCTGGCAACCATGCCGTTCCACACCAGCACGGCCTCACCAGAGTCTCCCTCGCCTTCGCGCACCGACTCCTCGTCCGGGTTGTCGGCGATGCGCTCGCCGGTCACGCCGTCACGGCCGCGCCCTCGCGGGTTGCTGCGGCCTTGGCCTCGGACGCACGGGACACGAGGTGCTTCGCGACACGCTCTGCGTCTCGCCCCGCTCCGAGGATGAGCATCGAACTGAACGAGTGCAAGAACAGCATCCCGATGAAGTACAAGCCCGGCGACGACGGCGCAGCGCCGCGAAACTGGCTCGGGAAGCCGTCGTCGTAGTCGAGGGGCAGGTCGATCCACGAGTAGTCCGGCCGGAAGCCGGTGCACCAGATCACGTTCGAGACGTCGACGACGCTGCCGTCCTCCAGCATGGGAAGCCCGTCTCTCACGCCAACAGTACGGGCGAAAACGCGCTCGACCCCGGCAGCCTCGAGGTCCGCCGACCTGATCCGAAGAAGCGGCCCGCCATGTGATCGGATCTCGGGACGCATCTTCCGACCAATGGGGGTGTTCATCGTCAACACCCGGGTCGCGAGAAACTTCAACACGGGGAAGATCGCGCGCGCCCGCCGGCTCTCGACGGAGAAGGGGAGCTGACCGGTATTCCGTCCCGACAGCACCGTTCGGTGCCCTACGACCGCCTCGAAGGCGATGTCGCCTCCCGAATGAGCGGCGCCGACGACGAGGACGGCGCCGTCCTGCAGCTGAGCGGGACTTCGATAGTCGCTCGAGTGCAGCTGCCTGATCCTCGGATCGAGCTCGGCTGCGAACTCGGGGACGACCGGCATCTGCATCACACCCGTCGCGACGACCACGTTGTCGGCTTCGAACTGGCTGTCGCCGGCAGCGACGGCGTATCGCTCCCCGTTCTTGGAGAGCGCATCGACGTGCATTCCCTGTCGCACGGGGAGATCGAACCGCGTTGCGTACGCCTCCAGATAGTCGGCCATCTCGTACCCGGTCGGGAACGAGTGACGCGGAGCCGGAAATGGCATTCCAGGCAACCCGTCGACTCGCGCCGGGGAGTACAGCTTGAGCGACGGCCAGCGCTTCCGCCAGGAGTCGCCGACCCGCTCCTCCGCGTCCAGGATCACGCAGGACCGGCCTCGCCTAGTCAGGTAATACCCCGCGGCCAGCCCCGCCTGACCGCCGCCGATGATCACGGTCTCGAACCGTTCCGCTGCCTGAGTGGTCACCTCTGCCTCCTTCAGTTGACCCGATCGACGGTAGGCATTGGGGGGCGGCCACGCATCGCCCGGATTCACCAACTTCAGAAGGATGCGCACGTGGTCAGTTCTGACCACGTGCGTTGCGTTCAGACGAGATCGTGCTCGTAGGCGAACGCGCCGGCGGCGGTTCGCGACGACACGTCGAGTTTGGCGAAGATGTTCTGCACGTGTCGGGCGACGGTGTGCTCGCTGATGACGAGCGCCGAGGCGATTTCTTTGTTGCCCTTCCCGGAGGCGACCAAACGAAGAACCTCCAGCTCGCGCGACGTGAGCCCATGCATGTCGTCGGCAACCTTGTCGCCGAGTGCGTCGACGCGGGCGATGTCCGGCGTCGCTCCCAGCCGCTCGAAGGCTGCTCGGGCGGCCTCCAGCTCGAGCGTTGCCGCATCCTCATCGCCGAGTGCACGGCAGGCGAGTCCGACGAGAACGCGCGTCCGCGCCACCTCGTACGGCACCTCGAGTCCTTGCCAAGCATCTGACGCGCCGCGCAGCGCAACCAGCGCCGCCTGAAAGTCGCCCTCGGCCAGGTGAACCGCGCCGCGAGCGTACGCCACCATCGCGGCCAGCATCGCGCTCTCGTATTGCTCTGCAATCGCTTCGAGCTCGAAACACGCGCTGCGCGCTTCCTCGAGATCGCCAGTAGCCAGCACGATCTCGATGCTGGCAGGGAGCAGTCCCGCGCGTCTGAGTGGATCAGCAGTTTCGCTCAGCACCCGGTGAATCGTGGACGAAGCCGCATCCTTTCGTCCCTGGGCAAGCCGCAGCTGGGCAAGCCCCGGCTGAGGCTCCCATCCGTAGCGGCTCGCCTCCCGATACGCCTCCTCGGCGGCATCGAAGTCCCCCGAGAGCCGCCGGAGCTCCGCCTGGCGGTAGAGCGCCAGGCCGACTTTCGACTCATTCATCGTGTCGGCGAAGCGCTGCCTCGCCATCTGTGCCTCCTCGAGCGCGTCCGGCCAGGCGCCGTTCAGCTGCAGGATCTCCGCGCGGTGAACCAGACAACGACCCGTGAAAGCCATCAGGTCGGGCTGTCCCTTGCACCAGCGGGTCAAGGCGGCAGTCCACTCACGCGCGCGCCGCACCTCGTACACCTCCTGGCATGCCAGGATCACGCCGCAGTAGACGAGGCCTGTGACGATCGGCGAGAGCTCGCCCGCGGTCACTGCCACCATGGCTTCGTCCAGCAGGGCCAGACCGTCCCGCACCCGACCGGCTTTGGTCAGCATCTGGCCTTCGGCGTGGGTGGCGAGCGCGAAGGCATCGGCGTCGCCCAAGCGCTCGGCGATCGCGGCAGCTTCGGCAGCGACGGCCGCCGCGGCCGCAAAATCTCCGGTCGCTTCGTGCTGGAACACAAGAGGCATGAGCAGATAGGCGCGCTCGGCGGAGCCCCCTTTCTCGTGCTCGAGCAGCCGTTGCGCCCGGCCGAGCCACCCGCTCCCGGGCCCCATCTGGCCTCGTAAGACAAGATTCATGCCAATCCAGAAGGCGCACCGCACGGCGCGAGGCACGTTGTCGTCCTCAAGGTACGCGTGATGAGCGCGCTCGAGGACGTTCAGGTAGTCGTCGTCGCGGCCGAGCATGTATGCCGAGGTCGCCAGCAACTCGAGATCCGCCGCCTCGAGCGGACCCGCGGCATCCGCACGTGAGAACGACTCGTACGTGTCCGTCCAGGCTCGGCCCGCGTAGAGCGCGCGGCCTCGCTCGAGCTCGTCGGCCATATCGCCACCCTAACGAGCAGGCGATTCCGCAGCCTGGGCGCGCGCCGACGCCCTGTCGTCAGACGCGCAGGAAGCGGCGCATCGTCAACCCGGAGCCGATCGCGCCGATCCCGAGTCCGACGCCGATCAAGAGCGCCGCCGTCCAGGTGAAGGCGAGCGCACGCACGTCGGGGTCGTCCTGGATGTGCCCGAGGATCTGCGGAACAGCGATCTCACGCCCGACGAAGAGCAGAGCGACCGCCGCGACCGAGCCGGCCAGGCCCGTGAGAACGCCCTCTAGCATGAACGGCCCGCGCACGAACCAGTTCGTCGCGCCGACCAGCTTCATCACCTCGATCTCGCGGCGGCGGGCGAAGATGGAGAGCCGGATCGTATTCGCGATGAGAATCGTCGAGGCGCCGAGGAGCACGATGACGACGACGAGGAAGACGAGCTGGATGGCACGGGAGATCTGCAGGATCCGCTCCGAGACCTCCTTGCCGTGCCTGACCTCGTCGACCGCGGCGAGCTTTGCGTTCCGGACGGAGGCGGCGATGTTCGCCGTATCCTCGCCCCTTTTCGGAACGACATCGAAGGAGGCGGGCAGCGGGTTCGAGACGAGGTTCTCGGTGAGCTCCGGATTGCGCTTGCGCATGATCGCGAGCGCCTGCGCCTTGGGGATGAAGTCGATGCCGCCGACCTTGACGCGCTCGTCCGACTCGAGGCGGACACGAAGCTGGTCGACCTGCTTCGGGGTCGCCTCGTCCTTGACGTAGACGTGAACTGCGAGCTCCCGCTTCTTGTCGTCCGACCACGACACGAGCCAGGTGCCGATGCCGACGAAGACCCCGATCAGGACCATCCCGATCAGCACCGACACGACCGACGCGAAGGTGGTCGCGAGGTTCGCGCCGATCGAGCGGAATGCCTCGGAGAAGACGAGCCGGAGGCGCGTCATTCCTCGGTGTATCCGCCGCGGCGCTCGTCGCGAACGAGCCTGCCGGCCTCGAGGGCGATCACGCGCTTTCGCATCTTGTCCACCATCTCGCGGTCGTGCGTGACCATGAGGATCGTCGTGCCGGTGCGGCTGATGCGATAGAGGAGCTGCATGATCCCGACCGACGTGTCCGGGTCGAGGTTTCCGGTCGGCTCGTCGCAAACGAGGAGCGGCGGATGGTTGACGAACGCGCGCGCGATCGAGACGCGCTGCTGCTCACCGCCCGAGAGCTCCTCCGGCCTGGAGTTCATCTTGTGCGCGAGGCCGACGAGGTTGAGCACCTCCGGAACCTTCTTGCGGATCTGCGAGCTCGACTGGCCCTGCACGCGCAGCGCGTACCCGATGTTCTCGGCCGCCGTGCGATTCGGCAGGAGCTTGAAGTCCTGGAACACGCAGCCGAGGTTTCGCCGCAGGAGCGGAACCTTCGAGCGCTTGAGGCGCGCGAGGTCGCGTCCGCCGACGACGATGCGTCCCTGGGTGGGATCGATCTCTTTCAACAGCAGACGAATCACGGTCGACTTCCCAGAGCCCGAGGCGCCGACGACGAAGACGAACTCGCCCTTGTCGATCGTGAACGAGACACCCTCGAGCGCGACAACACCCGGCTCGTAAATCTTCTGGACGCTCTCGAAGACGATCATCGTCGAGCCGCTCGGCTCTGCGTCCACCGGGCGCGGAGTCGCGAGAGTCTCGGTCTGGGGCTCGGCCAATGCAGTCATCGTCGCGTCTGTCTGTGAGTCGTAATCCAGCACCGGACGAAGGGGAGACGCAGCCCGCGAGGACTGCTCCGGCTCGTGGGAAGGGTCGATTGTAGCTGAGGTTTTTCCCTGCGCAAGGCCGGAATCCGCTCGCGCGGACTCGCTCCCTTGCGCAAGAGCGGAATCTGCTCGCGCAGATTCCGCTCGCGCCAAACGCTGGCGCGCGAACATCCCTGAAGGCGTCCGCTTCGCGGCCGCGTCGTTGCTCACGTCCATGTCCCTATAAGACCTTCCCCGCAGCCTTGGCGAGGAGGTAGGAATGGACGAAGCCGTCGAGGGCGCCGTCCAGAACGGACTGTGCGTTCCCGACCTCATGGTCGGTGCGGTGATCTTTGACCAGTTGGTAGGGATGGAGCACGTAGGAGCGGATTTGACTCCCGAAGCCGATGTCCTGCGCCGCGCCTCGCTCCCGCGCCAACTCGGCCTCGCGCTTCTCCTCCTCGAGCTCGGCGAGACGCGAGCGCAGGATCCGAAGCGCGGTTTGCTTGTTCGACGTCTGCGAGCGCTCGTTTTGGCATTGAACGACGATGCCGCTCGGAAGGTGCGTGATCCGCACCGCGCTGTCGGTCTTGTTCACGTGCTGGCCGCCGGCCCCGCTCGCTCGATAGGTATCGATCCGGAGGTCCGACTCGTCGATCTCGATCGGCGCGTCGTCGGGAAGGAGCGGCGCGATCACGACCTGCGAGAACGCGGTGTGACGGCGATGCGACGCGTCGAACGGCGACTGCCGCACGAGGCGGTGGACACCGCGCTCGGCCTTGAGGACGCCGTACGCGTTCTCGCCGCGGACCGCGACTGTGGCCGACTTCAAACCCGCCTCCTCGCCGGGGCTCGCCTCGAGCAGCTCGTGCTCGAATCCCCGGTCGGACGCCCAGCGCAGGTACATACGGAGGAGCATCTCGGCCCAGTCCTGGGCGTCGGTCCCCCCCGTTCCCGAGTGGATCTCGAGGATCGCGTCGCCGGCGTCGTACTTTCCGGTGAAGAGCGCGTCCTCCTGCAGGTGTCCGAGCTCGCCTTCCAGCGAGTCGACGATCTCGGCGATCTCCGCGCCGAGCCCTCCCTCGCCGAAGGAGGCGAGCTCCTTCGCGTCCTCGTACTCGTGTCGGAGGCGCTCGTAGCGCTCGAGCTTCCGTGTCGCACGCGCGTGCTCGGTCGAGATGCGCGCGGCCTGAGCCTGATCGTCCCAGAAGCCGGGCGCGCCCATCGCCTTCTCGAGCCCCGCTTGTCCGCGCGCTAACGCCTCCGGGTCAAAGATAATCACGGACCCAGGCGAGCTGGGCTCCGATCTCCTCGAGCCGCTGATCGAGGCTCTGCGTCGTCTCGGCCATGAGGAAGAGGGTAGCCGAGCATGCTGTCGTGCAAGAGCTTGTGCTTCGCCAGAGCACGTTCGGGGAAAGGTAGACCGGCACGGTGATCACATCTAACAGAGCTCCTCACCCAGTGAACGGCCATGCCGCGATGCGGCGGGCGATCACTGTGTTAAAAGCTCTCAGAAGAGCAGCTCGAGCACGGCATCCGGTCGAGGTCGAGATGGGGATCGTCGCGCTGGTCCTGCTCGCGTGGCAAGCGGCTCGCATTCCGCTCGAAGGCAGCGTGGAGACCTCGCTCGCCCATGCTCGCTCGGTGCGAGAGCTCGAGGGCTCGCTCGGGCTCGACTTCGAGAGCCCGTTCATCCGCTTCGGCGCCACCGCTCCCTTCGACGCCATGCTCGAGTGGATGTATACGGGCATCCACACTCCGGCGCTGTTCGGCTTCCTCGCGGCGGTGTGCGTCTACGCGCCCGAGCGGTACGCGAGGCTGCGCACGATCTTCATCGTGTCGTTCCTGCCGGCGCTCCTCGCCATCGGCCTCTATCCGCTCGCGCCACCGCATTGGATCTCCGAGCTCGGTTTCGGCCCGGCGCCGCAGCAGGACGAGCTCGCGGGATCGATCGAGACGTTGATTCACAACTCAACAGCTGCGATCGCCAGCCAGCACTTCGGCTTCGCGGTCTTCATCGCCGCCGCGTCACTCTGGCTCGCTCCTCGCTCGGCGTTTGCCTGGGCGGCGCTCGCCTACCCCGCGCTCGTCTTCGTCGTCATCGTCGGAACCGGCAACCACTACGTCCTCGACTGCATCGTCGGCACGCTCACATTCGTGCTCGCTGCGGCGGTCGCTGCGCGCCTTCACGGCCGGACACAGCCGCGCGCTGCAGCCGCGCCTCCCACGCGCGCGGTGGTCAGCGTCTCCCTCGGCTTCGCGATGGTCGCCTGGGCGCTCGTCTCCCTCCAGCTGATCGAGCCGAGGGGTTGGAGCAACGTCGTCCCCGTGCTGGTGCTCCTCGGAGGGATCGCGGCAGTGGTCACGCCTCGTCTTAGCGCGAAGGAGCCTCTGGCCGAGAGCTCGTAGGGGCAAGGCTCGCCTCGCCCCCCAGGCGCCGCCGACGCCCGACCGAGGGCGAGACAAGCCTCGCCCTGCTCATTGCGTATCTATCTCAAGTCTGCTATATAGCGAGATTGAGATATCCGATGCGCGAGCGAAGTGACGACAAGACCATCGATCGGCTCCGTGAGCGCATCGCGCACGTCGGCGAGGACGGCTGGTTCTTCGCGCGGATCGCCGCGCAGGTCGCGGGGCGGCGCCGAGAGCTCGGTCTCTCGCAGAGTCAGCTCGCCGAGCTGACGGGCACGACACAGTCGGCCATCGCACGGCTCGAATCGGGGGGACGACCACCTCGTATCGACACCCTCCTTCGAATCACGAGCGCACTCGATTGCGAGCTCGAGGTTCGGCTGAGACCTCGAGCCTCTGACACGACGAAAGGGGAGCGAAAGTGACCACGCACGCGCTCGACCACGACGAGATCCAGACCACCAGAGGAGAGAAGTTTCTTGCGGTCGTGCTCGGGATCTTTCTGCTCATCGGGCTCGTCTGGGCGTACGGAAAGCTCGACACCCGGGACTCGTACTACGGGGCGCCGTCGTACACGGCCTCCGAGCAGGCGACGATCGACCTCAACCAGTCAGCCGAGCAGGAGCGCGCCGCCGCCCAGGCAGCACAGGCACAAGCGCTCTCGAATCTCGAGCTCGCACGAGAGCGCTACCGGACGGCGCTCGATGCTGGACTGTCCGCACCTGACCTCGAGGCCGATTACCGCCGAGCGGAGGACACGCTTTCCTCGGCCGACGCCCGACTCGCGGCCGCGCAGCAACGCGTCGCGGAAACACAGCCCGCAGCCCAGATCGCCAGCGACCGCTTCTTCGACGAGCAGCGTCGGAGGCAGCAGCGGGAGGCCCGCGTGACGTTCTTCCTGCGGCTCGCCTTCAGCCTCGCCGCCCTGGGTCTCGCGTACGGCCTGGTCATCGGACTGCGCGGGTCGCGGTACTTCACGCTGGCATTGGCCGGAGTCGGAGCGGCAGTGGTGCTCTCGCTCGTGCTCGCCGGTGACTACGTCGAGGACTACGTCGCATGGCGAGACACCGGCCCGGTGGTGCTTTCCGCCGCCGGAATCGCGCTGACCTTTGTGACGTTCTGGGCCCTGCAGCGGTATCTCCAGCGGCGGATCCCCCTCCGGCGCGTGCGGAAAGGCGAATGCCCGTTCTGTGGGTTCCCCGTCACCGACAACTCGAGCTGCGAAGGCTGCGGCCGGATCGTCGCAGGCTCGTGTGGAAGCTGCGCCGACCGGCGTCGCGTCGGCGTCCTCTTCTGCGGCAGCTGTGGGAAGGCGTAGAAGATGCGCGACCCACGATCGTTCGTGCTCCCTGGCGTCTTCGCCTTCCTCGCGGCCGGCTTCGCCTTCCACGTCGCCTACGTCTGGCGCTGGGTGGACTGTTCGAATGAGGCGTGGAGCGAGCAGCACTTCAGGTCTGGCGCAGCTCGTGATCGCCCGCGTCGGCCTCCTTCCCGCGCTTGCGACGTTCGCCCTCGCCATCTGCCGCCGCGGTCGTCCTTGGCGTTGGTTCCTCCTGACCGCGCTCGTCTATGGCGCGTGGGGCGTCTACGTGTCGGAGGTGTTCGTCGACTAGGAGGGTTTGACGGAACGTTGCTCGTCGCCGGGGTGCGCTCTCCTCGTTCCGAGGCAAGGACGCAGGGAGCGCCGATAGTTGCGACTATCGGCGCGACTGAGGACGCAGCATTCGGGACGAGAGAGCGTGGCCCGGCGACTCAGACCACGTTTCGTCAACCCCTCCCCAACGCCGCGTCAGGCGCCGTGGCATTTCTTGAACTTCTTGCCCGAGCCGCACCAACACGGGTCGTTGCGGCCGACGTCCTTGTGGTCGTTCACCACCTGCCGCTGGACGGGTAGCGCAGAGGACCGAGCCGGCGCATTGGCAACTGCGGTCGCGGCTCCGGCTCCGGCCGCGGCGATTGCATCGGCGCCGGCAGACGTCTCGTGCTCGTAGTGGAGATCACCGTCTCGCGCGTGCATCGGCTCGAGCGCCGGCTCCTCGACCTGGACCGAGACGTGGAAGAGCGTGAAGACGACCTCCTGCCGGATCGTCCCGGTGAGCTCTTCAAACAGGATGTGACCCTCCCCGCGGTACTCGACGAGCGGATCCTTCTGCGCGAACGCGCGCAGGTGCACACCCTCGCGCAGATAGTCCATCGACTCCAGGTGCTCGCGCCAATGCTGGTCGACGACCTGCAGAATGATGTAGCGCTCGACCTCCCGCGCCAGGTCGGCCCCGAGCGCCTGCTCACGCTCGGCATACGTCTCCAGCGCGTCTTCGACGAATTCCTCCGACAGCGCGGCGCGATCGGTCACCTCGACCTCGTCCCGCAACTCCTCGACGGTGATGTCCGTCCCGTTCAACGACTGCATGTGCGTGACGAGGCCGTCGAGATCCCAGTCCTCCGCAAACTCGGAGTCGGTGAACTGGGCAACGCCAGTCTCGACCGTCTCCGTGATCCAGCCCCGCACCTCGTCGGACAGGTCCTCCCCCACGAGAACGCGACGGCGCTGGTCGTAGATCACGAGGCGCTGCGTATTCATCACGTCGTCGTACTTGAGGACGTTCTTGCGCGCGACGAAGTTCTGCTCCTCGACCTTCTTCTGGGCGTTCTCGATCTGCTTCGAGAGGATTCCGGCCTCCATCGGCTGGTCGTCCGGGATCTTGAAGCGGTTCATGATCCCGTGGATCCGGTCGCCCGCGAAGAGCCGGACCAGGTCGTCCTGGGCCGAGAGGTAGAAGCGAGACTCGCCCGGATCGCCCTGACGCCCCGAGCGCCCGCGAAGCTGGTTGTCGATCCGGCGCGCCTCGTGTCGCTCGGTGCCGAGCACGTACAGGCCGCCGGCGTCGACGACGCCCTCGCCGAGCTTGATGTCCACCCCGCGGCCGGCCATGTTCGTCGCGATCGTGACCGCGCCCGGCTGGCCTGCGTCCTTGATGATCTCGCCCTCGCGCTCGTGCTCCTTCGCGTTCAGGACGTTGTGCGGTATCCCCTTTCGCTTGAGCAGCTCGGCCAGGTACTCGGAGGTCTCGACCGCGATCGTCCCCACGAGTACGGGCTGCCCCTGCTCGTGGCGCTCGACGATGTCGTCGAGCACGGCCTGCCACTTCGCCTCCACCGTCTTGAAGATGAAGTCGTTCTCGTCCGCTCGCGCGACCGGCTCGTTCGTCGGGATCTCGACGACGTGGAGGTTGTAGATCTCGACGAACTCCTTCTCCTCCGTTTTCGCCGTGCCCGTCATCCCGCCGAGCTTCTCGTACAGGCGGAAGTAGTTCTGGAGCGTGATCGTGGCGAGGGTGACGTTCTCCTCGCGGATGCGGACGCCCTCCTTCGCCTCGACGGCCTGGTGCAGGCCCTCGCTCCAGCGCCGGCCCTCCATGATGCGGCCGGTGAACTCGTCGACGATCTTGACCTCGCCCTCCTGCACGACGTAGTCGACGTCGCGCTTGTAAAGCGACTGCGCCTTGAGCGCCTGGGTCAGGTGGTTGACGAGGAGAACGTGGCTCGGGTCGTACATGTTGTCGATCCCGAGCGCGTCCTCGATCGCCGCGATCGCAGTCTGCGCAGGGGAGACGGTCTTGAACTTCTCGTCATAGAGGTAGTCCGCGCCGGAGGTCTCGGTCTCGTCCTCTCCCTTCGCGGACTTGCGGGTCGCGGCCTTGCCCTCGAGACCCTTGACCGCGCGCGCGAACTCGTAGTAGGTCGATGCCGCCATCTCCGGCTCTCCCGAGATGATGAGCGGCGTTCGCGCCTCGTCGATCAGGATCGAGTCGACCTCGTCCACGATCGCGTACGCGTGGCTGCGCTGGACGGTGCCCTCCAGCGACACCGACATGTTGTCGCGCAGGTAGTCGAACCCGAACTCCGAGTTCGTGCCGTACACGACATCGCAGGCATAGGCCTCGCGGCGCCCCGCGAACGGCATCATGTTCTGGATCGAGCCGACCGACGAGCCGAGGACCTCGTACACCGGCTGTGTCCACTCCGAGTCGCGCTTGGCGAGGTAGTCGTTGGTTGTCACGAGATGAACGCCCTGACCGGTGAGCCCGTTCAGATAGAGCGCCTGGACGGCCACGAAGGTTTTCCCCTCGCCCGTCTTCATCTCGGCGATATCGCCCTCGTGAAGCACGATCCCGCCCATCAGCTGCACGTCGAACAGGCGAACCCCGATCGTGCGCTTGAACGCCTCCCGCACTGCGGCGAACGCCTCGAAGATGATGTCCTCGAGCGTCTCCCCGTTCTCGAGCCTGAGCTTGAACTCAGCGGTCTTCGCAGTCAGCTCGGCGTCGGAGAGCGCCTCAAACTCGGGCTCGAGCGTGCTGATGTATACCGCTTGCTCTTGAAGGCGCTTGAGGCGCCTCCCCTCGCCCATGCGGAGGACGCGCTCGAACTTGCCGAACGACTGGCTGGACACGGGCCTAGGGTACCGGCTCGGGTTCCGGGTGGTCCGCTTCTGAATCCGTCAACTCGGGTCACCAGATCGCCACCACTCGGACACCCAACGCCCTGGAAGCCAGTGGGAGCGTCGCCGGCATGGATTCGGGACATCTCGCCAAGATCCCGCTCTTCGCCGGGCTCACCCTGGACCAGCGGGACCTGGTCGCCGGCGCATGCTCGGAGCTCGAAGTCGAGGAAGGAGCGACGCTCCTCAAGGAAGGCGACTTCGGGTACGCCATGTTCGCGATCACGCCGGGACGCCAACGTCCTTCGAGACGGAGTCGTTATCCGAACGCTCGGCTCGGGCGATGTCTTCGGCGAGATCGCCGTGCTCTCGGGCGGCCGGCGCACGGCTACCGTCGTCGCGAGAACTTCGATGTGCCTTGTCACCGTGCTCAATCGCGACGTGTGGCGGCTGGAGCGGGAGGCGCCCGCGGTAGGCGCCGCGCTCCGCGCGAGAATCGCCGAGCATCTCGAGCCCGCAGTACCGCGGAATCCCTAGAGCGGCTCGACCTCGATCTCGAAGAGCGAGTCGGTGAGCCTGTGTGCGCGGGCTACAAACGACGCGAAACGCGCAGCGCCTAGCTCTTCCAGCTCGGGGAGATGCGCGCCTGACGGCATCCCGTCGACTCGGATCAGGAGCCCGTCCGCGGTTCGCACCACCTCGAGCGCATCGCCGCCCGGCGCGCGTGGCAGCTCGAGGATCCTGATCGAGCAGGCCCCCACCGCCCAGAGCTCCGGTCTCCGTCGAGCGACGGCGCGGTAGGGGGGTTCGATCGATCCTTCGAAGGCCGCCGCCAACGGCAGCGCGTCGAAGCCGTCGGGCCCCGCCTCCAAGAGGACGAGCCCATCCGGCAGCGCGACGAACTGCACCTCGTCGCCGGTGCTCCCGGGTGACTCCACCAGCTTTACGGCATCCCACTCGCGCTGACGCGGGATGCCTGTTATGCCGGCCGCGAGCCAGTGACGGCCCGGATCGAGCGGCATCAGAGGAAGTTCACGCGGCTGCTTCGTCCTGCTCGCCGCCGGTCTTCTCGACCACGACGTCCTCGAGCGGCGGCGGGACGGCGCCCCGCTTCTGGGCTTCGCGACGCGGCTCGTGGACGCGCTTGTCGCGGTAGCGCTCGATCTGGCGCTCCAACTTCTCCACCAACAGATCGATCGCCGCCTCATACGTGAGCGCGGACTCGCGCGCGACCAAGTTCGGCCCCTTCGTGTAGACGATCGCCTCCGCCGAGTGGTTGTCTCGGATCGAAGGGTTGTGCTCCTTCCACAGGGTCACCTCGACGAGCGTTTGGTCGTACAACCGCTTGCCGAGCTTGCCGATGCGCTTCTCGACGTATGCCCTCACCGAGTCGTCGATGGTGTCGTGCAATGCCTTTACCTGGAGCCTCATGGACGCCCCTTCCGGATCGACGTCGGAAACGAAGACCGCAGCCTCAATCTAACGAACTGCTCTCGCCAGGGTGACGACCTCGACGCGTCGCGCTCCTACCTTGCGAAGCGCAGACGCGCAGGCGTCGGCCGTTGCTCCGGACGTGTAGACGTCGTCGACGAGACAGACGGCTCGCGGAACCTCTCCTTCGGCGACGACGCTGCCCCGCACGTTTCGGCGCCGCTCGGCGAGGGCGAGCCCACGCTGACGCGGGAGCGAACGACTCCGGCGGAGTGGTTCGCACGTAGGCAGATCCCACAGGTCGCCGAGTGCCACAGCGAGCCCTCTCGGAGGCACGACACCGCGCTTCCACGCGCGCTCTGGGTCGCCGGGGACGTGCGTGAGCGCGTCCACCTCGGGACGGGCGACGACCTCGGCGACGAGCGACGCTGCCTCTATGGCGAGCCGCCTGCGCCCGTGCTCCTTCCACGAGCGGACGAACGCCTTGGCTCGACTGTCGTAGATAACAGCCGCGCTCGCTCGGGCGAAGGCGAGGCGGCGGCCCGAGCACTCCGGACACCGCCGCACCGGCCAGGCGCCGGGCGAGCCGCAGCGCTCGCAGACGGGCGGGCTCAGGCGGATTAGCTCTCCACGACAGCGTTCACAAAGGGCGCGACCTGGCCGGTCGCACACCGCGCAGCGCTCCGGGAGCAGCAGATCGAGCACCACCTCATTGTCGGCGGCTACCCGTCACGACTCTGCGAAAAAATGCGATCGGCTTCCTGGAGTGTCTCCGCGGAGCCGATGTCGTACCAGGCGCCGGGCAAGCGCCACGTGTAGACCGGCGTGCGCGGATACAGCCACTCGATCAGCCGTCCAGGCTGGTCGGGATTGTTGCCCTCCGCCAGGTACTGCCGAATGAGCGGAAGCGTATGGCGCGGGTAGAAGTAGAGCGCGACTCCGGCCAGAGTCGACCGCGCGTCCTCGGGCTTCTCCTCGAAGAACGTGATGCGCCCCTGGTCGTCGATCTCGATCTGGTTGTACTCGCGCATGCGGCTCAGGTCGCCGACGTCGTGGACGGCCAGCACGGGTGCGTCCACCTCCTGCCCGTATACGGCGAAGCCGGAGACGTCCTCCCCGAAGAGGTTGTCCCCTGCGACCACGACGAGGTCGTCGTCGAGCCCTGTCTGGTCGAGCACGAAGGCTGTGTCTCCGATCGCGCCGAGGCGGTCGTCGTTCGAGGTCGTGCCGTCGTTCACGATCGTGACGTCAGCCTTGCCCGTGGCCCACTCCTCGAAGTGCGGGGTGAACTTCGCGTTCGTCACGACGATCGTGTCGTCGACTCCCATAGCCTGCAGCCGGTCGAGGACGTGGTCGAGCATCGGCCTCCCGCCGACCTCGAGAAGGGCCTTGGGCCGGTCGAGGGTGAGGGGATAGAGCCGTGTCGCGTAGCCGGCTGCGAGGACGAGGGCCTTCAAGCGTGCACCGTCCGTGGCAGCGAGTCCACATACGGAGCGCGATGTATCCCTTCTTCGGTGACGATCGCTGCGATCAGCTCGGCCGGGGTCACGTCGAAGGCAGGATTCCGCGCCGGGTATCGATCCGAAACCTCAAGAGGGTCACGTTCCTCGATCGGGATGTCGGCGCCCGTCGCGGCAGCCGGGTCCAGCGTCGTCGTCGGCGCTACGACATACAGCGGGATGCCGTGGTGCCGAGCGGCCACGGCGAGACCATACGTGCCGATCTTGTTGGCCGTGTCGCCATTCGCCGCGATGCGATCGGCTCCGGTCACGACGCAGTCCACGTCGCCGGCAAGCATCAGCGAAGGCGCCGCGGCGTCTGCGATCACCGAGAAGGGGATCCCGAGCGAGTCGAGCTCCCAGGAGGTCAGCCGTGCCCCTTGGAGCAGCGGCCGTGTCTCGTCGACCCAGACGTGCTCGACGAGTCCACGCTCCCAGGCGGCGCGGATCGCTCCGAGCGCGGATCCGTAGCCGCCGGTCGCGAGGCCGCCGGTGTTGCAGTGCGTGAGAACCCGTGAGCCGGGGGCGACCAGCGTTGCCGCGTGGGCAGCCATCCGGCGGCACCTCGCGACCTCGTGCTCGTGGATCGCGAGCGCGCGCTCGCGCGTGGGATCCGAGCGCATCTCCTCGAGCGCCCAACGCAGATTGACCGCCGTCGGGCGAGCCGATACGAGCTCCGCGTAGGCCGCGTCGAGATCCTCGCCGAGCGCAGACGCGAGCGCGAAGCCGTACGCGGCGGCTACTCCGATCGCAGGCGCGCCGCGGATCGCGAGCGTTCGAATCGCGTCCGCGACCTCGAGCGAGGACCCGCAGCGGAGCTCCACCTCCTCGTCGGGGAGGCGTCGCTGATCGAGGACGACGACCGCGTCGGCCTCGAGCCGGACGATCCGACCGGGTTCGATGTCCTCCATCAGCGCTGCGGATCGCCGACGTCGAGCGGCGGCCCGCGCCGCGGCACCGGCATCGAATGGATGATCGAGGTCGTCGTCTGCCCATGCGGAGTGAAGCGATCGAGCACGTCCTCGAGCTCGTCGATCGAGCGCAGGTGGAGCCGGAGCAGATAACAGTCGTCGCCGGTGATCCGGTAGCACTCCCCCACCTCGGCCGTCTCCCGCGCGATCTCGGGGATCCGTTGGAGCTGTCCCGGTGAGGGCCTGATCCGGACGACCGCAGATACCGGGAAACCGAGTGCCGACGGGTCGATCTCGGCGCGGTAGCCCGTGATCACCCTCGCCCGCTCGAGCCGCTGGACGCGCTCCGCGACGGCGGGCGCCGACATGCCGACTCGCCGGCCGAGCTCGGCCATGCCGATCCGGCCATCCATCCGCAGCTCCTTCAGCAGACGGAGGTTGATCTCGTCGAGAAGATTCGCTTCGTAGGCAATCGCGTCACGAGTCCGTACTTTACGTGGCATTTTCTCCGTTCTTCCATCGATCAGCCATTCCATCATGGCAGAACGCCCGCAATCATGACGGTGTGTCGGTTACGCTCGCCCGCCTCGTCGAGAGAACACGCCCCGAGGCGTTCTTTGTCGGAAGCGCGATCTTCCACTACCTGGGACCCGCGTTCGCGGTACTTCTCTTTGCCCGCGTCGACCCGCTCGGCGTCGCGTGGCTTCGGATTGCGAGCGCGGCGGCGGTGTTCGCCCTCTGGCGGCGGCCGTGGCGGCGGCTCGTCGGCATCGATCGGGACGGACGGAGGATCGTCGTCGCGCTCGGCGGGGTCTTCGCGGTGATGAACGTCTGCTTCTACGTCGCGATCGACCGGCTGCCGCTGGGAACCGTGGCCGCGATCGAGTTCCTGCCCGTGATCCTGCTCGCGGCGCTCGGCGCTCGGACCGGGAGGAACGTTGCCGCACTCGGTCTCGCGGTCGTCGGCGTCTACCTCCTGACCGACGTCGAGCTCGAGGGCGAGCCGGTCGGCCTCGCGTTCGCGTTCGCAAACGCCGCGTTGTTCGCGCTCTACATCGTGCTCGCCCATCGGCTCTCGCGGATCCCCGGAATCGGCCGGATCGACGGTCTGGCTGCGGCGATGCTCGTCGCTGGAGTCTGCGTGACTCCCCTCGCCGGCTGGAGCGCGGCGCCGGCGTTTCTCGACCCGGTTGCCCTCGCCGCGGGCGTCGGGGTGGGCATCGCGTCCTCGGTCGTTCCGTACGTCTTCGACCAGCTGGCGATGGCTCGCCTGCGGCGAGCGACCTACTCACTCTTGGTGTCGCTCCTGCCGGCGACCGCGACCGTCGTCGGGATCGTCGTCCTGAGCCAGCTCCCGTCGTGGATCGAGCTCGCAGGAGTAGCGCTGGTCGTCGCCGCCGTCGCCGCGCATCGGGAGCGGGACAAAGAACCTGGTGCCAGTCACCCTGCGGGTGACAGGCACCAGGTTCAGGCCGCCGACGTGCCTTCCCGTCCGTAGCGGTCTTCGATGCGGACGACGTCCTCGAGATGCGGCGTCGAGACCTCGACGATGAGGGTGTCCTCGAGCGCGGTCACGCGGTGCACGGTGCCGGGCGGGTAACGGAGTGCTTCCCCCGGCCCGACCTCCAGCACCTCCAGCTCGTCTCCCACCCTACCGAGCTCCAGCCGTGCCCGTCCCTCGTGAACGAGCCAGGACTCGTCCTTCACCTCGTGGTACTGGAGGCTCAGCGCCTCACCCGCCCGAATGAAGAGCAGCTTCCCCACATACTGCTCTGTCTCCGCCCAGATCAGCTCCCAACCCCAGGGCTTGTCGACCCGACGGGCCGAGAACCCGTAAGCGGCGCCGGGGTCCTTGCTCACGAAAAGCGGAGCGCCTTCTCGGGGATCCGCTGGTCGGCGCCGACGCGGAGGCCGTGGTCGAGCTCGTTGCCCGCGCCGAGCGCGGCGCCCGGTCCGATCACGGCGAGGTTGCGCACCTCGCACCCGTCACCGAGGTGGGCCTCGTCTCCGACGACGGAGCCGACGACCACCGAGCCGGCCCCGACGGTGGCACGCGCGCCGACGACCGCGTTCTCGACGATGGCGCCCTTGCCCAGGCGCGTCCCACCGCCCACGACAGCCAGGCTGCCTACGCGCGCGCCCGACTCGACCATCGCACCCGGGCCGACGTAGACGGGGGGCACCAGCCGCGCTTCGGGATGGACCTCTGCGCTCGGGTCGACGAGCGTGAAGTCGGATCCGAGAGCTTCCCCCACCTCGGTCGTAAAGGTCCGCTCGAGGACGTCGCGGTGAGCCTGCAAGTACGACTCTGGCGTCCCGACATCGAGCCAGTATCCGGGAAGAGCCACACCGAACACCGCTCCCGCCTCGGCCAGCCGCGGGAAGATCTCGCGCTCGATGGAGACCGCGCGGCCCTGGGGAACGAGCTCCAGCACCTCAGGCTCGAGGACGTACAGACCGGCGTTGATGAGATCGGTGTCGATGTCCTCGGGGCGCGGCTTCTCGAGAAAGCTCTCGACCCGGCCGTCGGTGGCGATCCGCACGAGCCCGTAGCGGCTGGGGTCGGCCACTGGGGTGAGCAAGATCGTCGCCTTGGCGCCCGTGGAACGGTGGAAGCGAACGAGCTCGGAGAGATCGGCTTCGCGCAGCGAGTCGCCGTTCAGCGCGAAGAAGCTGCTCTCGAGCTCGCGCGCCGCGAACCCGATCGCCCCGCCGGTTCCGAGCGGCTCCGGCTCGACGGCGTACTCGAGCCCGAGCCCCGCGTAGCTCTCGCCGAAGGCCGCGCCGATCTGATCCGGCAGGTAGCCGCACGAGACAATCCCCTGGACGACTTCGTGCCGAGCCAGGTGCTCGAACGTGTACGCGAGAAGGGGCCGGTCGACGAGCGGGAGCATGTCCTTCCGCGTCCGATCGGTGAGCGGGCGGAGCCGCGTGCCTTGACCGCCGACGAGGATGACCGCGGGAAGCGTCATTCGGCGGCACGTCCGATGCCCTCGTACTCGAAGTCGAGCGCACGCAGGCTTGCAGGATCGAGCATGTTTCGGCCGTCGACCACAAGTCGATTCCGCATCCGCACCCCGGCCTCGGCCCAGTCGAGCTCTCGCAGTTCCGGCCACTCGGTCACGATCACCGCCGCGTCCGCTCCCTCGAGCGCTCCGAGGGGCGAGTCGGCGATCTCGACTCCGTCCAGCTGGTCCGCGGCGTTGGCGACCGGGTCCCAGGCGCTCACCTCGGCGCCTTCGGCCTGCAGGCGGGCGGCGAGAACGAGGCTCGGTGCCTCTCGCATGTCGTCGGTGCCGGGCTTGAAGGCGAGCCCGAGGAGCGCGATCCTCTTCCCTCGGAGCGAGCCGAGCCGGCGTTCGAGCTTGCCGACCACGCGGCGCTTCTGGAGCTCGTTGACCTCGATGACCGCCGCGAGCAGCTGGAAGTGGTAGCCGGAGTTCGACGCAAGCTGCTTCAACGCGAGCGAGTCTTTCGGAAAACAACTTCCCCCATAGCCGATGCCCGCGCGCAGGAAGTGCGGCCCGAGACGCCGGTCCATCCCGACTCCCTCGGCAACCTTCACCACATCGGCGCCTGTTGCCTCGCAGACGTTCGCGATCTCGTTGATGAAGCTGATGCGGGTCATCAGGAAGGCATTTGCCGCAAGTTTGATCATCTCCGCCGAGTTGACGTCGCTGCGGAGAACCGGGGCGTCGATGCCCGCGTGCAGCTGCTCGACGACATCGCCGTCCCCCGCATCGAAGGCCCCGATTACGATCCGATCCGGGTGCATGAAGTCACGAACTGCGGTCCCCTCCGCGGTGAACTCGGGATTCGAGACGTAGCCGACGTTCTCGAGCCCTCGCTCGTCGAGGCGGTGGCGCACTGCATTCCCGGTTCCTACCGGCACGGTGCTCTTCATGGCCAGGACGATCCTCCGTTCTACCCGCGGCAGATCGTCCACGACCGTCCAGACCGCTGTCAGGTCGGCATCGCCGGAGTGAGTGGGCGGCGTGCCGACTGCGACGTACACGACGTCCGCCTCGGCAAGCGCGTTCTCGACCTCCGTCGTAAAGGTCAACCGCTCGCGGTTCTTCTCGAGTAGCTGCGCGAGGCCTTCCTCGTGGATCGGAACGTCACCCCGTCGCAGCGTCTCGATCTTCTCGGTGACGATGTCGCGTACTACGACGT
>Ga0136620_10000385_pt1 | contig 20466 bp, 21 predicted proteins | sample AntDrymUQ4162106_2_FD_104806 | JGI IMG/M metagenome (GOLD analysis project Ga0136620, IMG submission 104806) | Polar desert sand microbial communities from Dry Valleys, Antarctica - metaG UQ416 (21.06) | ecosystem: Environmental > Terrestrial > Soil > Desert | place: Antarctica: Dry Valley... | reverse complement strand
CCGCCCCGGTGCACCCCAACGCTCTTGGTATGGCCGGCATGGCCGAGGTCGTCACCGCCGCGGTCCGGTAAGGCCCGTCGGTCAGTCTGGAACTTGATTTCAAAACATTCCGCTCGGCCAGACCTGGGCCCACGGGTTCGGTTCCTGGCGCTCTGAGGCGGCACGGCGGACGACACGACGGTGCTTGACCTTGTCGAGCAGGTCGGCGATGAGCTGCTCACGGGTCAGGTTGCGCTCGGCGCGGAGTTCGTCGAGGCGCTGCAGGTGTTCAGGTGACAGTTGGATCGTTACCGACTCCGTGGACCTGTCGGCGGCCGGGAGGGTCATTCTTTGATCATAATGTTCGCTCGGTCGGCACAAGGACGGCTGGCGGTGCAAACATCGTCGCAACGAGAGGGAGGTACCAGCTCATGGTAAAGATTGGAGACCGAATTCGCCTGTCGAGCATGAAGGGCCCGAACCGCGAGGGCGTTGTCACGGCGGTGACAGGCTCGCTCGTGCAGTTGCGCTGGCCATCGGGCGACGAGACGACCGTAGTCCCGGCGCCGGGAACGCTCACCGTGCTCACGGCCGGCGAGGGCGCGCCGCAGAAGGCCGCCAAGAAGAAAGGCCCGTCCAAGAAGAAAGGCCCGTCCAACAAGAGGATGACGAAGAAGTCGACGGGTTCGTAGCGTCGCGCGGTCAGTTCGTGGAGACGACGTTCCAGGTGCCGTTGGAGCGCAGCAGGGCGGCGAGGTCTCCTGGTCCCTTGCGCTCGGACGCCTGGGCGAGTTGGGCGGCGATGGCGCTGGCGTACTCCTGGCGCTGCACGCGCCGGAAGATGCCGAAAGGAGTGGGGGAGTGGTCGTCGTTGCTCAACCGGGCGAGGGCGAACGCCAGGCTCGGGTCGTTGCGTTCTGCATCGTGCACCAGGATCGCCTCCTCGCCGACCTCGGCCACATCGACGATCCGTAGCTGCCCGTCGGCACCCACGGAGACGCCTCGCTGCCGGTCGGCACCGAAGCGGATCGGCTCGCCGTGTACGAGTTCGATCAGCATCTCGTCGCGGTTCTGGCGACGCACGATGTCGGTGAACTGGCCATCGTTGAACACGTTGCAGTTCTGGAAGATCTCCACGAACGCCTCTCCGCGGTGGTCATGGGCGGCACGGAACGTCTCCATCATGTGTTTGCGGTCGAGGTCGTGGGTGCGGGCGACGAAAGAGGCCTCGGCACCGAGCGCCACGCTCAGTGGGTTGAACGGTGGGTCGATGGAGCCGGCCGGCGTGGACTTCGTGACCTTGCCGATCTCGGAAGTCGGTGAGTACTGGCCCTTCGTCAGGCCATAGATGCGGTTGTTGAACAGCAGGATCGTCAGATCGACGTTGCGGCGCAGGGCGTGGATGAGATGATTGCCGCCGATCGACAGCCCGTCGCCGTCGCCGGTGACGACCCAGACGTCGAGGTCTGGCCTGGCGATTGCGACACCGGTGGCGATGGCCGGTGCCCGGCCATGGATCGAGTGAACGCCGTAGGTGTTCATGTAGTACGGGAATCGGCTGGAGCACCCGATGCCGGAGATGAACACCGTGTTCTCGGGAGCCACACCGAGCTCGGGCATCAGCTGCTGGACGGCAAGCAGGATGCCGTAGTCGCCACAACCCGGACACCAGCGCACCTCCTGGTCGCTGGCCCAGTCTTTCTTCGAGGTCACGTTGACCGCTGTGTCACTCATGGTCGTCCTTGTCCGTGGTTGTCCGTGGTGGTCGTTGGCGTCCCGCCGTTGCTGGCCACGGCGTCCAGCGCGGTGTCGATGGCGGCTTCGATCTCGGCCGTGGTGAACGGCAGGCCCTGCATCTTCGTCACCGCCGTGGCGTCGACGAGGTATTCGGCGCGCACGATGCGGCACAGCTGGCCCATGTTCAGCTCCGGTACCACGACGCGCTCGAAGCGGCGCAAGATGTCGCCGAGGTCGTTGGGCAGCGGGCTCAGGTGGGTCAGATGGACCCATGCCACCTTGTGGCCCTCGCGGCGGCGTCGCTGCACTCCGGCGTCGATGGCCGCCCACGTGGAGCCCCAGCCGAGCACGCACACGTCAGCGTCGAGATCGCCCACGAGCTCGATCGGCGGCAGGTCGTCGGCGATGCGTGCCACTTTGGCCGCCCTGAGCTTCACCATCCGCTCGTGGTTCTCCGAGTCGTAGGAGATGTTGCCCGTCACGTCGGCCTTCTCCAGTCCGCCGATGCGATGCATCAGGTGGCGCGTGCCGGGGATCGCCCACGGTCGAGCGAGCGTCTCGGGGTCGCGCTGGAACGGGTAGAAGACGTCCTCACCGTCGGAGTCGGTGCCGTTGTAGGCGGTGGCGAACGGCACCGAGATGTCGGGAAGCGTGTCGACATCGGGCAGTCGCCACGGCTCGGAGCCGTTGGCCAGGAAGCCGTCGGACAGCAGGATCACCGGCGTGCGGTACTTGACGGCGATGCGCACAGCCTCGATGGCGGCGGCGAAGCAGTGGGTGGGGGAGTAGGCGGCGACGATCGGCAGTGGCGCCTCGCTGTGGCGGCCGTACATGGCGATGTTGAGGTCGGCGGCCTCGGTCTTCGTGGGGAGACCGGTGGACGGCCCGCCGCGCTGGATGTCGACGATCAGCAATGGCAGTTCGACGGACACCGCGAGTGACGTCGTCTCGCTCTTCAATGCCACGCCGGGACCACTCGTTGCCGTGACGCCGAGGTGGCCGGCGAACGCCGCGCCGAGCGCCATGCCGATGGCGGCGATCTCGTCCTCGGCCTGCACCGTGCGAACACCGAACTGCTTGTGCTTGGACAGCTCGTGGAGGATGTCGGACGCCGGCGTGATCGGGTACGACCCGAGCGTCACCGGCAGCTTGGCCAGTTGCCCGGCGGCGACGATGCCCCACGCCAGCGCCGTGTTGCCAGTGACCGACGTGTACTCGCCGCCGGGCAGCTGCGCCGGGCGCACCTCATAGCGGTGCCCGACGGCTTCGGTGGTCTCGCCGAAGTTGTACCCGGCAAGGAATGCCTCGCGGTTGGCGCCCGCCACGAGCTCGTTGGTGCCGAATTTCGTCTCGATCCACTCGAGCGTGGGATCGATCGGGCGGGTGTACATCCACGACACGAGGCCGAGGGCGAAGAAGTTCTTGGAGCGCTCGGCGTCGCGTGGCTTGACCCCCAGTGAGGCCGTGGCCTCCTTCGTCAGCGAGGTCATCGGCACGTGAATGACGCGGTACGTGTCGAGGCTGCCGTCACCGAGCGGGTCGGTGGCATAGCCGGCCTTTTGGAGGTTGCGCTCGTCGAAGGCGTCCTCGTTGACGATCAAGGTGCCGCCGCGCTCCAGCCGGCCGAGATCGGCCATCAGCGCCGCCGGGTTCATGGCTACGAGAACGTTCGGCTGATCGCCTGGCGTCGTGATCTCGTGGTCGGAGATGTGGACCTGGAAGGCCGAGACGCCGTGCACCGTGCCGGCCGGGGCACGGATCTCCGCTGGATAGTCCGGGAAGGTCGAGAGGTCGTTGCCGTACGAGGCGCTCACCGAGGTGAACCGGTCACCGGTGAGCTGCATGCCGTCGCCGGAGTCTCCTGCAAATCGAACGACCAACCGGTGGAGCAGCGAAGCCTCGTCGATGTCTGGCGCACCTGGCTGGGTGTCTGTCATGTATGTGCGCCCCCTTTCCCACCTGCAACCGTAGCGCTCGGGGCCCGTGATCACGACGACGCGGTGGCGGTTGGGCACAATGGGAAGATGCTGTTCGCTGCGCTGGCATCGGCGTCGGGGGAACTGGCGGCCACATCGAAGCGCTCTGCGAAGTCGGCGATCCTGGCCGGCGTGCTGGCTCAGCTGGCGCCAGAGGAGATCGAGCCGACGGTCGGCATCCTCACCGGGACGGTGCGCCAGGGTCGCATCGGTGTCGGCTGGGCGCAACTGCGCGATCTCTCCGTTGCACCCGCCGAGATGCCGACGCTGTCCATCTCGGATGTCGATGTGGCGCTCGAGGAGCTGACCCGGATCTCGGGCCCCGGCTCGATGGCTGCTCGCCGGGCGAGGCTGGAGTCGATGTTCGCGGACGCCACGGAGCCCGAGCAGCGACTGCTGTGGCAGGTGATCGGCGGTGAGCTGCGCCACGGAGCACTGGAAGGCGTGATGCTCGATGCCATCGCCAGAGCCGCCGGCGTGCCGCTCTCGGACGTGCGGCGAGGCGCCATGGTGACGGGCTCGCCAGGTGTGGCCGCAGTGGCGGCGCTCACCGGTGGCGGGGAGGCGTTGCTGGCACTGACGCTGACCCCGCTCTCTCCGATCGCCCCGATGCTGGCGGCATCGGCACCGAATTGTGCCGACGCGCTCACCAGCACCGGAGCGGCCTCGGTGGAGTGGAAGCTGGACGGCGCCAGGGTGCAGGTTCATCGCCGCGGTGACGCAGTGCGGATCTTCACCCGCAACCTCAACGACGTGACCGATCGCCTCGGTGGCGTCGTCGACGTGGTTCGGACCTTTCCAGGCGGCGATCTCGTGCTCGACGGCGAGGTGCTCGGCGTCGACGATGGTGGATCGCCGCGTGCGTTCCAGGACACGATCGGCGACTTCAGTGCCGATGGCACCGCCCAGCGGGCCCTGGGTCTGAACGCCTTCTTCTTCGATGTGCTCCACGCCGGCGATGCGACCGTGATCGACGAGCCGCTTTCGAAGCGCCGGATGATCCTCCTGTCGATCGTCCCAGAGCGACACGTGATCCCGGCGATAACCACCGCTGACGCCGAGGAGGCGACGGCGTTCTCCGAGGCGGCCGTCGCCGCAGGACACGAAGGCGTGATGGTCAAGTCGCTCGACTCTCGTTACGGCGCCGGTCGACGTGGGGGGGCATGGCGCAAGGTGAAGCCGGTGCACACGTTCGACCTCGTCGTGCTGGCGGCCGAGTGGGGCCATGGCCGCCGCCGCGGTTGGCTCTCCAACCTGCATCTCGGCGCCCGCGGCGCAGACGGCAGTTTCGTGATGGTCGGAAAGACGTTCAAGGGTCTGACCGACGAGCTGTTGGCGTTCCAGACCGAACAGTTCCCCAAGTACGAGGTGCGGCGCGACGAGCACACCGTGTACTTGCACCCGGAGATCGTCGTCGAGGTGGCGGTCGATGGCGTGCAGCGTTCGCCGCGGTATCCAGGGGGCGTGGCGCTGCGTTTCGCCAGGGTGCGCCGGTACCGCCCCGACAAGACGGCCGGTGAAGCCGACCCGATCGAGTCGGTGCGAGCACTCGGAGGCCGGGCCGTGCCTGGGAGAGCCTGACCATGCGTACCCGATCCCCGGACCGCTCAGCAGTCGTCGCCAGGCAGGTCGGGAGAGACGGCGACGAGCTGCACCCGCTCCGTGTCGGCGCCCACCAGGTAACGACCGGCGATGGCGCCGGGGAACTCGGCGACGTCGAGCTCCACACAGCCCTCTGTCACCTCGATGCCCTCGGGCCACCGCTGCGCCTCGTCATCGAACGGCGGGTACGCCGCCCCGGCGGAGACGGACCAGAGCTCGGGAACATGCTGATCCGGCGGACCGATGTTGCCGGATCCGACGAGCGCCTCCACGTCCTCGAGGTCGGTGACGAAGTCGGCAAGACGCCGGCGTTCCTCGTCGATCTCGGGGTCGTCGAAACCGAGCGCGTACGCCTCGTGGTCGAACCTGCTGCCGTCGGCGTCGAACCGCACGTACGTTGTCGCCGAGTCGGTCACACCGGTGTCCTCGTATGTCGGCGGGTCAGCGAGCAGGCCGAGCTCGTCGGCGCGCTGGAGGATGAGCTGCATTCCCTCTGATGACAGCTGGCGCACGATCACCGGTTGCGCTCCGGCCTGGGGTGGCGCCACGCCGCGCAACCCGCCACGGTCCTCGCCGAGCTTCTCACCAGGCTCGTACATCTTTCCGTCTCCACCGATCACGAGGTCCGGGATCGATCCCGGATGTGGTTGCCCTACGGCGATTCGCACCACCGCGGTGTCCGCTTCGCTCGGGTGTTCGATCAGCTCGCGTGCGGGCGTGGACGTATCGTCGCTCCCGGTCGTCGTCGGATCGGTCTCGGAGTCGCCGCAGGATGATGCGAGGCTCCACTAGCGTCGGCGCCCGCATGGCGAATCTGCGATTCAGCTTTGGCACGATGGGCTCTGGCAAGAGCACGTTGGCGCTGCAGATCCACCACAACCTGTCCACGCGCCAGCTGTACGGCCTCGTGCTGACCGCCTTCGACCGTCATGGTCGTCAGGTCACCAGCCGACTCGGCGTTGCCGCTCCGGCCATCGAGGTGACGCCCGACCTGGACCTGCATGCGCTGGCCGTTCAGCATTGGCCGATCCACTACATGGTGTGCGACGAGGTGCAGTTCTACAGCGTCCCCCAGTGCGAGCAGCTGGCGAGAGCGGTCGACGAGCTCGACGTCGACGTGTACGCGTTCGGGTTGATCACCGACTTCCGCGGCCTGCTGTTCGAGGGCACCAAGCGGATGCTGGAGATCGCCGACGAACGCATGGCGTTGCAAGTCGAAGCGCGGTGCTGGTGCGGGTCGCGCGCTACCCACAATGCGCGCGTCGTCAACGGCGAGGTGACGTTCGAGGGCGAGGTCGTGGTGGTCGGCGACACCGAGGACGCCGATCAGCTGCTGTTCGGCGAGGCCGTCCGGTACGAGCTGCTGTGTCGCCGGCACTTCCAGCTCGGCGACGTGGGTTCATGACGACGGCGGACCCGGCGGAGGTGGAGGCGTGGTATGGCGGACTGGTGATGGGGATGGTGACGTGTTGCGCAGCGGCAGCAGCAGCACCGCGGCCGACACAGGCAGGCCGGCGAGCGCCGCGACCATCTGTGACCAACGATCGTCGCGCCGATCGTCGGTGGCGAAAGAAATGGCAAGGGCGATCGCCAGCAGCGCAGCTGCGGCGGCAGTGACCTTGGCCGCCGTCACGAGCGCCTTCGCCTGGGCGTCCGATGGCGACAGTCGGGTGAGCACGACGATCCCGATGAGCGCGGCGAGCAGCACGAGGCCGACGAAGATCGGGTTCGCAAGCCCGGCCAGCTGATAAAGGCGGTCACGTTTGGCCACCTCGTCGCCTTCCTTCCCGAGTGTCAACGCGCCGATGACGGCAGCGAGGGCGAAGGCCTCGTAGCCGGCGAGCGCCAGCCAACCGACGAGCGTGAGCTTTCGAGTGAGTTGTTCATCCACGAGCCGAAGTGTGGCACGCCAAGGCCGTGCGTGATGACACACCCTGCGGCCGACTGTTACCCCCCGGTAGGCGCGGCGGTAGCGTGACGGCATGCCTGAAGCCGTCATCGTCGCCACCGCACGCAGCCCGATCGGGCGCGCCATGAAGGGTTCGCTGGTCGACCTCCGACCCGACGACATGGCGGCCCAGATCGTCGAGGCGCTGCTGAAGAAGGCTCCGTCGATCGGACCCAACGACATCGAGGATCTGATCATGGGTAACGGGCAGCCCGGCGGCGAGGCCGGTTTCAACCTCGGTCGGGTCGTCGCCGTGCTCGCCGGGCTCGACGACGTCCCGGGAGTCACGGTCAACCGATACTGCTCGTCGAGCCTTCAGACCATCCGCATGGCCGCTCACGCGATCCGTGCCGGCGAGGGCGACTGCTTCATCGCCGCTGGAGTCGAAGCTGTCAGCCGTTACGGGAACGGCGCCGCTGACACGGCGCCAAACCCGATCTTCAAGGACGCAGGTCAGCGCACTGCCGCCCGCGCGCAGGGTGGCCAGGAGCCGTGGTCGCCCCCGGCAGGTCTTCCCGACATCTACGTCGCCATGGGCCAGACGGCCGAGAACGTGGTCGAGCTCGAAGGCGTCACCCGCGAGGAGATGGATGAGTTCGCCAAGCTCAGCCAGGACCGGGCGAGTGCCAACGTCGAGAACGGGTTCTTCGCCGACGAGATCACGCCGGTGACGCTGCCCGACGGATCCGAGATCGCCAAGGACGACGGGCCGCGAGCAGGCACCACGCTCGAGAAGCTGGCGTCGCTGCAACCGGTGTTCCGTCCAGACGGCAAGGTCACGGCTGGTAACGCCTGCCCGCTCAACGACGGCGCTGCCGCGGTGCTGGTGATGAGTGAGAGCAAGGCCGCTGAGTTGGGTCTGACCCCGCTGGCGCGCATCGTCTCCTCCGCTGTCACCGGCCTCAACCCGGAGATCATGGGACTCGGACCGATCGAGGCCAGCCGCCAGGCGCTGGACCGCGCCGGCATGAAGATCGACGACATCGACCTGGTGGAGATCAACGAGGCGTTCGCCGCACAGGTGATCCCATCCGCCAGATATCTCGGCATCCCGTGGGACAAGCTGAACGTAAACGGCGGCGGTATTGCCCTCGGCCACCCGTTCGGGATGACGGGCGCCCGGATCATGACCACGCTGATCCACGGCCTGCAAGCCGACGACAAGCAGTTCGGCCTGGAGACCATGTGCGTCGGCGGCGGTCAGGGCATGGCCATGGTCATCGAACGCCTCAACTGATCTTCAGTCGCGCAGGATCGCCATCGCCAGCTCCCAGTCGACCTGCCACTCGGCCTCGGAGTGAGCCATGCCGCCCAGATGCCCCGCTCCCCAGAAGTGCCTGATCCCGGCTCAACGGCGGGCGCGCCGGGGGCCGGACTCGACGAGTCGTCGCAGAGCGCGCTCCACCTCCTGGGCGAGGATCAGGCTCGTCGTCTCGCGAGCGATCGGGCGCAGGGCGCCAAGGGCGGTGGCCAGTTCCTCTGGCGAGCCGCCCCCGGCGAACCCGGCGCCGGCACGCTCGACGAGCAACTTCACCGTGTCGTCGACGGCCTTCGCCAGGCGGCGCCTCAGCAGGTCGCGCATCTTGCCCGAGATCTCGAGGTCGATGCCGGCGCTGCGCAGGCGCATCGCCAAGTCGAGCAGCGTCGGACTCGGGACGTCCCAGCTGCCGTCGTCGCGGGCGACGACGTATCCGGCGTCGGTCAGCTCGCCGAGCAGTCCGCTTGGCCGGTCGCCGTGACGTTCCACCAGCTCGACCAACTCGTCGTGGTCCATCAGCCGCGGCCGGTCGTCGGACCATGGGGCGCTGAGCGTGGCGTCGACGCCGAGCCACTGGGAGACGGTGCGTGTCGGGTTGTCGGTGGCCACCAGATCGCGGATGGTCTGCAGCTTGAGGCCCCGATCGCGGAGCTCACCGATCAGGCGCAGGCGCTCGACATGGCCGTCGCCGTAGACGGCGTCGCGCCCATGCTTGGAGGGGCGCGCCAGCAGCTTCTCGGCCTGGTAGTAACGAATCGTTCGCTCGGGAACGCCGCTGACCGCCGCCAGCTCAGCCAGGCCGTATGTGGTGCCGTCGCCGGCGCAGGATGGCTCATCGCCAGTCGTGCTCACGGCACCAGTCAACCACATCCGAGCGATTGTGACATCGAACACTGTCACCGTATGTTGTCAGTGAACACTGTCACAGTCATACTGATGTCATGAGTGCAACGCTTGATCTTCCGAGGACCGCTGCCCGGTCCACCCAGCTCGTCAAGGCGTCGGAGCGGTCGACGCACGATCCGTTCGAGGAGATCGACTGGGACGGCCTCCCCGTCGACGACTCGGCGTTTCACTTGCCGCCTGAGCTGCTGTCGTTGTACGGCACGACTGCGTGGGATGAGATGACCGAGCCAGAGCGCATCGCCTACAGCCGCCACGAGACCGTGGCGCTGCTCGGCGCCGGCATCTGGTTCGAGAACGCGCTGATGCAGATCGTGCTGCGCCACCTGGTCGACATCCCGGTCACCGATCCGATGCATCGCTACTTGCTCGTCGAGGTGGCCGATGAGTGCCGCCACTCGACGATGTTCGGCGAGTACATCCGCCGCGCCGGCACCCCGGCTTACGCACCCGACCGGCCCGTGATGCTCGACGAGTCCGCCGGTGGCCGGGCCCTGTCATATCTGCTGATCCTGGCGATCGAGGAGATGCTCGACCACGCCAACCGGCTGACGATGAAGGATGAGCGCGTCCACTCGCTGTCGCGCCAGATCGCCAAGCTCCACGTTTTGGAGGAGGCTCGCCATGTCAGCTTCGCCAAGTCGTACCTGGCCGAGGTGTGGGCGGCGCTGAGTGACGAGGACCGCTCAACGGTCCGGGAGGCTGCGCCGGTGCTCGTGAACGAGATCGTGGCGCTGAGCCTCAATCCGGACGTGTTCGAGCAGCTCGGCATCGACGGTGGCTTGATGATCGCCGCGTCCAATCCGCATTACCGCGACAACGTCGTCGCCGGGCTGTCGAAGCTCACGTCCTTCCTCACCGAGATCGGTGTGATCGACGACGATCACCGCACCCCGTGGCTCGAGCGCGGCTTGGTCGCGGCGTGAGCGCAGCGAACGAGACCACTAGAAGTGATACGTCTGGGGTGACTCCGCTCGCACCTGCACCGTCGGCAGCTCGCCCGTGGTCTCCCAGGCCCGCACGACGTAGCGCTCTCCGCCGCTCGTGACCTCGGCGAGAGCCCAACTCATCACGGATTCGCGCACGCCGGCACCGAGACCCAGCATGCCACTCACCTCGAGCCCAGCCGATTCCGCCTCGGCACGCCACAGGCCTACGAGCCCGCGGCGCAGCTCGGGGTCCTCGATCAGGTCGCTGCCGTGCAGGCTGAGCACGATCGACGTGATCGACACCGGATCCAGGTGACCGAGCGCCACGTACTGGCCGCCCAACTCGTCGTCGAACACGACCTGTACCTCGCCCGTCGGCATTGGCTCGTCGCCGATGAACCCGTACTTCACCTGCGGCAACCCGTCGTCGCCCTCGCACAGCCAGCGGACGCGGTCACCGGGCACGAACGTCACGCAGTCCTCAGTTCCTCGACCACGGCGTCGGACAGCTCCGACCACGAGCGGACGACGGTCTCGGACCAGTTGTCGAACGGCAGATCGGTGAGCGCGACGAGCGCGCCACCGGCGTCCGGGTCGACCCACATCATGGTTCCGGCGCCACCGAAGTGGCCGAATGTGCGCTCGCTGTTGCCGCGGCCGGTCCAGTGGGGCCATTTGTCCCCCCGGACTTCGGTCCCAAGCCCCCACGGACACTTTTCGAAGCGTCCCACGCCGGGAACGATACCGCCGAGATCGGCGTAGTGCGGACGACGCACGGCTGCCGCCGACTCGGCGCTGATCAACGTCGGGCGCTGCAGCTCGCCGAGGAACGACGCCACGTCGGTGACGGTGCTCCACAGCCCGTGGGCCACCGGTCCGCGCAGATCGCTCGACGTGAGCCCGAGCGGCGCCAGCACGCCCTCGGTCAGGTAGGTGTCGAAACCGATCCCAGTCTGAGAGGCGATCGCTGCGGCCGCCAGCTCGATCCCCGTGTTGGAATAGATGCGTCGCTGTTCGGGCGGGCTGATCGGATCGTCGCCCTCGAACGGGTAGCCGCCGGCGTGACTCAGCAGGTGCTCGATCGTGCATCCCGGCTGTCCAACGGCATGATCGAGCGTCACCGTGCCCTCCTCCACGGCGATCATGGCCGCCCAACCGGCGAACACCTTTGTGATCGAGGCGAGTCGGAACGGCTCGTCGACCGGTCCGAACGAGGCCACCACCCGTCCGCCGGCGTCGACGATGGCAGCCGCCGCCGTCGGCACGGGCCATGCACCGACCACGTCGAGGGCGCTCCCGTGGGGCCTCGCATCGCCCCCCATCGAGGCCGGTCAGCGCTGGTCGTTGGTGATCAGCTCGGCAACGCGAAACGCCAGGTCGAGGCTCTGGCGACCGTTGAGCCGGGGATCGCACATGGTCTCGTAGCGGTGGTCGAGCTGGTCCTCGGACACGGCATCGGAGCCGCCGAGGCACTCGGTGACAGCGTCGCCCGTGAGCTCCACATGAATGCCGCCCGGCCAGGTGCCCTCGGCCCGATGGGCGCGCACGAAGCCGTCGATCTCGGCGACGACGGAATCGAAGTGCCGGGTCTTGCGCCCGTTGGGAGCGGAATACGTGTTGCCGTGCATCGGGTCGCAGGCCCACACGACGGGGTAGCCGGCGTCGGTGACGGCTCGCAGCAGCGGCGGCAGCACCCGCTCGACGTTGCCTGCACCCATGCGGGAGATCAGGGTGAGCCGGCCGGGTTGATGCGCCGGGTTGAGTGCCTGGCACAGCTCGAGCACCTCTCTGACCGTCGTCGTCGGACCGATCTTGCAGCCGATCGGGTTACCGACGCCGCGGAGGAACTCCACGTGGGCGCCGTCGAGCTGACGTGTGCGTTCGCCGATCCACAGCATGTGCGCCGAGCAGTCGTACCATCCACCGGTGAGCGAGTCCTGGCGCGTCAGCGCCTCCTCGTAGCCGAGTAGCAGGGCCTCGTGGCTGGTGAACACATCGACGGTACTGAGGTTCGGGTTCGACTCGGTATCGATCCCGGCGGCACGCATGAAGCGCATCGCCCTGGCGATCTCTGCGGCGACCCGCTCGTAGCGGCGGCCGGATGGGCTCGACGAGACGAACTCCTGGGTCCAGGCGTGCACCCGGTTGAGGTCGGCGAAACCGCCCTTCGTGAACGCGCGTAGCAGGTTCATCGTGGACGCCGACTGGTTGTAGGCCTGCACGAGGCGTTCGGGGTTCGGCACACGGGCCAGCGGGTTGGGCGCGGCGTCGTTGATCATGTGGCCCCGGAACGACGGGATGTCCTCGTCGCCGACGCGCTCGTTGGCACTCGATCGGGGCTTGGCGAACTGGCCGGCCATGCGCCCGACCTTCACCACCGGCACGCCCATCGAGTACGTGAGCACGACCGCCATCTGCAGGATGACGCGCAGCTTCTCGCGGATGTTGACGGCCGAGAATTCCTCGAAGCTCTCGGCGCAGTCGCCGGCCTGCAGCAGGAAGGCGTTGCCGACGGCCACCTCGGCGAGGGACGCCTGCAGCGAACGGGCCTCCCCGGCGAACACGAGCGGCGGATAGCTCTCGATCTGCTTCAACGCCCGGTCGAGGCCGTCGGCGTCGGGCCACTCGGGCTGCTGCCCGGCGGGGCGGTCCCGCCACGACGACGGCGCCCATGTCTGCGTCATGATGCAAGCCTATAAACGAGGAGTGCGACTTCGTCAGACGGCGAGGATGCGCTCGGCGTCGTCGCGCAGGCCGACGACGGCCCGGCTGACGAGACGGCGGGCGGCCTCGGCGGTGACGCCCAGGCTCTCACCGACCTCGCGGAAGCTCTTGCGCTCACCATCGAGCAGACCGAAGCGGGCCTCGACGGCGAAGCGGGCGCGATCATCGAGCGTCGACAGCAGCTCGTCGAGCAAATCGCTGTCGATGATCGTCATCACGTGGTCTTCGGGTGTGCCGTCGTCGTTGGCCATCAGGTCACCGAGCGTGGCGTCGCCATCGTCACCGACCGTCTTGTCGAGCGACACCGGCGTGGTCAGCCGGTGCAGTTCGGCATTGGTCTGATCGAGGGTCTCACCGTCACCCGACGCCTGTCGCAGCGCGGCACGCAGACTGGCAGAGCGATCACCAGGGATGCGGATGAGGCTGGCCTTCTGGTCGAGTGCCCGGCCGATGGCCTGGCGGATCCAGAAGGTGGCGTAGGTGGAGAACTTGAAGCCGCGGCGCCAGTCGAACTTGTCGACAGCGTGCTCGAGACCGAGGTTCCCCTCCTGGATGAGGTCGAGCAGGTCCATACCCTGGGGGAGGGGATAACGGCGAGCGATGCTCACGACGAGCCGCAGGTTGGAGCGGATGAAACGGTCCTTCGCCTTGGCAGCTTTGACCACCGAAGCCTTCAGGTCTGCGCCCTTCTTGCCGGCTTCGAGCTGCTCGGCCGCTTCACGCCCCGCCTCGATCGAGCGCGACAGCTCGCGCTCGTCTTCAGCGGTGAGCAAGGGGACCTTGCCGATGTCGTTCAGGTACAAGCCAATGGAATCATTCATGACAAGTGGTACAACCGTTCATGTGTTCGTTTTCTTCCGGCCTGTGCTGTGCCCTGCGACACAACAGGCGAGAAAACACTCGAGCCGGCGATCGACGCCCGGAGGCCGGAGGCGCTCAATTGATCGTCGAAGTGCAACTGTGGGGGATAGCTCGAGTAGTGCGGATGGGAGGAAATCCCATGGTACCAAACGTGTCAACCCGGGCCGGGGACATTCGACGCCGTCCGGCTCCTGCTGCGTAAACTCGCCAGCCGTGCCAGCCGCCCCATCGCCGACCCCGGTGCACCGGGTCGGCGTGTTTGGCGGCACGTTCGATCCGCCCCACGTGGGCCACCTTGTGACGGCCGTCAACGTCAGCCATGTGCTGTCACTCGATGTCATGATCCTGATGGTGGCGAACAACCCGTGGCAGAAGGGTGGAACACGCGACATCACATCCGCGCTGGACCGCCTGGCGATGGTGGAGGCGGCCGTTGGCGATGTCGACGGCCTGGCCGCAGGGCGCACCGAGATCGACGCTGGCGGCGACAGCTACACGGCCGACACGCTCGCAGCACTGAGGGGGGCCTATCCGGGAGCCGAGCTGTTCACCGTCGTCGGCGACGATGCGGCCGCCGGGCTCGAGACGTGGGAGCGGTTCGACGAGGTGATCGCCCGCTCGCGCATGGTGGTCGTCGACCGGCCCGGCAAACCCGTCGAGCTGTCGCCGACGATCGACTGGATCCGCGTCGAGGTGCCGCGCCTCGAAGTGTCCAGCACGGACCTGCGGGCCCGGTTCGTCGACGGCCGTCCGCTCGACTACCTGTTGACCGAGCGCGTGCTCGACACGATCGCCGAACGCAGGCTCTACGGCGCCCGGCGGCCCGGGGTTTCGCCGACGTGACCAGTATCTCGGCTCGGCGCAGTCGGGCCACGAAGATCGGCGCCGCGGCGGCCGTCGGCACCATCGTCATCGCCGCTGGCTCGTTGGTGCTGGGCGCCAACATGATCTACAACTCAACCGAGGGGAACACTGCCTCGGCCCCCGAACGCCGCTCCAGCCCGCTGCCGGCAACGCCCAACCTGCTGCTCGGCATCGTCACCGATGACGACGCGCTGGCCTCGGCCGCGGTCTTGACCCTCTCGCCGAACGGTGCCGGCGGCAGCATCGTCAGCATCCCGGCCAACGGTGCACCGGTGCGGCCGAGCGGCGATGCGCCGGCGGAAACGTTGCGCACCGCTTATGCCGACGGTGCGGACGCCGCTCTCGGCCTCGCCGCTACGTCGATGCTCGGTGTCACGTTCGACCAGGTGGTGTCGATCGACGTGGACGAGCTCGAGGTGCTGTTGCAGCCCGTCGGGAGCGTCGACGTGGATCTTCCGGCCGACGTGGTGTCCGACATCGGTGGCAGTCCGAGCGTGCTCGGCGAGCAAGGACCGAACGAGCTCGATCCGGACGCAGTCGCCGAGGCACTCGGCGCCCGCTTCGTCGGCGACGTCACGGACGCTGATCCGCCCGTGGCTGATGAGAACGCGGCGGCGCTGTGGGATGCCATCGCCGACAGTGTGGGCGGCGGTCTCGACACCGGCGCTGCGGTCGGTGTCGACGTGGACAACGGCGTCACCAACTTCGTCGATCGGTTGTGGAACGGCCCAGTCTCGTCACGAGGGATCGCTTCGGTCTCATTCGAGTCGGGATCGGACGATGATGAGGACGACTTCTACGTCATGGTCCAGCGCAGCGACGTGGTGCTCGTGTTCGGCCAGGTGTCGCCGCGCAAGCTGGCGGCACCGTTCGACGGGATCTCGGTGCGGCTGATCGTGCCCTTCGCCGACGAGGACGTCTCCAACGCCGAGGTGGCGACGGAGGCAATCAACTTCCTGCTGTTCGCCAACATCAACGTAACGTCGGTGTCGACGGCGGGTGCCGAGGACGGTGGTCCCGATGTCAGCCGTGTGGAGGTGGTCAACGCCGACGCCGAGCCAACAGCCAAAAACACGCTCCCGACCCTCGTCGGTGATGTCGAGGTCGTCGATGCCGGGTACGAGATCCCGGGCATCGATGTGGTGATCACGCTCGGCGACAGCGCCCTTGCCTTCTACGATGTTGATTGATGGGAATCCATGCTTGACGACGACGGGCGGCGATGACGGTCAGCGATGATCGCGGAGGGCTCGACGAGGCAGCCCTCGCCGTCGCTCTGTCCGCCGCTCGAGCGGCCGATGCCAAACACGGCACCGACGTCACGGTCCTTGCCGTCGGCGACGTGCTGGCCATCACCGAGTACTTCGTGATCTGCGGAGCCGGTAACCGTCGCCTGGTGAGGACGCTCGTGGAGGAGGTCGAAGCCGAGGTCGGCCGGGAGCTGCAGCGCAGGCCGCTTCGCACAGAAGGCCGTCACGAGCAGCAGTGGGTACTGCTCGATTACGGCGATGTCGTCGTCCATGTGTTCCTTCAAGAGATCCGCGACTTCTATGAGATCGAGCGGCTCTACCGCGACGTGGCGGTCATCGATTGGACCGCTGTCGACCACTGACGCCGCCTGGCAGGTCAGCCCGAGCCGGCGTGGCAGCGATCCGGCCTGTTGGTATCGTCGCTCATCCTGGGGCTGTAGCTCAGTTGGTAGAGCGCTTCCATGGCATGGAAGAGGTCAGGGGTTCGATTCCCCTCAGCTCCACCCTAAACCACTACCATGCACATCACATGCTTATATGTTGTAAGCATGAAAATGCTCCAGATCAGGAACGTGCCTGACGACGTCCATCGCGCGCTGAAATCGCGCTCGGCTCTCGAGGGCCAATCGATGTCGGACTACGCCCTCGCCGAACTGCGGCGATCGCTCGAGCGCCCGACGCGGCGTGAACTCCTCGAGCGAGTGCGCTCACGGGAGCGTGCGGTCGTCAGCGAATCGGCAGCCGACTCGGTGCGAGCCGAGCGCGACAGCCGGTGATCGTCGCCGACGCTTCGGCGATCCTCGAATGGCTGCTCGGGATGCCGCTCGCCGGCGCCGTCGCCGAGCGGTTTGCCGACGCCGACCAGACCCTGCACGCTCCCCACCTGCTTGGGGTCGAAGTCGCCCAGGTCGTCCGGCGCCATGTCGCCAGCGGTGAGATCTCTGCGGCGCGAGGTGGCGAGGCGATCGCCGACCTCGCCGACCTCGACGTGGCCCACCATCCACACGAGCCGCTGCTGCCAGCGATGTGGCGGCTCCGGGCGAACCTCACGATGTACGACGCAGCGTACGTGGCGCTGGCTGAGGCGCTCGACTGCCCGCTCGTCACGCTCGATGCCCGGATGGCTGGAGCACCGGCGACTGCCAATCGCCATCGGGTGACCATCGATCTCGTCCGGTGACTGCCGGAACGAGGGCGTGGCCCGCCGTGCCACCGCGTATGTGAGGAAGCGGCAGGGGCGAGCGCCGCGGTCGCGGGTGTCGATCCGGCGCGCCAGGCGCTGCTTGCGCTCGGACAGCGCCGCCGGACGGCCTCGGTCTTGATCTCCCCGGTGAGTCGGGCAACTTCGGCGGCGAGGCGCTCGACCTCCCGGTTCTTGCTAGGGCGCCGCGACCGGCTCGGGCTCGGCTCGAATGTCGTAGGCCTCGCGGGCAGCGGCAATGCGGGTCTGGTGGCGCTCGGTCCAGTCGACGAGTCCTTGGATGGTGTCGTGCAACGAGCTGCCGAGCGGCGTCAGCCGGTACTCGACCCGCGGGGGCACCACGGGGTACACGAGGCGTTCGACGAGCCCGTCTCGTTCCAGGTGGCGCAACGTGACTGTGAGCATCCGTTGGCTGATGCCGTCGATCGTGCGCCGCAGCTCGGTGAAGCGCAGCGTCCGGCCATCGAGCAGGGCGACGACGAGCAGCGACCACTTGCCGGCGATGCGGTCGAGGATCTGGCGCACCTCGCAGTCCTCGCGGGTGTCCCATTGGAAGGCGTCGTCGGTATCGCACGGATGCGTCGGTTCCTCGAAAGTGCCTACTTCCATCGTTCTTGATTATGCACGAAGATGAACTCAGTTACAAGTGGTTACCGACCTACTGAACAGAACCGCCGGGGGGACCCAACGACCCGACGAGAACGAGGAGCAGCGATGTCTGCGATCGACGAAGCGACAGATTCGGACAGCGACCGCCTGACCGGCACGCAGTGGGCGCTGCTGCTCGTGCTGAGCGGGGCGATCTTCCTCGAGGGCATCGACGTGTCGATGATGGGCGTCGCCCTGCCCTCGATCCGGTCGGACCTCGGCATGTCGACGAGCGGGCTGCAATGGGTGGTGAGCGCGTACGTGCTCGGCTACGCCGGCCTTGTGCTGCTCGGCGGTCGGGCGGGCGATCTGCTCGGTCGGCGACGGGTGTTCATCACGTTCCTGACCGTGTTCCTCGCCTTCTCAGGGCTCGGCGGCCTGGCGACGGAGAGCTGGATGCTGGTCCTCGCCCGCTTCGTCACCGGCGTCGCCGCGGCGTTCCTCACGCCGGTGGGGCTGTCGATCATCACGACGACCTTCGCCGAGGGCCGACGGCGAAACCAGGCGGTCCTCGTCTACGCCGGTGCCGGCGCCGGCGGGTTCTCGCTCGGCATGGTGGCGGGCGGCCTGCTCACGTCGCTCGACTGGCGGTGGGTGTTCTTCGCTCCTGTGCTCGTGTCGGCGGTCATCCTGGTCGGCGCCCTGCGGCTGATCCCCAGTGACGACCCCGGTCGCCGTCGCACCGGAGGGTACGACCTCGCCGGCGCGGCGCTGCTGACGGCCGGAATGCTGACCTCCGTATACACCGTCGTGCGCGTGACCGAGGTGGCGGCTTGGCAAACGCTGCTCGCGGTCGCCGCGAGCGTGGGGCTCCTGGCGCGCTTCGCGGCCGTCGAGCGGCGGTCGGCATCGCCGCTGATGCGGTTCGAGATCCTCCGATCCGGCGCGCTCGTGCGGGCGAACGTCGTCGGGATGCTGTGGATCGCAGCGTTCGTCGGGTTCCAATTCGTCGCCGTCCTCTACCTGCAGGAGCTGCGCGGCTGGTCGGAGCTCGAGACCGGCCTGGCGCTGATGGTGATCGGGATCGACGCCATCCTCGCTCCGCTGGTGACGCCGCACCTGGTGATTCGGTTCGGCAACACGCAGGTGATCGTCGCCGGCCTCGTCGCCGGGGTCGCCGCCTACGCCGCGTTCCTGCCGCTCGGTGCCGACTGGACGTACATGGCGATGCTGCCCACGTTCCTCACGCTCGGCGTCGCTTTCTCGCTCACCTACGGGCCGCTCACGATCGCCGCCACCGACGGTGTCGCTGAGGAGGAGCAAGGCCTGGCGAGCGGGCTGCTCACGATGTCGTTCCAGTTCGGCGCTGCTCCCGGCCTGGCGGTCGTCACCGCCGTGCTGGTGGGCGCTTCGGAGTCGGGCGACGCGGCGAACGCCTCGCTCGGCGACTTCCGCACCGCGCTCACCGTGCCGTTCGCCGCCACCGTGCTCGGCGGACTCGTGATGGCCACCGCGCGGAAGGGAACGACCGGACCCGTCGAGATCGCAGCAGTCCGCACCGACGCCCTCCCCGCCGAGTCGACGGCGTAGCATCGGGTCGGCGGGGACGTGGGAGAGCGGGCGCTCGAGGGCCTGTCCCGTCAGCTCGAAGTCGACAGTGAGCATCTTGCCGGCAGGCAGGCTGGCACATCTACCGGCGTGACCCCGGGATCGTGCTGTGACATATGCGACGTAGGCGTAGCGGTGCGCTACGACTACGTTTCGTTACTGCCCGCACTCGATCGGAGGTCTCCATGACCGTCGCCCTACCCCTCCACGAGCAGGAGGAGATGCACCGCCGCCGGTGGTTCGTGCTCGGCGTCATGTGCCTGAGCCTGGTGATGGTCGTCGTAGCCGTGTCGTCGTTGAACGTCGCCCTACCGACGATGCAACAGGACCTCGAAGCTTCGGCCAGCGAGATCCACTGGATCCTCGACTCCTATGCGCTCGTGTTCGCCGGCGTGCTGCTCATGGCCGGTGCCATCGGCGACCGGTTCGGACGGAAAGGTGCACTCCTCGCCGGGCTCGGCATCTTTGGCCTCGGCGCGCTGATCGCCGGGACCGCCGGCACCGCCACGATGGTCATTGCCGGTCGCGTCGTGATGGGCGTCGGCGCTGCGTTCGTGATGCCGGCGACGCTTTCGCTGATCACGGCCGTGTTTCCTCCTCACGAGCGCTCCCGCGCGATCGCCATCTGGGCCGGGTTCGCCGGAGCCGGTGGCGCGTTCGGCCCGATCATCTCCGGCGCGCTTCTGGAGGAGTTCTGGTGGGGCTCGACGATCATCTTCAACCTGCCTGTGATCGCGATCGTCGCCGTAGCGGTCGCCGTGTTCGCCCCCAGGTCGCGAGACGACGATGCCACCCCGCTCGACCCGACCGGCGCGGTCCTGTCGCTCGTCGGGCTGACCGCGCTGCTGTTCGGCGTCATCGAAGGCCCCGAGCGCGGCTGGACCAGCACCGTTGTGCTGGGCTCGTTCGGCCTCTCCGCCGTGGTGCTGGGCTCGTTCGTCTGCTGGGAGCGACGCACCGAACACCCGATGCTTCCGATGGACTTCTTTCGCGACCGCCGCTTCAGCGTCGGCAGCGGGGTCATCACCGTCGCCTTCT
>Ga0136620_10000384_pt1 | contig 20481 bp, 24 predicted proteins | sample AntDrymUQ4162106_2_FD_104806 | JGI IMG/M metagenome (GOLD analysis project Ga0136620, IMG submission 104806) | Polar desert sand microbial communities from Dry Valleys, Antarctica - metaG UQ416 (21.06) | ecosystem: Environmental > Terrestrial > Soil > Desert | place: Antarctica: Dry Valley... | reverse complement strand
GGGCGAGGGCGCGGCGGAGGAAGTCGAGTTGGTGGAGCAGCAGGTTCTCGGCCACTTCTTCTTGAGACGCCATGTGGGTGATGCCGACCAGCGGAAGCACTTCGTGCGGCTTGCCGGCGGCCAGCAGCGCCGATGAGAGCCGAAGCGTGTGGGCGGCGACGACGTTGTCGTCTGCCAGGCCGTGGATCAGCAGCAGGGGCCGGGTGAGCTGGTCGGCGCGGCCGGCCAGCGAGCTGAGCTCGTACGGGCCGGCGTCGTCGTCGGGACGACCGAGGTAGCGCTCGGTGTAGTGCGTGTCGTACAGCCGCCAATCGGTCACAGGGGCTCCGGCGACGGCGGCATGGAACACATCGGGGCGGCTCAGCACGGCAAGTGCCGCCAAGTAGCCGCCGAACGACCAGCCTCTGATGGCCACCCTGCCGAGGTCGCACGTGATGCCGGCGCCGGACTGCTCCACCCAACGGGCGGCCGCCTCGAGTCCTTCGACCTGGTCGTCGAGCGGAGCGGTGGCGAGGTCGCCGTGCACGGCCCGCTCCCATTCCGAGCCCCGGCCGGGCGTGCCCCGGCCATCGGTCACGACGACGACGAAGCCCTGGTCGGCGAACCACTGCGACGTGAGATACGCGGCCTGAGCGCTGAGCACGCGCAGGGCGTGGGGACCGCCGTACGGATCCAGCAGCACGGGCAACGACCGACCATCGTGAGCGTTGCGGTCCGACGGCAGCAGCACAGCCGTCGCCAGCTCGTGGTTGTCGGTGCGGATGATCTCCACACGCGGCCGGACGAGCGGCGTCGCCGCGTGAGACTCGATGACGGTGCCTTCGAGCGTCGTCGTGAACGTGCCCGGCTCGGCGATCGTGGCCGTGCGCACCACGATCGTGCCACCAGCGGCGGACGCATCGTGCACGCCGGGCTCATCCGTCAGCGCCTGGTGGGAGCCGTCGGGCTGGAGACGCCAGACGTGCTGCACGGTGGCGTCGGTGACTGGGTTGGCCAGGTACACGACGCCCGCCTCGTCGGCGGCGACGACGGCTCGCACCTGCTGCTCGACGGGTGTGACCGGCTCGCCGTCGAGCAGCAGCCGGCGCGCACCGTCGCGGTCCGCACACGTCACGAGACGGCCATCGGCATCCCAGCGGGGTGTGCCCGGCACGATCTCGACCCACTGCTCGTCGTGGTCGGAGGAGACGCCGATGGTGTTGCCCGTGGCCGGATCGGCGCGCAGCACGGCGAGCGTCCGCTGGTCGCGAGACTGAACCGTGAGCAGCAGTCCCCGGCGGTCCCATCGCACGTCGACGAGGTACGGGAACGCCCGTAGGTCCCAGCGCACCTCGACGAACTCGGATCCATCGAGCGGGATCAGGAACAGCCGCACCTCGGCGTTGTCGGTACCTGCAGCCGGGTAGCGCTGCTCGACACTGGGCTGGGCAGGATCGGCTGGATCGGCAATGGTCCACACACCGACAGGTGCCACGTCGACGCGGCAGGCGGCGATGGTCGAGCCGTCGGGGCTCCACCAATACCCGCGCTGGCGACCGATCTCCTCGGCGGCGATGAACTCGGCCGAGCCCCATGACACCGTGTCGTGCTCGTCGGGATCGTCGCCGGCCAGCACGCGCCATGACCCGTCCAACTCGCCGACGCACAGCAGCCGGCCGCTCACGTACGCCACGCGCCGAGCCGGCGGGTCGGGACGAGGATCGAACACGGGACCGGCGACGTCGAGCTGGCGGGCCTGGCCCGACATCAGCCCCGCCACGAACAACCGCCCACCCAAGGCGAACGCGCAAACCTTCGCCTCCTCGTCGGTGGCGAACGCAGTGACGCCACCGGCTGCCTCGCGCATCCGCTCGCGCCGGGCCAGCTCCTCGGATGGCAGGTCGTCGGCGTCGCGCCCGGCCAGGAGCTGGGTCGGATCGGCCACGAGCCGTTCCCCGCCGGTGTCGTTGTCGAGCACCCACAGACAGTTGACCGGGTCGGTTCCTGCCTGGCTTCGGACGAACACGATGCGCCGCCCGTCGGGCGAGACGACGATGTTGCGGGGCGCACCGAGCGTGAAGCGCTGGGTACGTGCGTGCTGGCGCGGGAACGTGTCCTGCGGCGCCGTCGACTCGTCGTCGATCCCGGCCGGCTCGGCCGGCTCTACGGACTCGGCGGCGCCCTCGATCATCGCCCCGAGCGTACGGCAGCGGCGTGCCCGCACCGATCTGGGCGCGGATCTTGTCAGGGGCTGAAAGACACAGCACCCAGAACGTGATGTGGAAGAAATCACGCCCAGACCGTGGTGGGGTGGGTGGGGTTTGGTGGGGTTGGGGTCAGGCGTTGGCGGCGATCGCCTCCGTGATCAGCTTCCAGACGGCATCGGCGTCGAGCTTGATCAACACGTCGGTGTTGGCCGCCGGACGCTCGACGAGCTGGCGCTGGTCGATGACCGTCATGCCGGCCGTGTCGTGACCAACCGTCTCCACGGTGACGTGCCGGCGCACGCTCTGGAACAGGCCGGGATGGGTCAGCGCCAACACGGCGCACGGGTCGTGCACGGGAGCGCCCTGCATGGCGTCGTACCGGCTGCAGTACGTACCGGAGAAGAACGTCAGCAGATCCGCCAACACGGTGCCGAGCCGTCCGGGGGTTTGGCGCACGGCGTCGATGCGCGCCGGTGTTGCCTGAAGCTGGAACGTGAGGTCGAGGGGTGCCTGGATGAGCGGCCCACCGTGGGCGAACACGACGGCGCCGGCGTGCGGATCGGCCCAGATGTTGAACTCGGCCACAGCAGTGCGGTTGCCGAACGTGCCTCCACCCATCAACGAGATGCCGGCGATTCTTCGCCCGAGGTCGGGGGCGGCCCGCAATGCCAGCGCCACGTTCGTGCACGGCCCGACGGCCACGAGCCAGATGCCTTCGCGTGCTCTGCACGTATCGATGATGAAACCGACCGCGTCGTCGCTGTCGGCGCCCCGATCGGGCGCTGGGAGCTCGGCGCCGTCGAGCCCGCTGACACCGTGGATCTCGTCGGCATGGCGTGGTTCGGCGACGAGCGGGCGGGCGGCGCCGGCGTGCACGGTGAGCTTCGGGTCGCCGATGAGGTCGCGAAGCACGCAGGCGTTGTAGGTGGTGCGGTCGAGCGGCGCGTTGCCGGCGACGGTGGTGATGCCGAGGAGTTCGGCGTGGTGAGCAGCTGCGACGATGGCGATGGCGTCATCGTGGCCGGGGTCGCAGTCGAGCAGCATCGGGATCGCAGCCGTCACCCGATCATCCTTCCCTATCCTCGTCGGCGAACGTCCAGTCGGGCCGTTTGTGCGCTTGGCGCTCGTCGTAGACGGCACGGCCGTCGGCGATGTCGATGAGCTTGGGCACGGTGAACGGCACGGGCCGCGGGCAGCGAGCGGTCTGCAGATGCTCGTCGAACTCGGTTGAGAAGGCGTTGAGGATGCTCGACACGACGAGCTGCTCCTCGGTGGCGAGGTAGCAGCGAGCGCCGTCGGTGACCCGCGACAACCAGCGCATGATGTCGTCGACGTCGGCGGCCGTGGCGGTGCCAGCCTGGATGCGTTCGAGATCGACGGTGATGGCGCCGGCGCCGAGCTTGCACGGCGAGCACTGGCCGCACGACTCGACGGACAGGAAGCGCGAGAACTGGTGCGCCACCTCGACCATGCAGGCGGTGTCGTCGACCACGATGAACCCGGCCGAACCCATGCCGCTGCCGATCGACTGGAAGCCCTCGTAGGACACAGGTACATCGAGGCCGGCCGCTGTCACCACCGCGTTTGCAACGCCGGAGAACACCGCCTTGACGCTCCTGCCCGGTCGAGGGCCGCCGCCGACGTCGTCGAGCACCTGCCGCAGCGGCGTGCCCAGCTCGACCTCGGCGACGCCAGGCCTGACCACGTCACCGACGACGGTGCAGATCACGGTCCCAGGTGACTGGTCGGTACCCAACGAACGGAACCAGTCGGAGCCCATGACGAGGATGGGGACGGCGTTGGCCAGCGTCTCCACGTTGTTGACCAGCGTCGGGTTGGATTCGTGGAGCCCTGCGTGCCCCAGCTCGGCGTCATGGGCGATCCATCCCGACTGCGGCGCCGTGGCGAAGAGGCCGTGCTCGTGGGGCGGGAACAGGCGGGGCAGCGGCGGGTTGCCCTCGATCACCTCGAGCAACGCCTTCTCCTCACCGAAGAGGTATTCGTCGGGGCCGTGGACGATGGTCATCACCGAATCCCTGGCGATTCCCGCCTGCTGCATCTCCTGGATGGCCTTCGTGACGAGCTCGATCTCCGGTCCGAAGCTCGCCTTCAGACCGATGTAGGCCTCCGCCGCACCGACTGCGTATGCGGCGATCACGAGCCCTTCGATCACCTGGTACGGATTGGTTCGCAGCAACGTTCGGTCCTTGAACGTTCCGGGCTCGCCCTCGGCGCCGTTGGCCACGGCGTAGCGGTGGGTGCCGGACTGGCCGTTGACTCCGGTCCACTTGCGACCGGTCGGGAATCCTCCTCCGCCTCGTCCACGCAGGCCCGAGCGCTCGATCTCGGCGATGGTTCCGTCCTGGCCGAGCTCCACCGCACGCTGGATGGCGAGGCCACCCCACTCGCTGGCGAGGTACTCATCGATCGATCGGACCGGCTCGGCCGGTAGCAGCAACGACCTCATCGACGACGATCATGGCAGTCGAGCGAGCGCAGCGAGCGAGACCAGCATCACGGTCGTGGCGCTTTGGCCCCCAGGATGTGAACGGCTCGATGTCGGGCGACGAGGGAAGCGCCAGCGACGAGGAGCAGTCGAGCGAGCGCAGCGAGCGAGACCAACTACACGTGCAGCACGGCGTCGGAGGCGAGTGAGACTTCTGCCCCGACCCATTCTCCGTCCGTCATGGCCGCGCTGACGTCCGCAGCGGTGCTCGTCGCCCATGCCCGGCGGCCGTCGGCCAGCAGGCAGGAGGCGATGGCGAGCTCCGGCTGCTGGGCGCGGTCGAACGTGACGGTGTACGCCTCCACGGTCGCCGCTCCGGCGGCCTCCGCGGGCGTCGCCAGCGCACGTCGAGGGAGGGCGTCGATCTCAGCCTGCGGGAGCCCGAGGCGGAACCCCCCGGCCGGCGGTTCGTTGCCATACACACCGAACGAGTGCTTTGTCACGTAGCCGCCGTTGCCCCACACCAGGCCCAGTTCACTCAGGCGTTCCCGCAGTCGGCCCACCATGGTGGCAATGGCGTGCATCACGTAGTTGTTCCACGGTCCTCCGGCGAACGCCATCCCGCCGGTCAGCGTGAGCGGGCGATCGAGGCCGATGCGGAGCGATCGGGCGCCGAGCTGCGTCGCCGACGGGAAGCACGAGTACAGGTCGATCAGAGCGATGTCGTCGATGCCGGCGCCGGCGAGATCGAGGGCCCGCTGTCCGCCGATCTCGATGGCCGGCGTGCGGCTGAACTCCCAGCGGTGTGAGACGTACGGGTGCTCGTGGCTTTCGGAACCGGCGTGCAGGAACACCCAACGATCCCTCGCCACGCCGAGCCCGCGGGCGGCCCCTGCCGAGCACACGATGAGGGCGGCGCCCATGTCGACGTCGTTGTTGGAGTTGAGCCGTTTCGGGTATGGGAGGCCGATCATCCGGTTGTCGTCGCTCGGCGTGGCGAGCTGCTCGGCCGTGAAGTCCTCCCGACTCCAGGCGAACTCGTTGCCAGCGGCCACCCGGCTCATCGCCGCCCACAGCTCGCTGATGTGGCGACGATGCTGCTCGACGGTGTGCCCGGCCTCCGCACGGATCGCGGTCTCGAACATCGGGTACACCTGCACCGGCATGACGATGCCGCGCTCGATCTCCGCCGGCATGTTCATGTCGAGCTCTTCGCCGATGACCTCGGGCTCGCTGTCGTCCTTCTCCCAGTCCAGCACGACTTCGTCGCGCTTGGCCCGCATCCGTGTCCGCCACGCCTCGGCGCCGGTCAGGATCGCCACGTCGAGGTCGCCGCGCTGGATCGCGGCCGCCGTGGCGTTGAGCATCGACTGCGGGCTGTTGCCACCAACTGTGCCGTAGCCGTAGTGGCGGGCCTCGACGCCGAGGCGTCGGGCAACCACCTTGGCCGGGTTGCCGTAGCGCCATGAGAACAGGCTGACGACACGCAGTGCGTCCGGCGCCGGGACCGCGCCGAGGCCTGCGTCGGCGCTGGCCCGGCGTACCGACTCGGCCATGAGGTCGGCCGGCTCCCAGGCGTCGGTGATGCCGGCGGCATGATGCACGGTCTGGCCGACGCCGACCAGTACCGGCAACCGATCGTCGATCATGGCCCGGGAGATTAGGAACTGCGAAGCCTAAGGTCAGCATCGATGGAGGTCTCGGCCACGCGCACCCCCGACGCCGACCTCGGGCGGCGGTTGGCGGCAGGGCGCGATGGTGTCATCCATGACGCCGGCAACGGGCGTGTGCTGCGCCGTATGCCGTCCGACCGGGACCAGCTCGTCGAGGCGCAGGCCATGGAGCACGCACGCGACCTCGGCTTCCCAGTACCGGAGGTGTTCCGCGTGGGGCCCGGGGAGATCGAGATGGAGCGAATCGCCGGGCCGACGATGCTCGGCGACCTGTCCCGGCGGCCGTGGCGCGCCGCATCGCACGGAGGGCTGCTCGCCCGGCTCCACGTCGACTTGCACCGTCTCGTCGCACCCGCCGGGATCGCTCTGCCGGCGCCGTTCGGCTGTGGCGAAAGCATTGACGTCTCGATGCTGCACCTCGACCTGCACCCCGGCAATGTGATGCTCTCGCCGGGTGGACCGGTGGTGATCGACTGGACGAACGTGTCCTGCGGCCCTGGCCCCGCCGACGACGCCGACACCTGGATCCTGCTCGCCGCAGCGGCGCCCGACCTGTCGTGGTGGCAGCGGATCGTCGTGCCACCCGTGCGACGGGTGCTTGCGCGGGCGTTCCTGAGCGGCATCGACGCAGATGCCGCCCGCCAGCACTTGCGGCGCGCCGCGGAGCGTCGTGCGGATGATCCCAACATCCGGCCAGGAGAGATCGCTGCGATCAGGCGCTTCGTCGCGGCGCAGCGGTAGCCGCCGAACAGCGCGCCCTGGCCCGGGGCCAGCGAGGCTGCTGAGACGTAAGATCGGATCGATGTCACGAGTTGCCATCGGCGCCGACCACGCCGGCTACCCGCTCAAGGAACATCTCTCTCACCTCTTGCTGCGACAGGGCCACGAGATCATCGATCACGGCACGGACTCCATCGAGCCTGTCGACTACCCGGCGATCTGTGCCGCCGTCGGTCGCACGGTTCGCGACGCGGACGCCGACGTCGGCATCGTGCTCGGCGGCAGCGGCCAGGGCGAGCAGATCGCCGCCAACAAGGTACGAGGCGTGCGGGCAGCGCTGTGCAACGACCTTTACACGGCACGCCTGGCCCGATCTCACAACGATGCCAACGTGCTGTCGATGGGCGCCCGGATCGTGGGAACCGGGCTGGCGGAAGAGATCCTCGATACGTTCCTGTCCACCACCTTCGAGGGCGGGCGTCACGCCACGCGGGTGGCGCAGCTCGTCGAGCTCGAGGAGACCTTCTGATGCCCTTTCCCACCGACAGCGATCCGGACACCGAGGTCACCGACCTGCTGGACCGAGAGCTCGAACGTCAGACCACCGGGCTGCAGCTGATTGCCAGTGAGAACTTCACGTCGCCGGCCGTGATGCGGGCGGTGGGATCGGTGCTCACCAACAAGTACTCGGAGGGTTACCCCGGCAAGCGCTACTACGGCGGCAACGCCGTGATCGACGACGTGGAGGCGCTGGCCATCGAGCGTGCGAGATCGCTGTTCGGCGCCGAGCACGCCAACGTGCAGCCACACTCGGGTGCCAACGCCAACATGTGCGTGTACCAGGCACTGCTGCAACCGGGCGACACGGTGCTCGGGTTGAGCCTGGATCACGGCGGTCACCTCACCCACGGCTCACCGGTCAACGCCAGCGGTCTGCTCTACCGGTTCATCCCCTACAAGGTGACGCCGGGCGACGAGCGCATCGATTTCGACGAGATCCGCGACCTGGCGCTCGAGCACCGGCCGGCGATGATCGTGGCCGGCACGACGAGCTATCCCCGGCGCCTGGAACCCGAGCCGTTCCGGTCCATTGCCGACGAGGTCGGCGCCCTGTTCATGTTCGACGCTGCGCACGTGGCCGGGCTGATCGTCGGGGGTGCCCACCCAGACCCTGTGCCGCACGCCGACGTGGTCACGTTCACGACGCACAAGACGCTGCGCGGGCCGCGGGGAGGGTGCATCGTGTCGAAGCAGCAGCATGCGAAGGCGATCGACAAGGCCGTGTTCCCTGGTTGGCAGGGCGGGCCGCTGGAGCACGTGATCGCCGGCAAGGCAGTGGCATTCCGGGAGGCCGCACACCCCAGCTTCCGCGAGTACGCCCACCAGATCGTCGCCAACGCCTCGGCGCTCGCCGACGCTCTGGCCCAAGAGGGGTTCCGGTTGGTGTCGGGAGGCACCGACAACCATCTGATGGTGGTGGACCTGCAACCGTTCGACGCCGAGCTGACCGGCAAGAGCGCCCAGACCGTCCTCGACCAGGCGGGCATCACCGTCAACAAGAACACCGTGCCCGATGATCCGCGCAGCCCGTTCGTCACCAGCGGACTGCGGATCGGCACGCCGTCGGTAACGACCCAGGGCATGGGCACGACCGAGATGGCGACGATCGCCTTCATGATCGCCGTTGCGCTGCGAGACCACGCCGACGAGTCGGTGCTGGCCTCGGTGCGCAAGCAGGCCGCCGACCTGTGTGCGGCGTTCCCGGCATACCCCGCTCGAGTGAGCAACGCGGACTGACCAGCGGTGCCATCGCTTGGCGAATACCTCGTCGTCGGTGGCTGCGCGGCGCTGGTGACGTTTCTCGTCACGCCGCTCGTCGGATGGCTGGCGCGGCGCATGGGATGGCTGTATCAGCCGAGCGTCCGCACTGTGCACACCGAGCCGATCCCGTCGATCGGCGGGCTGGCGCTGTTCATCGGGTTCCTCAGCGCTGTCGGATTGGCCCGCCTGTGGGACGCCTTCGACCCGTTGTTCGCCCGCAACTCCGAGCCCCGAGGCGTGATCATCGCCGCCTGCATCATCTTCTTGATCGGCTTCGTCGACGACATCCGCCCGCTGTCGGCGCCCATGCGCGTCACCATCACCGTGCTCGCTGGGATGGTGTTGGTGTGGTTCGGCGTGACGATGTACTACTTCCGGCTGCCGTTCCTCGACGTCATCTACCTCGGCGACGACTGGGTGCCGCTCGTGACCGTGCTGTGGCTGATCGGCATGAGCCAGGCAATCAACCTGATCGACGGGCTCGACGGGTTGGCAGCCGGCATCGTGGCCATCGGCGCAGGCGCCTTCTTCCTGTACAGCGATCGCCTCAACGACCTGAGCCTGCTGACACCGCCCAACCTGGGGCCGCTGTTCGCCATCGTCGCCTGCGGGGTGTGCGTCGGGTTCCTGCCCCACAACTTCAACCCGGCGCGGATCTTCATGGGCGACGGAGGGGCGCTGCTGCTGGGGCTGATGATGGCCGTGTCGACGTCGCTCGTCGGAGGGCGCTCGGATCCGACGTCGCAGGAGTTCGTCGGCCAGACCTACTTCTTCCTTGCTCCGTTGGCCCTGCCGCTGCTGATCCTCGGCGTGCCGATCCTCGACCTGGCGTTCGCCATCATCCGCAGGGCGTCACGGCGCCAGACGGTCATCGCCGCCGACAAGGGTCACCTGCACCACCGGCTGATGGACCTCGGTCATGGCCACCGGCGTGCCGTGCTGATCCTGTGGACGTGGACGGCGCTGCTCTCTGCGTTCGTGCTCTACCCCGTGCTGTCGAACGAGAACCCGACGTATCTCCCCTTCGGCATCGGCGCGCTGGCCATCGTGCTGTTCACGCTGCTCCATCCGAGCGTCCGCCGCCGCCGACTCAACGGTTTGTGATCAGGCGGGTGAGCATGTCGGGGAGGTCGAAGAACTGGGCCACCTCGATGGGAGACGGAGATCCGTGGTTGGGATCGGCGCCCGCGGCGAGCAGCAGTTCGACGGCTTCGGACTGGCGGAACACGGCGGCCGTGAGCGCCGACTGGCCGCGGTCGTTCACGCGGGAGGAGTCGGCACCTCCCGCCAGCAGCGCGGCGACGGTGTCGGGATGGTCGTGGTAGGCGGCGAGGATCAGCAGCGTGTCGCCGGACGAGTTCGTGAGGTCGACCGGCAGGCCGGCATCCACGTACCCGGCCAGCGCTGCCGTCTCACCCGAGCGGGCGAGGTCGAACATCTGATGAGCGAACGCCAAAGTCTCGTCGTCGGGCTCCTCTGCCATGGGCCACAAGCTAGGGGCTTTAGAGTTTGTCGAACTACCCGCTGCCGGGTAGCTTGTTACTACATTCACAAGCTCGGTCCTCCCGAGTCCGACCAGCGCCCGACAGGCGGATGAAGACCTCACCGAACTCTCCCCGAACTGACGACACCGCCAATCGCGGCATCGAATCGGCTCTCGCCGTTGTGGTGCTGGCCGGCATCGGGTTCGTGCTCGACCGATGGCTCGGAACGACGCCGTTGTTGACGATCGTGTTCACGATCGTGGCTGCCGTCGGCGTGTTCGCAAGCATGAAGTACCGCTACGTGGAATCGATGGACCGACTCGAGGCAGAGCGACTCGAGTCCGGGCGACGCCGCCCGATCGCCACGGAGGAGAACTCGTGAGCGGCGCCCTCGACGTTCAACTCGAAGGTCCCGCTCCCGAGGTCATGGTCTCGAACGACCTGGTCCGTCGAGGCGTCATCGCCTCGCCCGTGCTGATTGCCGTCTGCGCCGTCATCTGGGGCGGCGACGGTGCCTGGTCGTGCGCCTATGCGATCGGCATCGTGCTCGCCAACTTCGCGCTCGCCGCCGGCTCGATGGCGCTCAGCGCCCGGATCTCACTCGGACTGATGATGGCAACGGTCCTGTTCGGCTACTTGGTCCGTCTCGGCTTGATGTTCCTCGCTGTCTACCTCGTCAAGGACGCCGGCTGGATTTCGCTGCCGGCGCTCGGAGCGACCATTATCGTCACGCACCTTGGCCTCCTGATCTGGGAGCTCAAGTACGTGGCGCTGACACTCTCGTCGCCTGGTCTCAAAACCGCTCGGTCGTAATCACCCAGAACGGAACGGAACGTGCTCGGACTCGAATTTCCCCCGATCAACGAGGTCATCCGCTGGCAGGACGTCTTTCCCAGCTTCAACAAGGTCGCCCTGATCGGCTGCCTGGCGGCACTGATCGGCATGACGATCTTCGTGCTCGCAGGACGCAAGGATCCGATGGTTGCACCGACGGGCGTGCGCAACCTCGCCGAGACCGGAGTCGAGTTCATCGAGGACCAGATCGTCCTGCAGACCATCGGACGCGAAGGCCTCGCCTGGACACCGTTCCTGCTGACGCTGTTCATCTTCGTGTACCTCTGCAACCTGCCTGGCATCATCCCGATCCTGCAGATGCCGGCAACGGCACGCATGGCGATTCCGCTGTTCCTCGCAGTGATCGTGTGGTTCACCTACAACGCCGTCGGGTTGCGTCGCAACGGCGTCAGCTACCTCACCGGCATAGTGTGGCCGAAGACGGTCCCAGTGGGGATGCGGCCACTCGTTGGGCTCATCGAGTTCATGTCGAACATCTTGCTGCGGCCGTTCTCCCTGGCCGTCCGACTCTTCGCCAACATGCTCGCCGGCCACATGCTGCTGGTGACGTTCGCGTTGCTCGCCGACGCCATGTTCCGGGCGCAGACCAAGGAGCTGATCCTCAGGCCGATGGGGATCCTGCCGTTCTTCATGTTGATCTTCCTCACCGTGTTCGAGGTGCTCGTCGGCCTGCTGCAGGCGTACATCTTCACCATCCTCACCGCGGTGTACATCGGACTCGCGTGGCACCCAGAACACTGAACCGTCGACCCAGAAACCCAGTCGTCCCTCACTCTTTCGACCACCCAACGAACAGCAACAGGAGAACACCACCCATGCAAGCGCTTGCGATCGTCATCCAGCAGGCCGAGGACGCGAAGGCGGCGAACGCCGCGATCGGCGCCGGTTTCGCCTACGGCCTGGCGGCCATCGGCCCCGGCATCGGCATCGGCATCGTCGTCGGCAAAGCCATCGAGGCGATGGCCCGCCAACCAGAAGCGGCCGGGATGGTCCGTACCACGATGTTCTTGGGCATCGCCTTCACCGAGGCGCTCGCCCTGATCGGGTTCGTCGTGTTCATCCTTCTCGGACTCTGATCGTTCCCATTGTTCGCCCCGACCGAAGGAGTTGACGTGCTCACAGCCGTCGTCGTCCGCCATGGTGCGTCGTCGTTCGAGGTTCACCTCATCGCCCAAGACGAGGGCGACGAAGAGGCCCCCAGCGAGGAAGAAGCAGGCGAGGGAGGTACGGAAGCAGAAGACGAGGGCCCGAGCCCCATCGCGCCGGAGCTAAAGGAGCTGGCTTGGGGCGGCGGCGCGTTCGTCGTGTTCCTGATCGCCATGCGACTGTTCCTCTTCCCTCGCGTCAAGCGGGGAATGGAAGCTCGCTACGCAAAGATCCGTGGTGACCACGAAGCGGCCGAGAACATGAAGACCTCCGCGGAGCGCGACGTGGCTGAGTACGAGCAAGCGCTCGCCGGCGTGCGCGCGGAGGCATCCGGCCGGATCGATGCCGCCAGGCAGACGCTCGAAGGAGAGCGCACGGCCCGATTGGATGATGTGAACGCCGGAATCGCCGAGCGCCGGTCTGCCGCCGCTGACGAGGCTGCAGCAGCGCGGGAGGCCGCACGCGGGTCGATCGAGTCTGCCGTGGTCGGAGTGGCGGCACGGGCGAGCGAGCTGGCGACCGGTCGGCGTCCCGATGACGCTGAGGTGCAGCGCGTCGTGGCTGATGTGATGAGTGTGGGGGCCGGTCGATGAGCGCGGCGATGATGATCGCCTCCTCGATTGCCGCTGAGGACCCGAGCCAGTCCCACCATTGGCTGTGGCCGGAAGGCTACGAGATCCTGTACGGAGGGCTCGCTTCGCTGATCGTCTTTGCCCTCTTGTACTGGAAGGCGTGGCCGTTGGTGAAACGGGGTCTTGCCAATCGGACCGAGCGCGTCCAAAAAGAGCTCGACGACGCATCGACGGCGCGCACCGAGAACGAAGCCGAATCGGCGCGCATCCGCCAGGCGCTCGGCGACATCGATGCCGAACGCCAGCGGCTGTTCGCCGAGGCCGACACCCAGGCCGAAGCGCTGCTGGCGGACGGGCGCCGGCGGCTCGACGCCGAGGTCGCCGACCTCGAGGCCAAGGCGCAGGCCGACATCGCCGCCGCCGGCGATCGCTCGAACGACGAGCTGCGCCACGAGATCGTCCAACTTGCCGGCGCCGCCGCGGATCGAGTCGCCGTCGAGAGCCTCGACGACGCCACGCAGCAGGAGCTGATCGAATCCTTCATCTCCCGCGTAGGCGCGGGGGCCCGGCCGTGAGGAGTGTGAACGAGCTGTGAGTGACAATCGCATCGATGGCTACGCCAGGGCCATGTTCGAGGTTGCCCGCGCAGAAGGCACGCTCGACGAGGTCGAGGACGAGTTGTTCCGCTTCGCCCGCTCCTTCGAGTCGAACGACGATCTGCGCAATGCGCTGACCGACGAGCAGATCCCCGTCGAACGTCGCCAGGGCATCGTCGAAGACCTGCTCGGCCCGAACGCCACCCCCACCACGGTGCAACTGGTCTCGATGGTGGTCGGCACCGGCCGCGGTCGGGACCTACCGGCGATCGTCGACTCACTCGTGCAGCGGGCATCGAGCGCCAAGGACCTCGAGGTGGCCGAGGTGCGAAGCGCGGTAGCACTCACCGACGACCAGCAGGACCGCCTCAAGGCGGCGCTGGCCAACGCCACCGGCAAACAGTTGAACCTCAAGGTGATCGTCGATCTTTCCGTGCTCGGAGGCCTCGTCGCCACCGTCGGCGATACCGTCATCGACGGCAGCGTCCGCACCCGTATCGACCAGCTGAAGAGCCGCCTCTAGGAGGATCACGAACCATGGCCGAGCTGACCCTGTCCGCAGACGACATCGCTGCTGCGCTGAACAAGAACCTCGAGGGCTACGAGCAGTCGCTCGAAGCCCGCACCGTCGGGCGCGTCGCCGAGGTAGGTGACGGCATCGCCCGCGTCGCAGGACTGCCTGACTGCGCGGTGAACGAGTTGCTCGAGTTCGAGGACGGCACCATCGGTCTCGCCCTCAACCTCGACGAGAACTCGATCGGCTCCGTCGTGCTCGGCGACAGCGATCACATCGAGGAGGGCCAGCCGGTGCAGGCCACCGGGCGGATCCTGTCGGTACCGGTCGGCGACGGTGTGCTCGGCCGCGTCATCAACGCTCTTGGCGAGCCGGTCGACGGCAAAGGCGAGCTCGTCGGCACCGAGTCCCGCCGGATGGAGATCCAGGCGCCAGGAGTCATGGGGCGCCAACCGGTGAACCAGCCGCTGCAAACCGGGATCAAGTCCATCGACTCGATGACGCCGATCGGGCGTGGCCAGCGAGAATTGATCATCGGCGACCGCAAGACCGGCAAGACCACCATTGTCGTCGACACGATCCTGAACCAGAAGGGTCAGGGCGTGAAGTGCATCTACGTCGCCATCGGCCAGAAGGGTTCCACGGTCGCCCAGATCGTCGAGACGCTGCGCCAGCACGGGGCGATGGACTACACGGTGGTCGTGACCGCCCCCGCCGCCGACGGCGCTCCGTTCAAGTACCTGGCGCCCTACGCCGGCTGTGCCATGGGTCAGCACTGGATGGAGAACGGCGAGCACGCCCTGGTGGTGTACGACGACCTGTCCAAGCAGGCCGAGGCGTACCGTCAGATCTCGCTGCTGCTGCGCCGGCCGCCGGGCCGCGAGGCGTATCCAGGCGACGTGTTCTACCTCCACAGCCGGTTGCTCGAGCGAGCCGCCAAGCTGTCGGACGAGAATGGTGGCGGGTCGCTCACGGCGCTGCCGGTCATCGAGACCAAGGCCGGTGACATCTCCGCCTACATCCCGACGAACGTGATCTCCATCACCGACGGTCAGGTGTTCGTGCAGGAGAACCTGTTCAAGTCCGGCGTCCGCCCAGCTGTCGACGTGGGCAACTCGGTGTCGCGCGTCGGTGGGGCGGCACAGATCAAGTCGATGAGGTCGGTGGCCGGCACGCTCAAGCTCGACCTCGCCCAGTTCCGAGAGCTGGAGGCGTTCGCCACGTTCGGCTCCGAGCTCGACGCCATCTCGAAGGCGCAGTTGGAGCGCGGATACCGGCTCGTCGAGTTGCTCAAGCAGCCGCCAAACAGCCCGATGGCGGTGGAGGAGCAGGTAGTCGTGATCTTCGCCGGCACGAAGGGCTACCTCGACGACATCCCGGCATCGCAGGTCAAACGCTTCGAGGCCGACCTGATCGAGTACGTGCGGGGCACGCACGGCGGACTGTTGGAGGAGATCAAGAGCTCGGGCGTGCCCGACGACCTGACCGGCGCCATCGAATCGTTCAAGGAGCAGTTCGATGTGTCGGGCGACGACCGCGTCGCCGACCCGACCGCCACCGACGCCGACGAGCTGGGCGACGCCAAGAGCCAGAAGACCCTGGCAACGGAGTAGGCACGACTCGATGGCTGGTGGTCAAGAGCGGATCCTGAGAGGACGCATTCGCAGCGTCCAGGCAACGAAGAAGATCACGCGCGCCATGGAATTGATCGCCGCCTCGCGGATCGTCAAGGCGCAGCAACGGGTGCAGGCGGCCGTGCCGTACTCCGAGCAGATCACGAACGTGGTCAGGGACCTCGCCGCTGCCGGAGGGGCCAAGGACTCGCCGCTGCTCGCCGGGCGTGACGAGGTGCGGACCACCGCCTACGTCGTCATCGGCGCCGACCGAGGGCTGTGCGGCGGCTACAACGCCGGCGTGCAACGGGCTGCAGAGGGCGAGGTCAAGGCGGATGCCACGTCGGGCAAGGACTACCTCATCGTCCCCGTCGGCACGAAGGCGGAGGGCTACTTCCGATTCCGCGGGTACAAGCTCGGCGAGCGGTTCAGTGGCTTCAGCGACGCCCCGTCATACGAGGACGCCAGGCGCATCGGCGAGTACGTTGTCGAGCTGTTCGTGTCGGGCGAGGTGGACCGAGTGGAGCTCGTGTACACCCGTTTCATCTCTGTCGGCAACCAGGAGGTCGTGCTACGTCCGCTGGTGCCGCTGACGGTGGAGACCATCGCCGGTGGCGACGGAAAGGCCGGGACGGACGACGGCTCTGGCGGCGACTACGAGTTCGAGCCCGAACCGGCCACCATCTTCGACACCCTGCTTCCCCGCTACGTAGAGGCCCGCGTCTACGCAGGACTGCTGAACGCCGCTGCCTCCGAGCACGCCTTCCGCCAGCGAGCCATGAAGTCGGCCACCGACAACGCCGAGGAGCTGATCAAGACGCTCAGCCGCATCATGAACCGGGCCCGCCAGGACTCCATCACCACCGAGATCATGGAAATCGTCGGCGGCGCCGAGGCCCTCGGCTCGGGAGCCGACACCCGCTCGCCGCGCTCGGTCGACGAGACCGATCCGCTCATCCACCAGGAGACACCGTCATGACCATGACGAGCAACGAGACCACCAGCACGGAGCGCCAGCTCAAGGACGGCCGGGTGATCGGCATCGCCGGTCCCGTCGTCGACGTCGAGTTCCCACGCGGGTCGCTGCCCGAGATCAACACCGCTCTCGAGTTCACCGTGCACGTGGGGGGAGATGAGATCCGGGTGCTGGCCGAAGTCGCCCAGCAACTTGGCGAGGGCCGCATCCGCGCCATCTGCATGAGGCCAACCGACGGTCTCACGCGAGGCACGGCCGTGCGCAACACCGGTCAGGGCATCACCGTGCCCGTCGGTGAGCGCGTGCTCGGCCACATCTGGAACGTGTGGGGCGATCCGCTCGACGCTGATCCGTCGGAGTTCGCCGACATGGAGCGCTGGGAGATCCACCGCGACGCTCCCACGTTCGACGCGCTCGAGCCGTCCGCTCGCGTGTTCGAGACCGGCATCAAGGTGATCGACCTGTTGACGCCGTACGTGGCCGGCGGCAAGATCGGCCTGTTTGGCGGGGCCGGTGTTGGCAAGACCGTGCTCATCACGGAGATGATCAACCGGGTCGCCTCCCAGCACGGCGGCGTGTCGGTGTTCGCCGGCGTCGGCGAGCGCACCCGAGAAGGCACCGATCTGCGCCTCGAGATGATGGAGTCGGGCGTGTTCGAGAAGGCGGCGCTCGTGTTCGGCCAGATGGACGAGCCGCCGGGTGTGCGCCTGCGCGTCGCCCTGTCGGCGCTGACCATGGCCGAGTACTTCCGTGATGTGCAGAACCAGGACGTGCTGCTGTTCGTGGACAACATCTTCCGTTTCGTTCAGGCCGGTTCCGAGGTCTCCACGCTGCTCGGCCGCATGCCCTCCGCCGTGGGCTACCAGCCCACGCTGGCCGATGAGATGGGGCAGCTGCAGGAGCGCATCACGTCGACCCGCGGCCGTTCGATCACGTCGCTACAGGCCGTGTACGTGCCAGCGGACGATTACACCGACCCGGCGCCGTTCACCACGTTCACGCACCTCGACGCCACGACCGAGCTGTCGCGCCAGGTGGCGGCGCTCGGCATCTACCCGGCCGTGGACCCCCTCGCATCGACGTCGACGATCCTGTCGCCGGACGTGGTGGGCGAGCGTCACTACGACATCGCCCGTCGCGTGCAGGAGACGCTGCAGCGCTACAAGGAGCTGCAGGACATCATCGCCATCCTCGGTCTCGACGAGCTGTCCGAGGAGGACCGTTTGATCGTGAACCGCGCCCGCAAGGTGCAGCGATTCTTGTCGCAGCCGTTCTTCGTGGCCGAGGTGTTCACCGGGCTGAAGGGCGAGTACGTGCAACCGGACGAGACGGTCGACAGCTTCGAGGCCATCGTCGACGGCGAGCTCGATGAGGTTCCTGAGCAGGCGTTCTTGAACGTCGGCGGCCTCGAGCAGGTGCACGCCAAGGCCAAGACCCTCCAGGAGTCCTGATCGTGCGTGTCGAGGTGGTCTCGCCGGAGGACGTGTTGTTCAGCGGGGACGCCACGCAGGTGATCACGCGCACGTCCGAAGGTGAGGTGGCGTTCCTCGCCAACCATGCACCGTTCCTGGGGCTGCTCGTGGACAACCAGACCCGGATCTTCACCGAAGGCGGCGACATCGTCAGCGTCGACGTGCACGGCGGCTTCGTGGAGGTCAGCAACGACAAGGTGTCCATCCTGTGCGACGCCGCCGAGGTGTCGAGCGGGTAATACCCGCCGAGCCGCTAGCCGGCGTCGCCGGCAGCGCAGACCTCGAGTCGAAGGGCTTATGCTCCGTCGGTTCGCTCTGAAGCACCCAATGACCAGGTTCGTCGTCGGCGCCAGCGCCGTCATCCACCTTGCGAGCGAGAGGATCGACATCGCGGGCGGGCATGAGCTGCTCGCTCCGACGCTCCGACGCTCCTTCGCTCGCAGGCGCTGTCGACGCTGCACGAGGCCGTCCACCGCGGTGAGATGACCGCCGACGCCGGTCGCGACCGCCTCGGCCGCATCGGACAGATGAAGATCAGGTACCTCGGCGACGCCGTGCTGCGTCGCCGGGCCTGGGACCTTGCCGAGAAGCTGGGATGGGCCTCCACCTATGACGCCGAGTACGTGGCGCTGACCCAGTTGCAGGCGGGCGCGCTCGTGACGCTCGACACCGAACTCGCACGTCTGGCTGAGGGGACCGTCCAGGTGGCGTCGATCGAGGACTTGCAGTAGGCGACCGCCGAAGGCCGGTGGTACCGGGACGCTTATCGGATGGGCGCGGCGTCTGCGCAGCGCTCGTCCACTAGTCCAGCACTTGACGACGTACTGTCGTGTGATCCGAGTCGCTCGCGTGCTGTCAGTCATGTCCGCCGCTGCCGTCGTTACAGGCGCGTGCGGTGGCGCCGACGAGGCGGAGGAGACAACCGGCTCGAGCTCGACGTCCTCGCCGCTGCGGCTGAGCTCGAAAGCCGTGGCGCCGAGGACGTGGTCGTGATCGGCGCCTCGAAGGGTGGGACCGCGGCGATCGCTGCGGGCGCCGCCGACGGCAGCGGGATCGACGGTGTCGTGAGCCTCTCCGCCGTGGCGTCCTACCAGGACACCGATGCTGTACGGGCGGCCGGATCGTTGGCCGTGCCGACGCTGCTGGTCGTCGCCGAGGACGACGGTGGACCGGCCGAGGACGCGGTGGAGATCGAGGCGGCATGTGCCTGTGAGAACCTCGAGCTGCTGACTGTCCCGAGCTCACGCCACGGCGCGGAGCTCGTCCGCTCCACCGATGCCGGTGCGCGGGAGGTCAACCGGCGAGTCCTCGAATTCCTCGGTGGGATCGGCTGAACCAGCTCGTGGCGTGACGGGCGCGCTGGCGGCCGCCACGGTTCCAGGAATGCGTTAGCGGTCGAGGTCGTAGGCAACCGGGTGTCGCGGCTCGTAGAGCGGTAGGTCGGATCCGCTCGGCAGCCTGATCGACGCGAGCAACCCCCAGCCCTCGTCGCTAACCGGCTGGGAGACCACAACGCCCTTGGCAGTGAGCTCGGCGAGCACGTTCTGGACGTCGTCACACATCAGGTAGAACTCGTGCTTCGGCTCCCCGACGGCCGGATGCACGGCAATCTCGGCCGGCGGCAACTTGAAGATCAGCCAACCGTCCCCAGCGTCGACACCGGCGAAGCCGAGCGTGTCGCGGATGAAGGCCCGATCGGCGTCTGCGTCCGCGCTGTAGACGATCACATGGGCGCCGTTGATCATCGCTGCGTTCCCGCCTCAGAGGGGGATTCAAGCCGAAACAGCCGTCCGTCCGGGTCTCGGACGGTCATCACCTGCGTGCCCCAGTGCGTGTCGGTCCAGTCGAACACCACATCGATGCTCTCCGGCGGGCGGGGCGGGGGCTGCCCGACGCCGAGATAGATGTCGCTGCCAACTGGCTCCTGCGGCGACTGCTCAGCCAGAAAGATGCGCGTGCCGTTCGGGGCCACGAGCTGGCCGCTGTGATGGTCGGTCTCGAAGTCGATCTTGAAGCCGAGCGCCTCCCAGAATGCCACGCTCCTTCCCCAGTTGTGCGTCTCGAGATACAGATGCTCGAGTCCCTGCGTCGTCATCGTTGTGCTCCTTTCGCCTTGCGGGCCTGTGCTCGCTCGTTCGCCAGGAACTGACCTAGCGCCTCGGCGACGATCGCCGAGAGCGACTGCTCGGTGTCAACCGCCAGGTGCTTGACCTCGCGGATCAGCGAAACCGGGAGGTACACGTTGAACTGTTTGGCCTCCTCAGCCATGCAAGAATGTTAGCAAGCTAAACATTCTCGACGCAACGCCTGCATCGGCGCGTCCGGGAGCGGATGTCGTCGGCACCTCACAGTCGCATGACTTCGGGCTGATCGTTCGCACATCTCATCGGTGACCGATGAGTCCGGG
>Ga0136620_10000382_pt1 | contig 20492 bp, 17 predicted proteins | sample AntDrymUQ4162106_2_FD_104806 | JGI IMG/M metagenome (GOLD analysis project Ga0136620, IMG submission 104806) | Polar desert sand microbial communities from Dry Valleys, Antarctica - metaG UQ416 (21.06) | ecosystem: Environmental > Terrestrial > Soil > Desert | place: Antarctica: Dry Valley... | reverse complement strand
GTCTACTACGTGCAATACGCGCACGCCCGGATCGCGAGCATCCTGAGAAAGGCCGGCGACGAGCGCGTCGACGCGGCACTCGGCGCCCTCGACGGGGCGCGCTCGAGCTCAGCCGAGCCGTCGGAGCGAGCGCTGATAAAGCGGCTGCTCGAGCTCCCCGGTGAGGTGCGCGATGCCGCGGAGCTACGGGCACCGCACCGGCTGTGCGCCTACTCGATGGCGACGGCGGCCGACTTCCACGCCTTCTATCGCGACTGTCACGTCGTCGACGCCGAGGGCGAGGGCGTCGAGGGGGCGCGGCTCACGGTCTGCGTCGCCGCCAAGCGGGTGATCGCGCGCACGCTGGAGCTGCTCGGGGTCAGCGCGCCGGAGCAGATGTAGTGGCCGGAAAGCGAGTCCTTGTTATCGGCTCGACCGGCTTTGCGGGCAGGCATTTCGTCGCTGCGGCCGGCGCGGCCGGCTTCGACGTCGAGACGGCGGCGAGAATTCCCGGCGCCGCCGATCACGAGGTCGACCTGCTCGACCCAGCGTCGATCGCGTCCGCGTTGTCGGAGTCCAGGCTTGACACCGTCGTCAACCTCGCCGGGGCGGCGTCGGTGGGGCGCAGCTGGGCCGATCCGGGGGCCGCCTTCGAGATCAACGCCAGCGGGGTCCTCAACCTGCTCGACGCCGTCGCCGAGATCATCCCCGAAGCGCACGTCGTCTGCGTCTCATCGGGCGAGGTCTACGGAGCCGTTGGCGAGGTCGAGCTGCCGCTGACCGAGCAGCACCCGGCCCGCCCCGCCAACCCCTACGCGACGAGCAAGGCGGCGATGGAGCTGATCTGCGACCAGTACGCGCGCACCGCCGGCATTCGAATCGCGATCATGCGCTCGTTCAACCACCTCGGCCCCGGCCAGTCCGACGCCTTTGCGGCCTCGAGCTTTGCGCGCCAGATCGCGGTCGCGGAGTGCGAAGAGCGGGACCGCGTGGAGCTGCGCACCGGCGACCTCTCGCCCGAGCGCGACTTCAGCGACGTCCGGGACGTCGTTCGCGCCTACGTGCTCGCCGTCGAGCGGGGGCTGAGCGGCATTTACAACGTCTCCAGCGGGCGCGCTGTCAAGCTCGAGGACCTGGTTGCCGAGCTCGCGGCCCAGGCCCAGCTCGAGGTCGACGTCGAGGTCGACGACTCGCGCCTGCGCCCCGCCGAGGCGCCACGCGTCTTCGGCGCGTTCGATCGCCTCCGGGACGCCACCGGATGGCGACCCGAGATACCGCTCGACCGTACACTGGGCGACCTCTTGGAGTGGTGGAGGGGGGAACCCGCGCAATGAGCCCGCGAGCGCTGATAACCGGAATCACCGGCCAGGACGGCAGCTATCTGGCCGAGTTTCTGCTCGACAAGGGATACGAGGTCCACGGCGTCGTGCGCCGCGCCTCGACGGAGAGCTTCCAGCGCCTCGCCGGAATCGAGGATCGGATCACGCTGCACCCGGGCGACCTGCTCGACCAGCGTTCGCTGGTCGACGTGCTGCGCGCCTGCGAGCCCGACGAGGTCTACAACCTCGCCGCGATGTCGTTCGTGGCCGCATCGTGGAACCAGCCCAGCCTGACCGCCGAGTTCACGGGCCTGGGCGTGACGCGGATGCTCGAGGCGGTCCGCGAGGCGTGTCCCGGCACCCGCTTCTACCAGGCTTCCTCGAGCGAGATGTTCGGAAAGGTGCGCGAGACGCCGCAAAGCGAGGAAACGCCGTTTTACCCGCGCAGCCCGTACGGCGTCGCGAAGGCCTACGGCCACTTCATCACCGTTAATTATCGCGAGAGCTACGGGCTCTACGCCTGCTCGGGAATACTCTTTAACCATGAGTCCCCGCGCCGCGGGCTCGAGTTCGTGACCCGAAAGGTGACCCACGGCGCGGCGGCGATCAAGCTCGGTCTCGCTGACAGCTTGATGCTCGGCAATCTCGATGCGCGCCGCGACTGGGGCTATGCACCCGAGTACGTCGAAGCGATGTGGCTGATGATGCAGGAGGACGGGCCGGGCGACTTCGTGATCGGGACGGGAAAGGACCACTCGGTGCGCGATCTCGTGCAGACGGCGTTCGGTTACCTCGGCCTCGACGCAGGCGACTACGTCAGGACCGACCCCGCGCTGGAGCGCCCGGCCGAGGTCGAGCGCCTCGTCGCCGACTACTCGAAGGCAGAACGGGAGCTGGGGTGGAGTCCGCGCACCAGCTTTGAGGAGTTGATTCGGCTCATGGTGGACGCCGACCTCGAACTGCTCAACACGCGCCCCGTTGCCCCCACGGCGGTCACCTACCCGGTCGCGCCGCCGGTCGCGCAGCGCCAGGAAGCGGTGCCCGACGTGCTCCCGCACGAGCGCTCTGCGGCGGAGTCCTAGTCGGAGAAGCTGTCGCGGCCGGCCGAGGAAGCGTGGGCCGGCTGCATCCGGTCGCGTACGGCGACGCCAAGCCGGATCAAGAGCCCGGTGGCGATCAGGACGAGAAGCACGGCGACCAGCGGGGTGAGCGGATAACCGGTGAACGGAAGCTCGCCGCCGCCACCGCCGTCGCCGCCATCGGCAACGAAGAGATCGGCCACGAAACCGCCGCCCCCGCCTGCGCCGCCGCCGCCACCGTCATCGCCGCCCCCGCCGGGACCGCCGGGACCGCCGGGACCGCCGCCACCGCCGGTGTCGCCCTGGCACTGGGGCAGCGACGCGTACACGTCGCAGATGTCCTGGGCCTGCGCCGCCGGCGCAGCCAGCATCAGGCCCGTCAAGGCGAGGACCAATGCGATTAGCCTGCGATTTGACACGAAACGCCTATTCACGTTGACGTGACCATACCCATACCCTCGGTTCGACGGGCCCGAACCTTAACCTCCGACTGACCGAGACTATAACCCTCCCGGGGCCGGAACGAAGCGGTTCTCCGTCGGCAGGCGACCAGACTGGACAGAAAGCGGATGCGAAGGCATAGGCGGGGGGGGCGGCGTTCGGCCGGCTCGCTGGAGAGCCGGTCACGCGGGGAGCGCCCCGCCGCGCCGCTGGAGCGGGCCGTCGCCTTCCTGGTGTCGGCTGGGCTGCCGACCTACGTCGCGATCGGCGGCGGGTACGACGTCGTCGTCTCCCAGCAGGCGGCGCTTGCGATCTGGTGGGCGATCGGGCTCGGGTTCGCGCTCGGCGTCCTGCCACGCGGGCGTCCTGTGCGCGGAGCGTTCCTTCCGCTCGTGGCTGTGGCTGGACTCGTCGTGTGGACGGGCCTCAGCCTGAGCTGGACCGACAGCCAGGAGCGAACACTCGCCGAGTTGGCACGGGTCCTGGGCTATGCGGGGGTCGCGGTCCTCGCGCTCACGGCGCTGGACCGCCGCACCTGGCGCGCGGCGGCAGCCGGGCTCGCGGTCGCCTTGGTTGCCGTGACGGTCCTGGCCGTGGGCAGCCGGGTCGCCCCTGGGATCTTTCCCGACGATGAGATCGCCCGCGCCCTCGCCTCCGACCGCCTCAGCTACCCGCTCGGCTACTGGAACGGGGTCGGCGCCTGGGCGGCGATGACGATCGCCGTCGCGGTTGGCTGGAGCTGCCACGGAAAATCGGCCGCAGCCAGGGCCTCTAGCTTGGCAGTCGCCCCCGTGGCGGGCCTCGTGGTGTATCTGACCTATTCCCGAGGAGCGACGGCGAGCGCGGTGATCGCAATGATCGCGGTGGTCGTCTTGAGCCGGAACCGGTGGACGGCCGCGGTCCACGCCGCGGTGTCGGTTGCGCTGACCGGCGCCGTCATCGCGATCGTCCGCGGGCAGCCGGCGATCGCGGAGGGGACCGGCGGCGAGGGCGGAGCGGTCGTGGCGCTGGCGCTCGTGTTAGCCGCAGCGGGCTGCGGGGGGACCGCAGTGACGACACGCAATGCCGGACTCGACGGGTTCAGGGCATCAAGTCGCTCGTCGCGATTCGCGCTCGCCGCTGCGCTGGCCGCGGTGGTCGCGTTTGCCTTCGTGCTCGGCTCCGGCGCGGTATCGAGCGCTCGTGAGCAGTTCTCGGAGGATGGCTATCCCGCGGCCGACGGCGACCCCGCAGCCCGCCTCGCCAGCCTCGAGAGCAGCCGCGGCGCGGTATGGTCGTCGGCGATCGCAGCATTCGGCTCGGACCCCCTTCGAGGCATCGGAGCGGGCACGTTCGAGTTCTGGTGGGGGCGGGACGCGGAGCGCTCCGAAGACGTTCGCGATGCCCATTCGCTCTACGTCGAGTCGCTCGCCGAGCTCGGAGTCCCAGGCCTGCTGTTGACGCTCGCATTCCTCGGCGGCTTACTGCGCCTCGCGCTGCTGACCCGGATCGAGGCCCGGCGGTCCGGGGCCGCCGCGGCGTCGGCCGCCTTTTTGGCCGCCTTCGTGGCCTTCTTGGTGCAGGCGGGCGTCGACTGGATGTGGGAATTGACCGCCATAGGCTTGGTGGCGATCGGCGGCGCGAGCGTGCTCGTCGCAGCACAGTCGAGGCCCCGGACGCGCCGGCCGCGGCTGACCAAGGGCCGGGTGGCGATCGTCGCGCTCGCGGCGCTTGCCGGGGTGGTCCAGATTCCCGGGATCGTCTCCACCCAGCGGGTGCGGGCAAGCGACAGGTCGCTGGCGATCGGCCTGGAGAGCCGCGCCCGCGAGCTGGCCGACGATGCTGTCAGCGCCCAGCCGTGGGCGGCGAGTCCGTACGCGCAGCGTGCGCTCGTCTCCGAGTCCGAGGGCTTGTGGGAAGCCGCGCGCGCCGACGCGCTCGAGGCGATAGCGAGGGAGCCGACCAACTGGCGCCACCGCGTGCTTCTGGCGCGAATCGAAGCCAGGAGCGGTGATAAAGCCGCGGCACTGGCCGCGCTCGAGGCAGCCGCGCGCCTGCGGGCTGGAGCCTCGGTCGACCGTGCGTTCCTCGAGGCGGAGGTCGACCGCCTAGCCGGAGGTGAATGAGTCCGCAAGCGCGGCGCCGCGGGACTCGCTCTCATCGAGACGCGTTTCGAGTGCGGCCAGCTTCAGCTCGACGGCGCGGGCCTTGGCCTGGAAGTCGCGATCCCATTGCACGGCGTCTTGAGCGACGCGGCGGGCGCGAACGACGATCTCGTCCTGACGCGGGAGGAACTCCTCCGGCTCCGCTGGGACCGCAGAGTGGGGTGTCGGTTGGGCCGCGATCGGGACGTTGAACTCGTGGGTATCGAATGTGCGCGACGGGGTCCCACCGGTGGCTGATGGGTCCGCGGCTGCTTCCAGCACCGGGGCCTTCCAGTCCGCTGGAGGGTGGGAGGTCGGGCCAGGCTCGGCCTCGTGCCCACTCTGCGTTTCGGGGGGCAGCCAGCGGTCGGGGGTCTGCTGAGGCTCGTCCGCGGTTTGCGGAAGCGAGGGTTTGGGGCGCAATCTCGAAGGGGTCCTGTGGCGCCGCCACGGACGCAGGAGACGGCGAGATCGACGGGGCCGGGCAGCTTCAGGCGCCTTGGGGGTGGTCGGAGCCTCGTTTGACTGTGGGAGCGTCCATTCGGCGGTCGTGTGCGAATCTGGGTGCTCGCTGGGCCGTTGAGGGGAGGCTTCGGCGGGGACCTCGAAGTCGCCCTCTCGAATGGGCTTCGAAGCCGCGGCGGCCGAGTCCCGCTCGCTCTCCTGTTCGGGAGGCGGCGCGGTCAGCCATTGCTGCGCCGCGGGGTCGGACCCCTTCTCTGGTGTCTTCTCGTCCACGGTGTCCGACCTCGTTCACCGCGACGCGAGGTGCGCTCGGGTGGGAGATCTCTTCGTAGAATGCTAAACACCGTGGCACGGACGGGGGCGACGCCATGCTCTCGCTGACCGCGCTGCAGACGGGCTCGAAATCTCAGTCGCGGCGCGGTCTCCGCCCGAGTCCCCGATCCGCAGAGGCATGACAGAAACCAGCCGAAGCTCCTCAACGACCCCCGAGGCTCCGCGCTACGCATCTTTGGCGGACTACCTCAGGGTGATCCGGCGGCGCCGCCTGCTGGTCGCATTGGTCACGCTGGTCTTCACCGCGATCGCCCTCGGGTTGTCGCTTGCGCAGGCGCCGACCTACGCCGCGAGCGCCCAGGTCTCGTTCCGCGACATCCTTGCCGACGCGAACATCATCGGCGACGACGCGGTGCCTGAGCAGGCGCCCGCGGAGCGAGCGGCCGCCAACGCCGAACTGGTGACGCGGCCGGAGGTCACGCGGCGGGTACAGAAAAAGCTCGACACCGACCTCTCCTCCGACGACCTCCGGGCTTCGGCCACGGCGCAGGTAGGCGTGCGGACGAATCTCGTCATCCTCGAGGCGACGGCCAGCGATGCAGAATTCGCCGCCGAGCTCGCCAACGAGTATGCGCGCCAGGCGAAGATCGTCAACACCAGGGAGGAGCGCCAGCGCCTGGAAGTCGCGGAAGACAGCATCATCCAGGAGATCAAGCAGGCTCGCGAGGGCGATATCGCGGTCGAGGGCATCCGTGTTTCAGTGCTCGAGCAGCAGCTTTCCCGCGTCCAGACCCTGAAGCGGATCGCCGAGCCGGTGGAGATCGTCGCCCGCGCCGAGGTTCCGGGCTCGCCCGTTTCACCGAAGCCCGTCCGCAACACGATCCTCGGCGGCCTGGTCGGCCTCGTGTTCGGGCTTCTGGCGGCGTTCTTGCGCGACACGTTCGACCGCCGCCTGCACACCGTCCACGAGATCCACGAGGAGCTCGGCATGCCGGTGGTGGGAAGGGTCACCGATACCGCGATGCGGTTTGCGGGGCTGGCGCGAAACGGGGCGGTGACGATGAGCGACAACGACTTCGAGGGCTTCCGCGTATTGCGGACCAATCTGCGCTTCCTGAGCGGCAATTCCGATTCCTCGGTGCGTTCGATCCTGGTGACCAGCGGACTTCCCGAGGAGGGCAAGTCCTCCGTCAGCATGTCTCTGGCCAGCGCGGCAGCGCTCGCCGGGCAGCGCGTGCTGCTGATCGAATGCGACCTGCATCGCCCCTCGTTGGCCAAGCGGCTGGGGATCTCGCCACAGCCCGGGCTCTCCGACTTCCTCCAGGAGAAGGCCGAGCCCCAGGACGTGCTGCAGGTGGTGGAGCTGGACGAACCGCGTACGCCCACCGCCGCCCCCGGGCCGGTCGCCACGGGCGACAACGGGTCGGGGCAGAGTGTGCCCGCGGCCGGGTCGTTCGTCTGCATCACCGCGGGCTCGGCGACCGCTCGTTCCTCGGAGCTGCTGATAAGCCAGCGGTTCCGCGACCTGCTGAGCAAGGTGGGCAATGTCTACGACCTCGTGATCCTCGACACCAGCCCGCTGCTCGCGGTGGTGGACGCTCTCGAGCTCGTCGCCCAGGTCGAGGGGGTCCTCGTGTGCGTTCGCGTTCAGAGCACGACACGCGAGCAGGTTCGAGCGGTGCGGGCGGCGCTCAACCATCTGCCCGATCGCCCGGCCGGCGCGGTGCTCACGGGACTGCGCCGCGGCCACCCCGATTCGTACGACTACTACTACGGCTATTGAGCCCGCACAGCAGCCCGGAGACCTAGGTCCCCGGGCAGGCGAAGCGGCGACGCCGGGAACGGTCCTGGTTGTCTTTCACGAGGACGTCCCCGGGGGCGCGACGCTCTCCGTGCTGCGAACCGTGCCGGGCCTCGAGCAGCGCGGGTGGCGCTTCGTGTTCTGGGCATCGCGACCCAGCGCCCTCTACGACGAGCTGAGCGCACGTGACCTCGACGTCCACGGTCTTCCACGCCAACTCGCCTACAGCCTCCAGGGACTGAGGCACCCCCCCGGCCCGGCGTCCAGGCTCGCTTCGGTGCCGAGTTACCTACGGGGCCTTCGCGCCACGATCAGGCGCGCCTCGCCGGCGATCGTGCACGCCAACTCGCTCTACACGCTCGCCGAGGCGGCGGTCGCCCGCGCCGCCGGACGGCCCACGGTCCTGCACGTTCACGAGATGCTGCCCGCGGGCCGCAAGGGATGGATGGCGAGGCGACTTGCACACGCCGTCAGCGATGAGCTGATCGCGGTGTCGCGAGCATCCGCGGCTGCCCTCGCGCTGCCCGGCTCGGAGCCAAGGATCGTGTACGAGGGGGCGCCCCTTCCCGCCGAGCCCCGGAGCCGCGACGGCGGCAGCGAGCGGATGATCGTCGGGACCGTTGGCGTCATCTCGAGCAGAAAGGGCAGCGACCTGTTCGTTGAGGCCGCCAGGCTCGTCGGCGCGCGCACGGATCAAATCGAGTTTCGGATGATCGGAGCGCCAACCGACGTCCTCGAGCAGGATTGGGCTCAGGACGTGCTCGAGCACGCCCAGCAGGTCGGGATCGTCCACCGGCTGCGTGCCGACGTCGTGGCCGAGCTCCGCCGCTGGGATGCGTTCGTCCTGCCCTCGCGGCGGGACCCGTTTCCGATCTCCCTGCTCGAGGCGATGGGAACCGGCTTGCCGGTGATCGGGACCGCCGTCGACGGGATCCGCGAGCAGATCACGCCCGAGACCGGGATCCTCGTCGACCCGGAGAGTCCGCAGGGCCTTGCGAACGCAATTCTCGAGCTGCAGCGATCACCCGACTCGAGACGGCGAATGGGCCTGGCTGCCCGTCGCCGGATGAGCGATCACTTCACCGTCGAGCGGCAGACCGAGGGCATCCACGATGCGTACCTCGCGGCTCTGCGAGCGCGCGGGCGGTACCACCTCACCCTGCCAACGACTCGACGGCCGTAACGAGCCGCTCTCGGAACAGCGTCGAGTCCCACTGCAACGCGTGGGCGCGAATCCGTTCAGGTTCGTAGGCGGACGGGTCGAAGTCCTCTACGGCACGCGTGATCGCCTCGGCTGTCTGGTCTTCGAAGAGCTCGCCCGTTACGCCGGGCAGCACCGTGTGACGCGCCCCGCCCTTCGAATGCGCGAGCACGGGGCGTCCGCACGCCATGACCTCTAGCGGCAGCAGTCCGAAGTCGTCGCGGCTTGGAAAGATCAGGGCGCGGCAGCGCTGCATCAACGGCACGAGCTCGGAGTCGTCGAGGGCCCCCGCGAACTCCACATTCGGCGTCGCCGCCCGCCGCAGGGCCTCCAGCGCAGGGCCTTCCCCGGCGACGACCAACCGGTGGGATGACCGCGCGAACGCTTTCACGGCTTCCAGGGCGCGTTTGTAGGGCTCGATCAACCGGCCGCTGAACAGGTAGTAGTCGCCGGGGTTCGCGGGATCCTGGGCGGGATGGAAGCGTTCGCAGTTGACGGGGGCGCCGACGACCTCCGCCTCGCGACCGTAGAAGCGCATGATCTGGTCGGCCACGTATGGCGACTGCGTGACGAAGCGCGTGACCAACTGCGCGGCCCGCCGATCGCCGTGGCGCATCGCTGCCGCCAGCGCATCGAATCCATACCCCCGGATCGCGCCGGGCGCCCAGGCCGCGCGGTAGTCCGCGGTCATCGTCCATGCGAAGCGAAGCGGGCTATGGCAATAACAGAGTTGAGGCGCTCGATTCGGGGTGCGAAAGCGAAGCGCGAAGGCGTAGCTGGAGCTGACGAGGACGTCCGCCACCGGAAGGCGGGCCAGCGTGGTGGCGAGCGGCAGCAATGGCGTGGCGAGCCGGTAGCGGCGGAGCAGGCGCCGGCTCGGCGGCAAGACGCTCTTCGTGCGCTGCGCGACACCCATTCGCGCAGCTACGTCCGGGCGGGCAAGAATCGCGTACACGGGAGCCTCCGGAAAGGCCTCGGCAATTGCCTGGGTTACCCGCTCGGCGCCCCCATAGGTCTCCATGAAGTCGTGGGCGATCACGACCCGGGGCCGTGCGCTGTCCGTGTCGACGGTCACCGCCGGGTTCCGCGATGCATGCGGGCGATCGCGTAGGCGCGGCGGTGAAGATCTGCCAGGCGGTCGAGGTCGAAGCGCTCGACGGCAACGCGACGACCCTCCGCCCCCATCGCGCTGCGTATCTGAGGATCGCGGAGCAGCTCGGAGACCGCCGCGGCGATCGCGTCGGCGCTTTCGGGCTCCACTACGCGGCCGGTGACCCCGTCTTCGACCAGCTCCCGCACTGCCCCGACATCGGTCGCCACCACCGGCTTGCCGCATGCCATCGCCTCGAGGATCGCCGTCGGCATCCCCTCCGAACGGGGCACCGAGGCCATGACGAAGACGTCGAACGCCTGAAGCAGGCGAGGGACGGAAGTTCCAGGATCCCGGAGCTCGAGCTGTGGTCGCTCGAGGCCGAGCCGCCTCGCCTCGGCGCGCACTCGCGCCTCGTATGCGGCATGTGCCGGACTGGGGGAGCCGAGCACCCGCACGGCGAGCTGCGGATGCTCGGGCCGCAGCAAGGCCGCCGCCCGGATCAGATGCTCGTGCCCCTTCTGGGGGTTGAGCACGCCCACGGTTCCGATCAACGAAGCGCCCTTCGGGACGCCCAGCTCCTCCCGCGCCGACACGGCCAGGGCAGCGTCCGGCGTGAACTCGTCCGTGTCCACGGGGGGATAGACCTTGATCAGGCGCTCGCCGAGCCGAGCCGCCCCGGGATGAACGAGCGCCAGTTGCTCTCCCCAGACGGTGATCGCGTCCGCGAGCCGGACCACGAGCGGCATGGTCATTCGGCGCAGTGCCATCGGGGCGCGGGTGTCGAATAGTTGCCAGACGACGGCCACATCGGCTTCCATTGCGGCGGCGATCGCGCCCTGTGGATTGGTCGCGCCGTGGACCTGGACCACGGCGGCGCGCTGATTGCGAATCAGGCCGCGCAGGCGTCGCAGCTCCGGGACCAGGGCGGCGACGAAACGGGCCTGGAGGCCCGGGTGTGGAGTCGCTCGAAGGCGGCCCAGCGGCAGCTGGAGCGTCTCCACTCCTGCGTCGCGCAGTCGGGCGGCCGCCGTATCAGCCTCGGCTGGAAGCACCGCAACCGTCTCGACCCCCCGTGCGGCCAGCGGACGGTGGAGCCGGAGGAGCTGGTTGTGGGCTCCTCCGAAGGCCGGCCCCTGGATCACCGACAAGAGCCGCAGCCGCTCGTGGGCCACTAGGCGTCATCCGTAGTGCGGGGCGCCGCAGCCGGCGCCTCGCTTTCGCGTGGCGTGGTGGTGAACTGCGCAGCTCCTATTCCGACGAGGATCCAGCCGCTGAGCGCGGTCACGCCCTCGATGTAAAGGCCCGCGTAGAAGAGCACCATCAGTGCGACCAGGGCGCTACAGGCGCCGATGCCGAGCGCGGCCTTTTCGGGCTCAAGTGTCTGAACCGTGCGCCACGCGAGTCCCCCCAGCAACATCAGCATCGCGACGATAAACAGGATCATGACCGGCAATCCCTGCTCGAACGCGATCTTCAGGTAGGAGCTGTCGATCGAGGAGAAGCCGACGAGCTGAAAGTGCTCCGCCTGCGCCCCGATACCACCCGAGGTGCCGAGCCCATGACCCAGCGGAGCTTCATAGATGTCATCTATCACCGCGTCCCATAGGAGCAGCCGGTTCTGGTAGTTGGGGTCGTCGAGGGGCGATAGGAGTCCGGCGAAACGCTGCTCGGACTCCGGCGTGCTGCCCGCCGTCAGGAGAAAGCCGACGCTCCCGGCCACGGCAATCGCCCCCACGGCCGCAAGAGCCGCGCCGAATCGCGGGCCGGGAAAGGCCCGCGCAGACTGGTAGAGGAGCATGGTCACCACAAGTCCGGCGAGCGCCGCGACCACCCCCGTGCGCACGTCGGACGCGAGCAGCGCAAACGTGCAGCCGCCGACGGCTGCGAGGGCCACCATGCGCCAGCGACCGCGCCAGGCGAGTGCCAGGGCGAGGCAGAAAGGGATCACGGTTGACGCCCAGGCTGCGAGCTGATGCGCGGTGCCAAAGGATCCGAAGAATCGAGGCTCCGCAGATGCACGGACCGGCGGTCCCGCAACACGAGCGAAGCTCAGCTCGGCTTCAGCCGACCCGGCGAACCAGCGGAACACGGCATAGCCTCCCACCAGGCACGCCACCACCGCAACACCGCGAGCGACGCGGCGAAAGGTATCCGATGACCACGGCGCGACGGCGACCAGCACCATGGCCAGCAGGTACCAGGTGGAGAGCCTGAATGAGAGCAAGCCGGTCGTCAGCGAATCCGCCGTGAAGATCTCCAGGGCAGTGAGCGCCACGTACAGGGTCGGAGCGAGGATTCCCAACCACAGCAATAGCCGGCGGTCGTGCTGCGCCGTCAGATACCTGTACAGGACGCTGACCCACAGGACCGCGAGCAGGAAGTCGATCACCCCGGGAACGGAGATTGCGGTGAAGGCGCTCAGGCTTCCGAATGCCGCGATGGTCAGGAAGACGAGCACCATGCCGGCGGCCGGGCGCGCCAGGCACAGCACGACGCCTGCCACGCCGGCGGGCACAGCCAGGACCAGCACGGGCCGGATCGTGACGGCGAGCACGACCACGATCCCCGCGAAGGCAAGCAAGGCGATGGCCGCGGCGGGGGTGGCAAACGAGCCCCCGCGCGGGGCCGGGTGGGCTAATCCCGAGGGAAGTGTTGGCAACTCGTTAGCTCTCGTTCCTACCGAAAACCAGGCTACCTATGATGGCTACCCGCCTCGGACATGAGTCTCAGCGACGCGACCAGCCGCCCGCCCGTCAGCCTCGTAGTGCCTTTCGGCGGCGAAGCGGACGAGGTGCGTCCGATGCTGACGGGGCTCGCCGAACTCGAGCTGCGCGACGATGACGAGCTGATCGTCGTCGACAACACCGTCGCCGGCGCGGTGAGGCCGGGCCCGGACTCACCTGCGGTCCGGGTGATCGCCGCGATCGCTGAGCGTTCCGCCTACTTCGCGCGCAACGCGGGCGCCGAGTGCGCCGCCAATCCCTGGATCCTGTTCATGGACGCGGATTGCCGTCCCGCGCCGACGCTGCTCGACGACTACTTCGCTGCGCCGCTCGGCGAGCGCTGCGCGGTTGTCGCAGGTGCTGTGGTTCCGGCATCGGGCCAGCGTTCGCTGATCGCGCGCTACGCGCAGTCACGCGAGCACATCAGCGAGCGCTACCACATGACAACGGGCCCGTACCCGGCGGGCATCACGGCCAACCTCCTCGTCCGGCGCTCGGCGTGGGAAAGCCTCGGCGGGTTTCACGAGGGGATCCGCTCGGGAGGCGACGTCGAGTTCTGCTGGCGCGCACAGGAGCTTGGATGGACGCTGGCGCACCGGCCCGAGGCCAGCGTCGAGCATATCCACGTCGAGCGGCTCGGGGCGATGGTCCGAAAGACGAGGCGCCATGCTGCCGGGCGGTTGTGGGTCAACCGCCGCTATCCCGGCACCTGTCCGCGCCCCCGGGTCCTCCGCCCGCTCGCGCGCTGCGCCGCCGCAGCGATCGTCTGGACCCTGACCGCCCGTTTACAGCGCGCCCTGTTCAAGCTGATCGACGCCGTATGGGTATGCGCCGACGTTTACGGCTACGTGCTCGGCGACAACCGGGCGCGTCGGGAGCAGGCCCGATTGCCTAAGAACGGGGCGCCGCGGCTGGTGGTGGTCACCGACGCTTTCCCGGCGCGCTCGGAGACGTTCATCTACAACGAGATCCGTGCCCTATGCGATGCGGGATGGAGCGTTCGGGTCGAGTCGAGCGCCCGGCCGGCGCGACCGGAGCGCGCGGTTTCCCGCGAAGTCCCGATCACCTATCTCGAGGACGATCCGCCTACCGACAAGCTCCGAGACCTCGCGTGGCTGGGCTGCCGCCACCCGATCCGGTTTCTGCGGGATCGAGCGCGCCGGCGCGCGTGGGGGCGCGAGGCCGTATGGCCGCTCGCCGGCCTGGCGCCGGCCGCTCGCCGGCTGGCGCGCGGCGCAGAGCCGCACATGCACGTTCACTTCGCGGCCCTCGCGGCGCTGCACGCGCTTCGCATCGGCAGGCTGGTGGGCGTTCCGTACAGCCTCGCGGCCCACGCTCACGACATCTTCCAGAGCCCCCGCAACCTGGAGGAGAAGCTCATCCGCGCCCGCTTCGTGGCCGCGCCCTGCGAGTACACCGCCGCCCACCTCAGGGGCCTCGTCGCCCCAAAGCACCGCGCCCGCATTCACGTCGTGGTGATGGGCATCGACGGCGAGCGATTTCGCCGCCGGCGCCCATACCCCGGCGGCCGCAAGGTGGTGGCAGTCGGCCGGCTGGTCGAGAAGAAGGGCTTCGCCTACCTGATCGAGGCGGCGGCCTTACTGCGATCGCGTGCTGCGCTCGAGCAGGTGACGATCGCCGGAGACGGGGAGCTACGCGGCGAGCTGGAGCAGCTGATCGCCCAGCACGAACTGACCACGACGGTTGAAATCGTGGACGCCTGGGGAGCCGACGCCGTCCGCCAGCTCCTCGAGGGGGCAGACCTCTTGGCGATGCCGGCGGTGATCGCGTCCGACGGCGACCGCGATGCGATGCCGGTCGTCGTCAAAGAGGCGCTGGCGATGGAGGTCCCGGTCGTGGCGAGCGACGAGGTCGGGTTGCCGGAGGTCGTCCGCCCGGAATGGGGCCGCCTAGTGCCACCGCGCGACGCGGCGGCGCTGGCCGGCGCGATCGCCGAGCTGCTCGCCCTGCCGCCGCGGCAGCGAGCTGCGATGGGGGCCGCGGGACGCGAGTTCGTGCTCGAATCCTGCGAGGTCGGTCGCGAGACCGAGAAGCTCGCACGGTTGATCGCGGGCGCGGGCGGCCCAGCGTCACGGCGGCGCTACAGCATCAGCTTGCGGTAGCGCACGGCAGCGCGCGCTACGGCGAACAGCTCCACCAGGTCGTAGAGAACGAAGTAGGGCGCTAGAAGCGGGCCGCCCCCCTCGATTTTGCCGCGGGCGTAAAGCGACCACAGGTAGCGATGCATGAGCCATCCGCTCAGCATCCGCCAGCGACCGCGAAGCGTCAGGGCAAGGAGGGCGCTGGCGAGCCACAGGTGGGTCCGCTTCCAAAAGAAGCCGTAGACGAAGTGTGCGCGGCGCAGCTCGGGATGACGGACGTAGCACTGCATCGGCGTCGTCCAGCGCGCGGCGACGCGCAACTTTCCGATCGGCCCCAGGTCGTTGACGGCGTGGTGGACGAGAGCCCCGTCAACGAACACCGTCTTTGCCCCGGTGCCGATCGCCCTCCACGCGAGATCCGAGTCCTCGCCGCCCGGAGAGCGGTCGAAGGCTTCGGTGTCGAATCCACCGACCCGCTCGAGCAGCGACCGCGGGTAGAAGATGTTGCAGGTCTGATAGGCGGGGTCGGGCCCCGTGACCTGCACGGTGCGCGAGAAAGGGCCGATGGGATCCGGACCGGCCGGATCGGCCTCGGTGCGTCCCTGGAGAATCGCCCCGGGGTGCTTCGCCGCCGCCTCCAGCCCTGCCGCAATCCACTCCGGCGTGGGGACGCAGTCGTCGTCGGTGAACGCGATCAGCCCGGCCCGACTGGCCCGCCAGCCCTCGTCGCGGGCCTCGGCGGGCCCTCCCCTGCGCGTCCTACGGATGACGCTGAGCGAGAGATTCCCCGCCTCGCGCTCTCGCTGTAACACGTCAGGTGTCCGGTCACCCGACAGGTCATCGACGACGACCACCTCGAATCGCTCCGCCGCGGGATGCGTCTGTGCGCGCAACCCGGCCAGCAGGCGCTCGAGCTGGTCGGCGCGGTTGTAGGTCGCGACGACCACCGAGACGTCGGGTGGCGGGGTCATGGGGTCGGTTGCTTGCGCAGCAGCACGAGGCAATGGAGCGTTCCGGCTCCGACGACCCGTTCGACGGTCATCTCTGCCTGCGCCGCTGTATCGCGGAGGTCCGCCAGATCGACGGACGATCCGCGCCAAGCGGGATGATCCTGGCCGCTGGGCGCGCGGCCGATCAGCGCTCGTAACCGCATCCCAACCCGCGCCGGGAGCGATCGCCTGCGGTGGATCGACGGATTGTTGGAGACCTGGATCGCCGCCCAGCCGCCCGGGCGGAGGACCCTCCCCATCTCGGTCACGTATCCGAGCGTGATCCGAGGGTCGGGAACGTGCTGGAAGACAACATGGGAGTGGCAGACGTCGGCGCTCGCGGACTCGATCGCGGACAGTGATCGTCCGTCGCCGAAAATCCATTCGACGTTGTCCAGATGGGAGTTGTGTTCGCGCGCGAGATCCAGCATCCGCTGGGAGACGTCGAGGGCACGGACGTGGTTCCCGCGCTCTGCGAGGGCACGCGTGATCCTGCCCACGCCGCACCCGATCTCTACGATCGCGTCGGTGGAGGCGATCTCCACTTCCAATAGCTCGAGCGTGAGCTCCACCACCTCGCGCCCCCCGGCCCAGAAGCGCTCCATGTCCGGCCGGCGGTACGCGAGCTTGTTGTCGACGAAGAAGAACGCGTCCTCGGCGGCGCGGGCGTCCCAGAACTCCCCCATGGCTGCGTCGTACATCCGGTTGACCCTAGCCATTCGCCAGTTACTAGGATCGAGCGTAATGGCGCTCGCCGGAAAGGTTCTCCGCGCCCGGGCTGCAGGGGGGAGCCCCCCGCCGCGCTGAGCGACGATGGTGCGGCGCTACGGCCTCTGGACGACCGCGGGACACGAGTTCGCCGAGGCGGTCAACCGGACCGCGAGCCGGGTCGAGGTGCAACGCGTGTGCGAAGTCGGCGCCGGAGCGAACCCGCTGCTGACGCCCGAGTACGCGGATGAGCACGGCCTGGAGTACGTGCTGGTGGACGCCTCGGCACAGGAGCTCGCCAAGGCTCCCGCCGGCTACCGAACGCTCGCGGCCGACGTCACCTCATCCGGCCTCGCCGGCGCCGGGCTCTACCAGCTCGTGTTCAGCAGGTACCTGGCCGAGCACGTGCGCTCGGCGCCGGCGTTTCACCGCAACGTGCTCTCGATGCTCGCTCCCGGAGGCTGGGCGCTGCACTTCTTCTCGACGCTCTACGCGGTGCCGTTTCTTCTAAATCGTGTGCTGCCGGAGCGACTCGGCGAAGCGGCGCTGACCCGGCTGCATCCCGACCGCCGCGGTGACGGCTCGCAGGGGAAGTTCCCCGCCTACTACAGGTGGTGCCGCGGGCCGCTGCGAGCCCAGGAGCGCCGTCTGAGCGGGGTCGGATTCGAGGTGCTGGAGTACGCCGGGTTCTTCGGGCACGAGTACTACCGCACGATCCCGGGCCACGGGGCATTTGGAGGGGCCCTCGCCCGGCGACTCGTTAGCCATCCCGTCCCCGTGATGACGAGCTACGCCTACGTGGTGATGCGGCGCCCTCACGAGAGCGCCTGAGGTCGGCTCACCCGCTCCTAAGCTCCGCTGCCAGTCCTCGGATCGAGTCCGCCAGCGCGTGCTCGGGAACGAAGCCCAGCTCCGTCTCGGCTCTCGCGAGCGAGACGTCCCAGTCGAGGCCCTCCTCGGGATCGTCGCCGCCAAACCGGATCGCCGAGGGCGAGTCGAGCAGCGTGACGCATAGCTCAGCGAGCTCACGGTTCGAGATCGCCGCCTGGCCACCGACGTTGACGATCCCCGTGACAGCGCTCTTTAGGGCGCAGTCGATCGCCCCGGCGGCGTCGCGCACGTCGAGATAGTTCTGTCGACGCGTCCCGCTACCGGCCACCGTGAGCGGCTCGCCGGAAAGGGCCCGGCGTATGAAGACCTTGAGCAGCCGCTCGTCGGGCATTCGCGGCCCGACAGGGGCCGTGAGTCGCAAGCTGACGCCCCCGAGTGAACGCGCCTGGCTGATCGTGACCAGGTGCTCGCCGTACAGCTTGCTTGCGTGGTAGGCGCTGAGCGGGGCGGCGGGATGCGCTTCGGTGATCGGGATGACACGAGGCCGTCCGATCACCGTCACCCCGGAGATGAAGACGAAGCGCTCGACCTTCCAGAGCTCGGCGAGGCTCAGCATCTGCTGGCTTCCGAGGCAGTTCGTCAGCGCGATCTCAGGCGAGTGGTCGTGCCGCTCTCGCGAGGCGGCGGCGTGCACGATCGCGTCGCACGGCTCCGTAGCGGCGGCGACCGCATCAGCGACGACGGGCGAGCCCAGATCCGCCGCCAGCTCCTGCGTGAACTCAGCCCCACCCGTGGGCCGGCGGGCGAGGCCGACCACCTCCCAGCCGGCGTCGGCCAGGTGGGCCGCGCTGGCTCGACCGACGAGCCCGCTCGCGCCGGTGAGGAGCACCCTCACGCGGGGCGTCCGTAATCCTCGACTGCCAGGGGATGGGACAGCGGATCGGCGAGACGACCGGATCGCTCGAGCTCGTCGCGCGCCGCGGGGTCGATGTAAATCTCGTTCCAATACCGCAGCGCCACGCCCTCGGTGACCAGCGGCAGGTCGTGGGGTTGCTCGCCGAGTACGAAGTGGCGGAGCGCGGCCTCGACGTCGTTGAACCCGAGCCGCGCCCTGATCGGGGCCGTGCCCGAGAAGCGGACGTTGATCTCGAAGCACACGGGTCGGCCGTGGGAGAGCCGGAGCTGGACGTTCGCCGGGCCGAGCGGTTCCAGGGCGCTGACGATCCGGGCCGCCTCGTCGCGAACCGACGCCTCGTCGACGACCGTCGCGCGAAGGGTCGTGCCGTCGAGCAGCTCGCGTTTCATGGCGAGGGTCCCGCGCAGGCGGCCCTCGCGGTCAGCGAAACAGGCCACCGTGTACTCGCCGTCGGCGTCTCCCAGCTGCTCTTGCAGGACATATCCCGGCCGCTGACGGACGTATTCGAGGTCGACGGGTCCCTCGACCGCGAATATCCCCTGACCGCCCTTGCCGTGGCGTGGCTTCGCGACCAGGGGATAGCCGCATTCGGCCACCACCGCCTCGACGCCGGCCCGGTCAGACAGGTCGGCGGTCCGGGGGGCATTGAAGCCGCGTTCGGCCAGCCACCTGGCGGTGAGCAGCTTGTCCTGTCCGACCTCGAGGCGATCCGGTGAGCTGACGAGCGACACTGCCCCGGTTCGATCTCGAATCAGCTCTGCTTTCTGGCTCAGAGCGGCGAGCACCGGCTCGACCCCGGACAGGATCGCGCCGACGCCGTCGCGCTCGCAGACCTCGATCAGCCACTCGAGGAAGGTCGGATCGCTCGCCGGGGGCGAGACGTAGGCACGATCCACCGTGTACAGCCCGGTCGACAGATGGCTGACGCAGGCGCCGATCACGCGAGGCCTCAGGTCGCTGAGGGCGAGTGCCTTGAGGATGCCCTGGCTGACGTTTCCGCCCACTCCGAGGACCAGGACTGTGAGGGGATCGTTCATCGGCGCTGGTACGCTGGCAAGGCGTGGCCGAGCTTAGCGTTGTCGTCCCTGTCTACGGGTGCGCAGACTGCCTAACGGCACTGCACCAGCGCCTCCGAGCGAGCATCGGCGAGATCACCTCCGACTACGAGCTGATCTTCGTCGACGATCGCAGTCGCGACGGCTCGTGGGAGGCGCTCTGCGAGCTGGCCCGCTCCGACCCGGGAATACGCCTGATAAGGCTGAGCCGCAACTTCGGCCAGCACGCGGCGATCACCGCGGGCTTGGCTGAGGCCACGGGGAACTGGGTCGTGGTCACGGACTGCGATCTCGAGGATCCTCCCGAGGAGATCGCGAGGCTCCATGCGAAGGCGCAGGAGGGTTACGACTTCGTCCTCTCGAGGCGAAAGCGCCGCCGTCAGAGCCTGTTTCGCCGCGCCGCGGCGCGCACTTACCGCTGGCTGGCCAATCTGCTCTCCGGGACCGAAGTCGACCCCCGCTATACCAACCTCAGCATCGTCTCGCGCGAGGTGGTGGAGGCGTTTTTGACCCTGCCCGAACAGGACCGTCAGTACATCCTGATCCTCCTATGGCTCGGATACGACCACGCGACGATCGATGTCGAGCAGGACGAGCGCTACGCGGGAAAGAGCTCTTATACGTTCGGTGAGCTGGTGCGCGTTGCGGCTGACGGAATCTTCTTTCAGACCTCCAAGCTGCTGCGCTGGATCGTCTACACGGGGTTCGTGATCGCCGTGATCGGTGGGATGCTGGCGCTGCTGATCGTCTACAACTACCTCGAGCGCGATCCTCCGGCGGGCTGGACCAGCCTGGCGGTGCTGCTGCTGATCCTGACCGGGTTCATGATCGCCGCGATCGGGGTGATGGGGCTGTACGTCGGAAGGATCTTCGGCCAGGTCAAGGGGAGACCTCTGTACGTGGTCGATACCAAGGTCGTCGACGGAGTCGAGAGCAGGATCTCACCCGCCCAGGCCGGAGGCGGACGCGAACCCGAGCGCTCGCTCGCGGCCGCCGAGCGGTCCCGGGTTCCCGGCTGAGCCCGCAGCCGAGCCGCCGCGCCGCTGCCCGCCGCCTCCGCTTCTCGATGAGCGATCCAGCTACCCCATATGACTACGACGCGCTGTGGAGCGACACCTACGGGGACATGCAGGACGTGGGCCCGACGCACCGCCACCTGCGGCGCCTGCTCGGGGAGGTCTTGGCCGAGATTCCTTACCGCAGCGCCCTCGAGGTGGGATGCGGAGCCGGGCACAACTTCTCCCTCCTGTGCGAGGGCAAGCGACTCGATCGCCTCACCGGCCTCGACCTCTCCAGCGAAGCCCTGGCCAGAGCGCGCCGGGAATGGCCGGAGGCGGAGCTTCACCAGCTCGACGTTCAGCGAGGGTCATTGGACGGGAGCTGGGATCTCGTCC
>Ga0136620_10000378_pt1 | contig 20636 bp, 21 predicted proteins | sample AntDrymUQ4162106_2_FD_104806 | JGI IMG/M metagenome (GOLD analysis project Ga0136620, IMG submission 104806) | Polar desert sand microbial communities from Dry Valleys, Antarctica - metaG UQ416 (21.06) | ecosystem: Environmental > Terrestrial > Soil > Desert | place: Antarctica: Dry Valley... | reverse complement strand
GAGCCCCGCATCTGGGCTGGTGCTTCGCCGGTGTGCCACACAGCTGGCTCGGACTCGCCTCCGCACGCGATCGGCATACCTGAGCCGAGCTGGCCGCTCCCGTGCGGGAGGGGGGAGTCGAACCCCCACGCCCGAAGGCACCAGGACCTAAACCTGGCGTGGCTGCCGTTACACCACTCCCGCGTACGGCGGAATTCTAGATCGCCAGTTCGCGGCGCAGCTTGTCCACGTGCCCGGTGGCCTTAACGTTGTACTGCGCCAGCTCGACCCGGCCGTTCACGTCGAGCACGAACGTCGAGCGGATCACGCCGGTGACCTCCTTGCCGTAGAGCTTCTTCGTCCCGTACGTCCCGTACGCCGTCATGACGGCTCTGTCCACATCCGACAACAGCGTGATGGTCAGGTTCTCCGAGTCGCGGAAGCGAGCCAGCTTGGCCGGGGAGTCGGGTGAGATCCCGATGACGTCCACCCCGTCACCGTGCAGCTCCTCGCGGGCGGTGGTGAAGTCGCAGGCTTGTTTGGTGCAGCCCGGGGTGGACGCCGCCGGGTAGAAGTAGACGATCACCCGCCGGCCCCGGTACGCGGACAGGGACACCGGGGTGCCGTCCGCGTCGGGCAGGGTGAACTCGGGCGCCTGGTCACCGGGCTCGAGTCGAGTGGTTTCGGTCATGGCCGGCAACCTACCTGGGCGTCTTGATCACGTCGTTGGGACGTCCGGGGGGCGACGTGGCAGTCTATGGGCGTGAATCGCGACCCCGAGACCATTCAGCGCGAGATCGAGCACGCCCGCGAGGAACTCGGCTCGACACTCGATCAGCTGGTCGAGCGCACGAGCCCCAAACGGCTGGCTGAGGTCGGCAAGGCCTCGGTCCGCGAGTTCGTCACCTCGACGAAGGGCAAGATGATCATCGGTGGCACGGCCGCCGCGGTGACCGCCGTGGTCGTCATCAACCGGCTACGCAACCGCCGAGCCGGGTGACCGGCCGCGCTCGACGGGTCGAGCCGCGACCCGGCCAGGAGTCGGTCTGGGAGTATCCGCGTCCGCCCTCCGTGCAGCGCTCCGACCGGCACATCGAGATCCGCCTCGGCCAGGAGACGATCCTGGACACCCGGCGCAGCTGGCGGGTCTGCGAGACGAGCCATCCACCGGTCTACTACGCCGCCCCGGAGGACTTCGCGCCCGGGTCGCTCGATTTCGGCGCAGGCGCCAGCTTCTGTGAGTTCAAGGGAGCCGCTACCTACTGGCACCTTTCGGGCGGCGGCGTACGCCGGGACAACGCCGGCTGGTCCTATCAGGATCCGACCGCCGCGTTCTACGCACTGCGCGGGGCGGTGGCGGTGTACCCGGGCCGGATGGACGTGGTCCTGCTCGACGGCGAGGCGGTCAAGCCGCAGGTCGGTGGCTTCTACGGCGGCTGGATCACCGCAGACATAGTGGGCCCGTTCAAGGGGGAGCCGGAGACGCTTGGCTGGTAACTACCCTGGGGGGGTATAGTGGTTGCCGTCAACGATGACGGGAGCAACGCGCGATGGCCGACCAGCCCGGGTACACCCCCACCAAGGATCAACTGCTGACTCGGCTGCGCCGGGTCGAGGGACAGGTCCGCGGTCTGCAGCGGATGGTCGAGGCGGATCAGTACTGCATCGATGTCCTGACCCAGGTCTCCGCGGCCACCAAGGCTCTGCAGTCGGTGGCCCTTGGCCTGCTCGACCAGCACCTGGACCACTGCGTACGCGAAGCTGTGGCCCAAGGCGGCGACGAGGCCGACACCAAGCTGCACGAGGCCTCCGCCGCGATCGCTCGGCTGGTCCGGTCATGAGGGACGACAAGGCCATCCAGCGCGAGTACACGGTGTCCGGTATGACCTGCGGACACTGCGTTGCCTCCGTGTCCGAGGAGGTCGGTGACGTGGCCGGCGTCATCGACGTCGACGTCGACCTGACGTCCGGCCGCATGGTCGTGCGCAGCCACGGCGTGTCCGACTATTCGGTACTGGCAGCGGTAACCGAGGCCGGCTACACCGCAGCCCGGACATGACGACAACGGTCGACGCCGAGCTGCCTCGGTCAACTACGCGACCGAAAAGGGCGTCGGTGAGCTACGACCCAGAGCGGGTGTCCACCGCCGCGTTGCTCGACACGGTGACCGCCGCCGGCTACTCCGCCGTACTCCCCGTCCGCGAGGTCGACGCCGAACCGTCCACTGTGGACGACCGATCGGGCGTTGCGCCAGCGACTTGCTGGTCAGCCTTGTCCTGACTCTGCCGGCGGCGGCGCTGATGGTCGGCACCGGTCGCGGTGCGCAACTCGGCATCCTGCTCAAGGGACCCGAGGTGCTGGAGTCCAGCCGCGCGGTTGACACGATCGTGCTGGACAAGACCGGCACCATCACGCAGGGCCGAATGTCCCTGGTCCGTGTTGACGGAGACCCCGAGACACTGCGACTGGCGGGCGCGCTGGAGGCCGGCTCCGAGCATCCGATCGCCCAGGCCATCGCGGCCGCCGCCGACGCACCGCTGCCCGGCATCACCGGATTCGCCAACCGTGAAGGGTGGGACGATCGAGTGCGCGGCGTACTCACCGTCTCGGACACCGTCAAGCCGACCAGCGCCGAGGTCGGCATCGACGACGTGATCGCCGACGTGCTGCCGCAGGGCAAGATGGAGGCGGTACGCCGACTGCAAGCCGGCGGTGCGGTCGTCGCTATGGTCTGCGACGGCGTCAGCGACGCCGCCGCACTCGCCCAGGCCGACCTCGGGCTGGCGATGGGGACCGGCACGGACGTGGCGATCGAGGCAAGTGACCTGACCGTCGTCCGCGGGGATCTGAACGTCGCTGTCGACGCCATCCGGCGCATACAACATCGTGCTGATCCCGGTGGCCGCGGCGGGCCTGCTCAACCCGTTGCTGGCGGGTGCGGCGATGGCGATGTCCTCTCTTTTCGTCGTGACGAATAGCCTGCGGTTACGCAACTTCGCCTAGAAGTGAGCTGGCATGAAGGTTGGCTACAAGGCGTCGGCCGAGCAGTTCGGTCCGCGCCCGCTGCTGGAGTACGCCGTACAGGCCGAGGACATCGGGCTGGACAGCGTTCTCATCAGCGACCACTACCAGCCATGGCGACACGACGGTGGGCACGCGCCGTTTTCCATCGCGTGGATGAGCGCCGTAGGCGAGCGGACGTCCCGGGTCATGCTGGGGACCAGCGTGCTGACCCCCACGTTCCGCTACCAACCGGCCGTGATCGCCCAGGCGTTCGCGACCATGGGTTGTCTGTTCCCCGGCCGCGTCATGTTGGGCATCGGCACCGGCGAGGCCATGAACGAGGTGGCCGTGACGGGGATGGCCTGGCCGGCCTTCAAGGAGCGGCTGGCGCGGTTGGGTGAGGCGGTGGACCTGATCCGAGCGCTCTGGACCTCGCAGCGGGTCAGCTTCGACGGCGATTACTACACCACCGTCGATGCAACCGTCTATGACCGGCCGGATCAGCCGATCCCGATCTATATCGCGGCCGGTGGACCAGTCGTTGCCCGGTACGCCGGCCGCGCCGGAGACGGGTTCATCTGCACGAGCGGCAAGGGCATGGACCTCTACACGGACAGGCTCCTGCCGGCCGTGGCCGAGGGGTTGGCCGCCACGAACCGCGCGGAGGACTCGATCGACCGGATGATCGAGATCAAGCTGTCCTTCGATCTCGATCCCGACCGGGCGATGCAGAACACCCGGTTCTGGGCGCCCCTCGCGCTGACCGCGGAGCAGAAGTCGGGCCTGCAGGATCCGATCGAGATGCAGCAGGCCGGCGACGCCCTGCCGATCGAGCAGGTCGCGAGCCGATGGATCGTCGCCTCCGATCCGCAGCAGGCGGTCGAGGCGATCCGGCCGTACGTCGACGCGGGCTTCAGCCATCTCGTCTTCCACGGTCCGGGTGACGACCAGAGCCGCTTCCTGTCCCAGTTCGGCGAGCACGTCCTGCCCCTGCTGCGCGACCTCGACTGACGACTTTTCCGGCGGTTGGGTGAGCGCGGGCGGGTACCGCGTCGTATACAACGGCATGGACGCCACTCATCGACGCGTGGGGAATCGGTACCGGCTGCAGGAGACCATCGGACACGGCGGGATGGGCTCGGTGTGGGCCGCCCGGGACGAGGTTCTCGGCCGCGACGTCGCAGTCAAGCAGATCGTGTTCCCGGCTGCGCTTACCCCCGAGCGCCGCGACGACCTCCGCGAGCGCAGCCTGCGGGAGGCCCGGGCGGCGGCCCGCATCAGCTGCCCGCATGCGGTCAAGGTGTTCGATGTCGTCGACGAGGACGGGCAGCCGTGGATCGTGATGGAGCGGATGCTCGGTCGCCCGCTGTCCCAGGTGATAAGCCAGCAGGGCAGGTTGCCGGCCGCACAGGTCATCCAGATCGCGCTGCAGGTGCTCGAGGCGCTGACGGCAGCGCACGCCAGTGGCGTCCTGCACCGCGACGTGAAGCCGTCCAACGTGTTGCTCCGGCTGGACGGTACGGCGGTCCTCACCGACTTCGGGATCGCCGCGATGGACGGCGACTCGGAGATAACGGCGACTGGTCAGGTCGTCGGATCTCCCGACTACCTCGCCCCCGAGCGGGTCGCGGGCCACGGGGCCACTCCGGCAACGGACCTCTGGTCGCTCGGTTGTCTGATCTTCACCGCGGTCGAGGGTTGGTCGCCGTTCGCCAGATCAAACACGGTGTCGACTTTGGATGCGGTCGTCAACGAAGACCCAGCGCTTCCGTCCGGCCCACTCGCACCTGTGCTGCGCGGTCTGCTGGCCAAGAGAACCGCCCTCCGACTGTCCGCCGAGACGACGCGGCTGATGCTGTGCGCCGCGGCCGCCGCCCCCGAGTTGATGCGTGCTCCCGCCGGCCCGAGGGCACCGGCCCGACCGGCCGCTCAGGCTGTCACCCGACCGCCTCCGCCCGCGGCATCCTGGCCTGCCAAGCCCCGGCCGGACCGGCGCCATCGCCGCCGGTGGCGGCCGCTCGCGATTGCCGCATTCGTCGCGGTAGCGACGCTCACCGCCGGGGCCGTCGCTGTCGCCGGCAGCAACGATCAGGGCCACTCAGATGTCAGTGCTGTCAACGTCGGCGACGCGGATGAACCCTTGTCGTCCGGTTTCGGCGGGGCGCTCGAACATCGGGCCGAACCGGCAACCCCGCGGACGGATCCCGCCGCGGATGACCCGGCCGGCCCGAGCGACCAGCTGCCGGCGGGTTTCCGGCTGCACGTGGACGAGACCGGCTTCGCTGTGGCGGTTCCCGCGGACTGGTCGGTGTCCAAGGACGGCTCCATAACGGACTTCGTGGAGCCGGGTGGCGACCGGTTCCTGCGGATCGACCAGACGCAGACGCCCAAGCCGGACCCGGTAGCCGACTGGGAGAACCAGGAGGTCGGCGTCTCGCAGCGTCTCGGCGGCTACTCGCGGATCATGATCGAGCCGGTGGTCTACCGCGACTACGACGCGGCCGATTGGGAGTTCACCTGGCAGGCCGACAGCGGCTCGCTGCACGTGCTCAACCGCAACACCATCACCGGTCCGGACCGGGCCTATGCGTTGTACTGGTCCACTCCGGAGCAGCAATGGGAGGGCAGTCTGCAGCTGTTCGAAACCTTCGCCGAGACGTTCTCGCCCGCCCCGTAGCCGACCCCCGCGTGCGTTCCGGGCCGGAAGAGGGTAAGACGTTGCGCATGACTGCCGATCGGGGTGTTCGGCGGATCGGGAACCGGTACCGGCTCCACGAACCGCTGGGTAGAGGTGGCATGGGCGTCGTCTGGGCGGCCACCGACGAGTTGCTCGGCCGGGATGTCGCGGTCAAGGAGGTCATCCCGCCGCCCGGCCTGACCGCCGAGCAGGCGGAGTTGACGCGCACGCGGAGCATGCGTGAAGCCCGAGCCGCCGCGCGGATCACGTCGCGCTCGGCGGTGAACGTGTACGACGTCGTCGAGGAAGACGGCCGACCGTGGATCGTGATGGAACTCCTCGATGCCCGGCCGCTGTCCGACATCATCAACACACAGGGGCCACTCCCGCCCGCGCAGGTAGCCAGCATCGCCGGTCAGATCCTGGATGCGTTGATCGCCGCGCATTCGAAGGGGGTGCTGCACCGCGACGTCAAGCCGTCCAACGTGATGATCGCCGACGACGGGCGGGCCGTCCTGACAGACTTCGGTATCGCGGCGCTGGACGGTGATCCGTCCCTGACCACGACCGGGATGCTCATCGGCTCACCGGCGTACATCGCCCCCGAGCGAGCCCACGGCGAGCCCGCCAGCCCGGCCAGCGATCTGTGGTCGCTCGGCTGCACCATGTTCGCTGCCCTCGAGGGCCGGCCGCCATTCGATCGGGGCACGTCGATGGCCACGCTGACCGCGGTCATCAGCGAGGATCCGTTGCCCGCACCGTCGGCGGGTCCGCTGGCCTCCGTGCTCGAGGGGCTGCTGCGCAAGGATCCCCGGCTGCGGATATCCGCCGGGGACACCGAACGAATGCTGCGGGCGGTGACCGCCGTACCCGCCGAGCCGGCCACGACGCCGATGCGTGAGGAGACCCAACGGCATCAACCGCCGCTGTCCGGCGGCCGGGCGGCGGTGCTTCCGGTGATGCCAGCCGGTTACCAGGATGGGCCGCCACAGGCTGCGCTCGCCCCGCCGCAGACTGCGCCCGCCCCGTCGGTGACTCCACCGGCCCGGGCGACCGCCCCGCCGCGTTCTCCGCGGCCGGCCGCACCGGTCCCGGCGCGGCCGCGCTCCCGCCGCGGTTCCAAGGCTCTTGCCGCCGCGCTCGCTGCCGCGGTGCTGGGACTGGTGGCCATCATCGTTGCCGGCCTGCTCAGGAATGCCGGCGATGGACAGGACGACCAGACCGCCGCGCCAGGGGACCAGACATCGGCAGCGACCAGCGCCGCTGATCCCGCCTCTGATCCCGCCACCGACCCTGCCGAGTCGGACCCGGCAACCGAATCCAGCAGCGCCTCCGCCGAGCCGACCGAAAGCGAGGAGGCCGGCCTGCCAGAAGGCTTCGAGCTCTACACGGACGAAACCGGCTTCTCCGTCGCCATCCCCACGAACTGGGAAGTGACCAAGGAAGGACCGCGGACCGACTTCACCGAACCGGACACCGGGCGGTTCCTCCGCGTCGACCAGACGCAGGATCCGCAGCCGGACCCGGTTGCGGACTGGGAGAACCAGGAGGCATCGGTGTCGCAGCGGCTCCCCGGCTACGAGCTGATCGGGATCGAGTCGGTCGCGTATCGCGACTACGACGCGGCGGACTGGGAGTTCACCTGGGACCCGGAGGAGGGTCAACCGCTGCATGTCCTGAACCGCAACCTGATCACCGGCCCGGACCAGGCGTACGCGCTGTACTGGAACACACCGGACGAGCGGTGGGAGGAGAGCCTGCCGGTTTTCGAGACGTTCGCGGAGACCTTCCAGCCGGCGCCGTAATGGCGGTCCTGCGAGGTCGGCCCGGGTTGTTAGCCTCGGACCGGTGAGCTCGATGAGATCGCCTCTGGCCGGGAGCACACCACAGGAGCGGACTGGACGGAGGCGATCGGGGTTGCAGCATCCTCTGCTGTCGCTGCCCTTGGGCGAGTTGACCAAGCGGGCTCGAGCAGCCCGGGATGCCGCACACGGCACCCGCATCACCTACTCGCCGAAGGTCTTCATCCCGCTGACCCGACTGTGCCGGGACCGCTGCGCCTACTGCACGTTCGCCACCGCCCCGGCTCACGTTCCCGCGCCGTACCTCACGCCGGACGAGGTGTTGGCGATCGCCCATCGCGGGGCCGAGGCGGGGTGTCACGAGGCCCTGTTCACCCTCGGCGAGCAGCCGGAGGACCGGTACGCCGCAGCGCGCAGCTGGCTGGACGAGCACGGCTACGACTCGACGGTGCACTACCTGAGCGAGATGTGCCGCCTGGTGGTGACCGAGACCGGGCTGCTGCCGCATGCCAACGCCGGGGCGATCGGCCGCGACGAGCTGGCGCTGCTCCGAACGGTCGCGCCGAGCCAGGGAATGATGGTCGAGTCGCTCAACCCCTCGCTGGCCGCACACCGCGGCGCTCCGGACAAGGTGCCGGCCCGGCGGCTGGCCACGCTCGAGACTGCCGGCGAGCTGGCGATCCCGTTCACCACCGGGATCCTCGTGGGAATCGGCGAAACTCCAGCCGATCGGCTCGAGGCGCTGCGGGCGATCGCTGCGTCTCACCACCGGCACGGGCACGTGCAGGAAGTCATCGTGCAGAACTTCCTTCCCAAGCCGGGCACGGGAATGCGGCATGTCCCGGCCTGCCCCGAATCGGACTTCGTGCAGGCGATCGCGCTGGCCCGGCTCGTGCTCCCATCCGACGTGCACCTCCAGGCGCCGCCGAACCTGTCCGACGACCTCGGGCCGTTGCTGGACGCCGGCATCGACGACTGGGGCGGCGTCTCGCCGGTGACGGCTGATCACGTCAACCCCGAGCGGCCGTGGCCGGCGCTGGACGTGCTGCGGGCGGCCACCGAAGCTCGCGGTTGCGCGCTTGCGCCCCGGCTGACCGTCTATCCGTCGTTCGCCCTCGACCCGACGCGGTGGCTGGACGAGGGGCTGCGGTTCGCCGTACAGGATCGAAGTGATGCCGAGGGGCTGGGGCGGGACGATCCGGGCGCAACGTGGCCGGAGCGGCACGCGGCCGCCACGAACGTCGGAACCGGGGCGGAGGTCGTCCAGATCGGCCGTCGCTCGACGGCGTGGTACTCCGGTTCCGGGACCGTCGACCCGATCCACCTCGTGCCGGGAAGTCCTCGTGCGGGCGGTGCGGTGGCGGAGGTGCTCGACGGCGTACGGGTGGGGCAGGTCCCCGGCGAGGCGGAACTCGTGACGCTGCTCTCCGCTCGCGGCCCCGAGGTGGCAGCCGTGGCCGGTGTCGCCGACAAGCTGCGGGCGGCCACCGTCGGGGACGTGGTGACGTTCGTCCGCAACCGCAACATCAACTACACCAACGTATGCACCTATCGGTGCAGGTTCTGCGGCTTCTCGAAGGGGCCGCTGTCGCTGAACCTGCGGGGAGCGCCGTACCTGCTTACGCTGGACGACATCGCCGGGCGGGTGCGGGAGGCCTGGGATCTCGGTGCGACTGAGGTGTGCCTGCAAGGGGGTATCCACCCCAGCTTCGACGGCGACTTCTACGTCGACGTGGCACGGGCGGTCAAGGAAGCGGCGCCGGACATCCACGTGCACGGGTTCACCGCGCTGGAGGTCACCGAGGGCGCGCGGCGGCTCGGGGAGCCACTAGCGGTGTATCTGCGGCGGCTGATGGCGGCCGGGCTGCGGTCGCTGCCAGGGACGGCGGCGGAGATCCTCGACGACGAGATCCGAGCGGTGCTCTGCCCGGACAAGATCAACACCGAGGAATGGCTCGAATGTCACCGGGTGGCGCACTCGGTCGGGTTGCGCTCGAACATCACGATCATGTTCGGGGCGGTCGAGCAGCCGGTGCACTGGGCCAGGCACCTCATCCGCACGCGGGACCTGCAGCGGGAGACCGGCGGCTTCACCGAGTTCGTCGGCCTGCCGTTCGTGCACATGGCCGCCCCGATCTACCTCAAGCGCGCGGCCCGGCGCGGTCCGACCTGGCGGGAGGTCGTGCTGATGCACGCGATCGCACGGATCGCCTACCACGGCCTGATCGACAACATCCAGGCGTCCTGGGTCAAGCTCGGCGCGGCCGGCGCCCGTCAATTGCTGCTGGCCGGGGTCAACGATCTTGGCGGCACCCTGATGGACGAGAACATCAGCCGAGCCGCCGGCGCCGCGCACGGCCAGGCCTTGGAGCACGACGACTTCGCTGCGATCGCCGAACCGCTGGGCCGGCGGCTGGTCGAGCGGACCACGCTGTACGACGTACTGGAGGGCTCGCGCCGATAGCCCTCGGTCGGACCCGTGCTCAGGCTCCGGGTGTCCACCGGGAGCGTCCCCACAGCTCCTCGGAGGCGAGCCGGGCCCCCTCGGCGACCGACCGGAGCTTGGCCCAGGCGATGCGGGGGAGGACGCGGGTGTAGTCGACGGCCGTGGCGAAGCCACAGTCGGTTCCGGCGATCACGTTCTCCCGGCCGACGACCGAGGCGTACTGAGCGATGCGCTGGGCGACGAGCTCGGGGTGCTCGATGTAATTGCTCGTCGTGTCGACCACACCCGGGATCACCAGCTTGCCGTCGGGCAGGTCCACCTCGTCGAAGACCTTCCACTCGTGCGCGTGGCGCGGGTTGGCTCCTTCGACGAGCAGCCCGCAAGGTCGCGCACCGAGAACGGCGGGCAGGATGTGACGCAGTTCCGTGTCGCGGTGGTGGGGGCCCTCCCCGTTGCCCCAGCAGATGTGGATTCGAATCCGATCGGGCGGGAGGTCGGCGAGGGCGTGGTTGAGGACCTCGACGTTTCGTTCGGTGTCCCGGATCACTTCTGACAGCGGCAGGTCCGGGGACCGGTCGTAGCGTCGGCTCAGGTCGGGGCAGTCGATCTGGAGGATGAAGCCGGCATCGACGACGGCCCGGTACTCGTGTCGCATGGCATCGGCGACGGCGTAGAGGTACTCCTCCTCGGTGCGGTAGTAGCGGTTGGTCATGTACATCGCAATGTTGCCGGGTGAGACCGCGGTCATGAAGGCCTCGACGTAGTTGCGGCCGGCGAGCGCGGCGGTCAGGTTGCTGATGTCGTGAAACACGGCGTCGGGATCTCGCAGGGACACCGGGCCGGTGCAGGCGGGCAGGGTGAACGTGCTCCGCTGACCGGTCGGGGTCATCGGGATGAGCGCGGCGGCCTCGGGATAGTCGGCCAGGTATCCGATCGTCAGGTCGTCCGCGTGGCCGCCGAAACCGTCGAGCCGTTCCGGTACGTAGCCGATGTAGCTGGACTTGCCCGCCTCGCCATCGCCGACGACGTCGACGCCCGCGGCGATCTGGTCGTCGACGAGTTCGGCGGTCGCGCTGGTTACCCGCTCCCGGCGGGCGCGGCCGGCACCGTTCTGTGCCCCAGGCTCCTCCAACAGCAGCGCGGCCAGGTCCTCCGGGCGCGGGAGGCTGCCGGCGTGGGTGGTGAGGATCCGATCGTCGCTGCGCTTCACGAGGGTGCTCCCATCAAGTACGAGACCGCGTACGAGATCCCGGAGTTCGGCTATTACCAGCGGGCACACACCGTTGTGTCATACATCTTCGAGTCCGGCCGCTGGCTCGCCACCCTCGACCAGGGAACGCTGCTGGAACTGCGCCCCAGCAGCTGACCTCAGGCGTTGACCACGTCCGGGCGGGCCACGGGGAATCCGAATGGCAGCCAGGCTTTCAGGACGTCGCGGGAGAACAGTTCGTCGATGTACGCCGCGCCGGTTGAGCCCGGAAAGATTCGGCTGGGGAGACCGGACGATTCGCAAGTCACGCGTCGCAAGCGGCAGCGAGCGGGTATAGACGGCCTGGCGGATGTTCGCCAGCACGACGTCGCCGGCGGCCGGAGCCCCTCCGCCGACAACGATCAGCTCAGGGTTGAACACGTTCACTACGGTTGCCACGATGCCGCCGACGAGCCGGCCGGACCGGGCCAGCAGTTCGAGCGCGACGGGGTCCCCGTGCTCGGCCGCCCGCGCCACGTCCTGCGGTGTCAACGGTGCTGGGCGGCGAGTTCGGCCAACAGCGGGCTACGGCCTTGCTCAGCTGCCTCGGTCGCGTCGGACGTGACGCTGATGGTCGCGCCGGTATCGGGTTGATGTGGCCCAGTACGGACCTCACGGGCGAGCCGGGCCAAGAGCGATAGTGGGGCAACAGTGGGGCCAAGACCTTAACAAACTCGTTTGCCCTTTCCCAGTCAGCTCGACCAGCCGCTGACCAGGCCTTTCGTGGTGCGCCGCCAGGGACTCGAACCCCGAACCCGCTGATTAAGAGACCACCCAAAGCGGTACCGCCCGATGCTGGCTGATGCCGTCTGCGCAGGCCAGAGCCCTGCTGCGTGTTGCCGAGGTCCACCGGCTAACCCGTGCTGCTGGCCAGTCTGCGTCCACACGGCGCCCACAGACGGGGCCTGAGGTGCCCGGATTCCACATCCCCACAAAAGCGACCCCGGCCCAGCGCTGCGAGCACCGGCCGGGGCCTGACGGACACGAACCCCAATCGGAGGATCACACCGCTATGAGGGGCTAGCGAAACTCAAACGTGCAGGTCAGGGGCACGTAGCCCTTCACGTAACTAAACCGAGACCCCACGCGCGCCCGCGCGTTACCCCATGAGGAGACGCGCGTGTCCGTTGTTGCGCCGTTAGATCAGCTTGATGAGCGTCTCCAGGACGCGTTCGACTCGTTCCGCAAGATCGGTGAGGGTTGGCACAACCGGCTGACCGGCAAGAACAGGCGGCTCCCCGAACGCTATGTCGGCGGCGAGTTGGAGTTCTTCTGCCTGATCGCCAGGGCTTCGGAGGTTGACGGTAAGGAGAGTAAAGCCTACTTCGAGAGGGAGGGGGTGCTCGAACCACAGCGTTCCGAGTCGCCGCCCCGCTGGGTTTGGCGCTTTAGCCCAGTCGGGTCCATCCACGAAGTCCTTTTGCCGCAAGAGGTCGTAGTCGGTAGTGAGACTGTACGATCCATTCAATGTTATGACGAGTCGATGCTTGTCCACGATGTCCAGGTAGTCCACGGCGCGGAGGAACTCGCCGTTCCCTCCGAAGTACGGCTGTACGTCGACGAGTGCCTGCCTCACGCGTTCGGGACTTCCACCGGCGACCCGCTGAACCGCATCTTTCATCTGCCGTGGGGTCGGTACGGACTCACGTCGCCAGACCGGAAAAGCAGTCCGGTGTTCGGGGCTGGGGGTGACGAGGTACACGAAGTGGTCGAGTGCGCTTCGGAGGTTGTGGGCGGCGTCTCCCGCAATCAATGCCAGACCTGGGGGAGGCGGGTACCGTTCCCCGCCGAACTTGAAGCGGCGCTGGCCAGCCTCACGGTCGTTCTCAATGAGGACTACGTGTGGATTAGTTCGCTGGTAGGCGACGGTGGCGGCGTGAAGGTCGTTGATATGAAGTTTCGCCCGATCGAGTTTTAGCCAAACGCTAGCAAAGCGGTCGGCCGAAAATCGCTGCGAAATTGTCGTACCCCCTCTATACCGTGAGCCTTGTCAGAAGTTCATACAGGGCTTCTCTGCGGGCGATGTACAGATCGCAAAGCCGTTAGTAAGACGCACCGAGTAGCTGGAACCTTCGTAGCTGTAGTCCACGTCCAAGCTTTCCCACAGCCATTCGCCCTCCTCGACAGCCTCTACCAGGAAGACCACCTGCGCGACGCCACCGGGCGGCACCTCATACCCGTCCAACGGCATCAGGAACTCCTGTGGCGGTGCGTCGGGAGTGTCCAGACACCCACGGCGAATTGCGACACCGATGCGTCCATCGCCCACGTCTCCAGCACGTCAACGCCCGGGGCAAGGTCACCCTCGGCATGAAGGCTGGCAGCCTTCAACGTGAGCACCGCCCGACCGCTGTTGCGGATCAAGTTGTCCCCGAAGGCCACCTTCTGACCTGGCAGGGCCCGTATCCCCGTGACCGTCACCGAGTCGCCAGCCTGGACCGGCCCCGGCACAGCGGAGCAGCCGGCCAGAACAAGCGCAGCGAGAAAGAGACCCAGAACGCCCCCCGCCTGCACGAGGACGAGGTAGCGCGGTGGATCGGTCATCGGCGGCCCGTTCCCCCGTCCAGACTCGGCATCCGCCCCCGCTCGGGCGAGCCTGCAATCAGCGCAGTGTGCCGACACCCTGCGTACCTGTCCAGACGTGGTCCCGCCCTGCCCAAGATCATCCCGGCGTGCGCTGGTTCCCCCGACCCGGCGCACGCCACCCTACGATCGAGGCATGGCCGAAGAGGAACAAGCCGCCTGCCCGCGGTGCGGCAGCACGAACCTCGACCTGCGTGAGCAGCGCGCCGACCGGTTGGTCCCGGGCAAGGACGTCATCACGTTCTGCCGCGACTGTGGTCGTGACATCTCCGTGGAGACGTACTCGCTCTAGCGCTTCCGTGGCTTCCTGCCGGACGGCCGGGGGCCGCTCCGCCTCCTCAGCATCCAGTCGTCGAGGTCGGCGGCGCGGAAACGCCACCTGCCGCCGCGGTTGTAGGACCGCTTCGCGCCGGCGAGGTCCCCGGCTTGGGCGGCGTGCCGGATGGTGTGAGCGGAGTAGCCGGTGTACGCCGGAGGTGCGGGCCAGGATCGAGTCCGACGTGCCGGTCCCGGGCCCGACGATCAGCCCCGACGCGGCGCCCGCGGCCGTGGCCGCACCCGTCGCCGGTCTCGGCCGGTCTGCGCACCAACAGGGGACACGAGGGGGTCGGCGGCCGCCCGGCAGCCCTTCATCGGCCGGACTGGACTACGTGAGCCATCTTCTCCACCCGGAAGCCGCTGCGGACGCCGCCCTGACTTCCGTCGAAGAGTGCCGCGCGGACTCCCATGCCGACGCGCACCGCCAGGTCCTCGGGCGGCACCTCGTACCGGCGCCCGTCGGCAATGAGGCCGGTACCCCACGCCTGCCCGCCGAGCCACGCATACGGCAATGCGTCGGCGTCGGCGCCCTCCTCGACCTGGCCCGGGTGCGCGGCCCTCATCTCGGCGGACACGGCCGTGATCGCCGCGGCGTTCTCGTCGTGCGCCTCTGCCAGCGCCCGCACCGCCGCGGCGACGGCTGCCTGCGCCTCATCGACGCGCGCCTGCAACGGGTCCAGTTGCGCGGACACGTAGGAGAGGGCGACGTCGGCTGCGAGACGACGGTGAGCCCGGCCTGTGGTGGCCGCCTTCGACTCAGCGGCCTCCGCTGCCAGCGTGGTGTACTCGGCGGCTGCAGCGGCGGCGGTGAGGTCCGCCGGCTGCACGGACACGTCTCCGGTGCGGACCCGCTCACGAACCTTGATCAGCTCCCGGTTCGCGGTCTCCGCGGCAGCCCGCGCCTGACCTGCCTCGGTGGCGGCGTCAGCGGCGACCTGCGCGGCGACCTGCACCTGCTCGCCGGTCACATCTTCCACGGCAGCGGTCACCGGGACACCTCCATGGCAGCGGTCTGCGCCTTCACTTCGGCTGCCAGACGCCGGTACTGGTCGGGATCGCGTTGGAGCAACCCGACTCGCTGCTCGTAGTCCATCCCGCAGAACCGCTCAACCGTGATCCGGTCGGGGCCGGTGGGCTGCCCGCACGCCGTGCACGTACCGCCGGACGTGTCGCTCACCGCGACACCGCCTCGGGCGTGGCCGGGCGGTGCGCCTGGCCACGGACGTACTCGAACACCGCCTCGGCGGGGACGTGGAGCACCTTCCGACCGAGCCGGATCGTGCCGGGTAGGCGGCCTTCGGCGACGAGCTGCCGGACACGCTGCGGCGTCCTGTCGATCGCGACGGCGGCGGTTGAGATTCGCATACCCGGCACCGTCGCCGCGGCGGTGTCAGTCCGCTTGCGCAAACCGATAGCCGCGCGGCGGGGGGCGCTCGGTCGGCGCGCGGCTAAGGTGCCGGGCATGGCCATGACGCGAGCGGTGCGGCGGCTGGCCGTGGCGAAGGCCACGCCGTTACAGGTCGGCGCCTACCAGGACGGGCGGGCCGCGTTCGGCGCCGGCGCCCCGTCGACGTCGTTCCCGTTCACGCCGACAGACACCGACCCGGGCGACTCTGAGCTGCGCGTCCTGTGGGTCCGCGGCTGGGTTCACGCCCGGCACGAGGCCGCCGAGCAGGATTACGTCGAGCTGCCGGACCGGCACCCGTCGCTGACCGCGCTCGGCCCGGTCCCGTAGCGGCGCCTACAGGTCGGCGAGCAGCTGCAGCGGGTGGTACCGGATGCTGCGACGCCGGGTCGGGCGCCACGGCAGGCCCGCCCGGGGGCACCTCGCGGCCGTCGCTGCGGCGGCGACGGCCGCGGCCTGCGGCGCCTCGATGACGGGCGCCGGCTGCAGGGCCTCCACGGCGGCCGGGACTGGCGGGGCCATGGCAGCGCCGACGGTCTCCTTCGGCGCCTCAGCAGCCGTAGCGGCCTGCGGGAGAGTCTCACCGGCAGCGGCCCGCGCGCGACGCCGTGCATTCGCGTGGCGGTCCCTCTCGGCCTGCTCGGCTGCTCGGCGCCCATCAACTTTCAGCCGGCGAGCATGCTCGTAGACGGCGTGCGCGCGGCGGCAGTCCGGACAGCGGCAACCCGCGACGTACCGGGAACGGGTACCGCATCGTGCAGCGCCCGGCGGGTCATAGCCGAACCGCCGGGCCACCTTCCGCCGGTCCTCGAGGTCCAGCCCACCCCATATGCCGTACACCTCGGCCCGCTCGAGCGCGTCGATCGCGCACCGCAGACGGACCGGGCAGCCGGCACACACCACGCGGGCCCGTGAGCGGTCCTCCGTCACGTTCGAATGCCACCAGCGGGGGTTGACGTCCGGCGACAAGCACGCCGACTCGTGCGTCCACTCCGGGGGCCAAAACGACAGCCGCGACAACCCGGCCGGCTCCTCGACGAGCACAGGGCCGACGGTCACCGGCAGATCATCGCCACGCCACACCTGGATTCTGCACGGACGCGCCGAAAGAAGCCGTCAGGCCGTCAATCGCCTTCGTGGTCGAACTCTTCCCGCGTCTGGGCGATGACGGTCGCCATCGTCATGCCCGGGACGACAACAGAGGCGCGGAAAGCGAGCCGTTGCACGAGGTCGTAGCAGGCTTGAACCAGTGGCACCCATCTGATGATTTCGTCATCGGAGAGGCCGTGCGTGTCGACGGCGCCCGACCGGACCAAGTCGTCCATTGCCAGATTCAGCGCCCGTTCGTTCACCTCGGGCGACGCATGAGGGTCGTGGGCCATAACTGCGTCCAGAAGAACTCGCCGAGCGGCCGCGACCCGCTCAGGGTTCGGCTCGGTCATCTGTGTGTCCTCCACTGCGTTGGCGCCGAGGGTTTCAGGGCCAACGCTAAGCCCGGATCCACCGCTGAACTTCGGTGAGAGCTGGTCCTCGCGTTCTGTTCGGGGTGGCGCCGGGCAGCTTGGGATGAGGGCGCGGGGTAGCTGCCGGTCTGCCGGCTTTTCTACTGGTTCCTCGGTCGTGGTTGTCGGGGAGTCCAGGTGTCAGCGGCGTATCCGGATCGAGGCGATAGCGGTCATCGCGGCGTTGAACTCGATCTGCCAAGGGCCAGTGCGGGGTAACCGCAGATGCCGACGCTGGGACGAGCGGACGGGCCGACGGCTGATGATCGGCTCCAGCGCGGGATGTGCTGGAGCGCCGGTCAAGTGCGGTTTCTCACCCACCGCCGGTGTACTTGAAGATGTACAGGCCGTAGTCCCTGTCACTTGCAGCCACGTACTCGGTGTTTTCGTCGTTGAACACCTGCACACCCCAGAAGTTGTTCCCCCGGCGGTCGATGAAGCTACCCACCTCGACGAGTTCGTCGTTCTGAATCTGGAGCACTCGGAATCCGCCGGCGTAGTAGGACAGGTAGGCCAAGCTGGCGTCGACCGCCGAGGTGGCCACCTCGTGCACGCTGAGCGCTCCGCGATTGGCGGCGAAGCGCGGGTTGTGCGCCTCGGGAATGGCGTAGGTGTCCAGTTCGGTGCCCATCCCGCCCCTGCTGCTGTCGTACAGGTGCACATAACCCCAGCCGTCGAAGTAGGAGGTGAACGACACCTCGTCCCCGACTGTCCCGATGGGGATCGGGGCGGTCTGCGTTCCGTCGCCGGCCAGGCAGGCTTCGTTGTCGTACGGCTCGTCGAACAGCGCGTAGCCCTGCTCCCGTGGGATCACACCGAAGGTCGGGATGCCGCCCTCGACGAGCATGCCCAGCGTGGCGTTACAGGCGTCGGAGCCCTCGCGGTTGAAGATCAGAACCGCGATGTAGCCGCCGGCTTCCTCCACGTTGGCGACCTTCTCTGTGAACGTGCACTCCCCGCGCTCGACCACTGCGACCTGAGACCCGTCGCCAGTTGGAACGGCCGGGTCGATATCACAGGCCCGGCCAACGAAAACCGTCTCACCCTGGATGGTCTCCCCCGGCTCCAGTGGGGGGGTGTCGCTACCCTGACCGGCAAACAACGGGGTGTCATCAGTGAGGTTGCGGCCTTCCAGCGCGTACGGGTCGAAGTCCTCGTCGGCGCCGATGACGAACTCGTCATCCTTGGTGAACTCCGCCTGATGGGCGTTGCCCTCGGGCACGCGGGTATCGCCGGTGGACTCTAGTAGCTCTGGGTCCGGGTTAGTGAAATCGGTGTCCCCGAGGTAGACCGGCTGGGTCGGGTCGGACACGTCCAGTGCGACATAGCCAGCATCCCAGTACGAGGCCAGCATGACCTGGCGCCCAGGCAGCAATTGACTGATCTGGCCTGGGATCTCGTCGATCCGCTTCACGATCACGTCGTGGAAGAAGACCTCCGTCAGGGTCGGAATCTCCGGCTGCAGGATCTGCGGGAACATCGCCGCAAGGTCGTACTCGGCGATCTTGACGGGGCGTCTCGGGTTCGTGACGTCGAAGATGTCGACGTCGGCGACCTCTTCGTCATCGACCAGCACGGCGTAGGCCTTGAGGCCAGCCTGCCAGAGGAAAGCACTGTGCACCTGATGTGCAACGCCGGTGTCGTCGGGGACACCGTCTGTGTCGAAGTCGCCGAATCCTTCAGCCAAGATCCGCGGGTGAGACGGGTCGGTGACATCGACCATCGTCGCTCCACCGGTCGGCGTCTCCGACTCACCGCAGAGCTCGTTGTTGAAGATCAGCACATCTCCCTGGAAGCGGAGAGTCCGCACCGTGATGACGTGCACGCCCTCGCCGACGAAACTTCCCACGTCCGTCGGGATGAACCCGGTCTTGACCGGGTTTTCGACATCGGAGATATCCACGATGTGCACGCCACTCGAGCCGCATTCTCCGGCGAAGGCGGCCAGGTACGCGGTGTCCTCGAACACCGTGACGTCCGCGATCCCGTCCTCGACGTCTGTTAGCCGGAGCTTGCTGACCAACTCGACGTTCTCACGGCGGGGCGGCAGATGCCCCTCAATCCGTCCGTGCTGGCCGGGACCCCCCGCGGTCTCGTAGGCGCTTGCAGCATCGACGACGCCATCATCCTCAGGGCTCGGCGGTTGGCCAAGAGCGCTGCTCGGTGAGGCAAGGATCATGCCCATAACCAGGAGGGACGTGCCAACACCCCGGCGTGCTGTTGTGATCACAAAGACTCCCAAGTCACCTAGAACAGTCGGTCGCGAACCGAATTGCCTCAGACGTGTGGGCGCTGGTAACCCACGTGGTGCAAGCTGCGCTGGAGAGTAATCCGGATACCGGGAAAGCACCAGGGCCGCTAGATGATCAATTCCAAGGGGTCTGATCGGCGCGTCGCCTCGTAGCGGTGGGCGAGGGTGCCCAGCATCGGCGTTGCTAACCCAACGTCGAGCTGAAGGCTCTCGTGGACGCTGACTTGGACACCACCCTCGTTACGGCACTCTACGTCCCCACCGATGACCTGTTGAAGTGCGCGCCGGAGCGGGCGCCCGTGGCGGCCACCGAATCGACACATGCCCGGCGACCAGGCGCCGCAGACCAGCCCGCTCAGCCAGCCGCAGCACCGGCACCAGACCCGCGCACGACACCAAGTTCGGATCATCGAAGACGGCCGAGAAGCCGTGGCAGACTCGCATCCAGCGGATGCCCTTCTGTGTGCGGATGTTGTGACCGTCGCAAGCCACATTCTCCTTGCACAGCAGGGCATTCGTGCGTCACGACCCACCCGCAAGCAGGCCCAACGCGGTGGATCCGGGCTAAGGCAGCGCGCCGACAGACCGTCAGAAGTCGTCCCGGGCGTCACCGCCGCGCGGCGCCACGAACGCCCGGGTCTCGGCCAGGCACCGCGGCCGCGACCTGATCCGGGTGCCCGAGCCCGTCGTCAGCACATCACCCGTGGACCGGGACCGTAGCCGTCACTGGTGGGCTTGCCTCGCCAGACCCAACAGCCGAAGGCGTCAATCTCCACCTTGGCCATGAACTGGGTCCGCAGCTGGTCGACCGGAAGTTGACGAGACGGTGGCTTCCACCCGAGGCGAGCGAGAGTGGCCAGGACAGTATCGAGCGAGCCCGTCGCTACGGCCTCGGCCAAGCTGTCCAAGTCTCACCTGCATAACTACCCAGTTCCCCACGGTCGTGTGCGTCATCTTCCGTCCGTGGCGGGCCGGACCGCTAGAGGCTGCGACGTGTAGCAACGTTTGGTGTCCAGGCCGACGGCGTACTGACCGTCGGTGGCCCTGTCACGAGTGCAGGCACCCCAGGCACGGCCAATGAGTAACTCAATCTGGCCACCTACGGTCGTCGCCCCGCTGGCAGTTGGTCGACGTCAGCGCCTGGCGACGTGGCTGGCCAGGGGATCTCTCACTGGTGCACGTTGCCAGCGTTCTGAGCTTGCCCGCTTTCGCTGACGGCATGCCGTCACGCCGTCGGCGCTCCTCCACTGCTACGTGTCGTCGTTCTGTGGTGCGTTGGCAAGCTCGTGAACCTCATCAGCCCCGGTCTTTCAGTAAGCCGGTGATCATGGTCTGGATGATCTTCGTGGCGCTGGCGGCGGGGTCGGTGCGGGTGGGGCAGCCGCAGCTTCCGGCGCGTTGGCCGGTGTCTCCGATGTCGT
>Ga0136620_10000377_pt1 | contig 20638 bp, 19 predicted proteins | sample AntDrymUQ4162106_2_FD_104806 | JGI IMG/M metagenome (GOLD analysis project Ga0136620, IMG submission 104806) | Polar desert sand microbial communities from Dry Valleys, Antarctica - metaG UQ416 (21.06) | ecosystem: Environmental > Terrestrial > Soil > Desert | place: Antarctica: Dry Valley... | reverse complement strand
TTCGCGCGGTTGGCGGCAGACGACACCCGTGGCGCCCTCGAGTGGGTGCAGGAGAGCCTGCGACGTTCCCCGTGGTACCTGTGGGTCCACGCCTACGCGCTCACGGCCGGTGTGCAGGTCGCGGCCGTGGCCACCGACGAGCGCGGCGCACGGTGGTCCGCGGAGCTGGCCAGGCTCTGTGGGCGCGCCCAGCTGCGTGGTTTCCTGCGCACCCCTGGTCTGGACCAGCAACTGGCAGGATGAAGCAGGAGCTCCCGAACCGGCGCGGGTGACCGATCCGGGTGAGGTCGGTGCCGATGGGTGCCGGCCTACCCGTCGCCGACGCCGACCGGTCGCCCGAACGTGACGGCGTCGCGGACAGACGCGGGCGCGGTCTCGCCCAGCGCGCGGTCGGGTCGCGCGCCCAGCGCGTCGTTGACGGTGGAGAAGGCGATGCGGAGGGCGATGAACACGGTGATCGCGAAGATCTGCACGTCGTCGTAACCGGCATCGCGTAGCGCCTGGACGTCGCCGGCGTCGGTCGCGTTGGGGTCGCGGGTGATCTGGCGAGCCCACTCGGCTAGCACCCGCTCCGAGGGGTCCAGCCGGTCATCATCGCCCCGCAGGACACCGGCGGCCACGTCCGCGCCCGCTTCGCCCGCCAGCTTCTTGCCCCACGCCAGCGAGCAGTACGAGTCGCCCAGCGCCGACGCGCAGGCGGCGACCAGGATGCCCCGCTGGCGAAAGGTGAGCGAACCGGCGCGGGCCGCCTGCCCCAGCAAGTCGAACAGCCCACCTTGTGTGGCGGGCTGGTGAGCCCACAGCCTGGACGCGTTCATGACGTAGCCGACTAGGTCGACGTCGTCGTGGTACAGGCGCTGCACGTCGGCGGATGGCTCCGGGTCGTCGAGGAAGCCGGCGTCTGACCACCGTCCCTCGCCGACATCAGCACGGTCGGTGCCGAGGCGGTCGGCAGGCTTCCGGGCGACGTAGCCGACCACCGCGATGGGCGCGCGAAGCGGGAGCCCCGCACGCACGCGCTCGCGCGCCAGGTCGGTTGCCGACTGCATGAAGGCTTCCTCCCCGACCGCCTGCAGCGCCTCGTACGCCGGCCCGGTCGACGCCAGTGCGCGTGCGTAGGCGGCGGGGTCCGCGAACTCCCAGACGAAGGGGATGTCGATCCGCTCGATGTCCACGAAGCCCGAGCGAGCCAGGAGGCCCTCGCCGGCTCCGGGCCGACCCAAAGCGACCATGGCCGCCTGGTTTTCCACCTTCGGTGGGCTGGCCAGCGTGAAGGGCGCCAGGGCCCACGCCCCAGGTGACCGCTTGATGTGACCCCAGACCGTGATCCCCACCCGTCCGCCGGGGGCGAGCACGCGACAGACCTCCGCGACGGCATCCGGCGTTGTCCCCCAGATGCCGCGGAAGCTGGTGACGACGTCGAACGTCGCGTCGCCCCATGGAAGGGCGTGCATGTCGCCCACGCGCAGGTCCGCCTGAGGGTTGCGGTCCCGCGCCACTTCCAGCAGCCGTGGTGAGGCGTCGATGCCGGCGCACGTCGCGCCCCGGGCACCAGCCAGCTCAACGGCCAGCCCCCGCCCCGCACGCCACGTCCAGCAGGCGGTCTCCGGCGCCGACGCCCAACCGCTGGTGCAGCGCCACGTACTCGCGGCAGTTCCCTGGCTCGCTGAGCGTCGCGAAGTCCACGGCCCGCCGCCCCCAGCCCTCGTCCACGACGCGCCAGCCCTGCGCGTCCTGCCGGCCGTCCACCCCTCGGTGCGTCGTCATGGTCATCCCTCCCGGGTCAGTGGTCGTCAAGCCGGCGGTCGGCAGACGGGTCTGTCACGCCGCGTCATGGCGGAGTCAGCTCCGGGCAGCTCGGTGCGCCGAAGCCCGTAGGCGGGCAGCGCCGACGCGGTCCACACCGCGAGGTAACCGGCGACGAAGGCGGTCAACCGCAACGGCCGCGGTCGTCCGACGATGCGGGCGTACACCGGCGTGAAAGGTACGGCCGACGGCAGCATCATCGGCGCCCACATCCCCGTGGACGCCGCGTCACCGAGTCCCATCGTCCCGGCCGCCGCCCCAGCCCACGCGCTTGCGCCACCATCACCGTCCAGGCGACGGTCGCAACGACAAGCAAGCATACGAGTCCGGCCACGCTCGTCCGTCCGACGTGGGCGGCCATGGCGCTCTGGAGCGCTGGTCGATCCTGTCGGACATCTCGGCGTCCTCCGCTGGCAGGTCATACCGGTCGCCGGGTGCCGTCGGACCGGGAGGCATGCGCCTCCCGGTCCGACCCTTCGATCAGCCGGTCGGCACGCCGGCCGCGAGCTCCCTGACGGCTTTGGTCGTCAGCGGCTGACCGCCGATCGCCCAGTCGCCGCTCGCGACCTCCTCGATCACCACCCAGGTCACCTGGCGCATGGCCTCGCCTTCGATGGCGACCATCGCTTCGGTGAGCCCCTCGATGACCTGGAGCTTCTGGTCGGCGGAAAACACGTCCTCGATCAGCTTCACGTTGATGAGCGGCATGGCTCGTCTCTCCTCGTCTCGTCGGTCGATGGCAGGCAGCGCGCCCGCGTCGATGTCAAGAGCGTGGCGTGAGGGCGTGTGTGTCCGCGTTTGAGCGTCCGAACCAATCTGCTCGGCGACCTGCACGCGCCGAGCGGCTCAGTGGTCGTGGGATCCCACCTCGATCTCGCAGTCCCCAGGCTCCGCCCTGTCGCTGATCAACTGGGCTAGGCATCCGGCGTGTTCGGTTCAAGACCAGCTGGGCGGTTGTGCGGGCCCGCCGCTCCGCCTGCCTGTAGTCCTGGCAGTGCAGCAGGACTGGCGGCGTCGCCCTCGCGCCACGAGTGTTACGGGCATGACTGATCAGGGACGGCCGCGGAGCGGCAGTGTTGATGGGGATGGAGTCGTGGTCGCGGGCTGAGAGGATGCGCGGGTCGTTGAAGCGATGGACCCATCCACTGCGAGTCCGGCACTGGAGAGGCGGGTCCAAGGCGGTGTCGATGCACCCTGGCCACGGTATGGCCCTGCCCGTGGTCGGTCGAGCGCTATGCGGCGGCCGGTCGGGAGGTGTCGCCGCCGCGCCAGTCATGCCCGGCGTGCGGGGGGCGATGATCTTCCGGTCGGGCTACGAGCGTTTTGACATCCTCACCGACCAACGCCGCGAACGTGCTCCTTACCCCGGGGTGAACCGTCCTGGGTTGAGTGAAGGCTCTGGCCTGCTGCTCGCCTTCGAGACCGGCGACCTGCCCCAAGCCCAATGTGGTGAGTCGGGCGACCCGATCCCAAGCTCCCTCGCGACCTCGGGAATCTTGCGGTCCCGCTCGAGCACCTCGTCGATCGCTCGACGGCGAAGCTCATCTGAGTACTTCCTCGGCCTGGCCATGACGCAGTCTCCTTCTCCCGGCCCGAAGGCCAAGGAACGAGCACTGCATGAAACCCGGGACGGCTCATCTTCCCCACGTTCCGGGTGCCATTCGCCCGTGGAGAGGACACGGTTCGCACCCTGGTCGGTTCGGTGGGCCCGACAGGTTTTGAACCTGTGACCTCTCGCGTGTGAAGCGAGCGCTCTCCCACTGAGCTACGAGCCCCTGGATGGCGGCAAGGCACCGCCGGGGGCCGCAGGATAGCCGCTGGCGCCCCGGGCGGCCAGCGACCGCCTGCTGGAGGTCAGGGCCGGCGAGCTTCGAACACGGTGTCACCGCTGGGCTCGCTATCCGGCTCGGCCGGGGTGTCGCCGGTGTCCTCGGGATCGCTGATCAACAGCCGATCGGCGTTCTCGGGCAACGGGAACAGCCGGTACAGCCGCCCTTCCTCGGACGGGCCAAAGTAGAAGCGATGAGCGATGGTGCCACTGTCGTCTTTGACGTAGAGCCCGTAACGCTGCGCAGGGTCAAGGCCATCGACGGCGACGACGAAGTCCTCGCCGTCCTCCTTGACCACGCCTTGCACATCGCCGTCGGAGATCGCGCTGCGCCATTCGGTCCCGGTCTCGCGTAGGACCCCGGCATTGACCAGGTTGCGGTTGTCAGCTTCCAGCTGCGTCATCTCACCGTGCAACGTGAAGTTCCACAACGACAACCCGACCAGGAACAACAGTCCGCCGAGAACCGTGAAGCGCGACGCACGAGTGGGCGTCGGCGCCTCCTCGAGATCGTCCTCGGCATCGTCGGACTCCCGGCGCTTGGTCTCGATGACCTGGGCCGCGCGGACCCGGTGCTCGTCGCGCTCCACGTCGGCCAGGTCGTGGGCGATAGCTCGCAGCTCACCGACCCTCGCGCGGCAGTCGGCGCACTCCAGCAGGTGAGCGCGGAAGACCCGCCCCTCGGAATCGTCCAAACCACCGAGCACGTGGGCGACGGCCAGCCCCTCGAAGTAGCGGTGCCCGTCAGCCCGGTCCATTCGCGCCACGATACCTCCGGACATCCCGGCCGAACAGCCTACGCCTGGATGTCGCCTGTCTCCGCTGCGGGCTGTGCACAATCCCACGGATGCCGAAAATCCGGCGGGAGCCAGGCGTACGGCCGCCGACGGTCCGGACGCCGGATGGCGACCCAGGCCAGGGTCGCGACGATGGCGCACAGCGCCCCCACCTGGCTGCCGGTCAGCGGCCCCAGCAGGTCTTTGTCCGCGGCCCGCGCGAAGTCACTGAGGAAGCGCCCGCCGCCATAGAGGACCGTGAAGGTCACCAAGAAGAACCCGTCGAAACGTGGGCGGCGCTCCAGCAGCACCAGGATCGCCAGGACGACACCGCCCGCCAGGAAGTCGTACAGCGCCGTCTGATGAAGGGCAACGTCGTAGCAGCCTTGCACGGTCGTAGGTCCCACCCCCGGGAAGGGATACGGCGCGACCGGATCGCCGAACGCCCCGGTGCAGCGCCACCCCAGCACAAAGCTGGTCGGCCCGCCGAGGTGCTCGCCGATGACCAGGTCGCCGATCCGACCGATGAAGATGCCCAAGGCCAGGCCGGGGGCCACGGAGTCCAGCAGCAGCGGGATCGACAGGTGCCGTCGCAGCGCGAACGGCACGTTGGCCAGCACCGCGCCGGTGATGCCACCCAGCAGGCTCAACCCACCTTCCCACACCCGCAGCCAGCTCAACGGGTCACCGAAGAGCTCCAGGTGGGTGACGACGAAGAAGAACCGCGCTCCAAGGATCCCACCGACGATCGTGCGGCTGACCAGCGACTGCACGATGCCCTCGACGTCGGTCACCGGGCGGCGGGCGACTCCGCGCCGCAGCGCCCGGTGCAACATCAGCTGCGCGCCGATCAGTACGCCGGCGGCGATCGAGATGCCGTGGGGCGAGATGGCCAGGTCGCCGACCAAGCGGATGCGCTCGAGGATCGGCCAGGCCAGCTCCGCCAGCATGGGCAACGTCGGCACTCCTGTCGAGGGAACGCCGAGTGTAGGTGCGGCCTGCGGTGCTGCGGCTGGAGTCAGTCGGCGGTGGCGCTGGCGCTGCGCCGGCTGCGGATCGACCGCAACGCATCCCGCCTGCGGCGGCGCACGATGTTCGCGGGCGGGACGCCCGACATCATCGAGGTGACCGCCCGCTCCAGGTCATCGGCCTCGTCCACCCGCTCAAGCAACTCCGCGATGGCCGCGGCGCGTTCGTCGGGCATCAGCATCCACGCTTCGAGCCGTCCCATGAACCAGATGAAGCCCAGCAGCAGCAGTGGAAACCCGGTCACCAAGGCAGCTGCGCCGAGACCCACATCGAACTGCATTGAGAACCTCTCCCCGGGTTGATCGTCCCTGCTGCTTCGTTGTGGGTAAACCCGCAGGCGCCGGTGGCGGAACCAGCCCGGTCGCTAGGCTCGCGGCCATGCCCAGCTCCGATCCTGTGGCCGCCGGCGTCGACGTCGGTGGCACCTTCACCGATGTGGTGGTCACTGGCCGCGGGCGCCTGCGGGCGGTGAAGGTTCCCACCACGCCGCATGACCAGAGCAAGGGACTGGCTCATGGTCTGCGGGAGGCCACCGACGGCGAGGTGGCCACGGTCGCCCACGGCACCACCACCGCGACCAACGCCGTCCTGGAACGCAATGTCGCCACGACGGTCCTGGTCACCACTGACGGGTTCCGCGACGTGCTGACGATCGCCCGCCAGGACCGGCCGTCGTTGTACGACCTGGCGGTGGTCCGGCCCGCACCACTGGTCGACCGTGATCACGTGGTGACCGTCGTGGAGCGCACCGCCGCCGACGGCAGCGCCGTGGTGGCGCTGAGCGACGACGAGGTGGACCGGGTGGCGACGGCGGTGGCCGCCTTGCAGCCCGAGGCAGTGGCGCTGAGCCTGCTGTTCGCCTACGCCGGGCCAGAGCACGAACAGCGGCTGAGCGCGGCGCTGGCGCAGCGCCTCGACGTGCCGATCACCCGTTCCAGCGCCCTGCTGCCGGAGCTGCGGGAGTACGAGCGAGCCTCCACCTGCGTGCTTAACGCCGCCGTGGCACCGGTGATGCGCCGGTACCTGTCAGGACTGCGTGACCGTCTGCCGGGCACCGAGGTGACGGTCATGACGTCCGGTGGCGGGGTGGCCGACCTCGCCACTGTCGCCGAGTCCCCCGTCCACACCCTGTTGTCAGGCCCGGCCGCGGGCGTGGTGGCCGCGGCAGCGGTCGCCGCCTCGGCGGGTTACCACGACGCCGTCGCCTTCGACATGGGGGGCACCTCGACCGATGCCTGCCTGGTGCGCCAGGGCCGGCCCGAGATCGCCGTCGACGCCAGCATCGCCGGCCTGCCGTTCCGCACACCCGCGGTCGCGGTGCATACCGTCGGCGCGGGTGGCGGCTCGCTGGCCTGGGTGGATCCCGGCGGTGCGCTGCGGGTGGGGCCGCGCTCGGCCGGGGCTAGTCCGGGCCCCGCCTGCTACGGCCAGGGTGGCACCGAACCCACCGTCACCGACGCGCACGCGGCGCTCGGCCATCTCGGCGACGGCCGGGCGTTGGGCAGCGGCGCAGCGGTCACCCTCGACTGCGGCGCCGCGATGGCGTCGCTGGAGACCTTGGAGGGGTTCGACGACGCGCTGACCGCCGCCGAGGGGGTGCTCACCGTGGTGCGGGCCACCATGGCTCGTGCTCTGCGCAAGGTGAGCACCGAACGGGGGATCGACCCGGCCGGGCTGGTGCTGGTGGCCTACGGCGGTGCAGGGCCCTTGCACGCAGCGGCCCTCGCCCGTGAACTGGGGTGCGCGGCCGCGGTGGTGCCGCCGGCGCCGGGTGTCCTGTCCGCGCTGGGACTACTGCTGGCTCCGCCGCGCCACGAGGCCTCGCGCACGGTCATGGCGCGATGGACCCGCGGCGGCCGGCCACCCGACCTCGACCCGATCTACGACGAGCTGGCGCAAGAGGCCAAGACCCACGTGCGCGGACGGACGCGGCGGCTGGTGGACTGCCGCTACCTCGGCCAGTCCCACGAGCTGCGTTTGGACCTTGTTCCCGGCACGGACATCGCCGCGCTGCTCGACGACGCCCACCGCGAGGCCTACGGCTACGCCATGCCGAATGAGACGGTCGAGGTGGTGACATTGCGGGTCGTCGTCGAGGGAGAACCGGTCCTGCCAGAAGCTCCAGGCGACTGGGACCACGGCGAGGCGCAGCCGGAGCGCCGCCGCCGCATCGGGGTCGGCGGCGAGCAGGTCGACGCCCGCGTCGTCGACCGCGCCGCCCTGTCACCCGGTGACCGCCTGGCCGGTCCCGCGCTGGTGGAACAGCCCGACAGCACAGTGTTGCTGGGACCCGACGACGTCGCCGAGGTCGACCCGGCCGGCAACCTCGTATTGCGGGGCGGTCCGCGGTGAGCCTGGACCCCGCGGCGTTGGAGGTCGCCCGCCACGCGCTGGGGGGCGTCGCCGAGGAGATGGGGGTGGCGCTTCGGCGAGCTGCGTACTCGCCCAACATCAAGGAGCGTGCCGACTGCTCGGCGGCGGTCTTCGACCCGGAGGGCCAGATGGTCGCGCAGGCCGAGCACATCCCGGTGCACCTGGGCTCGATGCCCGCCAGCGTCGAGGCGGCCCTCGATGCTTCGGATGGCCGGATGCCGCCGGGGACGCAGGTGCTGGTCAACGATCCGTACGCCGGCGGGACGCATCTGCCGGACCTCACCCTGGTGGCGGCGGTCGGCGACGACGCCGGGCGCCTGCTGGGCTACGTCGCGAACCGGGCGCATCACGCCGACGTTGGTGGAGCGGCGCCGGGTTCGATGCCAGCTACGGCCACCGACATCGCCATGGAGGGGCTGCGCATCCCGCCGACCCTCGTGGCCGATGCCGACGGCGTGCGCGAGGACGTGCTGGCGCTGGTCGCCGCCAACTCCCGCACGCCAGGCGAACGCCGCGGTGACCTGCGAGCCCAGTTCGCCGCCAACCACGTGGGCGCCCGGCGGCTGCGTGAGCTTGCTGCGCGCGGCGGCGCGGACGATCTGTTCGGGGCCATGACCGCGGTCTGCGACTACAGTGACCGGCGGGTGCGCGCGGCGGTGGCCGAGATGCCCGACGGCACCTGGCGCGCCGAAGACGCGTTGGAGGTCGGCGACGGGGTTTCGATCCGTGCCGCGGTGACCATCGACGGCGAGTGCGTGCGCGTGGACTTCGACGGCAGCGACCCGCAGATCCCCGTCAACCTCAATGCGGTGCTGGCGGTCACGATCTCCAGCACCTGGTTCGTGTTCCGCATGCTCACCGACCCCTCGGCGCCTCCCAACGCAGGCTGCTACCGCGCCTGCGCAGTCTCTGCCCCGGCCGGCAGCGTCGTGCACGCCGTCGCACCAGCTCCGGTCGCGGCGGGCAACGTCGAGACCAGCCAACGCATCGTCGACGTGCTGCTGGCGGCCTTCGCGCAGGCCGTGCCCGACCGCGTGCCCGCCGCCAGCCAGGGCACCATGAACAACGTGCTGATCGGCAGCGGGGGCGACGCCGCGTTCAGCTACTACGAGACGATCGCGGGCGGCGAGGGCGGCACGCCGTCCCGGCCGGGGATGTCCGGGGTCCACACCGGGATGACCAACACCCGTAACACACCCGCCGAGGCTCTGGAGCTGGCCTATCCGCTGCGGGTCTGGCGCGCCGAGCTCCGGGACGGCTCTGCGGGGACGGGGCGCCACCCCGGCGGCGAGGGTGTCGTCCGCGAGATCGAAGCGCTGGCCGATGCGACGCTGACGCTGCAGAGCGAGCGCCGTCTGCGCGGGCCCTGGGGCCTCGCCGGCGGCCGCGATGGCCAGCCTGGGCGCAACTGGCTGATTCACCCCGACGACGCGGAGTGGGAGGCGCTGGGGTCCAAGGGCACCTGGCCGCTGCGTCGCGGCGATCGGGTCCGCGTCGAGACCCCGGGCGGCGGTGGTTGGGGCGAGCCGCCCGCCTGAGCGGCGGCTCGTCGTTCGTTCAGCGGCGATCCTCACGCCCGTCCAACGGTTCACGTGCGCGCGGCCCCGGCTGTGGCACCGTGATGCCGACACCATCGGTAAGGAAGGCGTCGTGTCGGATCTGGACGAGGGCTTCGGGCCGCCGCAGCGGGGCGGCGGCGGCGGCGGCGACAAGTCGGCTGGAGTCGGTGAGCGCCGCAGCGGCGTGAGCGGCGACCAACGCGCCGGCGGCCGGCCCCCCGAGGCTCGGCCTGCCGGGGGGCGCCCCGCAAGTGCCGGGGCCAGGGCTGCCGGCGCCAGCGCGCCTCCGGGCCGCGACGAGCACGGGTTCTCGCCTGCGACGCGAGGGCGCCGCAGGAGTCTCGGCAGCCGGCTGCTGCTGGTTCTGCTCGTCGTGCTCCTCGTCGTGGTGCTGATGGGCGTGGCCGCCGCGGCGACGGCGGCAGTGCGGATGTCGCGGGTCAACGTGAAGGGCCTGAGCGACGCGGGCGACCGGATGAACGTGCTCGTGGTCGGGTCCGACAGCCGCGAGCAGCTCAACGAGGCGCAACGGCGGCGGCTGGGCACGGGTTCGGCCGACGGCCTTCGCACCGACACCATCCTGCTGCTGCAGATCAAGGGCGACAGCGCCGCCATGCTGTCGTTCCCCCGTGACCTGTTCGTGACCCGCTGCGACGGCAGCCAGGGCAGGATCAACGTCGCCTACGCGCTTGGCGGACCGTCCTGCCTGGTCGACACCGTGACCGAGCTGTCGGGCATTCCCGTGTCGCACTATCTGGAGGTCGACTTCCTCGGGTTCGCCCAGATCGTCAACGCGGTCGGTGGCGTCAACGTCTTCCTCGACGAGCCGATGTCAGACCGTGACGCCCACATCGACCTACCGGCCGGATGTGTTGCCCTCAACGGGCGCCAAGCATTGGGCTTTGTCCGGGTGCGCAAGGTCGACAACGACCTGGGGCGGATCGCGCGTCAGCAGCGCTTCATCAAGGAGCTAGCCAAACAGGTCGCGCAGCCAAGCACCCTGCTCAATCCGCTGCGGCTGTTCCGCACGGCCAACGCAGGTGGCGCAGCGCTGACCGCTGACCGGGGGCTTGGCCCGGTGGATCTCGCCAAGCTCGCCCGGGCGGGGCGCGGCCTTGGCGGCTCGAGCCTGCCCTCCTTCGCGGTGCCGGGCACCGACAGCATCATCGGTGGCGCAGCCGTGATCGTGCCCAACGAGGCGGAAGCCGAGCGCATCTTCCGGTCGTTCCGCAACGGCTCGGTTCTGGAGCGAAAGCGTGCCGCGCTGCGGCCGTCACAGGTCGAGGTCATGGTGCTCAACGGCGCCGGCGAAGCTGGGCTGGCGGGCCGGGCCGCCGAGCTGCTGACCGACGCCGGCTTCGTGATCAGCAACGTCGGCAACGCTCCAGCGGTGGACCGCACCGTCGTGCGCTACCGGCCGGAACGCCGGGACGAAGCCAACCTCCTGGCCGGACAGCTCCCTGGCGGCGCCGTCTTGGAGGAGGTCAGCAGCGGGGAGCCGGTCACCCTGGTCATCGGACCCGACGCCGACCTGTCAACAGCCACCGCGCCGCTGCTGCTCGACGAGGTGGAGCTCATCGCCGGGGTGGAGTACAACGGCGCGGGTCCGCCGCCAGCCGACTGCTGACCGGAATAGGCCCCGTTCGGGCAGGTAGCTGCGCGGTGCGTATGTCGCGGTGCGGCACATTCGCGCGGGTGACCGGAATAGGCCCCCGTTAGGGCAGGTAGCTGCGCGGGTTCTGCGGACTGCCGCCGATCCGCGTCTCGAAGTGCAGGTGAGGACCGGTGGAGTTGCCCGTCGAGCCCACCTGGCCGATCTGCTGGCCGGCGGACACGCTGGCGCCCGCACTGACCATGATCGAGCTTTGGTGCGCGTAGGCGGTGGACACGCCGCCACCGTGGTCCAGCAGCACCAAGTTGCCGTAGCCGCCCATGGCACCGGCAAAGGTCACGGTGCCCGCCCGAGCGGCCCAGATGGGGGATCCCTCCGGCGCTCCGATGTCCAGCCCCGCGTGCAGCCGGCCCCAGCGGTAACCGAACTCGCTGGTGACGGTGCCGCCGGCTGGCCAGGTCCAGCCGGCGGTGCCGACGTCGGTCGACGTGGTCGCGCTGCCGGTGGCGGCCGAGGTCGTGTCGCCAGCGGTAGCGGTGGCGGTGCTGGTCGCCGATGGCCACGAGCGACTGGCGGCGGCCATGCGTTGGGCTCGGCGCGCCAGCGCGGCGATGCGGCGGCCCTCCGCCTCCAAATGGGTCTCGCGGGTCTGCAGGCTGTTGACCCGGCTGCTGCTGGCCGCCAGCACCACTGCCCGGTTGTCGCGGATCACTTCAGCCTCGGCAGCCACCTGACGCTGCTCCGCGGCGACCCGCTGCAGTGCCTCCTGCTCCACACGCAGCTGGATCCGCTGCGCGTCCACGGCCGTCTGGGTGGACATCACCCGCTGCACCGAGCGCGCGTCGGCGCGGTTGACCGCATCGACGTAGGCAGAGCGGCGGAGCGCATGGGTGGCGCTGTCGGAGCCCAGGACCGTGGTCAGCGAGTCCATCCCGCCTCGCTTGTACAGCGTCACCGCACGATCGGCCATGACTCCGCGCTGCTGGGCCTCGCGAGCCCGCAGCGTTGCCAGGCGCACCCGTGCCTCGTCGACGGCCTGCTGCTGGCGTTGCACCGCCTGCTCCGCAGCGGCGAGCGCGTTCATCACGACCGCCAGCTGGCGCTGCGCGTTGGCGAAAGAGACCGCGTCGCGGTGCTTCGTGGCCTTGGCCGCTGAGATCTCCTGGCGAACCGTGGCGATCTTCGCGCGAATGTCGGCCAGCCGCTGCTCCTCCGGTAGCACCGGGTCCGCCGTCGCCGGCAGCACGACTCCGATCGTGGCAACAAGCATCACCAGGACGACGACGTGCAGGCGCAGGCGTTGCAGGGTGGGCATACGGCTCCGTGCACGACTCGCCACACGCACGGCGGGGGAGGTGGCGATAACGAGGTCGGGGGATGGGTGACAAAGACTAGTTACCGCGTTCGCAACGGTCAAAGCTAGGGACATAGCGGACAGTGCTGTTCAACCGCGCTGTGTGATCACCGGCGCCGCGGTACCGACGGCCGGCGGACCGGCTGAGCGGGAGCGGCTGCTACGCTGCTGGGCGACTCATGGTGAAATCGGCAACGCCGCCAAGCCGCACCGCTTCCCCGTCGACCCCCAGGCGCGGGCTGCGACGCGTGCGCGCGGCGCTCATTGTCCTGGTGGCTGCGGTGGTGGTGGTCGCCGGCGCCTTGCTCGGCTTGCGGGCGGCTCGCGACGGGGTGCTGCCCGGTGTGCAGGTCGACGGGGTCCGCATCGGCGGTCAGTCAGAGGCCGGAGCCCGAGCGGCGCTGGGACGCCATGCCGAGACCAAGGGCGCCGTCACGGTGCGCGCCGTGCGCAGGTCCGCTGACGAAACGGCGGACAGGACGGCACCGGTGATCGCCGAGGCCAGCGACCTGGGTTACATCCTCGACGTGGACGCGACGGTTGCGGCCGCGCTTCGGCGCGGCCGCCAGTCCGATCCGCTTCTTGCTCTGCGCGACCATCTGGCCGCCTTCAGCGCGACCATCGCGGTGCCACCGGTCGAGCAAGTCCGCGATGAGGCCCTGCAAGCCTGGGCCAAGCGGGTGGCCGAGCGGCTGGAACTGCCACCGCGGGAGGGGCGGGTGCGGATCGACGGGACGCGCGTCCGAGGTGAGGAGCCGCGACCGGGTGCTCGGGTCCTGCAGCAACCGTTGGTGGCGGCCGCTCGGGAACGTCTGCTCGCTGGAGACGGTGGTGTGCTGCGTGTGGAGACAGCACCCCTGCCGCCGCGGACCACCGCAGGCGACGTGCGCCGAGCGGTTCGTCGGGCGCGGCGCGCCGTGTCGGCGCCGGTCACGCTGCGCCGCAACGGCGTCACGGCAACATTGCAGCGTGCGCAGATCGGCGACGCGCTCACCACACGGATTCGTGGCCGCGGCGAGCGTGCCGCGATCGTGATCGCCGTCGACCCCCGGGCGGTGCGCGACGCCATCGGCCGCGAGACCATGCGACGTTTCGCGTCCGACCCGGACAGTGCCACCTTCGCGGTCAGCGACGGCTCCGTGCAGGTGGTCGGCGGGCAGGTGGGCTTCTCCTACAACGCCGCCAAGGCGGCACGCCAGGTCAGGCGGGTGGCGTCGCGCCGCAGGCCGCGCAGTGCCGTCCTGGTGGGTGACATCACCCAGCCTCAGCGCACGCGCGCGGAGGCCGAGGCGCTGAACATCCGCCGGCAAGTCTCGTCCTTTACCACCTACCACGCCTGCTGTGAGAGCCGTGTCACCAACATCCATCGCATGGCCGACCTCGTCGACGGGGTCGTGATCGAGCCCGGCGAGACCTTCTCGCTCAACGGCTACGTGGGCGACCGCACGACGGCCAAGGGGTTCGTGGGAGGCGGAGCCATCCTCGACGGGGAGTTCGTGGAGCAGGTGGGCGGCGGGGTCAGCCAGTTCACCACCACGATGTACAACGCCGCCTACTTCGGCGGCTACGACATCGTGGAGCACAAGGCCCACTCCTACTACATCAGCCGCTACCCCGAGGGCCGTGAGGCGACCCTGAACTTCCCCACCGTCGACCTGAAGGTGGCTAACACCTCACCGCACGGGATCCTGGTGAAGACCTCCTACTCGGACACCTCGATCACCGTCAGCTTCTACGGCAAGAAGTGGGTGGAGGTGTCGACCACGACCGGTCCGCGCAGCAACCTGCAGGGTGGTGAGACGCAGTATCGGGAGAACGACAGCCTGCGGCGCGGCCAGGAGGTGGTCGTCCAAGAGGCGGGCGAGGGCTTCGACATCGTCGTGACTCGCACGCTGCGGTTCCCCGAAGGCAGGGTCGAGACTGAGGAGGAGTTCACCCGCTATCTGCCCCAGCCTCGCATCGTCGAGCGCAACACCCGCAACACCGGTGGGTGACAGCGGGGAAAAGAACGGGCCCCGGCGGGGGGAAGCCAGGGCCCGTTGCGACGAACGTCCAGTGCCGGGGGGGGCCGGGACGGACTGTGCGTCAGTCGCGTCGCAGACGCCATTGTGCCGTGCCACTGCCCTGTTGCACATCCCCCTGACGAGCGAAATTGCTCTCCCACATCTGGGATTTCTCCTCCCCCGGTCGGTGAGCTCCTTGCGCCAAGCGGGTGCCGTTGCGGACACTGCTGTCCGATAGCGCACCCGCTTCCCAGGTCCATGGGGCTCTCGCGCCAGGCGGGTGCCGTTGCGGACGCTGTGGTCCGAAGCCGCACCCACTCCCCTGGCCCACCGGCCCCTCGCGGTTGGCGGGTGCCGCTTCGGGCACCATCGACCCAAGGCGCACCCGGTCGCTGGCCCGTTCCCGTAGCCTGTCGCCTCCACGAGCATCGTTCGTCGCTGGTCTGAGAGGAGCGCGATGGAGTTGCCCACGTTCCTGGCGGACCATGAGCGCGCGGTCCGGTGGTCAACCGGCGCGAGCGACACTGTCAAGCCGCAGTTGGTCTTTCTCGGCCGGGGCGACCATGCTCTGGAGGTCGCGCTGGCCTCGGCGGCTCTGGAAGCTGCGGCACGGGGACCGGCCCAGCCCTCTCCTGGTCGTGGTTTCCCATCCCGGTGTTGGGTCCACGACCGTGAAGGCCACCATCTGCGGGCCCGTCGGCGACAACCCGCAGGTTTTGAGCGGTCTGGACTTGGCACAGGTCGAGCGGCTCTGTGCTGCGGCGTTGGCCGAGCCCAACCGCCACACCGCTGTTCGCTTTCTCGTGAGCACGCTGGAAGGTCTGGACGCCGAGCGCATTCCCGGGCTGCGCAATCTCGGGATGCTGGCCACTCACGAGCTGCAGGTCGGCGTGCCACGGCGCTCGGACTGGAGCGAGGCCTGCCGTGGCGACGGCGGTCGCAGGCAGACGCGCCGGATCAACCTCCCCTCCCGAGGACGACCCGACGGCCGCCTACACCGAAACCCTGACAATCCTGTTTCGGCTGCTGCTCGTGGCCTACGCCGAGGACAAGGATCTATCGCCGTACGGCACCAACAGCCGCTACGCCCACCATGCGCTCAAGACGGTAGCTCAGGATCTGACCGAGCAACGCCGCAGCGGAACGGCGACCTTTGACACGGCCGCCACCGATCTGTGGGAGGACATGCGAGCGCTGTGGCGCGCCGTCGACAAGGGCAACGACGACTGAGGTGTGCCGCCCTACGACGGTGGCCTGTTCAGCACCGACCGATCCGTGAACCCCGCCGGTGCCGCCCTTGATGTCATGAGCTTGACCAACGCCGAACTCGATCCCGCCTTGCTGGCCCTGCTCGTTGACGAGGGCGACCCGAGCGTGTTCGGGCCGGTGGACTTCCGATCGTTGAGCGTGCGCGAGTTCGGCACTATCTACGAAGGGCTGCTCGAAAGCCGCCTGGCCGTAGCTGCTGGCAGGGCCGTATCCGGGCATGGGCGCGGGCGACCCGGATCTGTACAAGGCGTTCTGCTGGCGCTTCTGGCAGCTGACCCGCAGCGACGGCGCCGTCGGCGTGGTGCTCCCCCGCTCCGCGCTGTCTGCTGCCGGCAGCGCGCCCTGGCGGCAGGCGATCCTGGACGAGGGTGCCTTCGACGACGTGACAGTGCTCAAGAATACGAAGGGCTGGGTCTTTGAAGACGTGACTCCCCAGTACACCGTTAGCCTTGTCGTCCTTTAGGAAAGGCCATGCGAGATCAGGAATCGTTCGCTTTCGCGGGCCCTACAACTCCATTGAAGCGTTCGACGACGAAAGGCGACGAAAGGCGCCGGAGTTCACCGTAATGGAGTTCCGGTCGTGGTCTGAGGGGCGTCATTCCCGCTGCTGCCGTCCGCTGACTCCGCACGGGTGTTCATCAAGCTGCGCCAGCATCCGCGCCTTGACGCTGCCCCCCCCCCGGCGCATCGAATTTGGCGGGCGCGGCCGGCGACCGAGTTCCACCACGGCCGACAAGCATCTCTTCGAGCTCGACCGATGAGAGAGTTCGACGCCACCAACGACAAGCACCACTTCGACTTCGGCCGTCCAGACGACGCGATGTGGCCGGTCTACAAGGGCGCGTCGTTCAACCTGTGGGAACCTGACACCGGCACTTACTAACGCCTGGGCCGACCCGGACGTCGTGGTGCCGGTCCTTGAGCGCAAGCGCGTCCGCCAGCAGCGCCACGCCCGCTCGGCCTTCAGCGAGTTCGACCGCGAGTGGGCGGCCGACCCAGACACCCTGCCGTGCTGGTATCCGCGCATAGCGTTTCGCGACGTTGCGCGGGCAACCGACGCCCGAACGGTGATCGCCGCCCTGGTCCCGGGCGGCGTCGTGACCGCCAACCAGGCTCCGTATCTCCTATGGCCTCTCGGCGATGAGCGCGATGAGGCCTACCTGCTGGGTGTGCTGTGTTCAATCCCCCTGGACTGGTACGCGCGTCGAGTCGTCGAAACCCACGTCAACTTCCACCTGTTCAACGCCTTCCCGGTCCCCCGGCCCGACCGCGATCATCGACTCCGGCGCCAAGTCGAGGTCATCGCCGGCCGCCTCGCTGCCGTGGACGACCGCTACGAGGACTGGGCTCAAGCTGTCGGCGTACCGGTTGGTTCGGTCAGCGAGGAAGACAAGCCCGACCTCCTCGCGGAACTGGACGCCGCCATCGCACTGCTCTACGAGCTGGACGAGTCCGACGTCCGCCACATCTTCCAGACATTCCACGCCGGCTGGGACTACCACGACCGGCTCGGCCGCGTCCTCGTGCACTTCGACCGGCTCGGCGGTGAGCAGCCCGAAAGACACGGGCTCGCCGCCGAAGAAGGTCCCGACTATGACGCCTAACCTGACGCGCCGACTACTCGTCGGCGCCGGTGACCTCCATCACCGCCAGCCGCTGCCCCGCTTCCCCGTCGGCGACCAGCCGGAGGCGTACCCCGAGGGCGGTGGCGATCCGTTCGATCATCTCCAGCGTCGGGGAGACGCCGCCCTCCTCCATGCCCTGCACGTCCCCGCCGGTCATGCCAATGTGCTTGCCCAGCGCGATCCGCGACATGCCGACCGCAACCCGCAGGTCGTAGACGAATGCGCCGAAGTCCTGCTCGATGCGCGCCTGCCGCAGTCCTTCCTTGAACTCCGGGGTGTCGGTGTCACCCCACGCGGCCAGCACTTCCTCCAGTGTGCGGTACGGCCGCGTGGCGATCCGTTCCTCGCTCATCTCTTACTCCGACGTAGGGCTTCACGGGCTCGTGCGACCTCTCGGTCCTCATTCTGCCGCTGTTTGCGAAACGTGGTGAGCAGGAGAATCTCCCGCCCAGCGCCGAAGCAATACGTGATGCGGCGCGCCTCGCCGTCAAGCTTGAGCCGCAACTCGAAGAGACCACCCTTCAGGCTGCGTGAGTGCGGCATCGGCAACTGGTTGCCTTCTGCTTTCAGCCGCCGCAGCAGCTTGGCGGCTCGCTGCGCATGGACAGGTGGCAGCGCCGTGAGCCACTCCTCCACCTCGGGTTCAAGCTCGACGTTCCACATGGCCCCCATGAGCCGACCGTACGGACGGCCACGGCCGGGTGAGGCAACGGCGCCGTGACCGCTGGGGACAAGCCAGAGTTCGCGACCAACCGGCCTGGGGAGCGGGTTGCGGACGCCAGCAACGGCCATCTCGCCTTCCTCGGCAAGATCTGGGCCCAGCCGCCTGAGCTGGCGGTCGCCACCGCCTACTTCAACCCCGGTGGGCTTCAACCTGCTGGCCGACGAACTCGAACGCGTCGGCAAGGTCCGCCTGCTGTTGGGGGCCGAGCCGGAGGTGCCCGAGCACCGTGTCCGGCGTCTCAAAGACACGCCCAACCCGGCTCGCGCCGGCCAGGCCAAGCTGCGATCGGCGCTCAAGGGCCACACCCGAACGTTGGAGGAGGACCGCGACCTTCTGGGGTTCAGCCACGAAGCGGACGCGGGGGCACGCCGGCTGCTGCGATGGCTGACGTCGGGGTCGGTCGAGGTCCGCCGGCTGGAAGACGCCTTCCTGCACGGCAAGGCGTTCATCGTCTCCAGCCACGACGAGGGGGTCATCGCGGGCAGCTCAAACTTCACCTATGCCGGCCTCCCGAGGAACCTCGAACTCAACCTCGGTCACTACGGACCGACCACCGTGCGTCAAGTCCGTGAGTGGTTCGACGAGCTGTGGGAGCGCGCCACCGACCTCGATCTGGCGGCGCTGTACGAGGCCCGCTTCGAGCCGCACCTGCCCTATGTGGTGTACCTGCGCATGCTGCATGAACGCTACGGCGACGAGCTGGCGCAGGAGGCCACGGACACCGGCGTCGGGCAATCCATCTCACGTCCTTCCAGACGGATGGACTGTGGCGCGCCAGGCGGATCCTGGCCGAGCGACGGGGAGTGCTCATCGCCGACGAGGTCGGCCTCGGCAAGACCTTCCTCGCTGGGGAGTTGATCCGTCAAGCCGTGCAGGAGCGCCGCCAACGTGCTGGTCGTCGATCCCGCCACCCTCCGGGACGGCCCGTGGCGCAAGTTCCTCGACCACTACCAGCTGGGCGTGAGTGTGTCTCGTTCGACGAACTGGCCGACGATCGGCGGCTCAATCCGTTGGCCACCACGTACAAGCTGCGCAACGACCCCGACGACTACGCCATGGTGGTCGTCGACGGGGCCCACAACCTGCGCAACCCCTGGCACGCAGCGCGCAGAGGCGCTGCGCCGACTGCTCGGAGGCAGCCCACCCAAGGATGTAGTGCTGTTGACCGCGACACCGGTCAACAACAGCCTCTGGGACCTGTACTCGCTGCTGTACTACTTCATCCGCAACGACGCGGCCTTCGCCGACGCGGGTGTCCGCTCGCTGCGGGATCACTTCGCGTCGGCCATGGCCGTCAACCCCGATGACGTGTCCCCCGAGCACCTGTTCGACGTCCTCGACGCGGTGGCCGTCCGCCGCACCCGGCCGTTCGTCAAGCGCTACTACCCCAACGACACTGTCGGTCATCGACGGTCGCCGCACGACCATCACCTTCCCGACTCCACGCGTGCCGAAGGTCGGCTACAACCTCGACGCGGTCCTACCGGGCTTCTTCGGCCGCTTCGCTCACGCGCTGGACGGAGTAGTCGGTAGCTCTCCGGGCGATCCCGACGTGCTCACTCTGGCCCGCTACGCCCCCTCCCGTTACCGGGTGGCCGGCGTGCCCGACACCTACGAGCTGCAACTGGCCGGCCTACTGCGATCCGGACTGCTCAAGCGTTTCGAGTCCTCCGCGCATGCCTTCGCCCGGACGTGCGCCACCATGGCCGACAGCCACGACGGGTTCCTGTCGCTGCTCGGCCAGGGCAAGGTGGCGACGGGCGCGATCCTGGCCGACTGGATGGCGACCGACACCGACGAGCTCGACGACGTCACCGCCTACCTGACCCAGCACCGTCTCGATCTGGAGGACGCCAGCGAATTCGACGACGGCGCGCTGGCCACCGCTGCGGCGGCGGACCGCGACCTGCTGCGTGCGCTGGGGTCACAGGCCCGTCAGGTCACCCCTGGCAACGACCCGAAGCTTGCCGCGCTCGTCGAGGAGTTGGCCGACATCGCCGCAGGGGCCAACGCCGAGGGGATCGGCGCCGACGACACCCGCGACAAGCCCAAGGTGTTGGTGTTCAGCTACTTCGCCGACACGGTCGACTGGATCACGGATCATCTCTTAGCCGTGGTTGAAGTGGACGAGCGGTTGACGGCCTACCGGGGTCGCATCACCAGCACGTCGGGGCGTCACGGCAACAAGGAGCAGGCGCTGTGGGGCTTCGCGCCCCGCACCACCGACGCTCCGGGCCGGTCAGAGGCCGACCGGTTCGACATCGTCGTCGCGACCGACGTCCTCGCCGAGGGCGTCAACTTGCAGCAGGCCCGCCACATCATCAACTACGACCTGCCATGGAACCCGATGCGTCTGGTGCAACGGCACGGGCGCATCGACAGGATCGGCTCCAGGCACACCGAAGTGTTCCTGCGTTGCTTCTTCCCAGACGCCCAGCTGGAGGCAGTGCTCGGCTTGGAGGAGCGCCTGCAACGCAAGATCAAGCAGGCCGCCGCCAGCGTCGGCGTGGGTGGCGAGGTACTACCCGGCAGCCAGGTGACGGACGTCACCTTTTCGGAGACGGTCGAGGACATCGAGCGACTTCGGGCGGGCGACGCCGGGCTGTTCGAACGAGGCGGTACGGGACGGGCGGCCCTCAGCGGTGAGGAATACCCGGCCAACTTGCAGCCGACGGTGCCG
>Ga0136620_10000376_pt1 | contig 20641 bp, 20 predicted proteins | sample AntDrymUQ4162106_2_FD_104806 | JGI IMG/M metagenome (GOLD analysis project Ga0136620, IMG submission 104806) | Polar desert sand microbial communities from Dry Valleys, Antarctica - metaG UQ416 (21.06) | ecosystem: Environmental > Terrestrial > Soil > Desert | place: Antarctica: Dry Valley... | reverse complement strand
TCCCTCGTTGACCTCCTCGAGGCCGGCAAGCATCCGCAGGGCGGTCGACTTGCCACACCCGGACGGCCCGACGAGGACAAGGAACTCGCCGTCGCCGATCTCCAGGTCGAGTTCGTTGACCGACGGCCGCGGGTTACCCGGATACTGCCGCATCGCCCTCTCATACGTGATCGAAGCCATGCCTGTGCCCTTCCTTCCTGAAGAGCCGATACGGATGTACTCAGCCTTTTTCGGCGCCCTCGGCGGTATTCATGATCTGCCGCTGGAAGATGAAGAACATCACCGCGACGGGGATCGTCATCAACGCCGCGGCCCCCAGTTTCAGCGGGAACTGCTGCGCCTGGCCTTGCCCACCGGCGGCGAGCGTGGCCACTCCCTTCGTCAGCGTGTAGAGGTCCGGGTCCTGGGCGGAAACCACGAAGTGCGACAGCTCGTTCCACGAGCCCTGGAACGCCAGGATCACCAGCGTGATCAGCGCCGGGCGGGACATCGGCAGCACCACCGACCAGAACGTCCGGAAAATCCCCGCACCGTCGATGTGGGCGGCCTCCTCCACGCTCACCGGAATCGACTCGAAGAAGTTCTTCATGATGAAGACACCTGCGGCGTCCACGAGCAGCGGGACGATCATGCCGGCATACGAGTCATAGATGCCGAGGGTGTTGACCACGAGGAACTTCGGGATCAGCAGCACGACGGCCGGCACCGCCATCACCGCGATGAGCGCGGCGAAGAGCAGTCCCCGCCCGCGAAATCGCAGCCGGGCCAAGGCGTAGCCAGCCATCGAGCAGAAGAGCACGCGGCCGATCGTCACGAAAACCGTGACGATGACGGAGTTCATCGCCCAGGTCGGGAACGCCAGCCCGCCACCGAACAGCGTCTGGTACGTCGCCGTCGTCCAGTTCGCCGGAATCAGCGAAACCGGGTTGGCAGCGGCGTCGTTGTCCGTCTTGAACGACGTGGCGATCTGGATCAGGAACGGGAAGATGTAGATGATCGCGATGAGGGCGAGCAGGGCGTAGGTCATCGATGTCGTCAAGACTGTCCGGGGTCCCGCCGGCGCGCGTGTGTGCGCTGCGCCGCTGGACGACTTGTCCTCGGTCGCCTGAGTGGACACTGTGGTGACCGTCACCGGGTGGTCCCCACGACCGCCGCGTCCGGCACGTAGCGCTTGCGCTTGGGCACCCCACGCTCCCGCAACACCCACCGCTGGATCAGGGTGAGGACCACGATGATGGCGAACAGGATGAACGCGATCGCCGCCCCCTGCCCCCAGCGGTTGTTGAGGAACGACGACGTGTAGGACAAGTACGCTGGTGTGATCGTCGTCTTGGCCGGACCGCCCTGCGTGCCGACGAAGATCTGGTCGAAGACCTGCCAGGTACCGATCAGGCCCAACGTGAGCACCGTGAACAGCGTCGGCCGGAGCAGCGGCAGGGTGACGAAGCGGAAGCGCTGCCAGCCGCTGGCGCCGTCCAGCAACGCGGCCTCCTGGACCTCGCCGGAAACGTTCTGCAGCGCGGCGATGAACAGCAGCATGAATGTTCCGGAGGTGGTGAACACGGCCAGCAGGATGAGCGCGCTCATCGCGACGCTCGGCCCGGCCAGCCACTCCCACCAGGACAGGCTGAGGAAGCCGTTGTCGGACAGGAGCGCGGGCGCCTCGTCGATGCCGAGGACACCGAGCACGACGTGCGCGACTCCGCGCGGGTCGGCGAACCAGTTCGGCCCGTTGATACCGAGCCAGGACAGCGATTTGTTCACTGCGCCGCTGCCGCTGAACAGGAACAAAAAGACGATCACGATCGCCACCGAGCTGGTCACCGACGGGAAGTAGAACGCGGTGCGGAAGAAGCCGCGGCCCCGCAGCACCTTGCGGTTGACCAGGACGGCGAGAAGCAGCGACAGGATCGTCTGCAGCGGCACGACAAGGACGACGTACCAGAAGTTGTTGCGCAGCGCCGTCCCGAAGTCTCGCGCCGGCAGGCCGCTTTCGGCGCTGAGGATGCCGCGGTAGTTATCGGCGCCGACGAAGCCGACTGAGGAGGAGAACGGGCTGCCCTGCCCGCGCCAGTCGCTGACGCTGACCCACGCCGCCATCAGGATCGGCAGTGCCAGGAACAGGCCGAGGATGACCAGTGCGGGTGCGGTGAACAGCCATCCCGCCGCGGCCTCGCGGCCCCGGATGCCTCCGGTGTCGCGGGACCGGCGGGAACTCACAGAATCGCCTCGAGATTGCTCTGGGCGGAGTCGAGGATGGCCTGCGGGTCGCCGCTGCTGAGCCCTTCGAGTTGGGCGTTCAGGTCGGCCACCACGTCGGAGACGCCCACCTGGTTCGGCACGGCCACCGCAACGTCAGCCTGGTCCAGGAACGCTACGAAGTCCGGGTTGTCGGCGCGCCACTGGTCGGCGGCGGACTCGACGGACGGCATGACTCCAAACGCGCTGGCGAACTCCAACTGCTGCTCGCTGGAGGTCAGGAACTCGACGAGATCCTTGGCCGCCTCGATGTTGTCGCTCTGCGCGGCAATGCCCCAGCAGTTGGTGAAGGTCAGCGTCCCGGCACCGGCCGGCCCCTCGGGCAGCGGCACGACCTGATAGTTGATGTCGGGGTAGTCCGCTGACATTGCACCGATCATCCAGTTGCCCTCGATGGTCATCGCGGCACGCGCGTTGCCGAATGCCTCACCGGCCCAACCGGAGTCGAGGTCGGCGGCGAAGCTCCAGGCGCCCACCTCCACGACCGACTGGACGTACTCCAGCGCCTCGACGTTCTCGGAGCTGTCAGCCGTGGCCGTGCCGTCGGTGACGAGGCCTCCACCCGCCTGCGCCATGAACGCACCGAGCCGCTGATACTCGGTACTCGTCGTGAGACCAACCTGGTCAGGGGTCGTGAGCTGCTCGGCGACAGCACTCAGTTCGTCCCAGCTCGTCGGGATGTCCTCGTCGGTCAGCCCGGCGGTCGCCCACGAGTCGGTGTTGATGATCAGCGACAGCGTCGAGAAGTCCTTGGGGGCACAGTAGAACTGGTCGTCGACAGTGAAGGCCTCCCGCAAATTGGGGTAGAAGTCGTCCACGTTGGACAGATCGCCGGCGTACGGCTCCAACGAGCCGTTCTCCGCATAGCTGGCCACGGTGTCGGAGCTGACGTAGAACACGTCCGGCGGCGAGCCGGCCGCGAAGCCTTGGCTCAGCTGCTGCGGGAGATCCTGCGCGGCGGTCACGGTGGCGGTGTTCCCGGACTCCTCCGACCACGCCTGCGCGGCCGCGGTCACCGCGTCGGTCTCGGCGGGCCCGCTGGATCCGATTAGGATGGTCAGCTCCGCGGGACCGGACGCCTGGTCTGTGGGGTCACTACCTTCGTCGAACCCGCCACCACCGCAGGCGGACATGGCGAGGACGGTCGCGGTGGCAAGTGCGATCGCAGCGGGTCTGGGGGCGCGGGTGGTCACAGTCGTCTCCTGGGTGCGGTGTCGGTGAGCGGTCGGTGCGGGAAAGCAATGAGGTCGGTGGTGGACGAGCGGACGGAAAGCGTCGGCTGCAGCAAGGCGGTGTGTGGCCTCGCGTGCGGTGACGCGATGACGTCCAGCACCTGCCGGAGGCACTCCTCCGCGGCCGCGACGAGTGGCTGGCTGACGCTGGTCAGGCCTACTGCGCGGGCGACAGGTGTGTCGTCGTAGCCGGTGACGGCGAGCCGGCCGCGGGACACCGACACCGCCCCGAGCGCCAGCGAATCGCTCGCACACACCAGGGCGGTGGGCGGGTCGGGCAGATCGAGCAACGCGGTCGCCGCGTCACGGCCGGCGGCCAGTTCGTCGGCCACTCGGACGTCCAGAGCTGGGTCGACCTGCAAACCGGCCTTGTGCAGCGCCTGCCGCCAGCCCGACCGCCGGTCGTCTCCGATGCCCGAGCCGGCCGGCCAGCCGAGGAAGGCGATCCGGCGGTGCCCGTGCTCGAGGAGATGACTGGCCGCGGCCCGGCTGCCGGCGGCGCCGTCGACGTCGGCCCACGAGTGCTGCTGCTCGATCGCCCCCCACGGGCGGCCGAACGTCGAGAACGGGATCTGCCGCTCGGCTAGCCACGCCGTGCGCGGGTCGCCGTGGTGTGTGCTCGTGAGCAGGAAGCCGTCGAGGTCGCTGGCGGCGAGCAGGTCGTCGTACGCGGCGATCTCCTCGGCGTCATCGGAGGCGGTGTAGAGCACGACGCGGTACGACGCCTGCTGGGCGCCATCGACCACGGCGTGCAGGAAGCGGTCCAGCACACTGCCGTTGATGCCGCCGCGGTCCGGCTCAAGCCGCAAGGCCAGCATCATCGAGCGACGGGTCCGCAGTTGGCGGGCCGCGCGGGAGGGCCGGTAGCCCAATTCGGCGATGGCCTGACGGACCCGTTCGGCCGTTCTGGGGCTGACGATGCCGGGGCTGTTGATGACGTTGGAGACTGTCTGCCGGGACACCGAGGCGAGCAGGGCGACGCTGTCGAGGGTCGCCCTTGCAGCCATCGACTGACCCTCCCTCGTCGCAAGACGTCCTGCAGTTGCCCTAGCCGCGACAAACCGGTCAAGCTGGCCGCAGCCGATTGGATCGATCAAATTGCTGATGGCAGACTGCTTCTTGTCCGTCGGCATGTCAAGTACTCCCGGTGGACAAGGCCGGTACGGATGCACGAAAGGGAGCCCATGACGGCAGTACGGCCGCTGGCCGGACCGGACCGGACCGCCGAGCGCGCCCTACAGCCGATGGTGCACCAGCTGGTCGTTTCCATCGCCGCCCCGACCACGGTGCTCTCCGGCGCGGACGGGCAGATCACGCATGAGGGTGCCCAGGGCCTGTTTCACGCGGATGTGCGCGCGCTCAGTCGTGCCGAGGTGTGGGTCGACGGCCGCGAACCCGAGCCGGTTGCGGATGGCCCGGCCGGCCGCGGGACGCACCACTTCGTCAGCCTGTTGCGGCACCTGGGCGACCGGTTGCCGGACCCGACCGTGCGGCTGGATCGACATCGCCACCTAGTTCCTGGCCGGCTGGGCGAAATGCTGCGGCTGACGTCGACGGCCGGCGCGGAGGTGACGACCCGCGTCCAGGTCGTGCTCGCCGCGGACTTCGCCGGCCTGGAGGAGGTCAAGCTGGGCATGGCGCGCATGCCCGTACCGCCCCGGCGAGTGGGCTCGACGGTCCTGTGGGGTGAGGGTGCGGTGACCGTGCGGCTGGTCGAGCTGACACCGCTTCCGCAAGTGCGGATCGAGCCCGAGTCCGTCGTCCTCACCTGGGAGATCACGCTGGCAGCACGGACGACCGTGGCGCTGCACTGGACGGTGGAGGTCACCGACGTCGGTGCGGTCGTGGCTGCGGCACCGGACACGCCGTGGTGGCCCACCCCCGACGTCAGCGCCGACGACCGTCGGCTGCAGCGGTTGCTGCAACAGTCCCTGGACGATCTCTACGGGCTACGGATGGTCACCGTCAGCCAGCCGGCAGACGTGTTCGTGGCCGCTGGATCTCCGTGGTACCTCACGTTCTTCGGCCGCGACAGCCTGTGGGCGGCTCGCATGATGTTGCCGCTGGGCACCGAACTCGCGGCCGGCACCCTGCGCACCTTGGCCGCGCGGCAGGGCACCTTGGTCGATCCCCGATCCCAGGAACAGCCGGGCAAGATCCTGCACGAGCTGCGCCGGGACGACGTGCACCTCGCCGCGGTCCCCGGCCTTCGGCTGCCCGCGCAGTACTACGGCACCGTCGACGCGACCCCGTTGTGGCTGCTGTTGTTGCATGACGCGTGGCGGTGGGGACTCCCCGCCGATGAGATCGAACCGCTGCTGGGGCACGCCGTACGGGCGCTGGACTGGGTGGTCGGTGCCGGCGATCCCGACGGCGACGGCTTTCTGGAGTACGTCGACAGCTCGGGGTTCGGCCTGACGAATCAGGGCTGGAAGGACAGTGGTGACTCGGTGCGCTTCGGTGACGGCCGGATCGCCGAGGCACCCATCGCGCTGTGCGAGGTGCAGGGCTACGCCTACGAAGCGGCCCTGGGGGGAGCCGACCTGCTCGAGGCCTTTGGGCGGAGTGGAACAGACCGGTACCGCGCCTGGGCCGCGGTGTTGAAGACCCGATTCCGGGAGCAGTTCTGGGTCGACGACGGTGCGGGCGGCTATCCGGCGATCGCCCTGGACGGCGCAAAGGTGCGAGTCGACTCCCTTACGAGCAACGCCGGTCACTTGCTCGGTACAGGCCTGCTGGACGACGCGGAGACCGCGCGGGTGGTCAGGCTGTTGACCGACGCCCGGATGGACTCCGGCTACGGCCTGCGCACAATGAGCAGCGCAGCCGGCGGGTACAGCCCGCTCAGCTACCACTGCGGATCGGTCTGGCCGCATGACACCGCCGTCGTCGTGACGGCGATGGCCCGCAGCGGGTACGCGACCGAGGCCGCTGCCCTGATCGACGGCCTGCTGAGCGCGGGCGCGGCCTTTGACGGGCGGGTGCCGGAGTTGTACTCGGGTGAGCCCCGGGGTCACCTGCTCCGGCCAGTGCCGTACCCGGCCGCCTGCCGACCGCAGGCCTGGTCCGCCGCCGCGTCCGTCGCCCTGCTCGAGGCCGCGCTCGGGCTGCGTCCGGATGTTCCGGGGGGCGTGCTGCGGGTCGCGCCCGCGCGGCCGAGCCCCGTCGGCCGGCTTCGGGTCGAGGGGCTGCGGCTCGGTGACGAGTCGGTCACCGTCGAAGTGGACGCCACCGGAGACGTTCTCGAAATCACCGGCACCGGCCTGCGGGTCGAGGTCGCCCCGCCGCGTTGAGTGGTCGTTGCTATTTACTGCGGGCGACGACGGCACCCGCTAACGCCGCCCCGAAGGTGCCGAGGGCTTCGTCCCCGAGGGTGTCCTGGTAGGCGGTGCCGAGTTCGGTGCCGTTGCGGATGAACGCGTACCACTCGGCGAGTTCCCAGCCGATGGCGAGCACCGCGCCGATCCCGGTCACGAGAAGTCGCCACGAAGATGACGATGGCAAGTCGCCGCGGCCACGCCGGTTTCGGCGTCATTGGAGGCGAAACCGGTCGGCCCATGACCCGAATCACCTCCAATGATGCGATTTCCGCATGATCAGCCGGAGGCTAGCTGCGCGGGTCGGGGACCTCGGCCGGGTCCAGCGGTGTGATGGCGTCCACGTCGAGGCAGCCGACGAAGATCGGCTGGAACCGCTGGCGATACTCCATGAGCAGCGCATCATCGCCGGTCGAGGATTCCTGGACAGCGGTGACCGCCGCCCACTCCTGGCCATCCGCGCAGGTGCCCTCCGCCGGGCCAGAGCTGTCGGCGAGGGTGATGGCCGCGGCGCCGATCCCGCCGAGCACGGCGAGCAGCATCGCGGGCCAGATCCGGTATCCACTCACGACGCGGACACCTCCCGCAGCATTCCCACGTGCGGGCCGATCAGCGGATCGTCCCAACGGTTGTCCGTGGCGAGGAAACCGGCCCGGGCATAGAACGCCTCGGCGGGGACCCGGGCGTTGCACCACAGCAGTCCGCCACCAGACACGGCGATATGACGCACGGCGGCAGCGATCAGTTCCGCCCCGATCCCATGGCCGCGCAGGTCCGCGGACGTAGCCATCCCACGCAGTTGCCAGGCGTCAGGCCTCGACGGGTACCACGGGCAGACTGCGGGCTGCAGCCGGAGGGCGCCCACGACCTCACCGGCCTCATCGACAGCGCCCAGATGCAGCGTCGACGGGTCATCGTCGCCGGGCAGGGCCATCTCGGCGATGCTCTGATGCGGTCGGAGCACTCGCTGCCGCAACGCGAACGTCGCCTCGGCGGGCACTGGGCACACTCGCGCTTTCACCCCGAGCATGTCTCGAACCTACGCCGACCGGGAACGGCGGCCCCGTCTGGCCCGCAGGTAGTCGCTGACGACGTACTCCCCGAGCCGGTCCGGCCGCGGCCTCATCACCCGCCCCCCGTTACGGCGGGCCAGTTCCTGCACGAACTGCACGAGCGCAGGCTCGTCATCCAACAGGAAGACGTTGATGGTTGCGCCGTTGCGCGTGCAGCGGTCAACCTCGGCCAGTGTCCGGGCGATCGTTTCCGGCAACGGCGGCCAGCAGAACTGAGCCCGCCCGCGCGCATCCAGGTGAGCGGTCGGCTCGCCGTCGGTCACCACGAGGACTACCGGTTCGGCGTCCGGGTGACGGGCCAGGTGCCGGCGCGCCAGCATCAGCCCATGCTGGAGGTTTGTCCCCTGCAGGGTGTCCCACGACAGCTCGGCCAGCTCGCCCGGCGACAGCACCCGAGCGCTGCTGGAGAAACCGATGATCTCGATGGCATCCTGCGGGTAGCGGGTTGTCACCAGGGAATGCAGCGCCATTGCGGTGGACTTGGCCGCCCCCCACGTGCCGCGCAGCGCCATCGAGTAGGACAGGTCGACGAGCAGCGCGACCGCAGCGCTGGTCCGCCGTTCGGTCTCAACGACCGAGAAGTCGTCGACGTGCAGCCGCACCCGAGGGCTGCGCCCGGGACCGGTCGACCCTGGATGTCCACCGCCGCCCCGCAAGACTGCGTTGCGCACCGTGCCGACGACGTCCAGCGGTTGCTCGTCTCCGTACCGCCACTCGCGGTTTGCGCCGGTCAGCTCGCCGGCTGCGCCCGCATCTTGGACGTCGTGGCCGCCGCGCCCAGTCGACTGCAGCTGGGAAAAGACCCGCCGCAACGCGGTGGCACCGAGTCGGCGCACCGCCTTGGGCGTCAGTTCCAGCGTTCCGCGCTCGCGGTTGAGCCAACCCTGCCGTTCGAGTTCGCGTTCGAGTTGACGCAGCGCCTCGATCTCCTCGGCGGCGTCGCGTCCCAGGGCGTCGGCGAGCAGGTCCTGGTCGACGTCGTCCAGTGCGGCGCCGGGGTAGTTCTGATCCAGCTGCTGCGACAGCGACTCGAGTCCGGCCAGTTCCTCCAGGGCGGTCGTCGCGTCCCCGAGACCCAGCGGCTGGCGTCCGTCCGTCCCCCCACGGGCGTCCCAGGGCAGGTCCGGACGGGCCTGTTGCAGCAGTTGCTGCAACCGCGAGATTTCGGCGGCGAGCCCCATGTCGGAAAGCGCGCCACTCATCAGCCCGGCCAGCTCTTGGCGTTGGTCGTCGGAAAGACTGTTCATCAACCGTTGCTGGGCAGCCGCCCGTCTGGCCAGCGAGTCGACCAGGTCCTCCACCGTGGACGGACGGTCGGGGAAGAACTTGCCGTGCTTGTCGAGGAAGTCGGCCAATTGCTGTTCGGTGTCCTCGCCCCGGTTGTGTGCGTCGATGAGGTCACCGAGGTCGCTGACCATCTCGCGCATGGCCGCCACGTCCTCGGGCGTGACGTTTCCCAGTGCTTCCTTCATGTTCCGGAAGGAACTGTCCAGGACTTCCCGGCGGAGCAGGTCGCGGATCTCGTCGTACGTCGACCGCGCCTCGGGACTGCGCCAGGGATAGTCGGACAATGACCGCACCGCACCCGCGGTGTCCTCCGGCAGCGAGTCCAGTTGCGCCTCGGCCAGCCGGGCAGAGTCGTCCGGGTCGGGAAAGAGGGCTCGCCGTTCGGATCGCAGCGCGCGGTCGAGCAGCTCCCGGACCTGCTCCAGCGTGCCGTCCATGCGGCCGCGGCGGCGGGTCGACCGCAGCCGGTTGCGCACCTCGCGGCGCAGCTCGTCCAGGCCGCGCATCCCTTGGGTGCCCCGACGCAGCAGCGCCCGGAGCGCCTCGGACGGGCCGTCGCCGGACAGCACCGCGTCGCCGAGCTCGTCCACCGCGGCCGCCACGTCGTACGGCTCGGCGAGTGGATCCGGTCCACCGTGCCAGCGGCCGTAGCGGTACGAGCGGTACGGCACGTCAGGCCCCGTAGATGGTGCGGCCGCCCTGGCTGTCCTTGGCCAGCCGCCGGGTCAGGTGCAGGCCCTCCAGGACGAGCTCCACCGCCGCGGCGGCCTGTTGCGGCGACTCCTCTCCTTCCGGCACGCCGAGCCGGCCGAGCATCTCCGCCAGCCGGGGAACCCGGCCGACCTGGGCGAGGAGTTCCTCGGCGGTGACCATGTCGCCGGACTCGACCACCTCTCCTGACTCGAAGTGGTCCTGCAGACCGGACAGGTCCAAACCGCCGAGCCGGCTGCGGAAAGTCTCGTTGATCGCGCGCCTGAGCAGGTGGCTCAGGATCTCCGTCTCGCGTTCGTCGTCCGCCTCCGAGCCGGCGTCGGCGAACTCGACCTTGCCGCGACTAGCGGGAACAACGGCCGGCAGATCGCACACTCGGGCCGCGGCCCGCTGCTCACCGGTAGTGGCCGCCCGGCGTACGGCGGAGGCGGCAACCGTTTCCAGTGCTGCGATCGCGAACCGGGCACTGACGCCCGAGCGGTGGTCGACGTGCTGGGAGCCCCGGACCAGCCGGGCGTACCGGGCAATGATCTCCAGCAGGTGCTCCGGGGTGAGGGGACGTTCGTGCCCACCGGCGTCCGCCCACGTCGTCCGCGACTCCTGGCGGAGCAGCGCGATCTCGTCGGGCAGGTCCAGGGGGTAGTGCGTGCGCACCTCGCTGCCGAAGCGGTCCTTGAGCGGCGTCACGATCCGCCCGCGGTTCGTGTAGTCCTCGGGGTTGGCGCTGGCCACGAGCAGCAGGTCCAGCGGCAACCGCAGGCGGTAGCCGCGGATCTGGATGTCCCGCTCCTCCAGGACGTTGAGCAACGCCACCTGGATCCGTTCGGCGAGGTCGGGAAGCTCGTTGATGCTGAAGATTCCGCGGTTCGTCCGCGGCACGAGTCCATAGTGGACAGTCTCCGGATCGCCGAGCGTCCGCCCTTCTGCAACCTTGATCGGGTCCACGTCGCCGATCAGGTCGCCCACGCTCGTGTCCGGCGTCGCGAGCTTCTCGCCGTACCGATCCTCGCGGTGCACCCACATCACCGGGGTCGACTCGCCGTGTTCGGCTACCTGACGCCGGCCCCAGACCGAGATCGGCGCGTACGGATGTTCGTTCAGCTCGCTGCCGGACAACGTCGGCGTCCATTCGTCCAGCAGCCCGAGCAGGGTGCGGATCAGCCGGGTCTTGCCCTGGCCACGTTCGCCGAGGAGCACGATGTCGTGCCCGGCCAGCAGCGCGCGTTCGATCTCCGGTACGACGGTGTCGTCGAAGCCGACGATGCCCGGCAGCGAAGGTTCCCCGGAGCCGAGCCGGGTCAGCAGGTTGGCGCGGATCTCGGCCTTGACCGTCCGGTGGACGTGGTCGCCCGCGCGCAAGGCTCCGAGCGTGGTCGGAAGATCGGCGGGCGGGGTTTTCAAGGATGCCGTGGCGTGCGGGGAGGTCACTGCTCGACGGTACGACGCGCCGCGCGGCCCCGCACCCCGCTCCGGTCCGCTGCCCGGCCAGAATGCAGCGATGCAGACGGTTATCCCGCCCGTCTCCGTCCAGTCCGCTCCTGTTGTGTGCTCCCGGACGGAGACGGTCTCGTGACGGTGCTCGCGATCGACATCGGCGGCACGAAGCTGGCCACCGGAGTGGTCAACGCGGCGGGCGAACTCATCAGCGAGCACCGCACGCCCACACCGCCGGACGGTGACGCCGAGGCGATCTGGTCGGCTCTGGTGGCCGGCGTGGAGCAGGCCCTCGACGGTGCCGGGAGGCCGCCGCTGGAGGCGATCGGGACCGGCTGCGGCGGTCCGATGCACTGGCCGTCTGGCGTCGTTTCCCCGTTGACGATGCATGGATGGCGGGACTTCCCGCTGCGATCGCGGCTGCAGGAGCAGTTCGGCGTACCGGTGCGGCTGCACAACGACGCGGTCTGCGTTGCGGCGGCCGAGCATTGGCGCGGGGCCGGCCAGGGGCGCGCCAACATGCTCGGCATGGTCGTGTCCACGGGAGTGGGCGGCGGTCTCATCCTCGGTGGGCAGTTGCACGACGGCGCGACCGGCAACGGCGGACACGTCGGACACGTCGTCGTGGATCCGGCCGGCCCGCCGTGCCGGTGCGGTGGACACGGCTGTCTCGAGGCGATCGCCCGGGGACCAGCAGTCGCCGAGTGGGCGGTGCGGCAGGGTTGGGACGACGGCGAGCACACCGCCGCCGCCGTCACGGTGTCCGCGCGGGCCGGAAACGAGATCGCGCTGGCGGCCATCACCCGAGCCGGTCGGGCGGTCGGGATCGCGCTTGCGTCGACGGTGGCGCTGCTGGACCTCGAGATCGTCTGTATCGGCGGCGGGCTCGCCCAGGCGGGCGACCTGCTCTTCGGGCCACTCGGCGAGGCCTACACCGAACATGCGGGGGTGCACTACGCCCGTACCCCGCGGGTCGTCCCTGCCGCGCTCGGCCAGCGGGCCGGCCTGATCGGCGCCGCTGCGCTGGTGCTGGCGGGCGAGCGCTACTGGCACGGCTGAACTCGCGACGACCGATGGCAGGATGCCGGGCATGGTCGCAACCGCTCGGGTCGATGTCGAGGCGGTGCGCCGGGCGCGCTCCCTACTGGAGGGGATCGTCCGCTACACCCCGCTGGAGCACTGCCGGGTACTCGAGGAGCGCACGGGCAGCCCGGTCTTTCTCAAATGCGAGAACCTCCAGCGCACCGGGTCGTTCAAGATCCGCGGCGCGTACGTGCGGATCAGCCGGCTCAGCGATGCCGAACGAGCACGAGGTGTTGTCGCCGCCAGCGCCGGAAACCATGCCCAGGGGGTGGCCCTCGCGGCCGGAATGCTCGGCGCCCGATCCACCGTCTTCATGCCCACTCGCGCCCCGCTGCCCAAGATCGCGGCCACCACGTCGTACGGCGCGGAGGTGCACCTGATCGGCGATTCCATCGCCGACACGCTGATCGCAGCCGTGGAGTACGCCGCACAGACGGGCGCGGTGTTCATCCACCCCTTCGACCACCCCGACATCATCGCCGGCCAGGGGACGGTGGGCCTGGAGATCTTGGAGCAGTGCCCCGAGGTGCGCACCGTCCTGGTGTGCACGGGCGGCGGCGGCCTGGTGTCCGGGGTGGCCGCGGCGATCCGGGGCAGCAGACCGGCTGTCCACGTCGTCGCCGTTCAGGCCGAGGGTGCGGCGTCCTTCCCGCCCTCGCTCGAGGCCGGCGAGCCGGTCGTCTTGGACGTGATGGCCACGATGGCCGATGGCATCGCCGTACCGTCGCCGACGTTCGCCACTTTCGAACACGTCCGCGACCTCGTGGACGAGGTGATCACGGTGTCTGAGGAAGCGCTCAGCAGAGCGCTGCTGCTGTGCCTGGAGCGGGCCAAGCTCGTCGTCGAGCCGGCCGGCGCGGCCGCGGTGGCCGCCGTCATGGAGCACCCGGGGCGGTTCGACGGACCGATCGTGGCAGTGCTGTCCGGCGGCAACATCGACCCGCTGCTGCTGCACCGGGTCATGCAGCACGGCATGATCGCCGGCGGTCGCTACCTGTCCCTTCGGCTACGCGTACCCGACCGGCCTGGATCGCTGGCCGCCCTGCTGACCCTGCTGGCCGACCTGGGCGCCAACGTGCTCGATGTCGAGCACTCACGCACCGGCGCCACGCTGCATTTCGGTGAGGTGGAGATCCGGCTGTCGCTGGAAACCCGCGGGGACGAGCACCGCGAGCTTGTGCTGGCCGAGCTACGCGCGGCGGGTTACCTGTCTGTTTCGCACTGACCCGGCTGATCAGATGGTGGCCGACGTCCTCGGCGTACGGCGAAGAGTCTGCAAGACGACGCAATAGCGCTCGGTCAGCCGCAGCAACGTCGCCCGCTCGTCGTCGCTGAGGGCTGAACCGGCAGCGAGGTCCACGCGCAGCCGGATGTCGCTGAACCCGACCGGCGCCTGCTTGTCGACGCCGAGTGTGCCGCGGAAGTCCAGGTCACCCTCGGCGTGCAGGGTCGCGCCGGTCACGTCCAGCCCCATCGAGGTGGCCACGGCGCGAAGGGTGACGCCGGCGCAGGCGACCAGCGCCTGCAGCAGCATGTCGCCGGAGCAGGCGGCCGATCCGGTGCCGCCGGTCCCGGGATGCAGCCCTGCCTCGGTGACTCCGCCACCCTCCGCCCGGTCCGCTCCTGTTGTGTGCTCCCGAGCGGAGGACGTCGCAACGGCAAGTGCCTGGCCGGTCGTGACCGAGCAGGTCACCTCCGCGCCGGCCAGCGAGCCGTCGGCAACCAGGGTGATCCTGGCCGCATCCGGATCGTCTCGGTACCGCTGCTTGAGCGGGTCCTGGGCCTCCCGGAGGGTCTGCGCATCCATGCACGGAGCCTAGTTGGCTGGCGGTTGTGTCAGCCGCCCAGCAGCTGATGTCGACGGATCTCATACGCGGATCGGATCTCAAGTGTGACGCGGCGCCGTCGAACTCGATACCCAGCAGGACGTCCTCCCAGCCGGCATCGACATATGCGCGTCGCCCGTCCTCCGCGACCAGGATCTGATGTCGCGCCGGGGGCAACCTGGTATGGCGAGCACGTGCTCCATCCCCCAGATCTCGAGCTCGCTGTGACAGCCAAGCTCGAGCAGGCTGAGCAGAGCGAGGAGCGCTTGCACTCCACGGCAGTTGGGCCGTTCCAGCACGGCCGCTCGGACGCGATCCGGAGTCGTCAGCCGACGGCGCACCGCATCGATGACGGCGCTCTTCGACCATGCTCGGGGAGAACGGCCCAGGCATCTACCAGCGACCGTTCAAGGTGCACCACAGGCGTCTCGTCACGGTGGACGGTGCGCGGCATCGGCTGAGCGCGATGGATCACAACGCCGCTTGCAGCACTGAGATGACGCTCGACCGGGATCGTCACGTGGATCGGGGATTGCCCGGCAGCGCTCAAGCCCCACGTGGCCAGCGCGCTCACGTGGCTGAGCACCACCGGTGAACTGTGCGACGCCGGCAGCGGTCAAGCCCAGCAGCTCACTGCCAGCTGCCGCATACACCCGCGGCATCACGCGTACCAGCTCGCCGCGGCTCACCGCCCGCCGCACGGAACGCAGGGGCACGTGCCGAGTCAGCTCGTCGATGTGACAGCTCCACCTGCTCGCGCCATGAACGCCGTGATCTCTGCGTGCAGCGCTCAGGATGGGCTGGAGATGACGCCGACCGGGTGCCGGATCGTGCCTGTGACAGCAACCGGCCCCTGTGCAAATCGCTCGGTCAACCGGTCGGCATGTCCGGCCAGTGCGCACCGTCAGAGGTTGCCGCGGCGCTCCTGCTCGCGCTCGATCGCCTCGAACAACGCCTTGAAGTTGCCCTTGCCGAAGCCGAGCGAGCCGTGCCGCTCGATCAGCTCGAAGAACACCGTCGGTCGGTCCTGCACCGGCTTGGTGAAGATCTGCAGCAGATAGCCGTCCTCGTCCCGATCGGCCAGGATCTTGAGCTCTCTCAGCGTGTCCAGCGGCACCCGGGTGTCGCCGACCCACTCGCCGAGCGTGTCGTAGTAGGAGTCCGGTGCATCGAGGAACTCCACCCCCTGCGCTCGCATATGCCGCACCGACGTGACGATGTCGCCAGTGGCCAGCGCGATGTGCTGGACACCCGGTCCGCCGTAAAACTCCAGATACTCGTCGATCTGCGACTTCCGCTTGCCTACAGCCGGCTCGTTCAAGGGGAACTTGACCCGGTGGTTGCCGTTCGTCACCACCTTGCTCATGAGGGCGGAGTACTCGGTGGCGATGTCGTCGCCGATGAACTCCTTCATGTTCGTGAAGCCCATGACCCGGTTGTAGAACCGGACCCAGTCGTCCATCCGACCGAGTTCCACGTTGCCGACGCAGTGATCGACGGCCTGGAAGTACCGGCGGGGAGCATCGGCCGGGCGGGTGACGAGCGGCGCAGCGTCGACGTACCCGGGCAGATACCGACCGGAGTAGCCAGAGCGGTCGACGAGGCTGTGCCGGGTCTCGCCGTACGTCGCAATCGCCGCCAACACGACAGTCCCGCGCTCGTCGCTCAGCTCGTGCGCCTCGGTCAGCACCGTCGCGCCCTGCGCTCGGGCGTACTCCACCGCCCGCGGTACGTCGGGCACCTCCAGCGCCAGGTCCACGACGCCGTCACCGTGCGCGGCGACATGCCGGCCCACATCCGTTCCGGCGCTAACCGCGCCGGTGAGGACGAATCGGGCCGAGCCGGAGCGCAGCACGTACGACGCCCGCTCCCGGCAACCGGTCTCCGGCCCCGAGTAGGCCACCAGCGTCATGCCGAACGCCGATGAGTAGTAGTGCGCAGCCTGTTTGGCGTTGCCGACCGCGAACACCACCGCGTCCATGCTCTTCACCGGGAACGGGTCATCGGTCGGATCGTGGGCGACTGCCCCGACCAGAACGTCGAGTTCCGGGACGGTGGGCTCTGACCTCACATCGGGCATGCACCGAAGCTTTGCCTGCGCCGACAGGTTGTGCAACTGGATGCGGCTGCGGTGGACATCATGTATACCCTGATCGCCATGGAGCAGCGGCGCTTGGACACCTTGGATGCTCGGCTGATGCTGCTCCTCGCGGCGGAGCCGAGGATCGGTGTGCTGGAATGCTCGCGGCGGCTCGGGGTGGCTCGCGCGACCGCGCAGGCCCGGTTGGACCGGCTGCAGCGCACCGGCGTGATCCGCGGTTTCGGTCCGGACGTCGACCCGGTCGCCCTCGGATACTCCGTCACCGCGTTCGCCACCCTGCAGATCCGCCAAGGCAGGGGAGCGGCGGTGGCCGGTCGGCTGGCGGTGATCCCGGAGGTGATCGAGGTGCACACCATCACCGGGGACGCGGACCTGCTCGCCCGCATCGTGGCGCGGTCGAACTCCGATCTGCAGCGGGTGATCGATGAGGTCGTGGCCGACGACGACATCGTCCGAACCTCGACGTACATCGCCCTGTCCGCGCACATCCCCTACCGCACCGGTCCGTTGCTCGAGCGACTGCTGGTCGACCGATGAAACTCGCGACCTGGAACGTCAACTCGATCATCGCCCGGCTGCCGCGGCTGCTGGACTGGCTGGATCAGCTCAGCCCCGACGTCGTCTGCCTGCAGGAGACCAAGGTCGCCGACGACTCCTTCCCGTACGCCGAACTACGCGAACTCGGGTACGACGCTGCTGCGCACGGCGACGGCCGCTGGAACGGCGTGGCGATCCTGTCCCGGCAGGGCGTGGCCGACATCGCCTACGGAGTACCGGGCGCACCGAACTTCCCCGCGCCGCGATCACCACCGGAGGCCCGCGCGATCACGGGCACCTGCGGGCCGCTGCGCCTCACCAGCGTCTACGTGCCGAACGGGCGCGAGCCCGCCGACCCGCACTATGTCTACAAACTGCGCTGGTTGGCTGCCCTCGGCGCGGCGATCCAGGCCGATGCTGCTGGCCCCGGGCCGTTCGCCGTGCTCGGTGATTTCAACGTGGCGCCCACCGACGACGACGTCTGGGACCCGGCGTCGTTCGTCGGCTCGACACACGTCACCGAGCCGGAGCGGGCGGCGCTGGCCGCCTTGCGCGATCTCGGTCTGCGGGACGTCGTACCGAGGCCGCTCAAGTACGACCGCCCGTTCACGTACTGGGACTATCGCGCCGGAATGTTCCACCAGAACAAGGGCATGCGGATCGACCTGGTGTACGGAAACTCCGCCTTCGCCGGCTCGGTCGACGACGCCTACGTCGACCGGGAGGCGCGCAAGGGCAAGGGCATGTCCGACCATGCCCCCGTGGTGATCGACCTCAGCCTGTGAACGGCGTCGCCTCGACGATCGTCACGCTGATCCGCGCACCGCTCGGCGCGGTGTAGGTGACCGAGTCGCCCGGACCTCGCCCGGTGATGGCTGTTCCCATGGCCGAGTCCGGGGAGTACACGGTCAACTCGGTCGTGGCGCCGATCTCCCGGGAGCCCAGCAGGAATCGCTCGGTCTCCTCGTCGTCGTACTGGATCGTCACCACCATCCCGGGCTCGACGACGCCGTTGTCGGCCGGCGCGTCGCCGACCTGCGCGCTGCGCAGCAGATCCTCGAGCTGCCGGATCCGGGCCTCCTGCTTGCCCTGCTCCTCCTTGGCGGCGTGATAGCCGCCGTTCTCCTTGAGGTCGCCCTCTTCGCGCCTGGCATTGATCTCGGCCGAGATCTCGGTGCGGCTCCCGATCAGGCGGTCGAGCTCGACCCGCAGCAGGTCGTGCGCTTCCTGGGTCAGCCAGGCCGACGCCGTGGCCTGGTGCTCGGTGGTGGACATCCAACGAACGTAACACCCCGTCGCACTGGACCACGCCGTCGTCCTGGGCAGCGGCAGCGGGAATGTCTGGACCAGGGAGAATCCTTGAGGTAAGGGCGGGCTCGATGCTGATCCGGTGAGAAGAACGAGGCGATAGGCAAGCATGAGAGGCAATGCGGGGAACGAGCCGGCGCTCCGCCGGCTGATGGCCGTGCACGCGCACCCGGACGACGAGTCGAGCAAGGGCGCGGCAACGATGGCGCGCTACGTCCGCGAGGGCGTCGACGTGCTCGTCGTGACCTGCACCGGAGGCGAACGAGGCTCGGTGCTCAATCCGGCCATGGACCGGCCGGAGGTGTTGGCGAACTTGCCGGCGATCCGGGCCGCGGAGATGGAAGCCGCCCGGGAGATTCTCGGCGTCCGGCAAGCCTGGCTCGGCTTCGTCGACTCCGGGCTGCCCGAAGGGGATCCGCTGCCGCCACTGCCGGCGGACTGCTTCGCGCTGCAGCCGCTGGAGGTCGTCGCGGCACCGCTGGTTCGATTGATTCGCGGCTTCCGTCCGCACGTCGTCACGACGTACGACGAACGCGGCGGGTACCCCCATCCGGACCACATCCGCAACCATGAGGTCTCCATCGAGGCGTTCGAGGCGGCCGGCGATCCGGATCGCTATCCCGGGACCGGCGACCCCTGGCAGCCGCTGAAGCTGTACTACCACATGACGTTCACCAAGCCTCGGCTCGTGGCGATGCACGACGCGATGCTCGCCCGCACGCTGGATTCGCCGTACGCCGAGTGGTTGGAGAGCTGGGACGACAGCAAGGACATCTCCCACCGCGTCACAACCAAGGTGCCGTGTGCCGAGTACTTCGAGCTGCGTGACCGTGCGCTGCTCGCGCACGCCACCCAGGTCGATCCGACGGGGCGCTGGTTCGCGTTGCCGCTGGAGGTGCAACGTGAGACCTGGCCGACCGAGGACTACGAGCTCGCCCGGTCACTCGTCGAGCCGCTCGAGCCCGGCACGATCGAGGACGATCTGTTTGCCGGCGTGGCTGCCAAGGTTGAAGCGTGAGGAGCCTGCTCGCGGTGGAGGAGGCGTTCGAAGCCGGACCGACCGCGCTGCTCGTCATCGTCCTGCTGGGGCTCGGGATCGTGCTGCTGGCGCGGTCCATGCTCAAGCACCTGCGCCGCGTGCCGGCATCCTTTGACCCGCCCGCGACCGACGAATCGATCGACGAGCCGGGGGCCGACCCGCCGCCCCGCGGCACTAGCTGAGCCTGCGCGCTCCCGGCGAGGCGGCCGCGGTGAAGGTGGCCGGCGGATCGAAGCCGCAACGCTGGAGCGCGTTCTCGACTGCGGTCACGACCTCGTCCCGCCGGCGGCTGTCGAGCAGCGCGATGATGCTGCCGCCGAAGCCACCGCCGGTCATCCGGGCACCGTAGGCGCCCGCGGCCAGGGCGCTGTCCACCGCCACATCCAGCTGCGGCACCGTCACCTCGAAGTCGTCGCGCAGGGACGCGTGCGACGCGCTCAACACCGGCCCGATCGCACGCAGGTCACGGCCCGAGCGCAGCACGCTCACCACGTCGAGGACTCTGGCGTTCTCGGTCACGACGTGCCGCAGCCGCCGACGCATCGTCTGCCCCGGCAGTCGTCGCACCGCCTCTTCGAGGTCGTCCATAGGCACATCACGCAGGGCCGGTACGCCGAGCGCACGGGCCGCGGACCGGCAGGTCTGCCGTCGCTGCGCGTACTGCCCGTCGACAAGTTGATGCCGCGCGCGGGTGTCCGCGACCAGCAACGTCAGGCCATGAGCGGCCGGAACGAACGGCACCTGCTCGACGACCAGGGACCGGGTGTCCACAAAGACGACGTGGCCGGCCCGGCCGTGGATCGAGGCCAGCTGGTCCATGAGGCCGGTGGGCGCGCCGACGAAGTCGTTCTCGGCTCGGCGGACGAGCAGGGCCAGCTCGGTCCCGTGGACGTCCAGCTCGGCCAGGTCGATCATCGCTCGGGCGACCGCGCAGCCGAGGGCCGCCGACGACGACAGGCCGGCCCCCACCGGGATGTCGGAGTCGACGAGGAAGTCGGCGTCCGGTACGGCGTACCCGTCACTGCGCAGCGCCCACGCCACACCGGCCACGTACGCCGCCCAGCCGGCGACATCGGCGGGCTCGACGGACACGGCCCGGAACTCGGCGACGTCGGCCTGCTGGCGCGACCGCACGGTCGACCTGCCGGCGGCGGGCGCGGCGGCCACCACCACTTGCCGGTGCAATGCCATCGGCAGGACGAACCCGTCGTTGTAGTCGGTGTGTTCACCGATGAGATTGACCCGTCCCGGAGCGGCCCACACGCCGGCCGGCGGCCGGCCATAGGCGCGGGTGAACTCAGCAGCCGCCGCGGTTTCCAACCGCCGTCAGCTGTCTTTTCGAGGGGGGCCGGTGGTGCCGCGGACAACCAGCCGGGTCGGCAGGACGATGTGGGCGCGCTCCCGCCCGTCGACGGCTTGGTCGGCGGCTCCTGG
>Ga0136620_10000375_pt1 | contig 20707 bp, 22 predicted proteins | sample AntDrymUQ4162106_2_FD_104806 | JGI IMG/M metagenome (GOLD analysis project Ga0136620, IMG submission 104806) | Polar desert sand microbial communities from Dry Valleys, Antarctica - metaG UQ416 (21.06) | ecosystem: Environmental > Terrestrial > Soil > Desert | place: Antarctica: Dry Valley... | reverse complement strand
TCGTCGTAACGCAGCGCTCGTGCTCGCGGAAGACCGCCGCGGCCTCGTGTGAGGCCGATACGTGGGCGTCCGGCAGGACCGCCGCCACCGTGGCGGCCGCCGCGCGTTCGTGGCCGGGATGGCGAAAGCCCCACAGGAAGCAGACGGCCACCGCCTCCACCTCCCCCTCGAGCGCCTTCAGCCCCCGGGCCAGGGACTCGCGGTCGAGCGGGCGCTGCTCGCCCTCGGGGCCGCAGCGCTCGTGCGCCGAGACGCGCAGCTCGGGCGGCACGAGGGGCTCCGGCCCGGCGACGCAGAGACGGTAGAGGTCCGGCCGGGCCTGGCGACCGAGCTCCTCGAGGTCGCAGAACCCCGCAGTGGCCACGAGGGCCGTACGCGCCGTGCGGCCCTCGAGCAGAGCGTTCGTGGCGACGGTCATGCCGTGCACCAGCCGCTTCACCTCATGCGACTGGGCCCCGGCGCGCTCGAGGGCCTCGTCCACGGCTGCCAACACCCCGAGCGACTGGTCCTCGGGGGTGGTCGGGGACTTTCCCGTGACGAAGCCGCCGGCGGTGAGCGCCACGGCGTCCGTGAACGTGCCGCCCACGTCGACCCCCAGGACCATTGGGGCACGCTACCCGGACTGCGGCCATCCAGCCGACCCGCCGCATCGGGGTCGACCCCCGGCTACCTCAGGCCGCTGTGACCTTCAGCTGCTCGTCGAGGTGCTTGTGCGACGGGCAGTACTTCGAGCCCGGCAGCGGCACCCGCTGACACGAGGTGCCCTTGCGCGTGGTGGCGTGACAGCACAGCGGACTGCCGTCGAAGGTGACCCCGTCCCGTGCCTGGGTGTCCACGTACTCGATCGCGAGCGAGACATGGCGCTCGATCACCCGGTAGACCTTCAGCTGGCTGCTCATGGGGAAGAGGCAACGGATGTCGTTGAACAAGGTGCGCACGGGGTGCGCAAAGTAGTGACGGTCGGTGGCAAGCCGCTCCATCGCCGCCTCGCAGTTCGAAAGCAGGCGCTGACGCTCCTCGCAGACGCCTCCGAAGCGGCCGGGCTGGACCTCCCTGACCAACTCTCGGTAGATGCCTCTGCTGAATTGGTACATGACGCAGACCTCCTTGTCGCCTCGTGGGCGTCCTACTGCCTCGTTTCCCCCTGAGGCCCATTACATCGGAACCTCATGTAGTGACAACGATTTCAAAGTTAATTTCGGGTTAACGGATCCGATTCAGCTCCAGCGCTCGAGCACGACCTCCCCGCCTGTGCCGACCAGCGTGTGGGTCTGATCGAGGCCCGGATCAACGCCCGGATGGTCTTGGCGCTGGTGTGCGCCGCGGCTCTCTTCGCGGGCGAGGCAGGCCGCGGCGATCAGGCGCGCCAGCGGAAAAGGGTCTTCTCCGAGCCTTGCGAGACCCTCGGCACTGCGCCGCAGGCCGGCGTGGAGCCACAGCGCCGCGCGTGTCCCGGGCGAGGGCGGCGGTGAAAGCGCGGCCGGCTCGCCCGCCCCCGCAGAGGCGGCGGGCAGCGGCTCTCCGCTTGCAGCGAGCGCCGCACGGCGGCCCAGCACGAAACACTCGGCGAGCGAGTTCGAGGCAAGCCGGTTTGCCCCGTGCAGGCCCGTGCACGCACATTCGCCCACCGCGTAGAGGCCGGGGAGCGACGCGCGCCCTTCGAGGTCGGTCGCGACTCCGCCCATCGTGTAATGGGCGGCGGGGGCCACCCGGACCGTGTCCTGGCGAGGGTCGACACCGATCTCGGCCAGCACCTCGGCGATGTTGGGAAAGCGCTCGAGGTCAACGGCGCGGAGGTCGAGGCCCACCGATGACTCGCCGCTCTCGCGCAGCTCTGCCTCGATGGCCAGCGCGACCTCATCACGCGGGGCGAGCTCGTCGACGAACCGCTCCCCCGCGTGGTTCACGAGCGTGGCGCCCTCGCCACGCACGGCCTCGGTGATCAGGAAGCCGTCGCGGGCCCCGGCGCTCACCAGCGCGGTGGGGTGGAACTGGATGAACTCGAGGTCCGCCAGCCGGGCCCCGCCCGCGTGTGCCAGGGCGAGGCCGATTCCGGTGGCGCCGGGAGGGTTCGTGCTGCGCGCCCAGAGTGCAGCGCCGCCGCCGGTGGCCAGCACCGTCGCGCGCGAGGAAATCTCCACCTGGACGCTCTCCGCGCGCCGTGCAGCCACGCCGACACAGCGTCCGTCGGTCACCCGCAGGGCCGCGACCGTGGTGCCCTCGAGCACGTCGATCCGCTCGTGCGTGGCGGCCGACGCCGACAGCTGCCGGGTGATCCGCCGGCCGGTGGCGGCCCCGCCCGCATGCACGATGCGCCGGGCCGAATGGCCTCCCTCGAGGCCCAGGGCGAGCGCGCCGTGACGATCGGCGTCGAAGCGGACCCCCAGCCGCTGAAGTTCCCGTACGCGGTCAGGTGACTCCTCACAGAGCATTCGGACGGCGCTTTCACGGGCCGCCCTCCGCCCCGCCGCCAGCGTGTCCTCGGCGTGACGGGCGGGGGTGTCGTCGACCGCCAGCGCGGCGGCGATTCCCCCCTGCGCCCAGTAGCTCGCCGACGCTGCCAGCGGGGAGCTCGACACGAGCGCCACCCGCGCGCCCTCGCGCGCGGCCACGAGGGCGCAGAACAGCCCGGCCGCACCCGCTCCCACCACGGTCACGTCCCTCCGCAGTGTCGAGGCGGCACGGTGCACGGATCGCCGGGTACCGTAACGCGATTGCCGCGCCCCTCTATCTTCGCCACCCCTCGTCGCTGGAGCACTTGACGGGCGCTCACCCTGAGCGACCCGAGCGCATCGTGGCCATCGAGGCCGCGCTCGAATCCCGCAAGTGGCTCGGATACGAGGTGCGCGAGGCCCCGTCCGCCACCCAGGAGCAGCTGCTCGCCGTGCACTCCTCCCAGCACGTCGTGGCGGTTCGCGAGCACTCTCGAAACCGGCACCCATTCGATCTGGACACTCCAATCAGCTCAGGGTCTTTCAATGCCGCCCTGCACTCCGCAGGGGGGGCCTGCGCGCTGGCCGAGGAGCTGCTCGCCGGACGCGCCCCGACGGGCTTCTGCGCAATGCGTCCCCCCGGTCACCACGCAGAGCCCCGGCGCGCGATGGGGTTCTGCCTGTTCGCCAACGTGGCGATCGCCGCGCGGCACGCGCTCGACTCCCTTGGCGCCGAGCGGATACTGGTGATCGACTGGGATGTGCACCATGGCAATGGCACGCAGGCCGCCTTTCACTCCAGCCGCGAGGTGCTCTTCGTGAGCATCCACCAGTGGCCCTTCTATCCCGGGACCGGCGCGCCGGCCGACGCCGGGTCGGGCGAGGGTGAGGGGTTCACGATCAACCTACCGGTGCCCGCCGGCTCGGGTGCGGACGAGTGGCTCGGCCTGTTGGAGCATGTCGTGGTGCCAGCCGCGCGGGACTTCGGACCGGACCTCGTGCTCGTCTCCGCGGGGTTTGACGCACACCGTAAGGACCCGCTGGCCGACTGTATGCTCGACACGGAGGACTTCGGCACGATGGCTCGCCGGGTGCGTGCGCTCGCCGACGAGGTGGGTGCCCCGGCCGGCGCCGTGCTCGAGGGGGGCTATGACGTGGACTCCCTCGCCGCATCCGTCGCCGCGACCATGACCGGGCTTGCCGAAGGGGGTTCGACCCCGGAGGTGGAGGCCGGCCCGTTGGCGGGCGCGGCTGCCGAACAGGTGGGGCGCTACTGGCCGGGCGTGGGCGGCGGCGGCTAGCTAGCGGCTCTCAGCGCTCGACCAGCTGCGGGAAAGAGCCCGGAAACCGCCCCGCAAGACGATCGGCGGTCCGCTCCGCGAGCTCGCGGGTCTCGTATTCCCCCGCAAAGACCACGAAGAAGCCCTTCGGCAGGCTCTCGAAGTCATCCGCGCGGATCACGCCGATCTTCGCGGGCTGTCCGTCGCTCGCGGAGCGCGCGAAGCTCTCGGCGCTGGCGCGGTCCTCGGCCGAGAGCAGGACCACCGTGAACGCCTTGAGCTCGCGCGGCCAGCTGTAGAGCCCTCCGCGTTTCACGAGGCCGGTTGGGGACTCCGGAGTCTCCTTCGCGGGCTTTTTCTCCGTGGGCTTTTTGGGCGCTCGTGCGCTCTCCTGCTCCTTGCCCGCCGAGTCCGGCTGTTTTGGTCGTGCCCCGCCCTGACCTTCCTTCACCTTGATGGGGGTGCGCGAGACGTCGCGCTCGGCGTCGTCCCCGACCGATTTGAGGGCCAAGACGGTCCCGGCACCCGCGAGCACGACGACCCCGGCTACGATCGCGACGGGTAGCCGCCAGTTGGGCGGACGGCGGTAGTCGAGGGTGATCCGGGACCCGCATTCGAGGCATACGAGCTGGCCCTCCTCGCCGTGCGCGCCGCAGGTGGGGCAGGTCGTGTCGTTGCGCGGGAAGGACCCTTTGGAGAAGCGCGGCACGGAGTCGAGGCTAGCCGTCCGGGTCTCGGCGCCGCGCCCGCTCCCGGATGCGCCCGAACCGTCCCGGGGCCGGCAGGCCGGGGACCCTTCCCGTGTCCTGCTCGTGATCCCGATCGAAACCGAGCGCCGCACCATCGCCGGCGCGCCGATCCGACTGGAGCGACGGCACGGCAGGGGCGCCGCAGGCCGAGCAGTAGCGCGCATCGGTCGAGAGCAGCGAGCCGCAGCCCCCGCAGCTACCGGCTACGCCGGTGGCCACGAGCTCGAGCACCGTGTGACCGGCGTCGAGGGCCTTGGCCAGAGCGCGCACCTCGTTGTCCACCGCACTCAGCTCCGCGGCCTTGGCCTGGAGCAGCTCCGGCTCGCGCCGGCCCTGGCGCTGGAGCTCGAGCACCAGCGCGCCGAGGTCGAGCAGCAGTGCCTCACGCATCCGGCGCTGCTCGCGCAACCGGCGGCGCATGCGGCCCCGCTCGCGGACGCTCGGTCGGTGAGTACCGGCGGCGTGGATCTGGGTGGCTCGGTCTGGCATGGGTGGGTCGGTCTGGCAGGGGTAGATCGGGCCGCGCGTCCGGCGTCACGGTGGTCGGGGTCGGGCGCGGCGGATCGTCTGACCGGGCCTTACCCGGGACCGGGACTGACTATATCTACGCGTCCAGCGCCTCCACGACGACGCGCTGGATGCCCTCGCGGCGGATCTCGAGCGGAAACTCGGTGAGGATGCGCTCGCGCGCGCGGCGGTGGGCGTCGGGGCCGAGCGCGAGGGCCTGGCGTACGCCATCGGCCACGGCTTCGGGGTCCTGCGAGGAGATCAGCACCCCGGCCCCGTCCACGACCTCGGGCATGGCCGTCACGTTCATCACCACGGGCACGCAGCCGGCGAGCATCGCCTCGGCCACCGCGAGCCCGAACCCCTCGTGGCGCGATGCCTGTACGTAGACCGATGCCCGCCGGTACATCTCCTGCAGGTCCTCGTCGGAGAGCCGGCCGGTGAACTCCACGTTGCCGGAGGCCAATCCGCGCAGACGATCGATCGCCTCGTCGTGCCACTTGCCCACGAACACGAACCGCACCTCAGGCAGGAGCCCCGCAGCCTCCACGAAGGGCTGATGGCCCTTCTGCATCAGCGTGGTCTTTACAAGAGAGCCCACGGTGAGCGCGAGCGGCTCGCGCGGCAGGCTCTCGTCGAGCGGGCCAAACGGATCGGGCACCCCATGGTGGACGACGGTGACGCGCTCCGGCGGGATCGGTGTGTTCGCGGCGATCTCGCGGCGCGAATAGTGGGAGTTGGTGATCAGCCGCCCGGCCCGCCTCATGATCCAGCGGCTTGCCCATCTCCGCACCCCGCCCTGCTGGTAGCCGTAGCCGATGTCGGGCATGTTCGCGGTGTCGAAACCGCCGACGATCTGCACGGACGGCTTGCCCAGGACCCAAGCGAGCGTGATCGGCAGGAAGGTGTGCCACGAGGCAAACCAGCCGAACACCAGGTCGGAGCGCAGCACCGCGGGCACCAGCTTCACGAGGTTGGGCACCCGCCCCGGCTGATAGAGGTCCTCCACCTCCCACCGCTCGGCGAGGATTGCGCGGTCGATCGCCACGAAGCTCGCCTTGCCGTTGTGCACGAAGAGAATGCGCCCGCGCTCGCTCATTGGGCAACTGCGGCGGAGTCCTCGATGAAGGCCCGGTGCCACTGCGAGAACTCGAGCAGGCAGTAGAGGATGCCCTTGTAGTCGGCCCGGCCGGAGCGGTGCGCGGCCACGAGCTCGGCGACGGTGCGGGGGTCGATCAGCTCGCCCAGGCCCGCGCGCTCGGCGTAGCGTCGCTCGACCTCTTCGCCGAGCGACTGGCGCAACCAGGTGTCGTAGGGAGTAGAGAAGCCGTGCTTGGGGCGGCTGATGATCTCGTTTGGGAGAAGGCGGGCCATCGACTGGCGGTGCAGGCGCTTCCCCGCTCGTGGCCGCACCCGCATGCGGGCAGGAATCCGCTCGACGAAACGCATCAGCTCGAGATCCAGAAAAGGCACCCGCTGCTCGAGGCTCGCGGACATCGACATCTTGTCCGCACACACGAGCAGCGCGTCCGGCAGGATCAGCCTCGTGTCGAGGTAGAGCGCCTGCTCCACGAGCCCGCGCCCCGCAACGTCGCCAAGGACGTTCTCGGCCAGTCCCAGCCGCTCGGTGGAGGCCTCCGCCCCGGCACTTCCCACCAGCCGCGTTCGCAGGTCGTCGTCGGTGATCTCGGTCAGCCGCACGAGCCGCTCGGCCTCCGAGAGGTCACCCAGGAGGCGCACCGCGCGGCGGGCGCGCTCGTTGCCCGCCAGCAGCCCGGTTGCGGCGCGCAGAGGGCGGGCGAGCGGGCCGAGGCGGCCCGCGGCACCGAGCGCCGCGGCGGCCTGGTGGCGTCCGTAGCCACCGTGTGGCTCGTCGGCGCCCTGGCCGGAGAGCACGACCTTGACCGACTTGGCCGTGAAGCGCGAGAGCTGCATGAGGGCGGGCGCCGAAGGGATTCCACAGGGCTCCTCGAGCCGTCGCACGCAACGCTCCAGCTCGCCCAGGAAGTCCGCCTGCTCCATCGCCGTGTCGTGGTGGTCGCTGCCGATCGCCCGGGCGGCCTCGGCGGCGTACCCCCGCTCGTCGAGCACGGCGCCGTGGCCGGGAAAGCCGATGGTGAAGGTGGCGGGGGGCGCCTGCATCCGTTGCGCCATGGCGGCGACGATCCCGGCTGAATCGACGCCCCCGCTGAGAAACGCGCCGTAGGGGACGTCGGCCATCATCTGGCGCTCGACGGCGTCAACGAAGCGCTCGGTCAGCTCCCGCTCCAGCTCGTGCTCGGGGGCGTCGAGGGGTTCTCCGGGGCCCTCCCTGTAGCTCGACCGGAGGACCGGTCCGTCCTCAGGGGCGATCAGAAGGGAAGCGGCCGGAAGCTTGCTGACCCCCGCGAACATGGTTCTCGGGGCAGGCACGAAGCGGCAGGCCAGGTAGTGGTCGAGTGCCGTGCGGTCGACCCGAGGCTCGACCAGCCCGGCGGCGAGCAGCGCGCCGACCTCCGACGCCATCGCCACGCGGCGACCGTCGGTCCACCAGTAGAGCGGCTTCACGCCGAACGGGTCCCGAGCGGCCACGAGCCGGCGCCGGTGCCCGTCCCACAGCGCGAAGGCGAAGATGCCGTTGAGCCGCCGCACGAAGTCCTCGCCGTATTCCTCGTAGGCGTGCACCACGACCTCGGAGTCCGACCGCGTGGCAAAGCGGTGACCGCGCCGCTCGAGCTCCCCCCGCAGCTCCATGTGGTTGTAGATCTCGCCGTTCACGACGGCGGACACCGTGCCGTCCTCGGAGTGCAGCGGCTGATCGCCACCCGCCACGTCGATGATCGCCAGTCGGGTGTGGGCGAGCGTGGCGGGGCCCGCGCGATGCACGCCATCGCCGTCGGGCCCGCGGTGGCGCAGCGCCTCGACCATCTTGCGCCCGCAGTCGGCGGGCGCCGTTCCGGCCGGGTCCAGGAGGGCGCCGATGCCGCACACGGGGCTCATCTTGGCGCACGGCGTGTCACCCGGCGCGCGCGAGGCCGTCACGCCCGGGTGTGGAGGCGTGTGGCTCGCGGGCGGACGATCACGGTCCATTGAACTCGTAAGGAGGAGGGACTCATGTACCGCTTGATGGGATTCGCACACGCCGGCTGTGCCCGCACGCTGGGCGCCCTGCGCCGCCAGGCAGGTCAGGGAACGGTCGAGTACGTCGCCTTGATCCTCTTGGTCGCGCTCGTGATGGCAGGGGTGGTGGCGGCGATGAAGGGCTTCAGGAGCGACGAGGGCAAGGAGCTCGGTGACGTCATCCTCGGGAAGATCAAGGAGGCGGTCCGCAAGGTCCAGTTCTGAGCTCGGCGCGTCGGCCCTCGCGGTGGAGCGGATCCGCACCGCGACGGCCCGCCGTGCCACCATGCCCCGGTGCTGCCCGTCGATCGAGAGCTGCCCGTCGCCGTCTTCGACTCCGGGGTCGGGGGCCTGACGGTCCTACACGAATGCCTCGTATCGCTGCCCCACGAGGACTTCACCTACTTTGGCGACACGGCGCGCTTTCCCTACGGCGAACGTTCGCCCGGCGAGTTGCTGGGGTTCGCCCGGGAGATCGCAGAAATCCTGCTCGAGGAGGGAGCGAAGCTGATCGTGGTGGCCTGCAACTCCGCAACCGCGGCAGCGCTGCCGGCGCTGCGCGAGGAGCTCACCGGGCGCGTCCCGGTGATAGGGGTGGTGGCGCCCGAGTCGCGGCTGGCGGCCGCCGCCACCCGCAATGGGGAGGTCGGGCTGATCGCCACGCCCGCCACGGTGGCCAGCGGCGCATACGAGCGGGCGCTGGCCGAGGCCTCCCACGGGAAGGCCCGGCTGCATGCCGTGGCCTCGGCGGACCTCGCGCCGCTGATTCAAGTCGGCGGTGAGGTCGATCGCCGCACCGTGGAGTGTGTGGAGCGCGCCTGCGCCCCCCTGCGCGGGGCAGGGGTGGACACCGTGATCCTGGGCTGCACGCACTACCCGTTGGTGCGCCCGCTGCTGCGACGCACCATGGGCCGGGAGGTCGAGATAATCAGTTCGGGTGAGGCCATCGCGGCGGAGGTCGAAAGGGAGCTCGAAGCGGGGGGTGTGGCAGCGCCGGGAGCCCGCCGCGGGGCCTACCGGTTCCTCGCCTCGGGGGATCCCGAGGCATTTCGCCGGCTTGGCACGCGCTTCCTGCAGCTACCGATCGCCCGCGTGCGCCAGGTGCCGGTGGGCTCACCGGGCACCGGGCCGGCGGAGCCCGCAGGGGCGGCCGCATGAGCCGGCACGATGGCCGCGCCGCCGACCAGCTGCGAGAGGTCAGCATCGAGCCCGGCTTCGTGAGCACTGCGAGTGGCTCGGCCCTGATCACCCAGGGGGGTACGCGCGTGATCTGCACGGCGTCGGTCGCCGAGGACGTGCCCCGCTGGATGAAGGGGCGTGGACGCGGTTGGGTGACCGCGGAGTACGGGATGCTGCCCGCGTCGACCGGCGAGCGCAAGCAGCGCGACGTCTCCAAGGGTCGCGCGGACGGGCGGACGGTGGAGATCCAGCGCCTCATCGGCCGCGCGCTGCGCGGCATAGTCGATTTCGAGGCGCTCGGCGAGCGCACGGTCTGGGTGGACTGCGACGTGCTCGAGGCCGACGGCGGTACCCGCTGCGCGGCGATCACCGGCGGCTTTGTCGCGCTGGAGCTCGCCTTGAGAGGGCTGATCGAGAAGGGCCTGCTCAGCTCGCTGCCGCTTACCGAGTCGATCGCGGCCGTGTCGTGCGGGGTGGTGGACGGCGTGCCCGTGCTCGACCTCGACTACCCGGAGGACTCGACCGCCGAGGTGGACATGAACGTGGTGATGACCGGTGGCGACGGGCTGGTCGAGGTTCAGGCCACAGGCGAGCGCACGCCGCTCTCGCGAACCTCCCTTGATGAGCTCTTGTCCCTCGCGGCCAGCGGGATCGGGCGGCTGCGTGAGGCTCAACGGTCGGCCGTGGCCTGAGGCCGGGCGCGCCGTGCGGTTCGTGCTCGCATCCGGGAACGCCCACAAGCTCCGCGAGCTGGGTGCACTGCTCGCCCCGCATGAGCTGGTGCCGCTGGCCGACGGGCTGGCCCTTCCCCCCGAAGTGGGCAACAGCTTCCGCGCCAATGCGCTGGCCAAGGCTCGCTACGTGACTGCGCAGACGGGGTCGGCGGCGGTGGCGGATGACTCCGGGATCGAGGCGGCCGCCCTCCGGGGCGCGCCCGGGGTGCGCTCCGCTCGCTATGCGGGAGAAGGTGCCACAGACAAGGAGAACCTGGGCAAGCTGCTGCGCGAGGTGCCGTCGGGTGGGGACACGCGCGTGGCTTACGTCTGCGCACTGGCGATTGTCTGGCCGGACGGGACCGAGATGGTCGCGGAGGGGCGGTGCGAAGGGCGACTGATGCACGAGCCAAGGGGGGCGGGCGGGTTCGGATATGACCCCGCGTTCCTGCCCTACGACCTCTCCGGCGGCCTGACGATGGCGGAGATCTCGGCGGAGGAGAAGAGCGCGATCAGCCACCGCGGCCGCGCGGCGCGGGCTCTGCTCGGAGACCTCGAGCGGATCGAGGCGGCCTGATCGGCCCGGCCCGAGCCGTCGGGCCCGCCGCGCAGCGTTCGAGCAAGACCCGCGCCACCGGCCTCTCGATCGCGTCGAACTCGCTCCTGATCGCGCTGAAGCTCGCCGCGGGCGCGATCACCGGGTCGATAGCGATCATCACCGAGGCGGTGCATTCGGGCATCGACCTGATCGCCTCGGTGATCGCGTTCGTCTCGGTGCGCAAGGCTGACGAGCCCGCCGACGCCGACCACCCCTACGGCCACGCGAAGATCGAGAACCTGGCCGCCGCGATCGAGGGGATGCTGATCCTGGTCGGCGCCGGGATCATCGTGTACGAGTCGGTGCGGCGGCTGGTCGACGCCGCGGAGGTCCACTCGCTCTGGGTCGGCATCGCCGTGATCGGCTTCTCTGCGGTGGCCAACCTGGCCGTCTCGACCTACCTCTACCGGCAGGCGGAGCTCACCGAGTCCCCCGCGCTCGAGGGAGATGCCGCGCACCTGCGCACCGATGCCGCCACCTCCGCCGGCGTGCTTGTCGCGCTCGTGCTCGTCGAGGTCACAGGGGTCACCTGGCTCGATCCGGCGACAGCGCTGGTCGTGGCGGTGGCGATCGTGTTCGCGGGGGTCAGGATCCTTTCCCGCTCCTCACGCGTGCTGGTCGACGAGGCCCTTCCCGAGGCCGAGCTGGGCACGGTGCGTGAGGCATTCGAGCAACACGGCGCCCCAGAGCTTGCGGGCTTTCACAAGCTGCGCGCGCGGCGCGCCGGCAGCCGCCGTTACATCGACATGCACGTCCAGTTCGCGGAGGGCACGACCCTCACCCGCGCCCACGAGCTGGCCCACGAGCTGCAGCGCGACATCGGCCGGAGGCTGCGCGGCGCCGACGTGCTGATCCACCTCGAGCCATCGGAGCCCTCCGAGTCCCGGCGGGGCCGCTGACCCGGTCGGTCGGCCCAAAGCGAGGCGGCATCCGCCGGCAGAGAGAGCGGCGGAACCCCCGCCCCCTCAGCGCAGGTTCACCGCGGCAGCCGCTCCCACGGCAAGCAGCACACCCGAGTAGCCCTGGTAGCCCTCCAGCAGCAGCAGTGCGGCGGCCAGCAGGCAGATCCCGACGGTCACTATCCACGAGATTCGCGAGAGGGGCACGACGCTATTGTGACTTCGATGCCACCGGCCCAGCGCGCACCCACCCCTGCACCACACGCCGGGACCCCGGCGTGAGTCCGGTCCGAGCCGCCGCGAGGACCGTCCCTGGGAGGCTCGTGGAGCTCTCCCCCGACGTGCGTTGCGCGGTGCTCATGGACTCGGCGGGCGCGCTCGTGGCGGCCAGCGACAACGACAGCCCCCGCGCCCGGCGACTGGCCGATCTCGCGCAGGAGCTGATCGAGGCGGCCGATGCGGCCGCACCCGAGCCGACGGAGCAGATCGAGGCCCGAACCGAGGGGGGCGCCGTGTTCGCCGTGCGCACCGTGAGCCACACGCTGGCATGCGTTGCGCGCCGTCTGGCCCTTTCGGCCCTCGTGCTCTACGACCTGCGCCAGACGATGCTCGAGCTCGAGCGTCCCGCATGAGGCACCCCGCCACCCGGCGCCTCCCGAGACCAACCGCATGAGGGACCCCGCCAAGGGCGCGATCGGGCGGGCCACCGCGGTGGCCGAGGGCGTGGCCGCGGGGGTGCGCCGCCGCCAGCGCGAGCGTGAGCCGAAGGTGGTCCTCTTCGCCCGGCCCGGTGAGCCGCGGATCCTTGCGCCGGGAGCCAAGGGCCAGGACCGCATCCTCGACGTGGCCGCGCGGATGATCGCCCTCGCCGACGAGGCCGAGGGCGGCAGCCGCCGCGACCGCGCGCGGGCGCGCCGCGCGGCCCAGGCGGGGGAGGACGAGCAATGACGATGGTCGACCCGGAGCTAGCGGCGCGCGTGCTGGAATGCGCCCTGGAGCGGGGCGGCGACCTCGGCGAGCTGTACGTGGAGGACCGCCGCGGCTTCGCCCTGTCGCTGGACGACGGGAAGGTGGAGCGCCCGCAGGCCGGCACCGAACGCGGCGCCTCCGTGAGGGTCGTGCGCGGGGACGCGAGTTACTTCGGCCATGTGGATGGTCTTGGTGAGGACGGGCTGTTGCGGGTGGCCGCCTCGGTGGCCCAGGCGGTGCGGAGCGACGTCACGGCTTCCCGGCCGCTCGGCCCGAGCCGCCCCGCGGCGGGTCACCCGGTGGCCCAGCGCCCGGAGGATGTCGATGCCGCAAGCAAGGCCGCCCTGCTGCGCTCCTGCGACGACCGGGCGCGGGCGGCGGGGGACGAGGTGATCCAGGTGACCGTGGGCTACGCGGAGGGGCGACGACGCGTGGAGATCTACAACTCGGACGGGCTCGCCGCCTCGGACGACCGCACGCGCACGCGGCTCACGACCCAGGTCGTGGCGCGCCGGTCGGGCGCGGGCGACGGACCGCGGGTGGAGACAGGTAGCGACACCCGCGGGGGGCACGCGGGGTTCGAGCTCTTCGCCGAGGATGCCGAGGCGGTGGCCGAGTCGGCGGCGCGCAAGGCCCTGACCCTGCTCGAGGCGGTCGACGCCCCGACCGGGCGGCTGCCGGTGGTCGTGGGCAACGGCTTCGGCGGCGTGCTGCTCCACGAGGCGGTGGGCCACGGGCTCGAGTCCGACGCGGTACAGAAACGGGCGAGCGTCTACGCCGGGCGTCTTGGCGACCAGCTCGCACAGCCCGGCGTGACGGCGTATGACGACGGCCGCCGGGAGGGAGAGTGGGGCAGTGACGGCATCGACGACGAGGGCACCCCCACCCAGCGCACGACGGTGATCGAGGACGGCCGGCTCGTCTCGTACCTGTACGACCTGATCCGCGCTAGGGCCGATGGCGTGGAGTCCACCGGAAACGGGCGGCGCGAGTCCTTCCGGCATCTGCCGATGCCGCGGATGACAAACACGTACTTCGCACCCGGCGAGGCCACGCCGGAGGAGCTGATCGCGGGGGTCGGCCGGGGCCTCTACGCCGTGTCGTTCGGCGGCGGGCAGGTGGAGCCGGCCACCGGCGACTTCGTGTTCGGGATCTCGGAGGGCTACCTGATCGAGGATGGCAAGGTCACCGCCCCGGTGAGGGGGGCGACGCTCGTGGGCAACGGGATCGAGGCGCTCGCCGCGGTCGACGGCATCGCGGGAGACCTCCACATCGCCACCGGCTACTGCGGCAAGGGAGGCCAACAGGTGCCCGCCGGGGTGGGACAGCCTCACGTGCGCATCCGCGAGCTGACGGTGGGAGGCACCGCCCAGTGACGCTTGAGGACCTCGCCCAGGCGGGTGTCGAGGCGGCGCTCGCCGCCGGTGCCAGCGATGCCGAGGGATGGTGCGAGGAATCCGTGAGCCGCGAGATCCGCGTCTACAACGGCGCCGTCGAGAGCCTGAGCGACGCCGGCGGGCGAGGCATCGGGATCCGGGCCTTCCTAGAGGGCCGCTCCGGGTACGCGTACGGCACCGACCTCGGGGAGCAAGGCATCCGGGCACTGGGGGCGGCTGCCCACGCCTCGGCCGCCATCTCCGATCCCGACGAGCACGCCGGCCTCCCGGCAGAGTTCGGCGTAACGCCGGTGCCGGGGCTCGAGTCCGCGGAGATGGCGGAGTGGACCACGGAGCGAAAGATCGAACTCGCCCTGGCAGTCGAGCGTGCCGCGCGCTCACGCGAGGGCATCTCCCAGGTCGAGCAGGCCGTCTTCTCCGACGAGGAAAGCAGTGCCGCGATCGCCAACTCGCGTGGGTTCTCGGCCGCCTATTCGGCCTCCCAGGCGTGGGCATATGCCTCCGCGTTCGCCGGCGAGGGCGACGACCTGATGACGGGCATCGGCATCGACCTCGGCCGTCACCCGGGGGAGCTCGACCCCGACGCCATCGGAGCCGAGGCCGCTGACCGCGCGTTGGCGCTGAAGGGCGCGCGCCAGCCCGAGAGCCGCAGGTGCCCGGTGGTATTGGACGCTTTCGTGGCGGCCTCCTTTGCCGGCTTCATCGGATCGATGCTCTCCGCGGACGCCGTGCAGCGCGGCCGCTCGCTCTTTGCCGGGCGCGAGGGCGAGGTCGTGGCCGAGCCCTCCTTCGTGCTGGTGGACGACGGACGCGACCCTGGCGGGCCCGGGAGCGCTCCGTTCGACGGCGAGGGCTCGGCTACCCGCCGTACCCCGCTCATCGACGGAGGCCGCCTGGCCGGCTACCTCTACGACGCGCGGACAGCGCGCAAGGACGGCCGCTCCTCGACCGCCAACGCGGGCCGGCGCTCCTATCGCACCCCGCCGGTGGTAGGCACCACCAACCTGTTGATCGAGCCGGGGGATGCCACCCTCGACGAGCTGCTCGCGCAGGCCGGTGACGGCCTCTATGTGACCGATGTGGCCGGTCTGCACTCGGGCGTGAATCCTGTCTCGGGCACGTTCTCGGTCGGCGCCACGGGGCGGCTGATCGCGGGTGGCGAGCTGGGCCGGCCGGTGCGCGAGATCACCATCGCAAGCGACCTCGTCGGGATGCTCCGCGCGGTTGCGGCGATCGGCTCGGAAAGCCGGTGGGTGCCTCTGGCCGGCAGCGTGAAGGCGGTGCCGCTGCTGATCGGCGAGATGGCCGTCTCCGGCTCCTGAGCGCAGCTCGGGTCCTCCTCGGCGACGCCTCCGAACTCGCAAAATGCGGGGGTTACGGTTCTCGGACCCGCTCGGATACCGGGGTCTGACCGCCGTCGTCCGGGCTCGTTGTTAGGTTCAGGGCTCGTTTTTCCCCGTTCAGAGGAGGAGAAGGTGACGAAGTCCGAGTTCGTCGATCAGGTGGCTGCTGAGTCAAAGCTCTCGAAGGGTGACGCTGGCGATGCCGTCGATGCGGTGCTCCAGGTCATCGAGGACACCCTCAAGCGCGGCGGGGAGATCAGCTTCACCGGCTTCGGGAAGTTCTCCGTCGCCGACCGTGGCGCTCGCCAGGGCGTGAACCCGCAGACGGGTGAGCGCATTCAGATTGCCGCCAGCCGCGTGCCCCGCTTCTCCGCGGGCTCAGCGCTGAAGAAGGCGGTCAAGGGCGGCTAGGAGCGCCTGACGGGGGCGGCCGAGGCCGAGAGCGATCGGTCGCCCGACGCATTTCGCCGACCGGCTGGCGGCGCTCGTCGAGGAGCGCCGCAGCCGCGTCGTGCTGGGCCTCGACCCCGACCCCGCCGCGCTGTGGCCGCTCGCGCTCGGGGGCGGCGACGATGGGCGCCCGGTTCCCGAGCGTACGGCGGCGGCCCTCGTCCGTCACTGCCGCGGGGCGATCGAGGCGGCGGGCCCCGCGTGCGTGGCGGTGAAACTGCAGCTGGCCTGCTTCGAGCGCTTGGGGGCGCCAGGGTGGGCGGCGCTCGCCGACGTACGGGCGGCTGCGCGTGAGAACGGCCTGCTCGCCATCGCCGACGGCAAGCGCGGCGACGTCCCGGTGACTGCCCACGCGTACGGGCAGGCCTTGGTGGGCTCCACGTCCGGCCCCTACGGTGCCGTCGAGGGGCTTTCAGCGGACGCCTTCACCGCCAGCCCCCTGCTGGGCCGCGACTCGCTCGGCCCGCTCGTGGACGCCGCCGCCACGGCGGGCGCGGCCTGCTTCGTGCTCGTCAGCACCTCGAACCCCGGGGCCTCCGACCTGCAGGACCTGGAGGTCGCCGGCGTGCCCCTGCACGAACGGATCGCGACGCTGGTCGATTCCCTCGGAGCGGACCACACCGGCGACTGCGGGCTGTCGCTCGTGGGCGCCGTCGCGGGGGCCACCCGTCCCGAGCGGCTCGGGCGCCTGCGGGCGCTGATGCCGCGGGCGATCTTCCTCCTGCCCGGCGTGGGCGCCCAGGGGGGGAGCGGGGGCGGACTGGACGCGGCCTTCGCGCCCCATCCGGCCGCCGGGCTCGTGACGGCTTCGCGGTCGATCGTGGACGCCCACGGCGAGCGCGGGGGCGACCCGGCGGCGGCCGCCGCCGCCGCCGCGGAGGAGCTTAGGGCGCTTACGTGGAACTACTAGGCGTAACGGCCCCCAACTATCCTCCGGAGCCGAATCCCAGGCACAGATGCCCCCGAATCGCAACCAAAGCTCCGCTCGTTTGCTCGCCCCCGTCGCGCTGGTGGCCTTTGCGCTCGCGGTGTCCCTCGTGGTTCTGTCCTCGGGGGGAAAGAACGAGGGCGAGAGCCCAAATGGCTCGGGGAAGGCCGACACCGCCACCGGGCAGCGAACGACGGCAACCAGCCCTGCCCGCCCGGCTGCCCCCCGTCCGACGGATCGGTCCACCTACACGGTGAAGCCAGGTGACACCCTCGGGAAGATCGCGGAGAAGGTGCGGGTCGAAGTCGAGGTGCTCCAAGAGCTCAACCCCGCGGTTGACCCGCAGGCCCTCGTGACCGGGCAGAAGCTCAAGCTACGCGAGTGAGGTTGCGCCCCCTCGCAGCGGTGGCGGCCCTCGCCGGCCTGACACTGCCCATCTGTGCCGCCGGGGAGCAACCAGCTGCCGCCGCGGGGCCCGACACGGGTCAGAGCCAGGGGGCGTCCCGCGAGGCGGCGCCCGCCCTCAGCACTGCTGCGTCCGCGATTCTGATCGATGCGCGCGACGGCGCCGTGATCCTGCAGAAGGGCCCTGATGATCGCCGGGCAATCGCCAGCACCACCAAGCTCATGACCGCGTTGCTGGCACTCGAGAGAGCTCGGCCGGATGACGTGTTCACAGCGCCCACATACAGCGCGCTTCCCGTCGAGTCGAAGATCAACCTGCGCGCCGGCGAGCGGATGCGGATGGACGACCTGCTCGAGGCCCTTCTGCTCGAGAGCGCGAACGACGCCGCCGTCACGATCGCCGAGGGGGTGGCCGGATCCAGAGCCGCATTCGTGCGCGAGATGAACGATCGCGCCCGCGGGCTCGGTCTGAGCGGAACGAGCTACGCGAACCCGATCGGACTGGACGACCCGGCGAACTACTCGACCGCGCGCGACCTGGCGCGCCTCGCACGGCGGCTCTTACAAAACAGGGTGTTTGCGAAGATCGTGAACTCCACCTCGGCCGTGCTCGAATCGGGCGCTCGACGGCGAGTCGTGGGAAACCGCAACGACCTGATTTCGCAATACCCCTTCGTCGAGGGGGTCAAGACCGGGCACACCCGCGAAGCCGGCTACATCCTCGTCGGCGCGGCTCGTGGACGGCTGGGGGCGAGGGTCGTCAGCGTCGTGCTCGGAGAGCCCGGTGAACGCGCCAGAGACGCCGACACGCTCGCGCTCCTGCGCTACGGGCTGGCCCAATTCCGGCGGGTGAGGGCGCTTGATTCGCGTCGGGTCGCCGCCTCGGCCGCAGTTGCGCACCGCGACGACCGCGCGAAGCTCGTGCCCGAGCGGGACCTGTGGGTCGTCACCCGACGGGGCGAGAAGATCCAGCACCGGGTTGATTCCCCACGGGTGCTGGAGGGAGAGCTCGCCCCGCGCACTCGGGTCGGGCATGTGACGGTGCTGCGCGGGAAGCACGTTGTCGGCCGTGTCCCGCTCGTGACGGCCGCGGAGGTGCAGGGGGCCGGCCCGCTCCGCGTGGTGGTGCACGATCTCGGATTGCCCTTGACGCTGCTGCTTCTCGTGGTCATCGTGGCACTTGCTGCAATAACAGGCAGGTGGCTGCACTCGCGGCAGCGAACTCGGGCGCGCGCAGAACGCAGGGTCAGAGCACGACCAGAATCCGGAGCCGAGGGCCAGGGGCCAACGACATGATCATCACCGTCACGCTCAACGCCGCTGTCGACAAGACCCTGGCGGTGCCGAACTTCCGCCTGGGACGACGTCACCGGGCGGTCGACCAGACCTCCATGGCCGGTGGAAAGGGAGTGAACGTGGCGCGCGTGCTGAAGGCACTCGGTCAGCCGGTGATCGCGACCGGCGTGGCGGGTGGGGCCACGGGCACGCGAATCATCGAGCAGCTCACCGACGAGGCGATCCTCAACGACTTCGTCCGTATCCGCGAGGACTCGCGCATGTCCACAGCCGTCGTCGATCCGACCTCCGGGGAACAGACCGAGATCAACGAGCGCGGGCCCAAGGTCTCCGAGGCCGAGCTCGAGCTGTTCGTGGACAAGCTGCTCTATCTCGCCCAGGGCGCCGCGATGTGCGTCTTCTCGGGGAGCCTGCCGCCGGGTGTCGAGCCGGACCTCTACGCGCGGCTGGTGACAGAGCTGCACCGGCTTGACGTGATCACCGTGCTCGACTCCGAGGGCGAGCCGCTGCGGCTCGCCACGCGGGTCGCCCCGAGCGTGGTCACCCCCAACGAGCTGGAGGCGGAAGAGCTGGTCGGCCACGAGTTCGCCGATGAGGAGGACCGGCGCGCCGCCATTCGAGAGATGGTCGAGATGGGGGCTTCCGAGGCGATCATGACCCTGGCCGACGGATGCCTGGCCCTGCTGGGCAGTGACGCCGATGCCGCGCGCCCGCGCCGCCTCTTCCGCGCCACGCTCGAGCGGCTGGAGCCGGTGTCGTCTGTGGGCTCGGGTGACGCGTTCCTCGCGGGGTACGTCGCGGCTCGCTATGACCGCCGATCTGAGGAGGACTGCCTGCGTTTCGGCGTGGCGTGCGGCGCCGAGTCGACCCAGCATCTCGGCGCCGGCCTGCTCAACCCGGACGAGGTGGAGCGCCTGACGGCGGAGGTCGACTGCGCCGAGGAACCGGTGCTGCCGCTCAAGGGCTGAGCCCTCCGGACGTCTCGAGGCGAAGCCCCGCAAACTGCGGAGATCCCGCCGTCAGGGTCGCCGGAAGGCACTGCTAAGGTCAGGCTTCGTCCGCCGCCGAACCTAGGATGCCGCCATGGAAGTTGAGATCGGTCGGGGCAAGAAGGGCCGCCGGGCCTACGGCTTCGATGACATCGCCATTCCGCCCTCGCGGCGCACGCGCGACCCGGATGACGTCGACATCAGCTGGGAGCTCGGCCTCTACCAGTTCAAGCTGCCCCTGCTGGCCTCGGCGATGGATGGCGTCGTCTCGCCGCGCACGGCGGGGATCATCGGCAAGCTCGGCGGCCTGGCGGTGCTCAACCTGGAGGGAATCTTCTGCCGTTATGAAGATGCCGAGGCACAGCTCGAGCGGATCGCCGGGCTCGGGAAGGAGCACGCCACGGCCGAGATGCAGCGGATCTACCAGGAGCCGGTCAAGCCCGAGCTGATCGCCCAGCGGATCCGAGAGATCAAGGACCAGGGCGTGGTCTGCGCCGCGTCGCTCACTCCGCAGCGGGTCCGTATCCACTACGAGACTGCCATCGAGGCGGGGATCGACATCCTCGTGATCCAGGGCACCGTGATCTCCGCGGAGCACGTGTCCACCGACGAGTCCCGGCCGCCGCTGAACCTCAAGGAGTTCACGCGAGAGGTGCCGGGACAGGTGCACGTCGTGGTCGGCGGCTGCGCCTCCTATCCCACAGGCCTTCACCTCATGCGAACGGGTGCGAAGGCGGTGCTGGTCGGTGTGGGCCCGGGGGCGGCGTGCACCACGCGCGGCGTGCTCGGCGTCGGGGTCCCGCAGGCCACGGCGATCGCCGATGTGGCGGGCGCCCGCTCCCAGCACATGCTTGAGACGGGGGAGTACGTGAAGGTCATCGCCGACGGTGGGATGAGAAACGGGGGGGATATCGCCAAGGCGTTCGTCTGCGGGGCCGACGCCGTGATGATCGGCTCCCCGCTCGCGCGTGCCTACGAGGCTCCGGGCCACGGCTACCACTGGGGGATGGCCACCTTCCACCCCGAGCTTCCCCGCGGCGCGCGGGTGATGACCACCCAGAACGGATCGCTTGAGCAGATACTCCTGGGGCCGGCGCACGAGAACGACGGCACGTTCAACCTGATGGGCGCGCTGCGCACCGCGATGGCCACCACCGGCTATGAGGACATCGCGTCGTTTCACCGGGCGGAGGTCCTGGTCGCTCCCTCTCTTCAGACCGAGGGCAAGCAGCTCCAGCGCGACCAGGCCATCGGAATGGGCGCCCAGTCCGCGGCGAGAGCGGCGCCGGCCTCAGATGGCGTGACCAACGGCTCCCAGCCCCCGGCAGCCGACCCGCGGCTCGTGGAGTAGGTGGAGATTCCCGCCGTAGAGGTGCCCGGGCCGGCGGCGGAGACGGTTGCGAGAAACGACGAGGTCCTGGTGCTCGATTTCGGGGGCCAGTACTCGCAGCTGATCGCCCGGCGGGTGCGCGAG
>Ga0136620_10000374_pt1 | contig 20715 bp, 24 predicted proteins | sample AntDrymUQ4162106_2_FD_104806 | JGI IMG/M metagenome (GOLD analysis project Ga0136620, IMG submission 104806) | Polar desert sand microbial communities from Dry Valleys, Antarctica - metaG UQ416 (21.06) | ecosystem: Environmental > Terrestrial > Soil > Desert | place: Antarctica: Dry Valley... | reverse complement strand
GCGCTCGCCGTCGGGATCGCGGACGCTCCGAACCGCGCCATCCGGTCCGCTGTTGACCGGCGCGACCTGATCTCCGGCGTCGTCGCGGTCGCCTCGGCGCCGATCGGCCTCTCAGAGCTGCGTGGAACGGACGCGCTTGTCTCCTCGTCGATCGTGCTCGACGCCTTCATCGAGCAGCTTGCGACCGACTACCGTGGAGCGATGCGCCCGCTGTTGAGCGTCGCCAACCCCCAGTCCTCAGAGCAGGAGATTCGCGAGCGCATCGACACGCAGGTCGCCTACGTTCCGCAGGACGTCCTCGTCGAGCGGATCCGCGCCTGGAAGGACGATGAGCCTGGCGAGATCGGAAAGGCCTTGGGAGAGCGCCTCTGGCTGCTCACCTCGCCGGACACCGCCGGTCCCTGGTTCCCCTCGCCCGAGACCCTGAACGACGTCCTGCGCCGACTGCTGCCCGAGGCCCACCGCGTCGCGGTCGAGGACGGGATCGTGACACGCCCTGAGCTCACGGCGACGGTCGTTCGCGGAATCACGGGGCGGGACGGGGCTGGGTAGGGAACTGGCCCGATGAGTGGCGCTTTCTGTCGCATACGAGCAGCAGCCCGGCGAGCACCCACGACCCGACACGAAACCTCACACCGGCGACCATTCCGCCGCACCGGCCGCAGGGTGCGCAATGGCTCCAGAACGTAAGATCGCCCCGTGGCCGCGCCACGCCCGCCCGACGCGACGACCTGGATCCTGACCGGTTCGCTGGAGAACTTCCGCATCAACGTCGAGCGTGGTTTCGACGTCATCGGCTTCAAGCAGCGGCGCCGCAACCAGGCGGCCGAGATGCGGCCCGGCGACGAGATCGTCTTCTACGTCACCGCGGTGCAGGCGTTCGGCGCAATCGCGCGGGTGGACTCGACTATGTTCGAGGACCGCACCCCGATCTGGCCGCAGGGCCGCAAAAAGCAGCCGGAGGCCTACCCGTGGCGCGTCGCCGCCGCGCCCCTGCTGGTGCTCTGCGAGGACGACTTCGTGCCCGCCGCGGAGCTCGCGACCGAGCTCGAGCACGTCCGCAAGTGGCCGCCGGACCACTGGCACCTCGCCTTCCAGGGCCAGCTTCGCAGCGTCGGTGACTCCGATGCCGCACTGCTGCACGCCCGGCTCGCCGCGGCGGCGGGGTCGCGGCCCGACGCCGTGGCGCCGTCACCGGCCGGCGCGTGATCCACAATCGCCACTACAGCCTCGATGAGGCCAACGACCTGCTGGGCAAGGTCAAGCCCGTTCTGCGCAAGCTGCGCGACGCCAAGGACGAGCTGACCGACGAGGAGGCACACGAGGTGCTCTCCGATGCGGCGCCCGCCAACGGCGGTGGCGAAGCGGGGCGCCAGGTCGGGGAGGCGTTTCTCGAGGTCCGCAGGCTGCTCGGCGCCCTCGGCGAGGCCGAGATCGTGGTGCGCGACATCGACCGCGGGCTGATCGACTTCCCGGCGCTGCGCGACGGCGAGGAGGTCTACCTTTGCTGGGAGCTCGGCGAGGACGCGATCGGCTACTGGCACGACGTCGAGACGGGCTACCGGGGCCGTCAGCCGCTTGATTGACGGTCGCCGCATTTGACCGACCTCATGCGGTCACTCGGAGCGCACGCCCGCATCGCGGCGGCCGGGGTGGGGATCGCGGCGCTCAGCCTGCTGTTGCCGTGGTACGGGGTCACGTTTGCCGGGGGCCTGGTCAAGACCGCGCTCAGCACCTTCGGGTTCGTCGAAGCCGCGATCGTCATCACGCTGGCGGGCGCCGCCTACCTGATCGTGCGCTCCTCCCGTGGCGAGCCGATGCCGCGTCCACTTCACTCCGGCACCCTGATCGCCGGGGCCGGAGTCTGGGTCGCAATGCTGATCGGCTACCGGATGCTCGACCGCCCGGACTTCGGGCCGTTCGATGCAGGCCGCGTCGGGCTGCGCTTCGGGATCTTCGTCGCGCTCGCGGGCGCGGTCCTGATCGTCGTCGGCGGGTTGCGCCTGCGCCGCGAGGAGCTCGCCGCCGAGGCCTCAACAAGAGCCGGCGGGTGAAGCGAGGCGGCTTGGGGGCCGCCCCGCTTCGGACTCGCCGTGGGGTGCTCCGTTAGGGGGTCGTGCTGAAGACCGGCATCACCGATCTGCACGTTGCAGGAAGGTTCTAGCCGATCAATCGGGCCGGCAAACCGGGGGCGTGAGATCGGGGTCTTTCGCCTGGACGGCTGTTCTGAGGGCGCCCCCCTAGGGGCTTGCACTCATGTCGGGCGATCGGCGGGCTCGAGGCCGCGCAGGAGGTCGCGATCATGCTCGTAGGCGAGTAGCTCCAGGGCCTCGCGCGGGCCGAGCCAGCGCAGCTCGTCAACCTCGTCGTTGGGCTCGAACTCGCCCTCGACGCGGCGCATCCGCCAGTAGCGAACGAGCTTCGGGCGATCCTTGCGATCGCGGTAACGCGCCGGTGTCAGCTCGTCGCCGAGCTCACAGCTCATTCCGGTCTCCTCGCGGACCTCGCGCAGCGCTGCGTCCTGCCAGCGCTCCCCGGGATTCAGCTTTCCCTTCGGCAGCGACCAGTCGTCGTAGCGCGGCCGGTGGACGACCGCGACCTGCAGCTCGCCCCCGTCCTCGCGCACGACGAGGCCGCCCGCCGCGCGCGATCGCAGGTCTTCCAGCGGATCCTCGGCCTCCCCTTGCACACAACGAGCCTATTGGCGCGCGCGGGGATGTTCGAGCGGCCAAGAAGCGGATTGCATACGTAGATGGAGCGCTGGGTAGCTTGCAGCGATGAACGCCAGCTTGACCGAGCTTCGCGAGCGACTCGCCGAGATTCACGACCTGGGGCGGGCGGCCGCCCTGCTGGCCTGGGACGAGCGCACGATGATGCCGCCCGGCGGGGCCAACGCCCGTGCGGACCAGCTCGCGACTCTCGCCAGGACGCGCCATCGGATGTTCGCCTCGGACGAGGTCGGGCGACTGATCGAGGCCGCCCGGCCCGGGGTCGAGGGCCTCGATCCCACCTCCGAGCCGGCGAGCCTGATCCGGGTGGCGGGCCACGACTGGGCAAAGGCCCGACGCGTCCCGGCGGAGCTGCGCGCCCAACTGGCGCACGCCTCGGCCCTCGGCGAGGCCACGTGGCGAGAGGCGCGAAGCCAATCGGACTTCGAGCTACTGCGCCCCCGGCTCGAGCACAACGTCGAGCTGGCGCGCCGCTTTGCAGATCTCTTCGAGGGCTTCGGGGGCTTCGAGCACCCCTATGACCCGCTGCTCGACGAGTTCGAGCCCGGCATGCCGACGGCGCAGATGCGCGCCGTGCTTAATCAGCTGCGCGACGGGCTCACCCCCCTTGTCGAGGCGGCCGCGCAACACGGCGACCGCGTCGACGACGCCTGCCTTCGTGGTCCGTTCGCGGCCGAGGCACAGCGCGCCCTCGTCGACGAGCTCGTTGCCGAGCTGCCGCTCGAAGCCGGAACGTGGCGCCTCGACCAGACCGCGCATCCGTTCGCCAGCGCGATCTCCCAGCGCGACATCCGGCTCACCACGCGCTATGACGAACGCTACCTGCCGACAGCCCTCTTCGGGGCCCTGCACGAGGCGGGCCACGGGCTCTATGAAGCCGGTATCGGCCCCGAGCTCGCGCGCGGCCCGCTCGCTCGTCCCCGATCGCTCGGCGTGCACGAGTCGCAGAGCAGGCTGTGGGAGAACTGGGTCGGGCGCGGCCGGCCCTATATCGAGCGCCTGCTGCCGCGCCTGCGCACGGCCTTCCCGGACTCCTTTGCCGGCGTCAGCCCCGACGAGCTCTACAGGGCGGCCAATCGCGTGCGCCCGTCGCTGATCCGCGTCGAGGCGGACGAGCTCAGCTACAACTTCCACGTTCTCGTTCGCTTCGAGCTCGAGATCGAGCTGTTCGAGGGACGGCTCGGCGTCGGCGGGCTGCCGGAGGCGTGGAGCGCCCTGATGGGTGAGCACCTCGGCGTCGAGGTTCCCGACGACGCCCACGGCGTGCTGCAGGACGTCCATTGGGCGGCGGGCTCCTTCGGCTACTTCCCGACCTACTCGCTCGGCAACGTGATCGCGGCCCAGCTCTGGGAGGCGGCGCGGCGCGACCTGCCCGACCTCGAGCAGCAAATCCGCGCCGGGGACTTCGCCGCGCTTGGCGATTGGCTGCGAGGGCACGTTCACCAATGGGGACGCCGGCTCGAGGCGCCGCAGATCGTCGAGCGCGCAACCGGGGCGCCGATCGAGGTCGCCCCCTACGTGCGCCACCTCGCCAACAAGTACGGCGAGCTCTACGGGCTCGCGACGGCGGCCTAGGCTTACCCCAAGCGTCCAGCAGCTCGTCGACCGAGCTTTCGATGCCCCGCGCCAGCGCCTGGGTGCCGGCCAGCGCATCGGGATCGGTGCAGAGCGCAAAGTGCATCGTGCCCGCCAGCGAGACGGCCGAGACTCGCAGCATCGCCCTTGAGGCAACATCCCGGCTCGCTCTCGACCCGCCGAAAAATGCCTCAGCGCGAGCTCCGGGCGAGTCGATCCAGCTCCGTTCGCAGCGCCCCCGCCCCCATCACCTCGGCCCCGCGCTCACTCACCCGCGCGACCAGCTCGCGGTCCGACGTCACGACCCGCAGCGACGCCGGGTCGGGGTCGACGGCCACGATCTCGGCGATGCGGTCGTCGGCGCTGTTGCGCCCGCCTGGCGCGAACTCGACCTCGACGCCGGGCGCCGCCGGTCGTTCGGCAGGTGGGCGGCCGTCGAACACGACCCTGATCTGATCTCCGCTCCACCTGGCGAGCGCGCTCAGCTGCTCGGCGAGGCGCAGCATGGCCCCGTGGCGGTCACGCCACCAGCCGTCGGGTCTCGACCCGATCACGTTCATCCCGTCGACCAGCAAGCGCATCTAGACCCCTGGCTGCGATCGCGGCGGAACGAGGTCGCCGCCTGACACCGACTCGGCGGCGATGTCGGGACGCTGGGCCTGGACCCAGACGACTCCGGCGAGCACCATCAGCCCGCCCGCGATCTGGATCGCGGCCAGGCCCTCGTCATGGATCAGATAGGCAAACAGCGCCGACAGAACGGGCTCGAGCGTGGCGACGACGGCCGCCCGCGCGGCGGGAACGTGGCGCAGCGCCGTGACCATGCAGGCAAAGGGAACCAGTGTGCCGAGCACGATCACGAACCCGACTCGCAGCGCGTCGCCGGCGCCGTCGAGCTCGTTGAAGGGAAAGCTCCACGGCGGCTGGACCACGATCCAGAACAGGCTCGCGAAGCCAAAGGCCCAGACCAGGGTCGTGGCGGGCTCGAGGTGCGCTCCGGCGCGTTCGGAGCCCCCGAGGTAGATCGCGTAGGAGATCGCGGCCCCGATCCCCGCCGCGACGCCGAGCGCGTCGAGCGAGCCCGGGTCGTAGGCGCGCACGACCAGGAAGCAGCCCACGAGCGAGACCGCCATCGCGCCCCACAACGCCGCTGAGAGCCGGCGCCCGAGGACGAGCCACAGGTAGCCGAGCAGCAGCAGTGGAGCGAGGTATTCGAGCGTCAGCGCGACGCCGATCTGAAGCCGCTCGATCGCGACGAAGTAGGTCGCATAGACCGCCGCAAACCCGGCTATCCCGAGGAAGGCGAGCCGCGGTACTTGCGAGCGATCGACGCGCAGCAGGGCGGGCCGCACGGCACAGACGCCCGCGACGAGCAGCAACCAGGCCCCGAGCGAGCGCAGCTCGGAGAGCCGCAGCGCGCTGAGCCCGTCGTCGAGCAGCGTCCGCGCGATGCTCGCGTTGAGCGACCACAGGGTCACCGCGGTCACGACGAGGCCGTAGCCGATCGCCGTCCTGCCTGTCAGCGGCCTGCGCACGGCTCATAGCCTTGCGGAGACTCAGCCGCGCAGCGGCGTGGCATCGAGTCCGCGGCGCAGCTCGGCCACGGATTCATAGACGGCGGCAGCGCCGGCATCACGGAGCTCCTGCTCGGAGAAGCCGCCGGTGAGGACCGCGATCGTCTCCACGTCCGCGCTCCCCGCGGCCTTTACGTCCCACGGCGTGTCCCCGACCACCACGGCGTTCTCGGCGCCGGCTTTCTCGAGTGCCGCGATGACGAGGTCGGGCTCGGGCTTGGTCGCCTCGACGTCGGCCGACGTCGTCCAGCCGTCTGCGAGCTCGCGGGCGTCGAGCAGGTCGAGGTAGTGCTCGACCTCGTCCTCGTTGGCCGAGCTCGCAAGCACGACGGCGTGGCCGCGGGACTTGAGGTCTGCGATCAGCTCGCGCGATTCGGGGAACGGCCTGACTTCGCCGATCAGCTCCGCGTAGAGGTCCTTCTCGGCGTCGCGGATCGAGTCGCCGTGCGCCTTCTCGGTCGCCTCGTCGGTCAGCGCCTCGACGAGCTGGTCGCCGCCCATCCCGATGTGGCGGTGGATCCGCCACACCGGCAGCACGATGTCGTGGCGGCGAAACGCCCGATACCACGCGATCGCGTGCTGGTAGTTGGTGTCAACGAGGGTCCCGTCGATGTCGAGGATCGCGGCGGTTCCCACCCCTCAACTCCCCACCCGGTGCGACCGGTGTCTAGAACGGCGCCTTGGAACGCCCCTCACGGCCCTTCTCACCGCTCTTCGAGACGGCCTCCTTGGCCTTCGTAAATGGCTTGGCCGCCAGCTCTCCGGCCTTGCCGGGAGCCTTGCTGCCCGCCTTCTGGCCGAGGCTGAACGGCATCTTTCCGCCGCGCTCGGCGTGGTGCGAAAACCGCGGCACCACGAAGGCGATGATCAAAACCAGAATGCAAACTCCGACTACCGCCGCTATGACCATCCGCTCACCTGCTCCTCCTTGAGATTTCGCTTCGTCGCCCCCACCTACCCGTTCGGGGGCTCCCCCACTCGTCGGCGCAGCTCAGGCCCGCGGCAGGAGCGGCGATTCGGGGCCCGCTGCCAGACCGCGATCCGCACCCAGGCGCTCGAGCATCAGCACGGTGTCGGCGATCGCCACGCCGGTGAGGTGCTCGTCGCGGGACTCGAAGTCGTCGAGGATCTCCCGCAGCGCGGCGGCATAGCGATCGGCGTTGCGGTAGGCGAGGGCAGCGAGCGCCTCGGCCGTGCGCAGAAAGGCCTCGCTCCCCGAGCTCAGCCCTGCGGCCGCTTCGCGCATTCCCCGCGCCGCGACGATCGCGAGCGCGTCGTCGTCGGCGATCAGCGCGGCGAGGCCGAGCACGTACCAGGAAGTCGGCGAGTCACCCTGCGAGCCGATCGCCTTCCTCGCATAGGCGGCGGGTGCTGTCGCCTCTCCGGCCAGAACCGCCGCCTTGAGCATGCCGAGCAGCCGGCCGTAGGCGCGGGGCGGCGACGCCTCCCACGAGCGGCGGTAAAGCACCGCCGTCTCGATCAATGCCATGCGCGCCGCGCCGCCCTCACCCGCCAGCAGCAGCCGGTGGGCATCGCCCTCGCGGGCGATCGCCTCGGTGAGCAGGCGCTGGTGCTCGGGGATCGCCATGGAGCGGGCGGCTAGCGGCCGCGAGCGTCGGGCAGGCTCTCGCCCCGCGAGCTGTCGAACTTGAGCACGACCCCGCGCTCATAGATCTCGTCGACCTCGTCGGCGGCGACGAAGCGCGACCGCGCCAGCAACCCGGGAGCGACGTCGATGCCCTCGAAGATGTCGGCGTCGGCCTCATAGAGGACGCGCTCGACGCGGCCGAGCTCCTCGCCGTCGCTGTAATACGCGCGCGTTCCCGGCTCGAGCGTCAGATATGAGGCAGGCGGGCCTAGATCGTCCACGACACCGAGGCTAATGGAATCGCCCATCGCGCCCACCGCGGCTACGCAAGCGCCGACTGCCCGCGCACGGCCAGCCCGCCGAGCATGCGCCCGAGCCTCTGCGGAGTCCAGCTCTCCGGCTCGGAGAGCAGGGCCCTCGCACCCGCCTCGCCGAGACCGACGATCGCGTGCGCGATGAGCCGGCTGGCGAGCTCCGAGTCCGGCTCGCCTCCCCGGCCGTCGAACCAGCCCCGCGCAAGTGCCGCTACCGCGTCGACCTGCATCTGGCGCCCGCGCCGGATGCGCCGCGCCACCGCGGCATTTGCGCCGCCCTCGCCCAAGAAGACGACGCGGTAGGCGTCGGGCGATGCGGTGACGGCGCCCAGAAAGGCGGTGAACGCGTCGACGAGCACGGTCTCGGGATCCTCGAGGTCCGCGGCGGCCGGCAGCGAGGCCTGGATCTCTCCCAGGACACGTTCCTCCTCGCGGCCCAGCAAGGCCTCGAAGAGCTCCGCCTTGCTGGGATAGCAGGCGTAGACGACCGGCTTCGTCACCCCGGCCTCGGCGGCGATCGCCTCCATCGAGGTGCTCTCGTAGCCGCGCTGCATGAAGAGGCCGAAGGCGGCGTCGAGGACGAGCGGCCGGCGACGCTCCGGCCCGAGGTGGGCGGCGCGCTCGCGTGTCGTGCCGGCAGCCAATTCCTACCTATGGTAGCGTTTTCCTACTGTCGGTAGCAACGAGCGAGGGGAATGACATGAGCGACGCGCAGAGCAACGACGCCGAGCAGTCGGAGTCCGGCGAGGGCATCAGCGACTTCGACGCCGGGCAGCTCGCCGAGATGGTGGCCGGGGCCAGCGACGAGCAGATCGCCGAGGGGATGAGCGACCCCGAGCAGCGCAAGGCGACGCTCGACGAGATCTTCCGCCGCATGGCCGAGCACGTCGAGCCGAGCAAGGCACGCGGCAACGACGCGGTCATCCACTTCAAGATCCTCGATGCCCCCGACGGCGGCTACGACCACTACGAGGTCATCCTCGAGGACGGTCGGTGCACAGCCTCCGACGCGCCTGCCCGCGAGCCTCGGGTGACGTTTCGGATCGGCCCCGTCGACTTCATCCGCCTGGTCAGCGGCAACGCCGCCGGCCCGATGCTGTTCATGACCGGAAAGCTGAAGATCGAGGGGGACCTGATGTTCGCCTCGACGATGACGAGCTTCTTCCGCATTCCCAGCGCCAGCAGCGCCGGAGGCCGGGCATGAGCACGACGGCCGACTCGGACCAGGCCGTCGAGCAGCTCGGGATCGAGGTCTCCGACTCTCCGTTCTCGCTCGAGCTCTCAGACGACCAGCGCGAGATCCGGGACTGGGTCCACGGCTTCGCCGAGAAGGAGATCCGCCCCCACGCCTCGGAGTGGGACGAGCGCGAGGAGACGCCGTGGCCGATCATCGGCGAGGCGGCGAAGATCGGGCTCTACGGCTTCGAGGCGCTGGCCCAGTTCTGGTCCGACCCCAGCGGCCTGACGATGCCGATCGTCAACGAGGAGCTCTTCTGGGGCGACGCCGGAATCGGGATGTCGATCTTCGGCACGACGCTCGCCGTCGCCGGGATCTACGCCTCGGGCACGCCCGAGCAGATGATGGAGTTCGTCCCCCAGTGCTACGGCACCCCCGAGGACCCCAAGGTCGCATCGTTCTGCGTCTCCGAGCCCGACGCCGGCTCCGACGTCTCCGCCCTGCGCACGACCGCGAAGCACGACGAGGCCAGCGACGAGTGGGTGATCAACGGCCAGAAGGCGTGGGCGACCAACGGCGGCATTGCCGACGTCCACGTCATCGTCGCGTCCGTCGACCGCGAGCTCGGCTCGAGAGGGCACGCCGGCTTCGTCGTCCCGCCCGGCACGAAGGGCATCGAGCAGGGCGCCAAGGTAAAGAAGCACGGGATCCGCGCCTCGCACACCGCCGACGTCCACCTCGACGACTGCCGCATCCCGGGCTCGTGCCTGCTGGGAGGCAAGGAAAAGCTCGACGAGCGGCTCGCGCGGGCCCGCGAGGGCAAGCGGGCCAAGACCCAGGCGGCGATGAAGACCTTCGAGGTCTCGCGCCCGACGGTCGGCTCACAGGCGATCGGGATCGCTCGCGCGGCCTATGAGTACGCGCTCGACTACGCCAAGGAGCGGGTCCAGTTCGGTCGCCCGATCATCGAGAACCAGGCGATCGCCTTCGCGCTCGCCGACATGAAGATGGAGATCGACGCCGCGCGGCTGCTCGTCTGGCGCGCCTCGTGGATGGGTCGCAACAACAAGCAGTTCGACAACGCCGAGGGCTCGATGTCGAAGCTAAAGGCCGGCGAGGTCGCAGTCTGGGTCACCGAGCGCGCGATCCAGATCCTCGGCGGCAACGGCTACACGCGCGAGTTCCCCGTCGAGCGCATGCACCGCGACGCCAAGATCTACACGATCTTCGAGGGCACCTCGGAGATTCAGCGGCTCGTGATCGCGCGGGCGATCTCAGGCCACCACATCCGCTAGCGCGGAGCCGGCACCCGTCTTGGCCGAAGTCGGTCCAGCCGAAGCTAGGCCGGCTTGACGTTGATCGCCTTGGGACCCTTGTCGCCGGACTCGGTCTCGAACTCGACCTTGGCGCCCTCCTCGAGGGTGCCGTTGGCCGACGGGTCGATACCCGTGTGATGGACGAAGAAGTCGCGGTCCCCCTCGTCGGGAGTGATGAAGCCGAAGCCCTTCTCGTCGCTGAACCACTTGACGGTACCCGTGGGCATGAAATTCCTCCGTTGATCTTTGCTTACGTGGCCGGGCCGGCGGCACGAGGCCACGGCCCAGCAGGTCGGCAGACCGTAGCAGCCAGGGCTCGCGAGGGTCAGGCACGAACGCAGCCCGCGCGCAGCGTGTTTCTGAGCCGCCGTTCGGGTACGGTTCAGGCGTGGGAGAGGAGCACTCCGAGCAGACGACCGTGAGCGCCGAGGCCGCCCGCGAGCTGATCGCCGGCAGCAACGGAAGGGTGCTCGACATCCGCTCCGACGAAGCCTGGACCACGGTGGGCAACATCCCCGGAGCCGTGCGCGGCTCGAGCGACGACCCGGTGGAGGCCGCAAAGGCGATCGACGACGACACGCAGGTCGTCGTCGTCTGCACCGACGGTCAGCGCAGTGCCGAGGTGGCGGAGAAGCTTCGCGAGGAGGGCCGCGACGCGGTCAGCATCGACGGCGGGATGGAGTCCTGGGTTGAGGAGGACTACGCGCTGCAGCCCACGCAAGATCCCGATCCCCCCGGCGACGGTGACGATGCCGACTCTGCTGAAGCTGAGGGCGGTGGCGCCGATGCCGACGACGAGTCCGACGCGCCGGCCGATCCGAGCGGCGAAAACCGCTAGACAGCCGCCAGCGCGCCGCGCGTGCGCGCGATCACGTCCTCGCCGTTCTCCTGGTCGGCCTCGGTGCGGCGCTTGGGGTCGAGCTCTTGCTCGTCCTCGCGGATCGTCTGATCGCGCTCGATCACCTCGGTGGCGAAGCGCTGAGCCAGCGCACTGTCCTCGGGGTCGTTCTCGAATCCTCTTGCGGCGATCAGCTCTAGATCGCCGTCGCTCTCGCGGTCGCGGGACAGCAGCATCCCCAGCTTCGCGTCGAGCAGCGTGATGCCGATCCGCAGCACGAGCTCGCGAATGTCGTCGGGGTTGCCGAGCACGCCGTGCTCCTTGTGCAGCTCCGTCACCTGTTTGCGCATCTCGCGGGCCCACTCGCGCTCGACCTCGTGCGCCTTCTCGATAAGCGCTCGCTGTCCCTGCTCGCGCTCAAATTCTGTCCGCCGCTCCTCGACCTCTCCCCGCAGCCCGTCGCGCTCGCCTTCGAGGCGCTCGACCTCGGCGGCGACGTGCTCGAGCTCGGCGGCGAGGCGCTGCTGCTCGGCGATCGCCGCGGCCGCCGCGCCGGCGCGGCGGCGATCGATCCACCAGGTGCCTAGCGCGGTGATCGCCGCGACGGTGGCGACGGCGAGCCACGGAAGCGCCTCGTAGCGCTCGCCAGTGAAGTTCGTGGGGCCGGCGGTTTGGACGACGTCGACGAGGTCGGCGCCCGACATCGCGAGGAACAGCAGGTAGCCGATCGGCGCCAGCAGGGCCAGCGCGACGACCACGAACATCAGACGATCACCGCGCCGGGCGGCGCTCGTTTGAGGTGCGTTCACGGCGGATCTCCTACCCACGTCGGGACGTATTCATGCTGGACACAGGTACCTTCGGCAGCCCAACGGCGATTGTTTAGGGTCCCCACGTGGCCGAGACGATGACCCCCTCGAGCGCCGCGGCCAGGGTCGAGGTGGCCGACTCGATCGGGATCCCGCTCGGCACCGGTCAGCCGGGTGCGCTGTTCGAAGCCCTGGGGGAGCGAGACGACTGGGCCGAGCTGCGCGTCTACGGCGCCCTGCTGCTCGTCGCGCCGCAGCTCTTCCAGCATCCCAACGTCCACTACCTGTCCGGCTTCTTCGGGCCGATCGAGCGAGCCCTGCGCGACCAGGGGGCGAACATCTCCTTCGCGCCGGCGGACTTTCGCCGCTTCGCGCCCGTGCTCGAGGAACAGAGCCCGCGCGTGATGGCGACCGCCGCGGCGCCCCCGAACGCCGACGGCTGGTGCAGCCTGTCGCTGCACGCGGGGGCCTCGATCCCCGAGATGCGCCGCGCCGGCGAGGACCCTGACCGCCTACTCGTCGTCGAGGTCTCGGAGAAGTTCCCGACGACGTTCGGGCTGCCTCCCGAGCACCTGCATGCGCTGCACGTCGACCAGATCGACCTCCTGGTCGAAAGTGACAAGGCGCCCTTCCCGCTCGTCGACCCGCCTCCGACCGATGCCGACCGCGCGATCGCCGAGCACGCAGCCGCTTTCATCCCCGAGGGCGCGACACTGCAGACCGGGATCGGATCGGTGCCATCGACGCTCGTTGCAATCCTCGCGGAGGGCGACGGCGGCGACTACGGCATCCACTCCGAGATGTTCACCACTGGCCTGATGCGCCTCCACGAGGCCGGCAAGGTCTCGAACCGCAAGGGCCAGTTCGACGGCGTCTCAGTCGCGACCTTCGCGGCCGGCACCGAGGAGCTCTACGCCTGGCTGCACGGCAACCAGGACGTCGCCTTCCTGCCCGTCGAGGTGATCAACTCGCCCGAGCTGATCGGGCGAAACAGGGTGATGATCACGATCAACGGCGCGCTGTCGGTCGACATCGAGGGACAGGTGGTGGCCGACACCATCAACGCAACCCAGTTCTCGGGCATCGGCGGGCACGAGGACTTCATCTCGGGGCCAGCGCTGTCGCTCGAAGCGCGCTCCCTGCTTTGCCTGCCCTCCACGGTCACCGTCGGGAGCGAGCTGCGGTCGCGGATCGTGCCCTGGTTCGACGCCGGCGCCGTGATCACGACCCCGCGCCACCAAGTCGACGTGATCGTGACCGAGTACGGGGCGGCGGAGCTGCAGGGAAAGACAGTCCACGGGCGCGGCGAGGCGCTGGCCGCCGTCGCGCACCCGCAGTTTCGCGACGAGCTGCTTGCCGCTGCCGAGCGCGCCTCCGGCGGCCGCGCGCCGTTTCCCGCCTAGGCTCCGCGCGAGGGCCCGTCGGCCGGCGCGGGCTATCCCTCGACCTGGTCGAGGAGGTCGTCGACGAGGCCGAGGACCTCGTCGTCCGTCGCTGCCTCGAGCACGTCGATCGCCTCCGCGGCGGGGACGCGTTCGGCGAGCTCCAAGAGGAGCGTGTGCTCGAACGAGGAGATGTCGCCGGCGCGCTCGGCGTCGTCGACGGCCCGCACGAGTCCGGCGCGCAGCGCTTCGTCGAGCGCCTCCTCGCTGATCGCGTGCTCGGCGATGAAGCTCTCGCGCTGCGCCGGGTCGGCGACTACGAACACGAGGTCCTCGCGCGGGACCTGCAGCGAGCAGGCCGCGCCGTCGAGTGCCGAGAGCGCCAGGCGCTCGGTCAGCTCGTCGCGCTGCTGCAGTTCCTCGACGGGGCGAGGAGCGCAGGGATCGGCGACCTCGAGCGGCTGATAGGTCGCGCCTCCGAGCGCAAGGTAGAGGCCGACCAGCGACGCTGCTGCTGCGGCTGCCGCGACCGGCGTGCGTCGCGCGCTCACGGTCCGCGTCCGAGACAGATCGGCAGCAGCGCCAGCGCTGCGAGCGCCCCCGCGAGCAGGAAGGGAAGGCTGAAGGCATGGGTCGCCGCCTTGTCGACCTCGGCGACGAGCGCATGCTCGAGCGTCGCGTAGGCGGCAGTCTCGGCCGCGAGCGGCTCGACCTCGTCGAAGACGCCGCTGAGGTCGGGGAGCCGGCCGCCCTCCGACGCGACCGTGACCCCGATCGCGTCGCCGAGCTGGACCTTGGTGTCGGGGTCGAGCGGAGCGTCGAGCAACAGCGAGGTTCCCGACAGGCGCGCGGCATCGTGCTGGGCGTCGAGCTGGGAGCTCAGCACCGGCGTCAGGGCGACGATCCCGAGCACGATCCCGGCGTGGCGTGCGGCGATCGTGGCCGCCGCACGGCGGCCCTCAGGGTCGCGACCGGCGAGTGCGCGCGAGGTCAGGCCCGGGAGCGCCAGTGCGATCCCGGCGCCGATCAACACTTGGGGGGCGAGGGTCCAGCCCGGGCCGGCACCCGGGAGGAGGCCGAGCGCCGCGAGCCCGCCGGCCATGCAGACGGCTCCGGCGACGATCACCGGGCGATCGTCGCCGAGGCGGCGCTCGAGCGTTCGCGCCGCCAGCGTCGCGACGGGGATCATCGAGACGACGGCAGCGGCCTCCAGCGGCGAGAACAGCCAGCCCTCAGTGAGCAGGACCACGAGCAGGAAGAGAGCTCCCGTGAGGCCAGCCGACAGCAGCGCGAGCGCGATCTCGGGACGCGGATCGATGCGCGCGTTGCGGCCCGGCTCGGGCACGTCCGCGGGGCTGCGGCTCGCGACCGCGGCCAGCGCCACCGGAACCTGAACCACGAAGATCGACTGCCAGCTGAGCAGGTCGGTGAGCAGGCCGCCGAGCGCCGGGCCGAGCGCCAGCCCGGCGAGGCCGGCCGCCCCCCAGCGCGGCGCCGCGGCGGCATGCGAGCCGTAGGCGCGGGCGAGCAGCTCGATCGCGCCCGCGATCACAGCGGCTCCGCCCAGCGCCTGAACGCAGCGTGCCGCGATCAGCGTCGCGATCGACGGCGCCACCGCGCAGGCGAGCGAGGAAGCGGCGAAGACGACCAGTCCCAGCGCCCAGGTCATCGAGGGGCGGTCCTGCGCCAGCCTCGCCGCCGGCAGGATCGCGACCGCGAGCACGAGGTTGAACGCCGTCAACACCCACGAGACGCCGACGACGGTAGCGTCGAACTGCCTCAGGACGTCGGGCAGCGCCAGGGTCACCACCGACGAGTCGGCGAGAACGACGCCCAGCGTGCCCGCCCACAACGCCGTGCTGATGCGACCCGCACTCACCGCCTGACGGTAGCGAGCGGCCGGGCGGCAAGAGCGCAATCTCCCTAAAGTAGTTTGCTAAGCTAATTAGTGATGGTAACTACCCCCCGAACAAGCCACGACCTCAACGTGCTCTCAGCCCGGCTTCGGCTGACGATCGCGCGCACCGCGAGGCGCCTGCGCCAGGAAGCGGGCACCGACCTCTCCCCCTCGCTCGTCTCGGCCCTGGCGACGATCGAACGCCTGGGCCCGCTGACCCCGAGCGAGCTCGCCCACCACGAGCGCATCCAGCGCCCGACCGCGACCCGGATCGTTACCCGGCTCGAGCAGGGGGGGCTCGTCGAGCGCGCGAGCGACCCCAGCGACGGCCGCGTCAGCCTCGTCAGCGCGAGTGCCGACGCGCGCACGTTGCTGCGCAAGCTGCGAACCCGCAAGGACGCCTACCTCGCGCGACGCCTACGCGACCTCGAGCCGGACGAGATCGAGGCCCTGGACCGCGCTGCCGACGTGCTCGAGCGGCTGCTCGAGGACGAGCGCGGTTGACGGCCGCGCTGCGCCGCTCGCTCAGTTCGCTCGAGGTCCCCAACTACCGGCGCTTCTTCGCCGGCCAGCTCGTCTCCGCGAGCGGCAACTGGACCCAGGTGGTCGCCGAGATGTGGCTGATCCTGGCGCTGACCGGCAGCGGGGTCGCCGCCGGCGCGGTATCGGCGTTGCAGTTCCTCCCGATCCTCCTGTTCGGCGCCTGGGGCGGTCTGCTCGCCGACCGTGTCTCGAAGCGGCGGCTGCTCGTCGTCACGCAAGCGCTGATGGCGCTCCCGGCGCTGGGCCTGTTCGCGGTCACCGTCAGCGGCATCGTCGTGCCGTGGATGGTCTACGCGCTCGTCTTCGCCCGTGGCGCCGTCAACGCCGTCGACAACCCGGCGCGTCAGAGCTTCGTGATCGAGATCGTCGGCAGCGACCGCGTCGTCAACGCCGTCGGCCTCAACAGCGTCCTGATCCACGCCGCGCGGATCGTCGGTCCCGCGATCGGCGGCACCCTGATCTGGGTGTGGGGCGTCGAGCCGTGTTTCCTGGTCAACGCGGTGAGCTTCGCGGCGATGATCGTCGCCCTGCGGGGAATGAGCGCCGACCAGCTCCAGCCGGCAGCGCCGGCGCCGCGCGACGTGGGCGCCTTGAGCGCAGTCGCGGCCGCCGTGTCCTACGTGCGGCATACCCCCGGGCTGGCGATCCCGCTGGCGATGATGGCCGTCGTCGGAACGCTCGGCTTCAACTTCCAGGTCATGTTGCCGCTGCTCGCCCGCTTCGCCTTCGACGGCGGCGCCGGCGCCTACACGTCGTTGGTCGTCGCCATGGGTATCGGCTCGGTCGCCGGAGCGCTGATCACGGGGGCGCGGACCAGGATCGGGTCGCGAATGCTGACGGGCGCCGCCTTCGCCTTCGGCGCCATCGCCCTCGTCGCGGCGGCCGCGCCGTCGCTCGCTCTCGAGGCGCTCGTCCTCGTCCCGCTCGGCGCGGCGAGCGTCATGTTCGCGGCCAGCGTCAACTCCGCGCTTCAGCTCCTGGCAGCGCCCGAGATGCGCGGCCGCGTGATGGCCCTCTACTCGATCGTCTTCCTCGGCTCGGCGCCGATCGGCGGGCCGCTTGTCGGCTGGCTGGCCGAGACCGCCGGCCCGCGCACCGGGCTGCTGCTCGCGGGCGCCGCGGGACTGACGACGGCGCTGGGCGCCCGGCTCGCCTTCGCGCGTTTTCGCCATCATGCGAGCGATGGCGAGACGACCGAGAATGCGGCAGTCCGCGCTTGCGCTCGCGTTCCTGAGCGCGGCCACGCTGACGGCGATCGTGGTCGGGTGCGGCGAAAGGCAGGAGCCCGATCCCAACGCGAGCCCTTCTCCCGCCACGACGACCCAGGGCGCCGAGACCGGGTTCGAGATCGTCGGGACCTGGGAGGGCCGGCTCCAGCAGCGCGGCCTCGAGCCGTTTCGGGTCAGGGCCACGATCGCGTCGCTCGATGACTCGCCGCGAAACCGCGTCAGCTACTCCGGAATCGATTGCGGTGGGCGTTGGAAGTACCTCGGCCGCAACGCCAACTCCTACAAGTTCCGCGAGATCATCGACGAGGGCCAGGGGAGGATCTGCAAGGGCATCGGGACGGTGAGGCTGGCGCCGACACCCGGCGAGCGCCTCGAATACCTGTTTCGCGGCGGCGGGGTCACGAGCCGGGGTGTCCTGACGCGCTCCAGCGGCTAGTGCCCGACGTCACCACGTCGATCGACCCGCGGGCGCGGATCGGAGCCGTCGAGCTGACCGTCGACGACCTCGGCCGCGAGCGCGAGTTCTACGAGCGCACCGTCGGGCTGCGGACGCTCGCGAGCTCTGACGGCCGTGCCTCGATGGGCCCCGCGGGCGGGCCCGCCATCCTCGAGCTCGTGGCGGATCCCGGCGCGGCGCCGCGCCCGCCCGGGGGTGGGCGAGGGCGCACCCCCTCCCCCACCCGGCAAACTCGGACTGCGCCGGTTCGAGATCCTCGTTTCGAGCAGCGATGAGCTGGAGGCCGTCGAAAAGCGCCTGCGCGGCGCCGGGCACGAGGTCAGCGCCGACGCCGGCGCCATCGCCGCGGTAGATCCGTCGGGCAACCAGGTGCGAGTCGCCGTGGGCTGCGTCGATGCGCTCAGGGAGTGAGGACGAGCTTTCCGGTGGTGCGGCGGGCGCGGATGTCCTCGTGCGCCTGTCGTGCGTCCTCGAGCGCATAGGTTCCGCCGACGACCGGCTCGAGCTCGCCCGCGAGCACGGCGCCGAACATGTCGCGCATCGCTTCGGTGAGCCGCTCGGGCTGCTGGACGAGGTGCATGAGCCAGAAGCCGATCACCCCGCGGCTGGTCGCCATCAGCTTGCCGGGGTTGATCTCGGGCGCGCCCTGACGATCGGCCTGGCCGAAGTGGACGAGGCGCCCGAACGGCGCCAGCGCCTCGAAGCTCTGCTCGAAGGTGCGACCACCGACCATCTCGAGCACGACGTCGACGCGGGCGCCGTCGTTGGCCTCGCGCAGCGCGGCGGTCATGTCCTCGGCCTTGGAGTCGACGGTGACATCTGCCCCGAGCCGCTCGGCGAGCTCGCGCTTGTCGTCCGAAGACGCCACTCCGATCACCCTCCCGGCGCCGAATCGCTTGGCGAGCTGCACGGCAAGCGTCCCGACCCCGCCCGCGGCGGCGTGGACGACGACGCTCTCGCCCTCGCGCAGCGCGGCACTGGTGCGCAGCAGGTGCCACGCCGTCGTTCCCTGGAGCACGAGCGCCAGCGCCGCCCCGTCGCTGACCCCGTCCGGCACCTCCCACATCAGGGCCGGATGGACGATCGTCTTCTCGGCGTAGGCGCCGCCGCTGACCAGCGCGACGACGCGACGCCCGTCGTCGAGCGTCCCGACGACCTCCCCGCCGGGCACGAGCGGAAGCTCGGCCGCGGCGAGGTAGGAATTCTCGGCCTGGTGGGTGTCGGCGTAGTTGAGCCCGGCGGCGCTGACGTTCGCGAGCAGGAAGCCCTCGGGAACATCGGGCTCGTCGATCTCGCGCATCACGAGAACCTCCGGCCCGCCGAACTCGGTGATCTGAATCGCGCGCATCCAGCATCAGCCTATGCGCCGGGGGGTGCTCGAGGGAATGGGGCTGGGGAGATGGAGAAGTCCGAAGCCGCGAAGCAGGAGCTGCGCGAAAGGGACTGTCGGACTAAGGCCTGATCGGCGTCGGAGCCGGCCGGGTCGCCCGCTCGAGCGCGAACACGAACGATTCGTAGGCACGGCCCGTGCCCTGCTGAAGCCCGATCTCACAGGTTCGGTTCGAGCACAGGTGGGCATCGAAGCGGCGGGTCCCCAGCTCGTTCGCGGCGTCGGCGGTGGCCGCCTCGGGCAGCTCGGGATGCAGCAGGCCGCGGTCCCCGGCCATCCCGCAGCAGGTTGCGCTCGCGGGAACCGCTACTTCGTCGGCGAGCTCGGCGGCGAGCGCGCTCAGCTTCAGCGCCAGGCCGAGGTGGCGAGTCGAGCACGTCGGGTGCAGGGCCACCGCGCCGAGCTTGCGCTCGATGTTCAGCCCTGGCAAGAGGCGGTCCTGCGCCCAGGCGATCGAGTCGTGGATCTCGAGCTTGGCGTGACGCTCCCGGTTCTCGTCGCTCAGGCCCGTGGCGATCTCCTCACCCAGCCCCAGGGCACAGGAGCTGGCGTCCGTCACCACGGGCAACTCGCCACCGTCGGACCAGCGCCACAGCGCCTCGACCGTCCTGTTGGCCATCAGCTCGTGGCCACGCGCGTAGCCCTTCGAGCTCCACGGCACCGCGCAGCATTTGCCGGCGACGTCGGGTGGGATCCACAGTGGCAGTCCGGCGCGGCTCGATACCGCGACCATCGCCTCGGCGAGCCCGGCACCGGCACCGGCGCCGTCGTCGCGGGCGCGGCCGAAGATCCGGTTGACGCACGCCGGCATGTAGACGGCGGCGGCGCCCTCGCGCCGCGTTGGTGGCAGCTCGGCGGGCGCGGGGTGCGGCATGTTGTCCGGCCACGCCGGGACGAGTTCGTCGCTGATCGCCGCGCGGGCGAGCGCGCTCGCGCCGCGCAGCAGCGGCTTGCCGATGCCGTCACCGGCGCGCAGCCCGGCGCGCGCGGCGCGCTCCACGCTCGCCCAGCTCTCGGCGGCGCGAGCCGCGACCCGCTCGGCTCGCGGCGCGTGCTCGCGCCCCCGCAGCTCCTTGACGAGCTTGCCCGTATCGATGCCGAGCGGGCACGCGAGCGCGCAGGTCCCGTCCGCGGCGCAGGTCTCGATGCCGTCGTATTCGTACTGCTCGATCAGGGCGCGCTGGAGCGGTGAGCCGGCGGGCTGGCGCGCCATCTCACGCCGCAGCACGATGCGCTGGCGCGGTGTCGTCGTCAGCCAGCGACTCGGACAGACCGGCTCGCAGAAGCCGCACTCGACGCACCTGTTGGTTCCGCCGACGTCTTCGATCTCGGGCGTGGTGCGCAGGTTCTGCAGATGGGCATCGGGGTCGCGGTTCAGCACGACGCCGGGAGCCAGGACGCCGTCTGGGTCCGCGAGTCGCTTGACCCTCCACATCAGCTCGGTTGCCCGCTCGCCCCACTCGCGCTCGACATAGGCCGCCATGTTGATCCCCGTGCCGTGCTCGGCCTTGAGCGAGCCGTCGTATTTGTCGAGCACGAGCTCGACGAGCTTCGACATGAAGGCCTCGTAGCGCTCCAGGTCCTCCCGCTGGGAGAAGTCGGGGGTAAGCATGAAGTGGAGGTTTCCCGCCGATGCGTGGCCCGCGACCCCGCTCAGGAATCCGTGCTCGCCGAGCAGCGCCCGCACGTCCTCCGCGGCCTCCGCCACTTGCTGAGGAGGGACGCAGACGTCCTCGACGATCAGCGACGCGGCGGGCGGGCGCATCTGGCCGACGAGCCCGTGCAGACCCTCGCGCACGCGCCAGTACATCTCGATCGTCTCGGGATCGCGATGGAAGTCGGGCTCGCGGATCAGCTCGTGGCCCGACAGCAGCTCGGCCGCGGCCTTCTCATGGGC
>Ga0136620_10000373_pt1 | contig 20732 bp, 16 predicted proteins | sample AntDrymUQ4162106_2_FD_104806 | JGI IMG/M metagenome (GOLD analysis project Ga0136620, IMG submission 104806) | Polar desert sand microbial communities from Dry Valleys, Antarctica - metaG UQ416 (21.06) | ecosystem: Environmental > Terrestrial > Soil > Desert | place: Antarctica: Dry Valley... | reverse complement strand
ATCGGGCTCGTGCTGCACCCGGCACGAGGCCTGCCCACCCACGAGGGTTGGATGACCGACGAGGAGGTCCGATGACTGATGTAGCGAAGAAGAGCGTCACGTTCCTCGTGTTGGCATTCGCGGCGTTCTACCTGCTGACCCAGCCGGAGAACGCCGCCAACGCCATCGGGGGGGCCTTCGAAGCGATCGGGAACGCGTTCGGCCAGCTGATGCGCTTCCTCTCCGCGCTGGCCGACTAGGCCGACGTCATGGCTGGTTGGCTGCGGCGTACGTTCGCCGACCCGCAGATCGACGCTCACCTGCTCTCGGACGAGGGCGAGGTGGTGATCGACGAGGTCCGACGCCACTGGGCTGCGTACTGGCGGACCGCCCTCGAGGCTGCCGGCGCCGTCCTCTTCCTTGTGGTGTTCCTGCACAGCTCGGTCGAGATCGGTTGGCTGCCGTTCCTGCTCGGCTGCGTGCTCGCCCTCCATGCGGGCTGGCTCGCCCTCAGCGAGAACATGGATCGTTTCGTGATCACCAACATGCGCGTTTTCCGCATCCGCGGCGTCTTCGCGCGTCGTCTCGCGACCATGCCGATCTCACGGATCCTCGACATCACCGTCGACAAGCCGTTGCTCGGACGCATCTTCAACTTCGGGCACTTCGTCTTCGAGTCGGCGGCGCAGGAGCAGGGTCTCCGGGACATCCGCTACGTCGGGGTCCCCGACGAGCGTGACCTGACGATCCAGCGGGTCATCCAACGGTCGGGTCTGCGTCGCTCGGTGAGCTGACCGGTGAGGTCGGGGTGCCAGCGCCACGATCCTCCGTGAGGCGGGCGGCTGAGCCCCGGTCGATAGGGTCGAGCCATGGCCCGCAGGACCCCGCTCCCCTTCGATCCCATCGCCGAGGCTGCCCGGCAGTGGGGGCTGCGCTGGCAGGGAGTTCCCGAGATGCGCGCCGTCACGAGCCTGATGCGGGTCCAGCAGCTGGTGCTGGCCGAGCTCGACGAGCTGCTGCGCCCGCACGGACTGACGTTCGCCCGCTACGAGGCGCTGGTCCTCCTCACCTTCTCCCGACACGGCTCGCTCCCGCTGGGCAAGATGGGGGAGCGGCTGCAGGTCCACCCGACGTCGGTCACCTCGATCGTCGACCGGCTCGAAGCCTCCGGCCATGTCGTACGCCGCCCGCACCCGACGGACGGGCGGACCGTGCTGGCGGAGCTCACCGGGTCGGGGCGCGCCATCGTCGAGCTGGCAACCGCTGACCTCGTCGGTGCCGGCTTCGGCGTCGGTGCGCTGGGTTCGGACCAGCTCGACGTGCTGTCGAGCCTGCTGACCCCGGTGCGCAGCGCGGCCGGGGACTTCGTGGACTGACGGTGGCCGCGCCGGCTTGGCGGGGATCGCTGGACGCCGTACCCTTTAGTTGGACGTCCAACTAGTTTCCGGGCGACGCTTCGAGTGCCCCCGATGGAGGAGTCGCCCATGACCGACGCGCACGACATCGACGAGGGCCGCGCACGCTGGCAGCGGCGCTACGACAGCTCACGGGTCAGGGATGCTGACTTCACGACCCTGTCCGGCACGGACGTCGCACCCGTCTACGGGCCGCCCGCCGACGGTGACTACCCCGGTTTCGAACGAATCGGCTGGCCCGGGGAGTTTCCGTTCACCCGCGGCCTCTATGCCACCGGCTACCGCGGTCGGGCCTGGACGGTCCGGCAGTTCGCGGGGTTCGGCAACGCGCGGCAGACCAACGAGCGCTACAAGATGATCCTCGGCCATGGCGGTGGCGGACTGTCCGTCGCCTTCGACATGCCGACGCTGATGGGCCGCGACAGTGACGACCCGCAGTCCCTCGGTGAGGTCGGGCATTGCGGGGTCGCCATCGACACAGCCTCCGACATGGAGACCCTCTTCGACAAGATTCCGCTCGAGGACGTCACGACCTCCATGACGATCTCGGGGCCGGCGGTGCCGATCTTCTGCATGTACCTCGTCGCCGCGGAGCGGCAGGGTGCCGACATCGGCAAGCTCAACGGCACGCTGCAGACCGACATCTTCAAGGAGTACATCGCCCAGAAGGAGTGGCTGTTCGGCCCCGAGCCGCACCTGCGCCTCATCGGAGACCTGATGGAGTACTGCGCTCGCGACATCCCGGACTACAAGCCGCTTTCCGTGTCCGGCTATCACATCCGCGAGGCCGGCTCCACGGCCGCGCAGGAGCTCGCGTTCACACTTGCCGACGGGTTCGGCTACGTCGAGCTCGGCCTCTCGCGCGGACTCGACATAGAGAAGTTCGCCCCCGGACTGTCCTTCTTCTTCGACGCTCATCTCGACTTCTTCGAGGAGATCGCGAAGTTCCGCGCCGCCCGCCGCCTCTGGGCCCGCTGGATGCGCGACGTCTACGGCGCGCAGACCGAGAAGGCGCAGTGGCTGCGCTTCCACACCCAGACCGCCGGAGTCTCACTCACCGCCCAGCAGCCCTACAACAACGTCGTTCGCACCGCTGCCCAGGCGCTGTCGGCCGTGCTCGGTGGCACCAACTCCTTGCACACGAACGCGCTCGACGAGACGTTGGCGCTGCCGACCGAGCAGGCGGCCGAGATCGCTATGCGCACCCAGCAGGTCCTGATGGAGGAGACGGGGGTCGCCAATGTCGCCGACCCACTCGGCGGCTCGTGGTACGTCGAGGCACTGACAGACGAGATCGAGGCGCAGGCGAATGCGATCTTCGACACGATCCTGCAGATCGGCGGATCGACGCTGCGCTCCGGCGACATCGCGGGGCTCGCCGAGCAGGTGCGAGGCAGCGCCGCCGATCCCAAGCGCGTTGTCGGGCCGATGACCCCGGGTATTCTGCGCGGTATCGAGGATGGTTGGTTCATGGCCGAGATCGCCGAGGCCGCCTTCCAGTACCAGACGGCGCTGGAGAAGGACGAGAAGAAGGTGGTGGGCGTCAACGTCCACACCTCGACCGTCAGCGGTGAGCTCGAGATCCTCCGTGTCTCGCACGAGGTCGAGGTCGAGCAGGTCCGAGAGCTCGCCGAGCGTCGTACCTCTCGTGATCCTCAGGCTGTCGATGCTGCGATGTCTCGGCTGGTGGAGGTCGCACGCACCGACGAGAACCTGATCCCCGCCATGCTGGAAGCCGTCAGGGTCGAGGCGTCGCTCGGCGAGATCTGTGACGCGCTTCGCGCCGAGTGGGGCGAGTACCGCGAGCCCGCCCGGTTCTAGAGCCCCCTCGATTCGTCCGGCTGGGTCGGGCGTGGGCTACCCGCGGTGGGTCGGACGAATCGCAGAGTGGGGGTGACTCCTAGGATGAGGGCATGACGGTCCCGCAGTTCTCGCGTCCCGGCGCCATCGACCTGTCCGCGCTTCGCCGGCCCGCTGGCACACCCTCGGCGACCGGGAGTGGCAGTTCCACGGCTGCCGCGACGGGAGGCGGCTACACCATCGACATCACGAGCGAGCAGTCGCTGCGTTCGGATGTCGTGGAGCGCTCCATGTCGGCGGTCGTGCTTGTGAGCTTCTGGTCGCCCCAGGTCCCGGCGTCCGTCGAGATCAACGCAGTGCTCGGCATGCTCGCCGACGAGTATGCCGGACGCTTCTTGTTCGCCAGGCTCGACATCGAGGGACAACCGGATCTCGCGCAGGCCCTCGGCATCCCTCAGGTACCGCTCGTGGTGGCGGCCCTTCGAGGTCAGCTGGCACCCCTCATCCAAGAGCCGCTTCCCGAGCCCGAGATGCGGGCGCTCGTCGACCAGATCCTTGAGTCGGCCGTCGCCAACGGGGTCGCCGGCATCGTGGAGCCTGCCGGTCCGATCTCCGGAGCAGCGGCAGCCGAGGAGCCGGCAGACGAACCCGTCTCCCGGTTCCCCGAGGCCGAGGCTGCGCTCCTGAGTGGTGACCTCGATGCGGCGATCGAGGGATACGAGGAGGGGTTGCGCTCCTCGCCGGCCGATCCGGAGGCCTCGCTAGGGCTCGCCCAGGCAAAGCTCCTCAAGCGCACCCAGGGCGTCGACATGACCGCCGCCCGTGAGGCTGCCGCTTCTCGGCCGGAGGACGTGAGTGCCCAGACGCTCGCAGCAGACCTCGACCTGATAGGTGGCAACGTCGAGGACGCGTTCGGCAGGCTCATCGACCTCGTCCGACGTACCAGCGGTGACGAACGAGATGTCGCCCGCGGGCACCTGATCGAGATGTTCGGTGTGGTCGGCGACGCCGATCCCCGGGTCGCCAAGGCGCGCCAACAACTCGCCAGCGCCCTCTTCTAGGCCACGAGGAAACCGGATGAGGCGAGCCGGTGGGGTGGTGGTTCTCCAGCTCGGAGTGTTGCTCGTCATCTTGGGTGCCCTCGGTGCCATCGCGTTCGGACCTGATAACCGAGTCACGCCAGAGCCACTGCCACTGAGCTCGCTCGGCATCGCTGTGATCACGGCCCCCGCAGCACTTGCCTACTCCGGTCCCACAGTCGAGCTGACAGTCACCCGGGATGGGTCCGCACCTGTGTTCGTGGGGGTTGGGTACGACGTCGACGTGCAGGACTACCTCACCGCCACCCCCTACACACAGGTCGACTCGATCAGCATTCCCCTTGAGGTGAAGACCAGCGAGGTCGACGGCGCCGGACTCCCCGAGGCCCGCCCCGGGGATCTCGACTGGTGGCTCGTCAGCGACTCCGGGCGCGGCTCCGCGACGGTGACTCTCCCGCTCTCGGACGCCGCGGTCGACGTGGTGGTGATGGATCCTTACCTGCGACCGGGACTCGACGTCTCGGTGACCCCCGGCGTGGTCCGACGAGGAGCCTTCGTGGGTGGACTCGCGGTCAGCCTCGCAGGCGTGGCTCTGGGTGTTGTCGGCTGGATGCTGATCTCGAGTGTTCCGACCGGGCGTGGTCGCCACACCGCTCGACAGCGGCTGGTCCGGCCAGACCGGGCTCAGCCGCGTGGGAGGGAGGGCTGAGTGAGGAAGGCAGACACGACCGGACACCGCCTGCCCGGCGTCTTGGTGGGGTTGCGGGCCCTGATTCGGCGGTCAGCGGGTGTGTTCGGTCGAGGGGTGCTGGCTGCTACGGCGTCGCTGTGGCCTCGGAGGCCCAGCGCAGCCAGACCGTCGCCAGCGGCGGCAGCTGCACGAGGGCAGAAGCACGCATCCCATGCCACTCGTCCGCCGTCGCCTCGACCGCCCCGAGGTTTCCCACACCTGACCCGTGGTAGCGCTCCGCGTCGGTGTTGAGGAGCTCCTCCCACGCGCCCGTCTCGGGAAGTCCGAGCCGGTAGTCGTGGTGGGGGACCGCCGCGTAGTTGGCCACACAGGCCACGTGGGTGCCGTCGGCGCCGGACCGCAGGAAGCTGAACACGTTGTTCGTGCTGTCGTTGGCGTCGATCCACGAGAAGCCCGAGGGGTCGTGGTCCAAGGCCCACAGTGCCGCATTGTCGGCATACGCGCGGTTCATATCACCGACGAGATCGTGGACGCCTTGGTGCTCGACGTGGTCGAGCAACCACCAGTCGAGCTCGCGTGCCTCGGCCCACTCCGACTCCTGCGCCATCTCACAACCCATGAAGATCAGCTGCTTGCCCGGGTGCGCCCACATGAACGCGAGGTACGCACGCACGTTGGCAAGCTGTTGCCATCTGTCGCCTGGCATCTTGCGCAGCAGCGAGCCCTTGCCGTGCACCACCTCGTCGTGCGAGATCGGCAGCACGTAGTTCTCGGCGTAGGCGTACATCATCGAGAACGTCATCTTGTGGTGGTGGTACTGGCGATGAACCGGGTCGTTCGCCACGTAGCCCAAGGAGTCGTGCATCCAGCCCATGTTCCACTTGAAGCCGAACCCGAGACCACCGACGTGCGTGGGCCGGGTGACGCCCGGCCAGGCGGTGGACTCCTCGGCGATCGTCACGCTTCCCGGGACCCGCTTGTAGCAGGTGGCGTTCAGCTCCTGGAGGAACGCGACCGCCTCGAGGTTCTCACGCCCACCGTAGACGTTGGGGGACCACTCGCCCTCCCTGCGGGCGTAGTCGAGGTAAAGCATCGACGCGACACCGTCGACTCGCAGGCCGTCGACGTGGAACTCCTCCAGCCAGTACACGGCGTTCGCCACCAGGAAGTTGCGCACCTCGGAGCGACCGAAGTCGAAGATGTGGGAGCCCCACTCGGCGTGCCAGCCGCGACCTGGGTCGGCGTGCTCGTACAGGGGCGTGCCGTCGAACCGCACCAGTGCCCAGTCGTCGGTCGCGAAGTGGCCGGGCACCCAGTCGACGATGACCCCGACGCCTGCGGCATGAAGCCGATCGACCAGGTAGCGGAAGTCGTCAGGGCTGCCGAACCGCGCAGTGGGCGCGAAGAACGACGTGACGTGGTAGCCCCACGAACCTCCGAACGGGTGCTCCATGACGGGGAGCAGCTCCACATGGGTGAAACCGAGCTCCGACACGTATGCCACCAGCTGCTCCGCCAGCTCACGGTAGCCGAGGCCGCGCCGCCACGAGCCGAGGTGCACTTCGTAGACGCTCATCGGTCGTTCCGTCGGCGTGACGGTGGCTCGCTGTCTGATCCAGTCGGCGTCCTCCCACTCGTATGCCGAAGCGAAGACGACAGATGCCCGCAGGGGCGGCACCTCGGTGTGCTGAGCCATCGGGTCTGCCTTCTGCCGCCACGTCCCGTCGGAGCCGAGCACCTCGTACTTGTAGAGAGCGCCGCTGCCGACGCCGGGAAGGAACACCTCCCACACCCCGGACACGCCGAGGCGACGCATCGGGTGTCCGCGACCGTCCCAGTGGTTGAAGTCTCCTACGACCCTGACTCCTTGCGCCGCCGGCGCCCAGACCGCGAACGACGTCCCCGTCACCGGCCCTTCGACGGTCTCGTACTCACGAACCTGAGCACCGAGCACCTTCCACAGCTCCTCGTGGCGGCCCTCGTTGATGAGGTGCTGGTCCATTGCGCCGAGCGTCGGAAGGTAGCGGTAGGGGCAGTCGACGGTCTGCGTCTCTCCGGCGTCGTACGTCACGTCCAGCCGGTAGTCGGGCACCGCCTCCTGCGGGAGCGCGACGACCCAGACCCCCTCGTGCTCGTGAGTCATCGGCACGGAGTTCGAGCCACTGCGAACAGAGACGGTGTGCGCCAAGGGACACAACGTCCGGATCGTCACGCCGCCGCCGCCGCCGTGCGGGCCAAGGATGTCGTGCGGGCTGGCGTGCCTGCCGGATACGAGCGCCGCGAGCTCGGGCCGTGGCACCGGGATGGGCGTCGCCGATGGCGTCATGTCAGCTCTCCAAGGCCAGGCGGTGAATGGCGTGCAGCGGGATCGAGACCCAGCTTGGCCGGTTGCGGGTCTCGTAGACCGCTTCGTAGACGGCCTTGTCCGCCTCGTACGCCAGCAGCAACGTGCGCTGCACGTCGCCGTTGGCGTTGTCGCCGAAGTAGCCCCGCAGGAACGCACGCCGGTTGCGCGCGACCCACTCGTCGGCACGGTAGCTCAGCTGTTCCCTCTCGCCGAACTGTCGGAGCGTCGCCCCGGCGGCATACCCGAACGACCGCATCATGCCGGCGACGTCACGCAGTGGCGAGTCCATCGCGACTCGCTCAGGGAGCGACTTGGCTGGCTCACCCTCGAAGTCGATGAGCTTCCAGCCCTTGACCGTCCGCAGCGTCTGCCCGAGGTGCAGGTCGCCGTGGATGCGTTGAAGCGAGACTTCGGAGGCGAAGACGCGCAGCCGTTCATAGTGCCGCTCGAGGCCGTCGGCGTACGCGTCGATCTCGGGAACGATGACTCTGGCCCTCGTCAGTCGCTCGGACATCGACTCCGCGAGGGCGGCTTGTTGCTCGCCCGTCAGTGTGCTGAGCCCGAAGATCTCGGCGAGGTGGGTGTGCACGCTGGCGGTGGCGGCGCCGAGCCGCTCGGCCTCGCCGGCGAAGTCGCCGCCAACCTCGTCGGGATGCAGGTCCTCCTCGATCAGTAGGTCGCGGACGCTACCAAGAGCGAGGTCCCAGCCATCGGTGGCGGTGCGTAGGTAGAGCTGGAGCATGCCGAGGTCCCCGTGGGCGGACTCCCCGTCAGGTCCCGACCAGTTGCCACTGATCCAGCCCCGCAAGGGAGCGACGTGCTCGTCACCGGCGTGGGTGAGCGCCTCATGGATCTCGATGTCGGGGTTGCCTCCCGCGCTGACCCGGCGAAACAGCTTCAAGATGGCGTCCTCGCCGAAGGCGATCGAGGTGTTCGACTGCTCGGCTGTCATCACCGTGCCGAAGACCCCCCCGCCAGGAAGCTCCGCGTCGTCGATGACGTGGAACGTCACGGCACCGTCGTCGAGGCGGTGGTGGAAAGCTCGAAGGAACGCATCCGCGGCGGGCTTGAGGTACACGGCGTCGTACGCAGTGCTGAGCCCTAGCTCGTCGTGCTCCACGGGGCCGACAAGAGCGTGGCTCCAGCGAGGATCCGGCTCAGGGAGATAGGCAACCGGGAACTGGTAGGAGTCTTTGGTGCCGTCCTCGAACTCGGCTGTGACGATCTCGATCCTGACCCGGGGCTGCTCCGACGTCAGCCACGGCATGGCATGCACATGGGTGATGGCGAACTTCCGTCCCTTGCCCGCGAACCATCGCCGGCTGGTGAAGTAGGCAGCGAGCTGTTCGTGGTAGCCCGGAGTCACGGTCTTGGGGCCTCCTCTGCCCTCGAGATCAGGAACCAGTAGAAACCGTGTCCTGACAGCGTCAACAGGTAGGGCAGTTCCCCGATCCGCGGGAATCTCACGTGACCGAGCATCTCGATGGGTTGGCTGCCCTCCCAGCGCCGCAGGTCGAGCTCGACGGGTTGCGGGAACCGGGAGAGGTTGTTGACGCACAGCACGGTGTCGTCACCGAAGGCTCGGCTGAACGAGAGCACGCTCGGATTGCTGCCGCCGAGGTCGGTGAAGCTACCCATGCCGAACGCCGGGTGCTGCTTGCGCGCATGGACCATCCGTCGCGTCCAGTGAAGCAGTGAGGAGGTGTTCTCGAGCTCTGCCTCGACGTTGACGGACTGGTAGCCGAAGACCGGGTCCTGGACGGTGGGGAGGTGGAGCCGGCCGGGTGTCGCCGTCGAGAACCCGGCATTGCGGTCAGGTGTCCACTGCATGGGGGTGCGGACGCCGTCGCGGTCCCCGAGCCAGATGTTGTCGCCCATCCCGATCTCGTCGCCGTAGTACAACACTGGTGAGCCAGGCAGCGCGAGCAGCAGCGCGGTGAAAAGCTCGATCTGGTTGATGTCGTTCTCGAGGAGGGGCGCGAGGCGGCGGCGGATCCCGATGTTCGCCTTCATCCGCGGGTCTTTGGCGTACTCCGACCACATGTAGTCACGATCCTCGTCGGTGACCATCTCGAGTGTCAGCTCGTCATGGTTGCGCAGGAAGATGCCCCACTGGCAGTGGTCCGGGATCGCGGGGGTCTGCTCGAGGATCTCGGAGATGGGGTAGCGGGACTCGCGGCGGACAGCCATGAAGATGCGGGGCATGACAGGGAAGTGGAAGCACATGTGGCACTCGTCGCCACCCTGCTCGAAGCTGCCGAAGTAGTCGACGACGTCGGCGGGCCATTGGTTCGCCTCTGCCAGCAACACCCGGTCCGGGTACTCGTCGTCGACGGTCTTGCGGACCTTCCGCATGAACTCGTGGGTCTCCGGCAGGTTCTCGCCGTTCGTGCCAGGTCGCTCGTAGAGGTAAGGCACGGCGTCGAGCCGGAACCCGTCGATGCCCATGTCAAGCCAGAACCGCAACGAGTCGAGGATCGCCTCCTGCACGTCCGGGTTGTCGAAGTTGAGATCTGGCTGATGGCTGTAGAAACGGTGCCAGAAGTACTTCTGTCGCAGCGGGTCCCAGGTCCAGTTCGACGGCTCGGTGTCGACGAAGATGACGCGGGCGTCCTCGTAGAGCTCGTCGGTGTCAGACCAGACGTAGAAGTCGCCGTACGGACCCTCCGGGTGGCGGCGCGACTCCTGGAACCACACATGCTGGTCACTGGTGTGGTTCATGACGAAGTCGATGATGATGCGGATCCCACGCGAGTGGGCATCGTCGAGGAGCGCCTTGAAGTCCTCGATCTTGCCGACCTCAGGCAGGATGTCCTCGAAGTCAGCGACGTCGTACCCGCCGTCGCGCAGCGGGGACGTGAAGAACGGCGGGATCCACAGGCAGTCCACGCCGAGCCACTCGAGGTAGTCGAGCTTCTCGCGCAGGCCGATGAAGTCGCCGACCCCGTCGCCGTTCGAGTCCTTGAAGGACCGCACGAGGACTTCGTAGAAGACGGCACGCTTGAACCACATCGGGTCCTCGTTCATCGTTCAGGCCCTCCTGATCGACAAGACGTGGGCGCACTCGACCGCAGGGTCGAGTCGAACGTAGTTCTGCTCGCCCCAACGCCAGCTCTGACCCGAGATCTCGTCGTCGACCACGAACGTGTCGTGCCAGTCGAGGCCGAGGGCCGGCATGGTCAGCTTCACCGTCGTGTCACGTGCGCCGTGGGGGTCGACGTTGACGACAACGATGACGACGTCGTCACCACCCTCGGGGGTCGTCGTGCGTTTGCTGAAGCAGACGATCGACTCGTCGCCGCTGCGATGGATGGTGACGTTACGCAGCCGCTGCAAGGCCGGGTGCCGCCGCCGGATCTCGTTGAGGCGCGTCAGGTACGGCGCCAGTGTCCGACCCTCCCGATCGGCTGCGTCCCAGTCGCGCGGCCGGTACTCGTACTTCTCGGAGTTCAGGTACTCCTCTGAGCCGGGCTTGACAGCCACGTGCTCGAAGAGCTCGAACCCGGCGTACACCCCCCAGGTGGGCGCACCCAGAGCTGCCAGCGAGGCCCGGACCCGGAAGGCGGCGGGACCGCCGTACTGCAGGTACTCGGTGAGGATGTCCGGGGTGTTGACGAAGAGGTTGGGACGCATGACGTCACTGGTGTCGTGCGAGAGCTCGTCGAGGTAGGTCTCGACCTCCCACTTGGTGTTGCGCCAGGTGAAGTACGTGTAGGACTGGTGGAAGCCCACCATGGCCAGCGCGCGCATCATCGCCGGCCTGGTGAAGGCCTCCGCCAAGAAGATGACGTCGGGGTCGGTGCCGCGGATCTCACCGAGCAGCCACTGCCAGAACGGCACCGGCTTCGTGTGTGGGTTGTCGACGCGGAAGATGCGCACGCCGTGGTCCATCCACAGCCGCACCACCCGCAGCACCTCCCTCGACACGCCCTCGAAGTCGTTGTCGAAGCTCATCGGGTAGATGTCCTGGTACTTCTTCGGCGGGTTCTCGGCGTAGGCGATGCTGCCGTCCGCCCGCGTCGTGAACCACTCCGGGTGCGCGCTCACCCACGGGTGGTCAGGGGCGCACTGCAACGCCAGGTCGAGTGCGACCTCGAGGCCCAGTCGCGACGCTTCGGCGACGAAGGCGTCGAAGTCCGCCATCGTGCCGAGGTCGGGGTGGATGGCGTCGTGCCCGCCGTCCTTCGACCCGATGGCCCACGGGGAGCCGGGGTCCCTTGGCCCCGGTGTCAGCGTGTTGTTGGGGCCCTTGCGGTTGACCTCGCCGATCGGGTGGATCGGCGGCAGGTAGATGACGTCGAACCCCATGTCGGCAACCGCCTGCAACCGGGTGGCGGCAGTCGCGAAGGTGCCCGACGCCCACATCTGGGTGGAGTCGTCGTACGACGCCCCCTCCGAGCGGGGGAAGAACTCGTACCAGGAGCCGACGAGCGCACGCTCTCGGTCGACGTACAGCGGGAACGGTCCCTGCTTGCACACCAGCTCGCGGAGCGGGAACTCGGCAAGCACCGCATCCACGTCCGGACTCGTGAGAGCAGCGAGACGGACGGGCACCGGTCGGCTGCTGTCTCGGGCCGCGGTCAGTGCCGCAGCCAGCGTGTCGGCTGCTGCCTCTCCGGCGGGGTCCTTGGGCAACGACGCGAACGCGCGCTCCAGGACGATCGCGCCCTCGAGGAACATGAGCTCGGTGTCGATGTCGGCCGCGATCTTGATCTCAGCCGCGTGCCGCCAGCTGGCGTAGGGGTGGGACCACGACTCGACGCGGAACGTCCAGGGCCCCGCGGCGTCGGGTGTGATGTCGGCCGCATAGCGGTCGGGGATGTCGGCGAGCTCCGTCATCAATACGGGCGGACGGTCGTCGCCTGCAGGGTCTGTGGGGACGACGGCCGCACCGAGGGCGTCGTGGCCCTCCCTGAACACCGTCGCCTCGACCCGGACTGTCTCGCCCACCACGGCCTTGACCGGGTGTTGCCCCCGCTCGACGACTGGGCCGACAGCCGTGATCGGTATGCGCTCAACCATCGGTGTCGAACCTAGCGAGGATCGGCTTCAGACGCACACCGCCTGTCCCAACATGGGGGACGCCGCACCCTCGCTCTCGCCGTGCCGGGGAGTCGGACCGGGAGAGCGCGGGAGCAGCCTGGACTCAGGTAGACCGATGACCAAGATGACACCAGGCCCAGGCCGCGAGCCGCCTCACGGAAGGTCGGATTCGCTCCTTTGCCTCGACGCCGCTACCGTTTGCCGGTGCGTGCTATCCGACGTTTCACCGTTCGCCCCGTCATGCCTGACACCTTGCGGCCGCTCGAGGTGCTCGCCACGAACCTCAGGTGGTCGTGGCATCCGAAGACGCAAGACGTGTTCGAGGCAATGGATGCCGCCGCCTGGGCGGAGAGCAAGCATGATCCCGTGCGGCTGCTTGGTGCCGTCTCTCCCGACCGGCTGCAGGCCCTCGCCGCAGATCTGGAGTTCACCAAGCAGCTCGAGCGCGCGACGGCCGACCTTGAGGACTACCTCACCGGTGACCGGTGGTTCCAGTCACTCGGGGCTGGCTCGCCACGCCAGATCGCCTACTTCTCGCCTGAGTTCGGCATCGCCGCCGTGCTCCCCCAGTACTCCGGCGGGCTGGGCATCCTGGCCGGTGACCACCTCAAGTCGGCCAGCGACCTCGGAGTGCCGATCATCGGAGTTGGGCTGCTCTACCGGCACGGTTACTTCCGGCAGTCGTTGTCGCGCGAGGGCTGGCAACAGGAGCGCTACCCGATCGTCGATCCCGACGAGCTGCCGCTCACCTTGCTCCGCGAGATCGACGGAGCACCCGCCCGGGTGACGATCGCGGTGCCCGGCGACCAGGAGCTGCTAGCCCACGTCTGGGTGGCCCAGGTCGGCCGCGTTCCCCTGCTCCTGCTCGACTCGGACATCGAGGACAACCCGGGTCCGCTGCGCGACGTGACAGACACCTTGTACGGGGGGAACGCCGACCATCGGCTGCTGCAAGAAGTGCTGCTGGGAGTCGGGGGAATCCGTGCCATCCGCGCCTACTGTCGGCTCACCGGAGCCCCCGAGCCAGAGGTGTTCCACACCAACGAAGGGCACGCCGGTTTCCTCGGCATCGAGCGGATCCGCGAGTTCCTGGAGACGGACGGGCTCGACTTCGACGCCGCCGTGGAGAAGGCTCGGGCAGGGACGGTCTTCACGACGCATACTCCCGTCCCGGCAGGAATCGACCGCTTCGGGCGCGAGCTGATCGAGATGCAGTTCGGTGGCGCCAACGCCATGGAGGGCGTCGACATCCAGCAGATCCTCGCCTTGGGCGCCGAGGACTACGAAGGCGGAGACCCGGCTGTTTTCAACATGGCGGTCATGGGTTTCCGGCTCGCTGGACGGGCCAACGGTGTCAGCCAGCTGCACGGGCAGGTGTCGCGCGGGATGTTCAGCGGTCTGTGGCCGGGGTTCGACGAGTCAGACATCCCCATCGTGTCGATCACCAACGGCGTCCACGCCCCGACCTGGGTCGCTCGCGAGGTCTTCGAGGTCGCCGAGCGCGAGTCAGTCCTGCCTTCGCTCGTGGACTCAGAGGACTGGAGTGCGGTCGACGACGTCCCCGGCGCCGTCATCTGGGGGACCAAGCGGAAGCTCCGCGAGCGGCTCGTCAGCGACGTCCGCACTCGTGTCCGTGCGTCGTGGGTGACCCGGGGGGCAACTCCAACGGAGCTCGGCTGGGTGAACCGCGTGCTGGATCCGGATATCCTCACGATCGGCTTCGCGCGCCGGGTTCCGACATACAAGCGGCTCACCCTCATGCTTCGTCATCCCGACCGCCTCAAGAAGCTGCTGCTCGACCCTCAGCGCCCGATCCAGATCGTCATCGCCGGGAAGGCTCACCCGGCTGACGAGACCGGCAAGAAGCTGATCCAGGAGATCGTGCGCTTCTCTGACGACCCAGAGGTGCGGCACCGGATCGTGTTCCTGCCCAACTACGACATCGCGATGGCCCAGCCGCTCTACCCAGGCTGCGACGTCTGGCTCAACAACCCGCTCCGTCCGTACGAGGCGTGCGGCACGTCGGGGATGAAGGCGGCGCTGAACGGTGGGCTCAACCTCTCGATCCTGGACGGCTGGTGGGACGAGTGGTACGACGGAGACAACGGCTGGGCGATCCCGTCGGCAGACGGGGTGGACGACGCCGACAGGCGTGACGACCTCGAGGCGACAGCCCTCTACGACCTGATCGAGGGCGAGGTGGCGCCGCGGTTCTACAGCGTGGACAGGAAGGGACTGCCGCTGCGGTGGATCGAGATGGTCCGGCAGACGCTGAAGTCGCTCGGCCCCAAGGTGCTCGCGTCCAGGATGGTGCGGGACTACGTCAACCTGCTCTACACACCCGCCGCGCAGAGCGCTCGACGGATCGAGGACGGAGATGCGGCCGCCAGTACTCTCGCGACCTGGAAACGTGAGCTCCGCACGTCGTGGCCACAGGTCCGGATCGACCACGTCGAGTCGGTCGGTATCAGCGACGCGCCCGCGCTCGGGTCCGCCCTGAGCGTGCGCGTCTACGTCTCGCTGGGGCGGCTGACGCGAGACGACGTCGACGTCCAGGTGATCCATGGCCGAGTGGCAGGGGACGACCAGCTGCGCGATCCGACGACGACCAGCCTGGTGCATGCGGAGCTCTACGAGGCCGGCCGGCACCGGTTCGAGGCCGAGATCTCCCTCGATCACACCGGTGCGTTCGGCTATACCGTGCGGGTACTTCCCAAGAACGACCTGTTGGTGTCGCCCGCCGAGGTCGGCCTGGTGGCGTGGCCCCTCGACGTCAACGAGGCCGAACCCACGTGAGCTGTCAGGGTCTCGTCGCGGATCGCCATCTCGACCCGCGTGACCCCCCAGGGGGGCAGAATGGTCGCACTCGCCGAATGATCGGAGCAGCTGTGGAGCACATGCCTCTCGTCGGGGCGGAGGTTCAGCGCCTCGCTCATGCCTTCCAGCAGGTGTCGCTCGAGCTCGCGAGTGGGCTGACAGCGCTGCGTGACAGCGACTTCACCGCCATCGGGACTCCACCGTGTGACAGCTCTGTCGGTGCAGGCATGCGCGACCTGCACTCGGCGTTGTCTGCCCTGCAACAGTCCTCCACCGATTGCATCTCGGTGATGGGCCGGCACGGTGAGCTCGCCGAGCCAGCGCCGACGGATGCCGACCAGAGTGGGCAGGGACAGCCGTCGAGCGGTGAGGTGGAGTCGTGAGAGTCGACCTCGTTCTCGGCTTCGACCCGACGCCGTCCGAGCCGCAGCAGCTCGTGGTGCTCTCTGACGTGTTGCGCAAGGTGATCCGCGCCCTGGTGCAGGCGCGCAGCGAGCTCGGACACATCGGGTGCACCGGGTCGGTCTGGGACGGCCCCGTCGGTGCGCCCATTGCCGCGTTGTTGCGCCGCTACTCGTTGCAGATGTCTGCGCTCGAGGAGTCACTTGTCGAGTGCCTGCAGGCAGTGGACTCGTGGCGTGACGGGGTCGAGGAGCGGCAGTCACAGGTGACCAGCATCGTCGCGTCGGTCGCGGATCTGGCGGGGGACCCCACAGCCGAGGACCGGCGTACTCGACTCATCGCCACCGCGCGGGAGGTAGGGGTGGAGCACGATCGCGCAGCAGCCGACCTCGCGGCTGCGTTCGAGGAGCTGTCCGGCGCGGTCGAGCAGATCGTCCGGGCCGATGACGACCTGGCCGGTGAGCTCGACCGGGCGCTCGTCGCGTTGACGGCGGCAATCGATGACTGGATGGCGGCAGAGGCTCCTGAGCTTCTTCGTACCGCTGTCTCCTTGGGTGAGGTGGCTGGACTCACCACCGTGATCTCCGAGCTCGTCGGCATCGCCGCGCTTGGACGCAAACCCGGCGACGCCGCAGGAGTGCGAGAGATCATCGCGAGAAGCCCCGGCTCGCACCGGCTGATCCGAGCCTTGCGCCGTCAATGGTTGGAGGTCGCTCCAGCGACCCTCCCTGAGGCCACCTTCTCGAGCCGCAGCTCTGGAGCGATCACCGACATCCTGTCCGGGCGGCGTACCCAGACGGCGACCAGTGATTCGGGTGCCGGCTTCTCGGTTGGGGGACTCAAAGGGAGCGGTGAGTGAGGTTTGCCTTGCTGATTGGGTCACGAACCGAAGCAGCACCCGTCATCGTCCTTGACGTCCCACCAGACTTCTATGAGGTGCCGCTCCAGACGGAGACCGAGGCCCGCACGGCGGCGCAGCTGCAGGTCCTCGAGGACATGGGCTTGTCCGACACCGGGCAGCGGGAGGCCCTGTCGCTGTATCTCGAGGCACTGGCGATCCGGCTCTCTCGGGGCAGCGTGCTGGGCACCGCCTTCTGCGCCGTGAGCCTCGAGGGGCACCCCTCGACAGCAACCCTGACGGTGGCGCTGCACGCGACCGGCACTGCCGACAGGGGGCTGGCCGTGATGGGTGCCGCAGAGGCCATGCGGCGCGAGGGTCGCTACGCGTCGGTCGGCATCCACGAGCTCGGCGTCCATCCAGCGGTCACCGCGATCGCGGAGCGGCCGTCGCTGCCTGGTGACGCAGCGAACGGTCAGGTGGGGGCCACGCTGCGGGAGATGTCGGTGCTGGTTCCCGTCCCAGGACACGAGCAGGCGGCGATGATCACGTTGTCGACGCCGTGCCTCGAGGACTGGGCGGTCTACGAGACACTGTTACTCGACATCGCACGCTCTCTGCAGGTGCAGCGCACCCACCCGGACTTCATCCACTGACCGCCGCGAACATCGCGAAGGTGCGGTCGAGGAGCGAGACGGTCCCGCCTGGCTCGAGCTTCTCGCCCGTCAAGACAGCGTCGGTGCGCACGACCTCCAGGTAGTGGTCGGCCCGGGATGCGGGCAGCAGTACGTCGACAGGGTGCGCCCCTGCGTGCCACCACAGGAGAAAGGACGTGTCTCGACAACCGTCTCCCCAGGCGTCGACCCCGATGGGGTCGCCGGTGAGGAAGACACCGAGGGTCGTGGTCTGCGGGTCGTGCCAGGCAGCCTCGGTCATCTCGTGCCCCGAGGGCTGCAGCCAAGTGACGTCCTGGTGGCCAGCACTGGCGCGAGGTTGGTTGAGCGCTCGGTGCTCTGAACGCAGCCTCAGCAGCGTCCGGGACAGATCGTAGAGGTGTCGCCACTCGGGATCGAGTCTCCAGCTCATCCATGAGGTCTCGTTGTCCTGGCAGAAGGCGTTGTTGTTGCCTGCCTGGGTGCGGCCGCGCTCGTCACCCGCCGTGAGCATGGGCACGCCGGTCGAGAGCAACAGGGTGGAGAGCATGTTGGCAGCCTGGCGGTGGCGCAACGCATTGACGGCTCCGTCGTCGGTCTCTCCATCCACGCCGCAGCTCCACGACCGGTTGTCGTCGGTGCCGTCGCGGTTGTGCTCGCCGTTGGCGTGGTTGCGCTTCTCGTCGTACGTGACGAGGTCTCGGAGCGTGTAACCGTCGTGAGCTGTCACGAAGTTGACCGAAGCGAGTGGCAGCCGGCCCTCGACGGCGTACAGGTCGCGAGAACCCGAGAACCGCGAAGCCAGCTCACGGACGCCACCGGCGCGGCCACGCCAGAAGTCGCGAACGGTGTCGCGGAACCTGTCGTTCCACTCACACCACAGCGGTGGAAACCTCCCGACGAGATAGCCCTCGCCCGTCGCATCCCACGGCTCCGCGATCAGTTTCACCTCACGCAGCACCGGGTCCTGGTGGACGGCGGCAAGGAACGGCCCGTTCAGGTCGACGTGAGGACCGTTGCGGGTGAGGGCAGGGGCGAGGTCGAAACGGAAGCCATCGACGTGCATCTCCTCCACCCAGTACCGCAACGAGTCCATCACCAGCCGCAGCACCTGGGGCTCGGAGACGTCGACCGTGTTCCCGCAGCCGGTGACGTCGACGTACCCGCCGCTCCCGGTGTTTCCGTAGTAGGCCCCGTCAAGACCGCGGAAGCCCACCGTAGGCCCGGTGCGGTCTCCCTCGGCGGTGTGGTTGTAGACGACGTCCATGATCACCTCGAGGCCAGCCGCGTGGAGACTCTTGACCATCTTCTTGAACTCCGTGATCTGCTGGCCGCGTGTCCCGGAGGACGAGTAGCCGGCGTGCGGAGCGAAGAAGCCGATCGTGTTGTAGCCCCAGTAGTTGACGAGCCCGCGCTCGCTGAGCGCCGGCTCCGAGAGGAAGTGCTGGGTCGGGAGCAGCTCGAGCGAGCTGACTCCCAGGTCCTTGAGGTAGTCAATGGTTGACGGGTGACCGACCGCAGCGAAGCTCCCTCTCTCATGCTCGGGGATGTCGGGGTTCAGCATCGTCAAGCCCTTGACGTGCGCTTCGTAGATGACCACCTGCCGCCAGGGCGTGTCGGGGCGTCGGTCGTCAGCCCAGTCGGAACGTCTCGGTTCCCACGACGACACTCCTCGGTGTGTACGGCGCCGTGTCGCCAGGACGCGACCGGCCGTCGTCAGTGCAGCTGCCGAGGCTCGGGTGAGGGACGAGCGTGCCGTCGATCGCCTTGGCGTACGGGTCGAGCAGCAGCTTGTCGACGTTGAAGAGACGACCGGTGTGAGGTTCCCAGCCTCCCTCGAGCCGGAAGCCGTACGGCTGACCTGGCTGTACACCGGGGACGTAACCGTGCCAGACACCAAGGGTGCGCCCAGGTAGAGCCAACCGAGCCTCGTGGTCGTGCTCGTCGAAGAGGCACAGGTGGACGACATCGGCGCCTGGCGCCCATACGGCGAAGTTGGCTCCCGCACCGTCGTACGTCGCACCGAGGTGCCGAGAGTGGCCGGGCCAGATCAGCGGACCTCCGGATCTGTTGTCGGTCACCGAGTCATCGTGCCGGATCTCCAAGCGGCGGACCGGCCGAGACACGGGCGTGTGGCTCGCGCGTTGCCTGGACTAGTCTCGACAATCCGCGCCGACAAGCGTCGGGACCTGCACGCGCTGAATCGTCGGCGAGCGTGACGACCGAGGAGCGATGGTGGGCGAGTTCGTACGGCTCGAGGTGGCGGACGGGGTTGGGACGATCAGGCTCGACCGACCACCGATGAATGCGCTCAATGTCCAGGTGCAGGAGGAGATCCGCGCTGCCGCAGCAGAGGCGACCACCCGAGACGACGTCCGCGCCGTGGTTGTCTACGGCGGCGAGAAGGTCTTCGCCGCCGGCGCCGACATCAAGGAGATGGCTGACATGTCCTACCCGGACATGGTGAACCGTTCCGGCGCACTGCAGTCGTCCTTCACCACGGTCGCACGCATTCCCAAGCCTGTCGTGGCTGCAGTCACCGGGTTTGCGCTTGGCGGAGGGTGCGAGCTCGCGTTGTGTGCGGACATCAGGATCGCCGCCGACAACGCGAAGCTCGGACAGCCCGAGATCCTGCTGGGGATCATCCCCGGCGCTGGCGGAACGCAACGCCTGTCGCGGCTCATCGGCCCCAGCAAGGCCAAGGACCTGATCTTCACCGGACGGTTCGTGGCCGCTGAGGAGGCGCTCAGGATAGGTCTTGTGGACAAGGTGGTCCCGGCCGCTGAGGTCTACTCGGCGGCCACATCGTGGGCGTCGCGATTCTCCCAGGGGCCGGCGTACGCCTATCGGGGAGCGAAGGAATCGATCGACCGCGGGCTGGAGGTGGATCTCGCGACCGGGCTGGAGCTCGAGCGCCAGCAGTTCGCTGGGCTCTTCGCCACCGAGGATCGCTCGATCGGCATGACGTCGTTCATCGAGAACGGTCCAGGGCAGGCAGCCTTCAAGGGTCGCTGATCCTGGACCGCGCCACCCGTCCCTGAACCGGGGCCTCTTGGAGTTGTCTCAGTGACGGTCGTCCTGGAGGCCCACCCGGTCGATCTTGCGGTGGTAGCGCTGACCCATCTTGCCGCCGGCGAGAGCGGCCAAGAACGTTCCGATCAGCACGGCCGCGAGCGTGATGAGGCCGCCGCCGGACAACGTGTCGCTCGGGATCGGGATCGTCGGGAGGTCCACCCGGTCGAAGATGTTGTACTCCTCACTCGTGATGTAGCCGACACCGACGGCGACCAGGGTGACCAGGAGTCCGATGAGCCAGACGCCCATGCCTTGCCGACCTCCGTCGTACCGGGACATCCGCCCTGCGACATACCCGCCGGCGTAGTACGCGACCATCAAGATGACGAGCAGCGCGATGGCGGTGGCGAGGCCGAACGTGCCAGCCTGCTGTTCGGCGTCGGTGCGGTTGACGTTGAGGGACTCGCCGACCGCGGCTGCGATGGCTCCGACGATGCTGGCGATGAGGATCGTCAGCGCGACGGCGACGAGCCAGCCGAAGACGTCGGCACCGATGTTGAAGCCGCCGAACTCCTCCCGACGCCGCTCCTCCGCCTCTCGGTGTTGAGAGAGGAGCGGAGTGGTCGCGGTGGCGCGTTCGTCGCGGTCGGGTACGCCGTCTCCGTCCCGGTCGGTGTCCGCGCCGTGGCGGT
>Ga0136620_10000372_pt1 | contig 20735 bp, 20 predicted proteins | sample AntDrymUQ4162106_2_FD_104806 | JGI IMG/M metagenome (GOLD analysis project Ga0136620, IMG submission 104806) | Polar desert sand microbial communities from Dry Valleys, Antarctica - metaG UQ416 (21.06) | ecosystem: Environmental > Terrestrial > Soil > Desert | place: Antarctica: Dry Valley... | reverse complement strand
GTTCTTCAAGGGCCTCGTCGACTTCATCACGTCCGGCCCCGTGCTCGCTCTCGCTGTGAGCGGTGAGTCGGCGATCTCGGTCGTCCGGACGATGATGGGAGCGACGAACCCGCTCGACTCGGCCCCCGGAACGATCCGCGGCGACTTCGCCCTCGAGCTCTCGGAAAACATCGTCCACGGCTCGGACTCCAAGGCGAGCGCGAGGCGAGAGCTCGCGCTGTTCTTTCCCGACGGTCTTGTCTGAACTCGCCGAGTACGTCGCTCGGAACCGGGCTCTCTGGACGCAGACGAACGCCGAGTTCACGGATGCGCAGGCTCGGCGGGCATGGGCGAGGGACGAGATCACCTGGGGCGTGTTCGGTGTTCCCGAGCACGATGCCGACGTCCTTGGGAACGTTTCCGGGCTCGACATCGTCGAGCTCGGCTGCGGCACCGCGTACTTCTCCTCCTGGCTCGCGAAGCGAGGCGCCCGTCCGGTGGGCGTGGACGTGACGCCGGCGCAGCTCGAGACCGCACGGCGCTGCATGGCCGAGACCGGCATCGAGTTCCCGCTGATCGAGGCGAATGCAGAGGACGTGCCTCTCCCGGACGCGGGCTTCGACCTGGCCCTGTCCGAGTACGGCGCGAGCCTGTGGTGCGACCCTGCGCTCTGGCTGCCCGAGGCGGCCCGTCTGCTCAGGTCAGGCGGGCGGCTTGTCTTCCTGACGAACAGCATGCTCGCGACCCTCTGTGTCCCGGACGAGGCAGGCCACGCCACGGAGGGCTTGCTTCGGCCTCAGCGGAGTATGTATCGCGTCGAGTGGGCCGACGAAGACGGCGTCGAGTTCCACATCGGGCACGGCCTGTGGATCGACCTCCTGCATGAAGCCGGGTTCGAGGTCGAACGCCTTGTAGAGCTGTACGCGCCTGAGGGCGCCAAGACGCACGAGTACTACGACACCGCGACAGCGGAGTGGGCAAGCAAGTGGCCTGTAGAGGACTTATGGGCCGCGCGGAAAACCGGCTGATCCTCGCTTCCACCAGCCCGCAGCGTCGGCGGATCCTCGAGCAGCTCGGGATCCCGTTCGAGGTCGTCGCACCCGCCTACGTCGAGCACGACCCGCCCGATCTCGCGCCTGCCGAGCTCGTGCGTGCTCATGCGGAGGGAAAAGCGCGTTCGGTTCACGACGAAGAGCACCTGACGCTCGGCGTCGACACGGCAGTGGCTCTCGACGGGCGGGTCTACGGAAAGCCCGACGACGCGGAGGGCGCGAAGCGGATGCTCCAAGACCTCGCTGGGCGAACCCACTCGGTCGTCTCCGGTCTCTGTCTCGTCGGATCGAATGTCGACCTCGTCGAGCACGAGGTCACCAGCGTCACGTTCAGGCCACTCGCCGCTCGGCTCGTCGCGAGCTACCTCGCGAGCGGAGAGTGGGAGGGGCGCGCGGGCGGCTATGCGATCCAGGGGCTCGGCGGACGGCTGGTCGAGCGCATCGAGGGCGACTACCTGAACGTAGTGGGGCTCCCGGGCGCGCTCCTCGTGTCGTTGCTCGAGCGCCACCAGCCCGACCTGTTGGAGATCCGATGAACAAGCCAACACGCTTGACGAGGCCGGAGCGCGATTTACTCGCCCGCAGCCCACCGACGCGTTCCGTTCGCACCGGCGAAAAGAAGGGGGTACGCGGGGGAAACATGGTTTCCCCCGCGAAACGCGTAGGTACACTCGGCCTCCCATGGCCTGGTTCAAGTCCCTTACCGGCTTCGGCGGTCGCGACATGGCCGTCGATCTCGGCACCGCTAACACGCTCGTGTACGTCCGCGGGCGCGGAATCGTGCTTTCCGAGCCGTCGGTCGTCGCGATCGACCAGCGCACGGGCGAGGTGCATGCGGTCGGTGTCGAGGCCAAGCGGATGCTCGGCCGGACGCCCGGCACGATCTCGGCGATCCGGCCCCTGAAGGATGGCGTCATCGCCGACTTCGACGTGACCGAGCAAATGCTGCGGCACTTCATCCAGAAAGTGCATCAACATCGCTTCGCGCACCCTCGCGTCGTCGTCTGCGTCCCCTCGGGCGTCACAGGGGTCGAGAAACGCGCGGTCGAGGAGGCGACGCTCTCTGCAGGCGCCCGCCAGGCCTATCTGATCGAGGAGCCGATGGCGGCTGCGATCGGCGCCGGCCTACCCGTCGCGGAGCCGACCGGGAACATGATCGTGGACATCGGCGGAGGGACCACCGAGGTGGCGATCATCTCCCTCGGCGGCATCGTCGTCTCGCAGAGCATGCGGGTCGGCGGCGACGAGATGGACGAGGCGATCGTCAACCACATCAAGAAGGAGTACAAGCTGCTCGTCGGCACGCAGACGGCCGAAGAGATCAAGCTCGAGATCGGCTCGGCGTTCCGACTCAAGGAAGAGCTGCAGGCCGAGGTTCGTGGGCGCGACATGCTGACCGGCCTTCCCAAGACCGTGATCATCTCGTCCGAGGAGATCCGCAGGGCGCTCGAAGAGCCGGTATCGCAGATCATCGACGCGCTGAAGTCGACGCTCGACAAGACTCCGCCGGAGCTCGCGGCGGACATCATGGACCGTGGCATCGTTCTCGCCGGCGGCGGAGCTCTCTTGCAGGGGCTCGACGAGCGGGTGCGGCACGAGACGCAAATGCCGGTGCACCTCGCGGAGAGCCCGCTCACCTGCGTCGCGGTCGGCTCCGGGCGCAGCCTCGAGGAGTTCGACGTCATCCACCGCTCGAACCGCAGTCGCGCCCGCCGCAACGGCATGCTCCGCTGACTCGCCGCCCCGCGGTCGCCACATTCGCGCGCATTGGTCGCCGGGACAGGGCCGAACCCGTCGATCGCCGGGTCCGATTCCGCTGCAGCTGGACGGTTGACGCCCAACCGGGTCTGACCCCGGGCATGTACGAAACGGCAGCGTGGACGCGTGACAACTTCGTGGAAAAGGACCCACAGGGGCGAGGTATTCGCGAAGAGGCGAATCTGGCTCACGTTCTCGATGATTCGCCTGGACTCGAGCCACCGTCATATCGCGGCCGTCCTCCGGCCCGCGGGGAGTTTCCGACCAAGCATCTAGCTAGACTGGGCCGCTGTGCCAAGGGGACGCAGCGCCCGATCGGCGGCGCTGGGCGTGACAGTCCGGCGCAGTCCGACGACAACGCTCAGCTCACGCGGTGGGGGCCCGCTTCGCCGGCGCCTCGCGGTGGGCTGCCTCGTGCTGCTCTCGCTCGTCCTCATCACCATGTCCTTCCGCTCCGAAGAGGACGGACAGTTGAGCGGCGTCCAATCGGCTGGCGCCACCATCCTCCGGCCGTTCGCGGTCGGATTCGAGCGTCTCGCGCAACCTTTCCGCGACGCCTACGAATGGGGCGACAGCCTTCTCACCGCACGCTCCGAGGCCGACCGCCTGCGGGCGGAGAGTCGGGAGCTCCGCCAGCGGGCGATTCAGAGCGAGTTCGCGCTCCAGGAGAACGAGTATCTGCGCGGGCTGCTGGACTACATCGACGGGCCACGCTTCCCCGACGACTTCCAGCCGATCGCCGCCGAGGTGATCGCCCGGCCGGCTGGAGCCTTCACGCAGGCGATCGCCATCGCAGCCGGCTCGCGAAACGGCGTTCGCGTCAACGATCCGGTCGTCACCGCGGACGGCCTCGTCGGCCTGGTCACGCGCGTCACTCCGAGCACAGCTCGGGTGCAGCTCCTTACCGATCAGGGGGCCGCGGTGTCCGCGGTGGACGTACGCACTCGCGCAGAAGGCATCGTGCGTCACGCGCGCGGCACCCGCGAGACGCTGGTTCTCGATCGCGTCCGCAAGCAGGATGTGATCAGGCGGGGCGACGACGTCGTGACCGCAGGGTGGCGGACGAGCGGCTTGAGCTCGCTCTACCCGAAGGGGATCGCGATCGGCGAGGTGTCCAGCGTCGGGCAGACGGACACCGATCTGTGGCAGCAGGTGCAGGTCGATCCGTACGTCGACTTCGGCTCGCTGGACGCCGTCCTCGTGCTGGTGCCAACGGAGCGCCGCCGCCCGTGATTGCGGGAACAATTCTCCGCGTCTCGGTTGCCGTCTTCGTCGCGGCCATGCTGCAGGCGGTCATCGTCTCGTCGCTCGTCATCGGCGGCGGAGCGCCTGATCTCCTGCTCATCGTCGCGGTCTCGCTCGGTCTGCTCCGCGGGTCGATCGTGGGCGCTGTGTCCGGGTTCGCCGCCGGCCTCGTCGTCGATCTCCTCACGCTGGACACGCTCGGGGTCACCTCGCTCGTCCTCACCCTTGCCGGGTTCTGGGCCGGGCGCTACACGGAGACCACGGGACGCGGACGCCGCCTCGCTCCGGTTCTCGCCGTCGGGGTGATCACCGTGCTCGCGGGCGTCTTCGGGTTCGTGCTGCACTACATGCTGGGTGTGGAGGTCGTTCCGCGGCAGGCGCTGCTCACGGCGCTCGCGCCGACCCTGCTCCTGAACCTCCTGCTCGCGCTGCCTGTGTACGCGCTCGTTCGAGCGAGCGTCCGCGAGCCCGAGCGGCTCGACCGGTCGCCGGGGGCCGAGGCTCTTGTCTGACGGCGGCTACAAAGAGCGGCGCTCACCGTCCGAGCGCTTTCTCCCGCCCGACCCGCGGGTACGCGAGCCATACCGGCTGGCGCCAGCGCTGGCGCTGAGGGTGGGCATACTCGGCGGCGTCGCGCTGCTCGTCTTCGCCGTCCTCTTCCTGCGGCTCTGGTCGCTCCAGGTGCTCTCCGGCGACGAGTACCTGAACGCCGCGCAGAACAATCAGCTTCGCCTCGTGCGGGTCGAGGCGCCTCGCGGGCCGATCGTGGATCGCCACGGCCGCGCAATCGTCTCGAACGTCGCAGGGACGGCTGTGCGCCTCTGGATCGGAGACATGCCGCAGGAGGGTAGGCACGAGGTCGTGGAGCGACTTGCGGAAGTTCTCAATGTGCCCGTGCGGGCGCTCGCTCGCGAGGTGGACGAGGGCCGCGTAGATCCACTGACCCCGATCACCGTGAAGACGTCGGTCGGCGAGGAGCAGGTCAACTACCTCTACGAGCACCAGGCCGAGTTCCCGGGCGTCGAGATCGCTGGGATCTACCTCCGCAACTACGAGTACAACACCCTCGCCGCTCATATCCTCGGCCACGTTGGAGAGATCTCGCCGGAGGAGCTCAAGCTGCTTCGGCGTGACGGCTACCGCGCTGGAGACCGCATCGGCAAGGCCGGGATCGAGGCGGCATTCGACACGTACCTTCGCGGCGACGACGGCCGCGCGCAGATTCGCGTCGACTCGCTCGGAAACCAGGTGAGCGACCTCGAGCTGCGACGGGAGCCCCGCTCGGGCAACGCCCTCAGGCTCACGCTCGACATCCGGCTGCAACGCGCCGCCGAGGAGGCTCTCCGCTACGGGATCGACCTGGCGCACCAGAACGACAACTGGGCCGCGAACGGGGGCTCGATCGTCGCGCTCGACCCGCGCGACGGCGCCGTTCTCGCGATGGCCTCGGCGCCGACGTACAAGCCCTCGGTTTACGTCGGGCGGGTCGATCCGAAGAAGCTTCAGCCGCTCCTCGACGTGGACGCGGCGCGACGCGCAAACTCGCCGGGCCTGAACCGCGCCCTCGCCGGCCTCTACCCGCCCGGCTCGACCTGGAAGCCGGTCACCGCGCTCGCGGGCATGCAGGAGCACGTCTTCTCGGCCTACGAGTCGCTCCAGTGCTCACCGGTTGCGTACTACGGGCTCGACCGGCAGCGGTTCCGGAACTGGAACCCGTACGTGAACCGGCCGATGAGGCTCGACGAGGCGCTCGCCGAGTCCTGCGACACGTATTTCTACGAGATCGGCGATCGCTTCTACCAGCGTGGAAAAGAGGGACGAACGCGCATCCAGCAGTGGGCGCGCCGCTTTGGCTTCGGAGCCGCCACGGGGCTCGACATCGGCGGAGAGGAGGAGGGACTGCTCCCAACTCCCGACTGGCGCTGGAAGACGTTCGAGAGCGACTGGGATCGCGTGTGGAACCCCGGTGACTCGATCCAGCTCTCGATCGGCCAGAAGGATCTTCTCGTGACGCCGCTGCAGATGGCGTCGTTCTACGCAATGCTCGCCAACGGCGGCGACGTCGTCACGCCGTACGTGGTCTCGGGAGTCGAGCAGCCGGGCGCGAAGGGCTCCCCGCGAGTCGTCCTCCGCCGCTTCGCGTCGCCGCCTCGCCGCGACTCCGGCGTCGACTCGGGAGCGCTCGACGCCGTCCGCGACGGGCTCTATCTGGCGACGCATTCGGCGAGTGGAACGTCGTCGGGCGTCTTTGCCAACTACGCCGTCCCGATCTCGGGCAAGACGGGAACGGCGGAGAAGGTCGTGCCGCTTCCGGGCTATCCGGAAGACCACCTCGAGGATCAGTCGTGGTGGTGCGGCTGGGGGCCGTCCGAGGACGCCAAGATCGTCGTCTGCGCGATGATCGAGAACGGCGGGCACGGGTCGACCGCAGCGGCGCCGGCGGCACTCCGCGTCTTCGAGAGGTTCTTCGGCGAGAAGGCGCCTTCCACCGTCCTCAAGGCGACCGATTGATGATCGAGGCTGCCGCACGCCCGCGGATCAGGGCTGCGCGACCGCGCGCCGAGTCCCACCCGCTGGCGCTCGTGCTCCGGCTCGACTGGGTCTTGCTCGCGACGGCGGTCGCGCTCGTCGGGTACGGCCTCTGGGTCGTGGCTGGGATCACCCGATTCGACGTTCCGGGTGAGCCGGACTACTACCTCGTGCGCCAGGCCATAGCCGCCGGAATCGGGCTCGTCGCGCTCATCGCCGCCACCATCGTCCCGATCGACCTTGCCCGGCGCCATTGGCGTGCCCTCTACGGCACGACGCTGGCGTTGATGTTCCTCGTCTTCCTCGTCGCCGAGACGATCCGCGGCTCCAAGCGCTGGATCGATCTCGGGTTCATCCAATTCCAGCCATCCGAGCTCGGAAAGGTCCTGTTCGTTCTCGCGCTCGCAGGCTTCCTCGTCGAGCGCGCGGGCAGGGTGACGCGCTGGCGGACGCTCCTCTATGCGGTCGGGCTCGGAACCGCTCCCATCCTGCTCGTCTTCCTCCAGCCGGACCTCGGAACCGCGCTTGTCTACTCAGCCGCGCTGTTTTCGCTCCTCTTCTTCGTCGGCGTCCGCTGGCGTCAGCTGCTCACGCTGCTGGTCGTCTCGTTCCTCGTGATCCTCTCCGTGCTCTGGCTCCTGCCCGCAGCGGGGGTCGAGGTGCTGAAGCCGTATCAGACCGATCGTCTCACCGGACTCGTCGACCGCGACCGGGATCCGAGCGGGCTCACCTGGAACGTGAACCAGTCGATCACGGCGGTCGGCGCGGGAGGGCTCACCGGTCGAGGGCCGACGGAGGCGAGCCAGACACGCCGGGACTTCCTGCCTGAGCACGCCACCGACTTCGCCTTCGCGTCGCTGGCCGAGCAGCGCGGTTTCGTAGGGTCCTCGATTCTGCTCCTGCTCTACCTCCTCGTCATCTGGCGCGGACTCCGAGTTATCACCGTCGCAGGCGATCTCTACGGCGCCGTGGTCGCCGGCGGACTCGTCTTCGCCCTTGTGTTCCAGGTCTTCATCAACGTCGGCATGACGATGGGGGTCGCACCTGTGACCGGCATCCCGCTTCCGTTCGTCACGGTCGGTGGAAGCTCGATGGTGGCGAACCTCCTCATGATCGGCGTCCTGCAAGGCATCCACGCCCGTGGCGCGCCCGCAAGGAGATCGCTTCCGTGAAGAGGGCCGGCCCAGGAACGTGTTTCACGATGAAGCCTTGTGCCGCCGGGCCGCGCTGGACGGCGCGATGCGGCGTCCTCAGTCGCGCCCATATGTGTCATATGAGCGCTCCCTGCGTCCTTGCCTCGCACCGCCCAGCGCACCCCGGCGCCGAAGCGTCATCGTGAAACACGTTCTGACCGCCGTGGCCCTCGAGGCCCGTGAGGCGCTGCGAACCGTGCAGGACAAGAGGGCTCAGGACCCGGTCGGCGCAGTCGTGGTGAGCGGCACGCTCGCGGAGCAGCTCGCACGCGAGCTCGGCGCCGGCGCCGAGCCAGGCGCTGTCGTCGTGAAAGAGCCGCCGAGCATCACGGGCGCGGAAGTGGTGGTTCGGGTGATCGCCGGCGATCCCGGTGACGCGGACGACGCGCTCGTCCGCGCCGCGGACGCGGTCGGGACTCCAGTCGTCTTCGTCCAGCTCTGGCCGCAGGCCAACTGGCGCGCGCTGTTCGTCCTCTCGCCTTTCGTCGTCGAGTGCCATGCGGGAAAGGGCTTCCCCATCCAGGACATCGCCAGGACGATCGCCCGTTCGGTCGCGCACCCCGAGGCCCTTGCCGCGCGAGTCCCTCTCCTGGAAGGCCCCGTCGAATCGAGTGTCGTCGCCACCGCAGTCGCGCGCGCTGCCCTCCTCGGCGCGGCCGGGACCCGGAAGCGCGGCCCCGCCCGCCCGCTGATCACGCTGGCGCAGCTCCGGATGCTCTCGTCGCTGCGAGCCGCTGAAGGCTCGGACGGACGGTCGGAGGTTCCTCCGGCGGCCGTCGCGGGAGCAACGCTCGCAGCGAGCTTCGCGCTCCGTGCAGCCGCCCGTGCCGCCGGGCGCACGCTCCCGGCGCCGCTCGTCAACGCCGCGGTTGCGGCCGGGGGGACGTGGGCGCTCGCGGAGGTGCTGCGCAGGCTCCAGGGAAGGCTCTCCACATCATCGTAGGGGCGAGGCTTGCCTCGCCTCCATATTCCACCGGCGGACGAGGGCGAGGCGAGCCTCGCCCCTACAACGCACCGCATCCGCTCCGTCCGGTCCGGGACCTAGCATGCGCCCCACCGAACCATGGGAGGGACGATGCACGATACCGAGTTGGCCGAGGAGCTTCTTCAGCTCGAGGAAGCGGACGCATGGTTCGAGTACCTCGAGTCGACCCGGGGGCAGACGGAAAAGCGGTACGGAGAGGTAGAACCGTGGGCGTGGGCGCGACTCTCCCAGCGCCTGCGCGCCGTCCGGGCTCGCCGGTCGCGCCTCCGCCCCGCGGCGGCCTAAGAGCTCTTAACAGAAGCTCTTGTTCAGGCCGACAGGTACACTGCGATTAGGTCCCATGACCATGGTTTTACACATCCGCAGCGCGACCCCGGGAACGCCGTCGGCGTTTAGCCGATCGCGCGCGATCACACGAGGAGATTCACACCTTGCCACTACGTTGGTTTCGCTTTGGGAAGCAAGAGCAGGAGGCTGCGCCGCAGGAAGTCGCAGCCGTGGAGGAAGAGACACCGCCTGAGGTAGAGGCGGAGCAGGTTCCGGAGGCCGCCGAGGCCACTGAGACTGCGAAGAAGAAGCGCCGCCGCGGGAGTCGCGGAGGGCGCGGGCGGAAGAAGCCGGGCACGGCGAATCTCGATGCCGCCTCGGACGCATCGGCCAAGTCTCCGTCCGACGAGCCCTTGCACGAGAAGCAGCCGCCCGAGAAGCCCGAACGGAAGCCGTCCGAGCGCAAGCCGCAAAGAGCTCCCGCCGAGCGCAAAGCACAGCGCGCGACTCGCCGCCGGACGCCGACCAGACGCGCGCCGCTGCCCGCCGCGAAGCGCGAGCTTCTGATCTCGGTCGATGTCGGAGAGCAACGCGTGGCCGTGCTCGAGGACGACCGGGTTGCCGAGGTGTACCTCGAACGTCCCGAACGACGGTCGATCGCCGGGAACATCTATTTGGGAGTGGTCGACAACGTCCTTCCCGGGATGGAGGCCGCGTTCGTCGAGATCGGCCTCGAGAAGAACGGGTTTCTGTACGTCGACGAGATCGTCGGCCCCGAGCTCGAAGGCCGCAAGGGCGCGCGGAAGATCCAGGACCTGATCAAGCGCGGCCAGACCGTGCTGGTGCAAGCGGTGAAGGACCCGATGAAGTCGAAGGGCGCCCGCCTGACGACCGAGCTCTCGCTGCCTGGACGCTTTCTCGTCTACGTCCCGAACGGCGAAGGGATGGGGGTCTCGCGCAGGCTCGACGACCAGGAACGCACCCGGCTCAAGGAGATCGTGAGGGAGCTCGACGCGAAGGAAGGGGGCATCATCGTGCGCACCGCGGCGGAAGGCGCCTCCGCAGAGGACATCGAGCGCGACCTCGTCTTCCTCCAACGCCTCTGGAAGACAATTCAGGCAAAAGCGGAGCAGTCCACGGCGCCCGAGCTCGTCTACGAGGAGGCCGAGCTCCCGCTCCGCATCGTCCGCGATCTCTTCGCGGGCGACTTCGTGGGCGCGCAGATCGACGACGATCGCACGCATCGCCGGATCGTCAGCTACTTGAAGAAGACCTCGCCGCACATGATCGAGCGCGTTCATCGTTATCGCGACAAGACGCCGCTCTTCGAGGCTTCAGGCGTCGAGCAGGAGATCCGCTCCACGCTTGCACGCCGCGTCGACTTGCCCTCCGGCGGATACCTCGTCTTCGACTACGCGGAGGCGTTCACCGTCATCGACGTCAACACCGGCCGATTCGTCGGCTCGCGCGGCAAGTCCGCGGGGGGCCGGCTCGAGGACACGATCGTGAAGAACAACCTCGAGGCCGTGAAGGAAGTCGTGCGCCAGCTCAGGCTGCGTGACATCGGCGGGATCATCGTCATCGACTTCATCGACATGGCGAACCCCAAGAACCGCTCGACTGTAGAGGACGCGCTTCGCACCGAGCTCGAACGCGATCGGACCAAGACCTACGTCGTCGAGATCTCGCCGCTCGGGCTCGTGGAGATGACGCGTCAGAACGTCACCGACGGCCCACGGGAGATCCTCACGACCAAGTGCGCCGTGTGCGCGGGCGACGGATTCGTCGTGTCGGAAGCGACCCACGCGCTCGAGATCGAGCGAAAGCTGCGGGAGATCGCAAAGGGCTCACGGGTGCAGGCGTTTCGCATCGGCGTCCACCCCCGCGTCCTCGCACTGCTCGCTGGGCCGGGCGGTCAACGCTTGCAGGAGGTCGAAGCAGTGGCCCGCCGACGCTTCTTCCTCGTTCCGGCTGCGTCCGAGAACGGACACGTTCACCTCGATCACTTCGAGGTTCTGGGCCAAGGCAAGCTCGAGACGCTCCAACCTTCGGCGCCTTTCGCGGAAGGAGCCTCGCTCGAGCTGAAGCTCGTCGAGGTGGGACTGTACGATCCTGCGGCCGGCGTCGGCAAGGTGGACGGCTCGGAGATCGTGGTCTCCGGGGCGGCCAAGCTCGTCGGCAAGAAGGTCTCCGTGACCGTCGGACGCGTTCTCGACGGCGTGGCCTACGCATCGCTGGCCGACGCAGCCGAGGGTGCCACCCCGATCACGTTCGAGGCGGAAGCGGAAAAACCGACGCGCGCGCCTACTCGGAGGAAGGCGACCGCGCAGGAGGTTGTCACGGCGGCGCCGTCCAAGGAAAAGACAGACAGTGAGCTCGAGGCGGAGATCGAAAGTGACGAAGCCGACGAGCTAGAGGACGCCGTCGCCGAGGCAGGCGATGGCGACGGTGAAGAGAGGCCGCAGAAGAAGCGGACTCGCCGCGGCACCCGCGGAGGGCGCGGGCGCAAGAAGCCGGCCGCCGCCGCCGCGCCCGAGGGCGAGGCAGTCGTTCCGGAGCCTGCTGGGCGTAAGCCGACTCCGCGGATCCATGTTCCTGTGCCCGAGCCCGTTCGAGAGCCGGAATCCGAGCTGGAATCCGAGCGCCAGGCCGAGGTCGATTCGAGTGCAGACGGCGATGCTGCGATCGACGGCCAACCGAAGCGCAAGCGCTCACGCCGGGGTACGCGCGGAGGCCGCAACCGCAAGAAGCCCGCAACGAACGGCGCGGCCGACGACGCCGAAGCCACGGAGAACGCAGAGCAAGAAACCGAGGTCGCAGTTGGGGTCGCGATCGCCGAGGAGTCCCCCGCCGAGTACGTGCCGATGTCGGAGTGGATCGAGGACTTCGACTCACGCTCGCGCGGTCGCTAGCGGCTTGTCGCTATCATGCTCCGGCTCACGGGCGCTCATGCGCCCGGAGCCCGGGGCCAGGCGCTTCAGCCTGACACCTAGCGCGATCCACCGACTGACATGACCTACGCGATCATCAAGGTTGCCGGGAAGCAGTACCGCGTGCGCGAGGGCGAGCGGCTGCTCGTCGACCGCATCGCCGAGGACGACGGCGCAACCTTCGCGCCGACCGTCCTGCTCGTGGGCGGAGACGGGACTCCCGTGCTCGAGCCGAGTGACGTCGAGGTCACGGCGAAGGTCCTGGGCGCGGTGAAGGGCCCGAAGATCCGTATCGGGAAGTACAAGAAGCGCACCGGGTACCGCCGCCACACCGGTTTCCGGGCGTCGCTGACGCAGATCGAGATCGAGTCGATCGGCGCAACGACGAAGCGCGATGCCCCCAAGGCGGAGGTGAAGGCGGCGGCAAAAACGGAGGAGGAGACTCCCGAGCGCGTCAAAGGCATGCCGACCGGCTACGAGGACATGACGGTGGCCGAGATCAAGGAAGCCTCGCCGGACTGGAACGCGCCGATGCTCGCGGCGGCGCTCGAATACGAGCAGGCTGAAGGCCAGCGAAAGGGCGCGATCGCAGCAATCGAATCTGCGATCGCGGCCAAGGAGGATGAGTCCTAATGGCTCACAAGAAGGGTCTCGGCTCGTCACGCAACGGTCGCGATTCCGAGTCGAAGCGCCTCGGCGTCAAGATCTTCGCCGGCCAGCCCGTCAAGGCCGGGATGATCATCGTCCGCCAGCGCGGTACGAAGTTCCGACCCGGCCCCGGCACGGGCCTCGGGCGGGACGACACGATCTTCGCGCTGCAGGCGGGGACGGTCGAGTTCAGCCGCTCGGGCGAGAAGCGCTTCATCTCCGTCACGACCGTCGAGTAGGGGCGAGGCTTGCCTCGCCCTCGCGAGGCAACTCACGAAGGGCCGGGCCAGCGCGGCCAGGCGGGAAGCTCCAAACGCGCGAACTCCTCTTGCGCCCGCGCGACCTGAGCCCCGGTGGGACGCGTGCGGCCGAATATCACCCATCCTCGGACGTGGTACTGGTGAGCTCGCCAAGCTCGAAAGCTGCATGTGAGAACGCCCTGCGCTCCCTCGAACGATCCACAGGCTGAGCCTCCGACTCTCAGAACCGGCCGACTGCGGTCCCCGCCAGGCACGGTGGGCGGATGACGGTTGTCGGCGTTGAGGCTCATCCAGACGATGATCCCGTCGCTCGATAAACGCTCGAGCGTCCGGTGCGGTGGAAATTCGTTGAGGCGGTTCCGGTAGCGGACGGTCGACGCCAGGACGATGCTGTACGTGCTCGGATCGACCGCAACGGTTCCCGAGTTCGTCGTCACCCAGCCGCCTGCGCGGCGAAAACGAGCCGGCGCAGCCTGTCCCGGGTAGAAATCACCGGCTTCGATCTCGAGCGAGCGGACGAGCTCGTTGAGCTCGGCGAGCCGGTTCGAGGTCGGACGGGAAGAGCCCGACTCCACGAAGAGATCGAAGTACCGGCCGTCGACGCTGAAGTTCCGCCTGGCGAAACTGTGGCGACCGGAACCGGAGCCGTGGGCGCGGAAATCGCGGCTGGCGAGAGGCCGCGTCGGCCCGACGCGATAGGCGCCCGGATCGAAGGGCACGCCTTCGATCGGAGCGGCCTCGAAGAGGAGCAGGCCGATGTCGCCGAGCCCGAGTCGGTGGCTCAACGTCGGACCGATCGGACGTCGTTCGGGAGGGAGCGGCACGGTTGCCACGTGCAGCGCCCCGCGAAGCATGCGGGCGTGCCAGCGGGCCGGGACGTCGGCGGCGATCCCGTATCCCGCCACTGCGCGGTGGCCGCCGCTCGGATGGCCCGCCGAGCTAAGAGCTGGGAGCAGGACAGAGGCGCACAGGGCGACTCGGGCGAGCCTCATACACTGCACTACGGCTCCCGCACAGCCAGGGGTCCCGCGTGATTTCCTATCCAGGTGTTCCACGACCGTGCGCATATCCAAGTCGAGGCTGGGCGCGGCGGCCACGGTGGGCTCAGCTTCCGTCGAGAGAAGTACGTGCCGCGGGGCGGGCCAGACGGTGGTGACGGAGGCCGCGGCGGTGACGTCGTCATGCTCGCGGATTCCGCCCTTCGTGACCTCTCGGCCTTCCGTCGCGTGAAGGTTCTCCGTGCCGGAAAGGGCGGCAACGGCATGGGCAGCCGAAAGCACGGGGCAGACGGGGAGACGGTGGAGATGCGCGTTCCCGTCGGAACGCAGATCCTCGACCCGGAGGGCGGGCTCGTAGCCGACCTCACCACACCCGACACGCGCTTCATCGCCGCCCGCGGCGGGCAGGGCGGTCGAGGAAACGCCCGCTTCGCCACTCCGACTCGGCAGACCCCGCGCTTCGCCGAGACCGGGCTACCCGGGGACGAGTTGGAGATCGGCTTGCGCCTGAAGCTCCTCGTCGACGCGGCCTTGGCGGGGTTGCCGAACGCCGGCAAGTCGTCGCTCCTCCGTCGTATCTCGAATGCCAAGCCCAAGGTCGCCGACTATCCGTTCACCACGCTAGAGCCCGTCTTGGGGATCGTGGACGGCCCCGACGAGAGGCAGTTGACGATCGCGGACGTGCCTGGCCTGATCGAAGGCGCGGCGGATGGCGCCGGTCTAGGGCATGAGTTTCTTGCCCACCTCGAGCGCGCGCGGCTGCTCATCCACGTGCTCGACGCCTCCGCGGGCGATCTCGAGGAGCGGTTCCTCACCGTCGACCGCGAGCTCTCCGCCTACGGCGCGGGGCTCGACGAGCGACCGCAGCTCGTCGTGTTGAACAAGATCGACTTGGTTCCCGCCCCGCCGCCGTTCGAGCTGCAAGACGAGCGAATCGCCCGGGTTGTTGCGACCTCCTGCGCGACGGGAGCGGGCATCGACGAGCTCAAGCGCACGCTCTTCGAGCTCTGCGCGCCCGAGGTCGCGATGCCGTTCGTCGACGAGTCGCTGCCCGACTTTCTCGAGTACCGACCGAAGCCGCGCCGAGGGCCGAGGTTCCGAATCCTTCGCACCGATAGTGGGTATCGCGTCGTCGGCACTCCGCCACCTGCGGCAGAGCTCGAAGACGCGCTGCGCCGAGCGGGAGTCAAGCCCGGCGTCGAGGTCGAGCTCGAGGGCGAGATGCTCGAGTGGCAGTAGCGTCGCTCGGGATCCTCGGCGGCGCCTTCGACCCTCCGCATGTAGGGCATGTCGCTCTCGCGCGCGCGGCAATCGACCAGCTCGGCCTGGAGCAGCTCCTCGTCCTTGTGGTCGCTGACCCCGGTCACAAGCGGACGCATGCTCTCGCGGAGACCCGGCTGCGACTTGCGCAGTTGGCGTTCGAGGGCGTACTGGCCATCGATGTCGAGCTCGACCCGTACGCGCGCACCGTCGACTCTCTCGAGGCGCGACGCCTCGACGACGCCGTTTTCATCCTGGGAGCCGACGAGTTCGCGGATTTTCACAACTGGAAGAGCCCCGAGCGCGTCCTCGAGCTCGTCCGGCTCGGCGTCGCGATGCGGCCGGGCGTCGCCGACGAGCGTGTGCGCGAGGCACACGTTCGACTCCCGGCGCCCGACCGCGTCTCGTACTTCCGCCTGGAGCCCGCTCCAGTCTCGTCGTCTCTCGTTCGCGAGCGCGTGTCGAGGGGCGATCACATCGACGAGCTCGTTCCGCCGAAGGTCGCCGAAGCGATCGCGCGCCTCGATCTCTATGCGGTGGCTGAGTAGACTGCTAACGAGGAAGAAAGGCGCACACCGACTGAACCCACTCGAGCAAGCACGCCGTACCGCCGCTCTCTGCCAAGAGAAGCTGGCGACAGACGTCACCATCCTCGACATGCGAGGCGTCTGCGACTTCACGGACTTCTTCGTGATTGCCACTGGCCGCAATCCGCGGCAGACGAAGGCGATCTACGACGAGGTGGCCGGTACCTTGAAGAAGGAGCAGAAGCTGATCGCTCGAGCGAGCGCGGGATTGCCCGAGGCGAGCTGGATCGTCGGCGACTACAACGACTTCGTGCTGCACATCTTCACGCCGGAGACGCGCGGCTTCTACCGCCTCGAGGATCTGTGGAGCGATGTGCCGTTGGTCGAGGTCGAAGCGCTGGCAGGCTGAAAACGACGCCGCTGGAGTCGCCCGGGTCAGGCTTGGAGCCTGACCTCGGCGCCAGGGTGTTCGCGGGGCTAGACCCGATCCTCGTCGCCGACAGCCCACACGTTGCGCATCTCCTCGGGCGGAGCTTCGAGGACTGCAGTGCCGGAAAGCGTGGGGCGGAGCGGCCTACGAGGTTCACGAACCCCAAGTCCACCTTGGAGATCGTCCCGGGGATCGACGTCCGTGGTCGGCGGCTCGCTCGAGAACAACTCGCGAACGAGCTGAAGGGCGCGCGCGGCGTGGCGGCGCACCTGTCGACGTTCGCGCTTTCTCTTGAGCTTTCTTCCTATACCAGCAGCGTAGCTGAGCGTCGTCCGGATACACAGCTAGTCTACTTTCGATGCCTGAATTGACAACAACCAGAAGGGCGCGATCGCGGAGTCGGCAATTGTGCACGCGGCGATCAAGCTCGGCATCGGCGTCTACAAGCCACTCCACGAAGGAGGGCGATCCGATCTCGTATTCGAAGTGGGGCTGAAACTCTTGCGCGTCCAGTGCAAATGGACACCTCGCCACGGAGAGGTGGTTGTCGTACGCTGCTGCTCGAATCGACGTGCACGGGAAGGCTTTCGGCGACGTGGATACATCGCTACTGAGGTCGATGTCATCGCTGGATACTGCCCGGAGCTCGATCGCTGCTATTTCGTGCCGGCCGCCCGCTTCGATGGCCGGCTGCAGTTCTTATTGCGCGTTGGGCCCAGTCGGAACAACCAACGCAGAGGCATCAACTGGGCCGAGGAGTTCGAGTTCGCCGCTAAACTGACACCCTTCTGGGGCCATAGCTCAGCTGGGAGAGCGTCGGCGTGGCACGCCGAAGGTCGCCGGTTCGATCCCGGCTGGCTCCATGAACGCGTTCATCTGCGTGACGTGCGGGACGCAGTTCCCGCCCTCGGACGAGCCTCCGGCCGAGTGTCCGATCTGTCTCGACGAGCGGCAGTACGTCGCCTACGACGTGCAGCAATGGACGACGATGGGCGAGCTTGCACGCGACCATCGCAACCGCATCGAGGAGCTCGAGCCGGGGCCTTCTTGGCATCGGCACCGAGCCGTCGTTCGCGATCGGCCAACGCGCGCTTCTCGTCGACGGCCTTCTCTGGGATTGCATCACGCTGCTCGACGAGGAGACGGCTTCCGCGGTCGAGGAGGCAGGAGGCATCGACACGATCGCGATCTCTCACCCGCACTACTACTCGGCGATGGTCGAGTGGGCGGTGCGGTTCGACGCGCGCGTGCTCCTGCACGAGGCTGACGAGCAGTGGATCATGCGTCCGTCCGAGCGGATCGAGCTATGGTCAGGCGAGCGTCGCCGCCTCACCGACCACCTCGAGCTGATCCGGCTCGGCGGCCACTTCGACGGAGGTACCGTGTGCCTCTGGAGCGCCGGCGCCGACGGACGCGGAGCCGTTCTCTCGGGCGACATCGTCCAGGTCGTCCCCGATCGCGACTGGGTCAGCTTCATGTACAGCTACCCGAACCTGATCCCGCTGCCGGCGCGAGAGGTCGAGCGCATGCGCGGAGTCCTCGAGACACTCGAATTCGACTGCGTCTATGGCGCGTGGTGGGATCGCGTCATCCCCGAGGACGCCAGAGCGAAAGTCCTTCGCTCGGCCGACCGCTACGTGTCGGCGCTCACGTGACGTCGCTGTGTCGACTGATTGCCGATCCGTTCGTCGTATCGATAACGCCGATGAGTTTCGGCATACCCCGCGGTCTCAGTCAGTAGGCCAAGGCGGTCGAGCCCGACCGCACACGACGACGAAAGGAGCGACATGGCAGGACAGATGGTCCATCTGGAGATTCCGGCAGGCGACACGGCGAAGGCCCGCGAGTTCTGGGGAGGGCTCTTCGGCTGGGAGTGGCAGAGCTACGAGGGGTCACCCTCCGAGTACCACATGACGCGGTTCTCCGACACGACCGGCGGCGCGATCTACGAGGCCGAGGGCTCGAAGCGGGGAGCGCGCGTCTATTTCGACGTCGACGACATCAACGCGGGCAAGGCCCGCGTGAGCGAGCTCGGCGGCGAAGCGGGAGAGGCCATGCCAGTCCCGAGCATGGGCTGGTTCGCGATCTGCAAGGACACAGAGGGGAACGAGTTCGGTCTCTGGCAGAACGACGAGACCGCCGCGCTCCCGACCGCGTAACCGGGGTCTGATGCGGAGGCAGGCGGCGTCAACGCGGCGCGCCGCCTGCCACTGCGTCTTCCCGTACCCTCGCGGTAGCTACAACCGACCAAACGAGACCGAAGGGACAGCCATGCCTTTCTACCAGCGTCGCGGCGACGTTCCCCGCAAGCGACACATCGTCTTCCGGGAGAACGGAACGCTGCTCACCGAGGAGGTGATGGGGCTCGAGGGCTTCACCGGCAACGAGTCGATCCTTTACCACCTGCACTCGCCGTGCCGGGTGAAAGAGCTCGGCGACTTCACTCCGATCGAACGCGAGGAATGGGTTCCGGACGCCCACGCGCACCGGCTCATGACGACCTACGAGGTCGACCCCGAGGGTGACGAGATCTCGGGCCGCCGCACGCTGATGTGGAATCAGGATGTGGAGATCTCGCTCTGTAGGCCGGAATCGTCGATGGACTACTTCTTCCGTAACGGGGAGGGCGACGAGCTGATCTTCGTCCACGAGGGCCAGGGGACGCTCGAGACGACGTTCGGCGACGTGCACTACAAGGACGGCGACTACCTCGTCATTCCGCGTGGCACAACCTACCGTTTCATTCCCGCCGGCCCGCAGCGCCATCTCGTCTTCGAGACGCCCGGCCTGATCGAGGTACCGAGGCGCTACCGGAACCAGTACGGGCAGATCCTCGAAGGCGCTCCGTACTACCACCGCGACATTCACCCGCCCTCCGAGCTGAAGACGTGTCGAGAGCGAGGGGACTTTCTCGTGAAGGTGCGCGTTCGAGGCGGATACCAGGACTACGTCCTCGACTACCACCCCTTCGACGTCGTCGGCTGGGACGGCTACCTCTACCCGTGGACGTTCTCGATCCACGACTTCGAGCCGATCACTGGGCGCATCCACCAGCCACCACCTTCCCACCAGACGTTCCAGGGCCCCAACTTCGTGATCTGCTCGTTCTGCCCGCGAAAGCTCGACTTCGATCCGGACGCGGTGCCGCTCCCGTACCACCACTCGAACCTGCAGTCGGAGGAGATGATCTATTACGTCTCGGGCAACTTCGGGTCACGCAAGGGGATCTCGGTAGGGGCGATCACGCTCCATCCTTCAGGCCTTCCGCATGGGCCGCAGCCCGGTCTCGCCGAGAAGGCGCTCGGCGTCACCGAGACGACGGAGCTCGCGGTCATGTGCGACACGTTCCGGCCGCTCAAGCTCTCGACACTCGCGCGCGACCTGGACGACGGGAAGTACGCGCTCTCGTGGTACGAGCCGCCTACGGAGGATCAGAGCCTGGCCGGAGTCACGAGCCACCTTTAGGGGCCTGTCCAAAAAGTGGATCAGGATGCCTGGCAGGCGCCACGCACCACGAGGCGGCGTCCTCGGTCGCGCCAATATGCCCGCATATTGGCGCTCCCTGCGTCCTTGCCTCGCGGCACGTGTCGCGTGCCATCCACTGCGACCACTTTCTGGACAGGCCCTTAGGCCCAGCATGAACGCCGAACGCTTTCTCCGCGAGCTTCCGCTCCTCTTCGAGAATTTTCCGCATTCGGAGCACCCGATCGACCGCCGCTTCGGGCCGATCGCGGAGGAGATCGAGAACTTGGCCCGGGAGAACAACTTCGCCCTGCTCAACTTGGCGGCGTCGTGTCTCGATCCCGGTGAGGCGTACGTCGAGGTCGGCGTCTTCCACGGAGCCAGTCTCATCGCGGCCATGCTCGGGAACGAGAGCCGTCGCTTCGTCGGGATCGACAGCTTCGACTTCCGTGACGCGAGCCTCGAAATGGTGGAGCGGAATCTGGAGCGCTTCGGCATCCCGCGGCCAGAGCTCCTGGTGGGCGACGTCTTCGAGCTCGTTCGCGGTGAGGAGCTCGATGGGGTCTCAGTCGGCGCCTGGTACTACGACGCGCTCCACACGTACAAGGCGCAGCTGGACGGGCTCCGCATCGCTGAGCCGTTTCTCGCTCCGGGGGCTCTCCTGATCGTCGACGACACCGACTGGGAGCAGGTCGATCGCGCCATGGACGACTACCTCGTCGCCCAGCCGCGTGCTCGACGAGTTCTAACGATCGAGGGCAAGGATCGCGGCTCTCCCCAGTGGTGGGAGGGAATGCAGGTTCTCGAATGGAACCCGTAGGGCCGGGCATGCCCGGCGGCCCTCTCGCTAAGTGCCGCGGATCGTCAGCCGGCGGCTGAGGACGACGCCGTTCTTGTCGTTCAGGGCGAACGTCGCGACGTAGCTCACGCCCTTCACCATCGGCGTACGGAAGCGGAGCCGGGCCCTGATCGTGCAGTCGACCCGCAGCGCAGAGGTCTGCTGGCCGACGGCGATCAGTCGCCCCGCGCGGAAGATGCGCCAGGTCATCCCGATCGATTCGCCCGTCGTGTCACCCGCGCAGAAGCGCCGCGTGTAGAGCGTGACGAGCGGCGTCGCCGTGCCGGCGCGGAAGCTGAAGACCCCGTTTCGTGCGTCGAGAGGCCGTGCGCTGGCGCCGAACCTCGCCGGCGACGATCCCTTGGCGGCACCTC